>Ga0136644_10000205_pt1 | contig 46592 bp, 56 predicted proteins | sample C_130820_EF_Meta_FD_94780 | JGI IMG/M metagenome (GOLD analysis project Ga0136644, IMG submission 94780) | Freshwater microbial communities from Lake Croche, Canada to study carbon cycling - C_130820_EF_MetaG (v2) (version 2) | ecosystem: Environmental > Aquatic > Freshwater > Lake | place...
AGTTGATTACTTTGAGTTCTACTTCGTCAAACCAGTATTCGCGCTGCTTATCTTGTAACAGAACAACGAATTTTTGTGCTGGTGCTGAATTGTCAGCAAATGTTGTGACTTTAACAACGTCAACGATAACACCAATAGTTCCACCGAATCTTTCGGTCATTGGTGAATATTTCTCACGACTATTAAAGATTTCTACTAGATCGCCAATTTTCATCCACTTCTTCCAATTCGGCCGCTAGGAAATTAATTTGACGATCACTCGTTAGAACAGTAAACAACTTCATAATATGATTAATCGGCAAATCAGGACTCTGCTCCGATACAATAAGGCCGACAGTATTCTTAAAGTCTCCAACCCGAATAAAGACTAGACTACCGATTTTCATTTATTTCGCGCCTTTTTCTTAAATGGATCTGCTAGGAAGCTGTCCGTGTAGGATCCCATCGTAGCATACTCCTCGCCGGTTGTCAACTCACCTTCGAACATTATGTATTCTTTACCTGTCTGCTGTGAATACCAGATATACACATTATTTTCTTTTCTTCTTTGAAGAAAAATGTCTTGTGAAGGGTAAACTTCCATTATGATTCCAACGTTATTTGCCTCTTCCATGTAAAAAGGACGAGCATAACGTAAACGAATCATCCAATATGGCGCATATTGGTCTACGTGTTGTGGATCCAAATCTCTTGGCTTTGAATAGATGGCAATATCACCAACTTCAAATTTTAAGCTTCGTTTTTGCCGTGCCATTCAACAGTAAGTAATTGTGTAACAGAATTTGTTGTTACGTAAAATAATGGATTCTTGTTCTTAAACTGGACCGCTAGTTCCTGAAACATCTTTTGTGACAACTTGGAACAATCGTATGAAAACTTATCTTTTCCTGCTTCCGCTAGTCCTAAAACATTGTATTCAATATCTTCAATATAATACTGAACTCGTTTTAGTTCTTTTTCTGTCAAAGGAACTTCCTGTTTCTTAACAGTTGAAACTTCTTTTGTCATTTTTCGAATTGCCTGATAATCAAGTGTCATACGTTATTCCTCTTTAAATAATTAGGCACAGATTCTAGCGGAATCCCATTCTATCACGGTTCTTTTTCCTCGTCAACCTCATCCGTGCCAACTTCTATTTCATTATCAACCCCGATTGGGTTAAATTCGTGGTATTCAAAACCAAATGTTGGTCGCTTTATTAAACGCTTATTCCCTGAACCAAGAAACTTACAGTAACCATCCCAAGTGCTTATGTCATTATGCCATTTAAGTTTTATTGTGTTTTCTTCTGTGACTGGTGCTGTATGAAAAACCTGTTCTGGCTTAATAAATCTGCCTGTGTATCTTTCACCTGTTGGAAGCTTTTCACCAATAAACTTGCCGTTTTTCCATTCACCGTTTTTCCACAATAATTTTTCGTGTTCTCGAAAATTCTTCAAGTAGCCAACATATTCATTTGTATCAAGAGAGAAACCAACAAGAGCGCCATCACGAATTGTTTTACCGTCTGGTGTTTCTAGGAAATGGCTTTGTTTGCTTGATATATCCAAACGTTTTTCTTTTAAACCACCTGCTGTATAAACAGAATATGGAAATGAAACATAATATTTGTTTGGTGTTACCCATTTACTAAAATAGTGTGAAATGTGGTATGCTTTTCTTATGCCATAAAAAATAGACCAAACAAGACCGTCACGCACATCACGATCTTTTGGATGAATCGGCACATAGTAAATGGGTATTTGCTTGAATTGCTGATTGAATCGTTGACTATATTTACGTCGAATAGATGGATTTATAACAGGATCATAAATCCAATCACCCAAACGGTGTCTTAAAAGTGGCGTTGTTTCACGGTGCGAGACAATCCAAATTGTTTCACAACCTGCAACAGCACATTCATATATCGAGCGTTCAAAAGCAAGATAATTTGGTGCTAATGGCATCAAGCTTTCATGCCAAGGCATACCAAAATCCAATGGCTGTGTGGCAATTGGTATAATGCCTGCCAAGTGAAATTTGTTCTTATAACTTACCGGATTTTCTTCTAACTCTTCTTCCATTTATACATCTGCTTTAAAACAGTTCTAACATACTTGTTTTCACTTGTTAAATCGACGAAAACAGGGCTGGAATCAAAAAATTTTACCTCGCGTCTGTCAAATTCTAATTTTATTGGAGCGGTGCTTGGTTTGCCTGTTGACGAGAAGCCAACCTTTTTACCTTTTAATCCTGCGTCCTTCATCATCTGAACTGCCTTTAATCTTGAATAAACTTCGCCGTGTCCTTCATCAAGCAATTCTTGTTTTGTCAAGAAAGACAAACAAACAAGATCTTTTGGTATTTTCTCATACTCAACATCTGATTGAAAATACAATTTTGATTTGTTTTGTCTTTGCGAGGGATAAAAAAGAATCTTCTGAACAAAACTATCTTCACTATCAATATGATTGAGCGAATGATGGCCACAGCTTCTTACATTAATCCAGTCAATTACTTGATATAAGCCATCATAAGCATTTTCATTTACTGTGAAATCGTGAATGTTCTTACACTGGAATTCATATGTCCACGCTCTTTTACCAGTTACTTTAACAATATCATCTTTGATAGAAATATTTTCTATCTTGTCTCCAAAATAGTTTAATCCTGCCATTGAAAGCAGGAAAGCAATATATTCTTGATAATCTCGTTTTGAGAAGTTATCATCCAAATAATCAAACTCAAAAGGCAAATCCAACTCCTTATACAGAATTGGATAGCCTTTTTTGAGAGCAAATTGTAATGCTTTTAAATTACCACCGATTACAATATTGTCCAGTTTTATCATAGCCCGAAAGTAGATTTCACGAATTTCTTACTTCATTATAAGCAGCCATAGTCTCTGGAAAAAGTTGCTGAACTATTTTTAACATAGCATTAGCAACTTGAACTATTTCCCATTGTGCTCCTTCATGAGAACGTAATTCAATGAACTTGAGAATATTATTCAAGTTTGCTGAAGCATAGTATTCGGTATAAAGATTTTGTGGTAATACTCCTCTTGCTTGCTCACGACAAACCCCAGATTCCATTAATTTATTATAGAGCTCTAAACTTTGTTGGTGATGTTCCGAAACGAGCTGATTAGCATCTTTACCGTCAATAACTGGATTAATTAGCTCATTTTCGTTACTTGCTTGACGATTGTTTTTGTGTTGTGTGCGAAATTGGTTTGGTTGATAAAATTCCATTTTTTCAGCAGTATAACGACGAGAAATTTCGTTATATGACCAAGTGCGATGGCGATGATGCTGTGAACGAATAAATAATGGAACCTTTACACGAAAGGTTACAAAACAATGTTCTAGCGTTGATGTATGCTTGTGTTTAATAAGATAACGAATCAGTTTCCTGTCTTTATCATTAAGTTCTTCTTGATGAACGCCAAAGCTTACACGCGCACTATTGACAATCGTTAGATCATTTCCAACACTATCAACTAATTCTACTTTACCAATACCATCACCATACAGTTCAATGCTTTTCATTTTTTCCTCATTTAAGCTTTTCAATCAAATCAAGATAGGCAAATTCGCCTTTTGCTCCAACGATCATACCAACAGGCTGACCATCTTTTAAGGCAAAAACCGTTGGAACAGAGCGAACACCAAATTCTTCAGCAATCTGTGAGCTTTCATCAATATCTACATCAAACACAGTTACGCCTGTTGTATTTTCGACCTTCTCTAAAACTGGCTTAACTGCTTTACAAGGGCCACACCAAGTAGCACCAAACTTAACAAGACAATTTCCAACTATTTCACTTTTATCTGTAACTGTTTTCATTTCTTCCTCTTATTTTCTAATAGTTTCTTGGCTTCTTCCAAAGAATAAAGCCATTTCATTTTATAATGAGCTTCACCCATAGCAAGACTATAAGCAAAATATAAATCTTTATCTATCTTTTTTCTATTTGCCAGATAAATTCTTACTGTTTGATATGGCACTGGAATATACCATCTTAATCGCCAAAGTTTAATATACCAAGGTTGATCTTGAAAACGATCTTTCACTTACCTTCTCCGTGTTTTTCTAATATCCAGTTAAATAATAGTTGGTTGGTTGTTGTGTTCATTTGTTCCTCACAATTTCTAACCAACGAGCGGTAATCAGTTTGATATAATCTTCACCCTTCATATTTCCCCAACGATAGAAACCCAAAGACCAGCCATCGTTTGCTTCAACGAGAGTTGTTTTTCCATCAACATAACCGATATCAATAGAATAACCAACAGGAGATGAAAGATAAACACTGATCATTTCTTCAACGGTTTTTACATTTGGCTGCGCTTTATCATCCCCACTATCATATCTTGAATATCCAAGGATTTTCTTATTAAGGATATAAAATCTCCACTCAGAAGAAAAGCAAACTTTATCTGAAATCCAAACAGGTTGTTCTGGATTTACGACTTCTTCAATATCTGCTCTAATCCCACCTGTAAAACTCTTTGTATTCTTTGGCTTACAAAACTGGTTTTCTTTTACTTCCCCATAAACTCCACTCCAAACATTTCTATTTAGGAAACCTTTTAGTTCGGATGGATAAGAAATATTATCAGGAAGCGTTATATCGTTCAATAAGCAATACTTCTTTACAAACTCAACACTTCCAACTGGAACAACAAGTTCACTGTTCTGAAACAGTTTTAGTTCGTCATATGATGACCAGAAGTATGGATACTTGATGGCAGAAGTAATATGTCGTTTTTCTTCTTCCATTACTCTGCCGGATTGTAGAAGATATTTCACTCATCACCAACTTTCGTATATAAGAAACTTTCATTACTGCTATTCAATTGAAAATGACCACTTGAATGTGTTGAATCCAAAATAAGTTGTTTTAGTTTATTGATCTGTTCTTCAAGTTCATCAATTCGTTTGATAGCATCTTTTAGTTCACGATATTGGTAGTTGTCCATTTGTTATAATACCTTATAATATAAATCAAAATAAGAAAAAGTATGCTTGAATTCAAACTTAGTATCTTCAAAGAAAACTGTTGTTATCGTTTGTGATACCTTATTGATATCAACAATATAACCAAGTTTATCTATATTTCCCCATCTACTAGTAACAAGATCACCAACTTTATACTTCATGGTTGAATTCCTGAGAGGAGTTTCATATCAAGTGCGTGAAGACTCACAAAAGTATCGTCTATATAAACTGTATACATGTTACTTGAAGAAAGAACACCATCTTCTGCGCACATTCTCTTCAAGACAATACCAATTTTTCCAACAAAACGTTTTTTGATATAAAGATTCTGATCTGATGCCAGAATACATTCTACTAAATCACCGGTGGAATAAACAGGAATATTTTTATTCACTAAATAGCTTTCTGGCGTTTTTTGCCATAGAGCGAACAGCCATCTTTTCTGTTCTACTCAAACCTGAAAAGGTTTCAAGTTGAAGTTCTTGTTCTTTGCTTTCTTTAAAGGCAAAGGGACGATCACCAACTCGTGTCATAAATTCTGCTTCACTTCCACCCTTAAAATCACCAACTTCAACTTTGTTATTTAGACCTGGAAATTCACTATCGTTTGTGCCAAGAAGATATGCTCCTTTTCCACCTTTTGGAATAAAAAGAATTGAATCTTGGCAATAAGTTCTACCAAGTCGTGAAAGCATATTTAAGAAATTTGGATCATCTGTCAAATTAACAACAAAAAGGCTTCTTTCTTTTACTTCAACTGCTTCTGGTTTTGTGAAGTTTTCAATATATGAACCTAGAACTTCTGTTACGCCATGAGCATCATCCAAAAGAATTGCTTTTAGTTGTGAACTGCGCATTTTGTTGATTTCTTTTGTTGTTCTCTCGCGACCGGTGTCGTCAGTCTGTAAACTACTAAAATCACTAACTTCGTCGGGGCATTTTGAATTATCAAGTGGATCGTTTCTGTAAGCAGATATAATAATACAGTCGTGTTCCATCATATGCTTATGGAGTCTTGATAGACTACTTTCAGTTAATAACTTTGTATAATTCTTCCAATTTTCAATTAATAGTTTCATTTTAAAATCTCCTAACTTAAATAGGCAGTATTATTTTAGTTATTCTATTTGTTATCAAACTTTTCTAAAAGTTGCTCCGAGAGAGCTTTCAGTTCTTTAACTGAATAAATGCCATCACCAATAACATCGCCATCTTGAATTAGGTGTGAAGTGGTGACTTGTGCCACGTTTACAAAATATAGCAATTCATTAACTGCTTTTTGTAAATGGGCGATTTGGTTTTCTAAAAACATATTATTTAAACGCATAAATCCGTGCCTTGCCTGTAAGCATAGCACGGATCTAGCGGCTTGTCAAGCTAGCTCTTATTGTTTGTAATATAGTTCGGCTTCTGCTTGTCTGCGAGTTGTTAGCCCTTTTAATACCTTTCCAGCAGCTTTATTCCATTTTAGGAACTCGTTCTTGATTAGTGGGTCACTTGGATTGGTATTTACCAGTTTAAGCAGTGTAGAGGATTTTAAAGAGCCTACACCAACATTATAAGCAAAGCATACAAGAGCATCAAACCGGTGTTGTGTTATATCATCTCTTGTATAAGAGTCGACGTGCTTTTCAAATGTCTTTAATACGTTTTGAAGAAGCTGTGTAGCTCTTTCTTCTGTAATTGGTGGATCATCTAATTTTACTTTTGTTCCATCTTCGTAAAAAGTTGATCCGTAGCCGACAGTACAACACGCCGCTGGGCAAAGATAAGGTTGAGCACAGAAGCCTTCAAACTTCTTTATAAGTTCTAATGCTTCTTTTGAAACTTTTGTTATTTTCTCTGCCATATTTAAAATCTCCAATGAATCGCTCTTTATAAATATGGTTAAGAATAACAATAATATTAACTTTTTCAAAATATAAACCTACCTGTAAAGGTAGGTTTATATGATACAGACAGATTTGTTAATCAATCTTTAATACTTGTTTTCTATTACCCTGTGAATTCCAAGAAACATGAACCCAGCCACTATCCGGAGTACCTTCTTTATAATATTCTAGGATCAACTGGTCAAATTCCATATTATCTTTAATCCAGCAAAACAAGATTTTATTATCTATTCCAGCAATTTCAATATCTGCTGCTTGACCGGTCATATGCTGGCTGTTTTTTGCTCCACCAATAGCTTTATTTAAAGCTGGACCACGGTAGCCACTATTAACGTTCAGTGGTCTTCCAAAGTGGATTCTTATCTTCTCTAAAACATTTTCACAAAGCTGTTTTAGGTTTTCTATTTCTTGTTGTCCGGGAGTATTATCGATGCCCTTACGAGCACCGGTTTGAGATTTCGTCATCTCTTCTAATGTAAAATGTTGACTTAAATTCATATTATAATTACATATTCTTTGTTGTTTTTTCAATATAAACGCTAATAGCAATTCCAATAAACCAAAGAGGCAAGCTAATAATAATAGAACCTGCGAGAATCAAGAGTCCAGTGCTTTCCATGTTATCTCCAAAATAGTTGAATTAAAAGGATACTAGCAGACAGAGCGATACAAATACCAGTTTTTAAGCTTATTGCTTCACCAAAAACAAAGTGTGATAACACAGTAAAAATGATTGTTCCAATAGAGAAACCAATCAAACGTGATGGCCAAATTTCACCATCATAATGTGCTACCATAAATTTTACCGAATAAACAAAGAGGAAAGATATTGGTATGCCAAGTGCTACAACTGCCCATACATTTTCTTTTAAAAAAGGTATCTTAAATTGTCCCTGTAATTGACAAAAAGACAATACATGAGCACAAACACTTATTAAGATACCATAAAAAAGTTTCACTTATTAAATAGGTCGAGCTGAACTGGACCTTCCTTTTTATTTAGGATTTGTTCTTCTTTTAGGGCTTCGATTCCTGCTTCAACAATATCACTCATCGAGACACCTTGAAAAGCTAGTGGAATATCAACACCCATAATTTGCTTCCAAGATTCAAACGCCCTTTCTACTTTTGGTCGCAAGTATTCTGGATAATGCTTTGGTGAAATTTTCATTTCATTCACCTTAATCATTCGTTCAACCATGGCTTCTTTGACAATCCTCAAAGCCGCTTCAACACCAGCGAGTTCAGGAGAAATACGGAATTTCCAAGAAGTTAATCCCGGATTTACTGACACAATATGATGACCCAGAGGAATTGTATCCCAAGTCCTATCTTCGGCAATAGGAACATATTTACGACCTTTTTTAACGTAGTATGTGCTCATTTCTTTGGCTTCCTTTCTAAATCACAAGTATCACAAAGCGTTCTAATCCAGCCACCGGGACGAATCTTACCGGGATTTCCACAATCTTCACAAATTCGTGAACTTAATCCTTCTGCCATATCAATAGCTCCACGGCAGTATTCATCGCCACCGGCAGAATATACAGTAAGTGTTCCAAATTTCTCTTTAATTTGTGTGAAAACTAACTGTGTTGGAATTTCTCTATGAAATTGGCGAAATTCTTTTCGTTCAAGATCTTTTTTTATAAATTCTTCAACAGATTGTTCTTTATGCCCTAAACGATTTCCATAAAAAAAACGCAAATTTCTATCGTTTCCGCCAATAGCTTGTTTAAGGGCACGATTATATCTTTTTACATAAACAGCAGAACGACGAGTTTCGTTAATATGGTGCTGAATAAGACTACACATTCTGTCAACAATATCAAACCAACCAGAACCACACTCTATTCCAAAATACATGCAGCTTTGTGTAGGCGGTAATTTAGTTTCAATAAAAAGTTTTGGATATTTGTTGTAAAGCTGTTCTTCAAGTTCTTGTTTCATTTAAGCTCGCCTTTCTTGAAAGCTACTGATTGTTCTTTTGTTCTTGGACAAACCTCGCAGGTGCCACACATAAACAAGTCGATATCTTTTTGAATACAAAGACCATATTGGTGACAAATTCTCATCTTTTGATCAAAATCTGATAATTCTTGTGGTTGTCTGATTGCTTTAATATCTATGATAGCCGTTTTCTGTGCTACTTCTAGATTGAAAAGGTATGATGGATAAAGTTCGCTGTATGAAAAATCAGTGCCACAAGCTTCATTAATTAATTCTTTAAATCTGCTAAAAGAAATCTCACCATCGAGATATTCTTTAAGTGGACCATTAATAAATTTAAGAATTAATTCTTTCTTTTCTTCGTTGTTCATAATTTCCTCATATCATCGAATCTTCTTATTACCACATCACAACCAAAAAATAAAGATGGTTCAAACACCCAAATTTTGGCATAGCCATGAATACCAATAACGTCTAAAACTATTCCTAAACCTGATTGGGGTCTTTCTGACTCTTCTGTAATATATTTTTCTTCCGCTGGAACATGCGGTCTATTATACAGTTCTACTAGATCCCCAACCTGTAAATTCAATCCCAAAATCTGTCAAGAGTTTCCAAAATACCAATAAAGTCGTGAAATGGATCTCCGCTACGAAATGCGCCAACTTGATCTGGATAATCACCATATCGGCAAATACCTTTTTCTTGGTGCTCTTTCATTTCTTTTAGCTGTTTGACAGCTCCCTCTGTAATATAATTAGAAGAGATATATTGAGAATACTTAAAAATTCCATCTTCAAGCTTCTGAATACTATCGCCGCCAATACAATCCATGGTTTTACAGTAACCAAGGTCATATGGACTTTCACTTTTAAATTTAAGAGTTGAAAACTCAGTTCCCTCAATATCTTCAAAATACATATCATCTTCAGGCAAGTTGTTATAATGATCCTCATATTTCTGACGATCAATCATAGCAACTGCTTTAAAATACTTGTCAAGATAACCAAAGTGGAAATCTTTGTCGTGTTCTCCTGAATGCGAGAATACAACTTCAATAAAGAAGTAACTGTTATTCCTCTTTTTGTTCTTCTTGATATTCAGAATTTTAAAGGTCACTTTTCTTTCCATCCTGATTAAAATATATCATCTTGCCGTTAACGAACAATGCGATGAATTCAGCCCACAAATCCTCTTCTGTATCCCAATGATAGAAGCGCAATTCGCCAGTTAAATCCATTTTTTCTGGTGGCTTCTTAGGTGAATCTTCATCATCAGAAAACTCATTTGCTACCCACCACAATTCACCATTGCTTGTGAGTTTATAGATATCCATCGCACAAATCAAGCTCTTTGTTTGAAAAAGCTCATTTTGATATTTAGCAAACTTTTCTGGCAAAGCGTATTCACACTTTACAGTATCAAACATTCCCATCGTTAACCTCTAGAAATCTTATTTCGTTTTCGTAAACAAAGTAAAGTAAGCCATCTTTTTGAGATACGACAACATAACCATTATCTTTTGATGATAAATCGCTATGAACAACTTTCTTAAAAAGATCTTTCGCCTTAACTGCCTCTAAAACGAGAAATATGGAACTTTTCTGCTTTATAGGACAACCAAGATCACCAAGTTTATTTTCCCATTTCTTTTTAAAACTACCATAGACAAAATGGCGCGGCTTGTATCCTACAAATGATACTAAATCGCCTTTCTCAAATAGGGGACGAGTTAAGACATTATCCATTAATATAATTAATGGACACATAAACCAAAAGCCACCCGTTAAGGTGGCTTATGATTTCAGACTACAACGCCCTTTTTGATTACATCGACATAGTGCTGAATTTCACCCAAGTCTTCATCGTTCTTCAAACTACGATAAGCCTTGAGAACAGCCGACATTTCAGCACGCGAAAGCCATTCATTCTCAACATAACTACGCTTCAAATCCTTAAGATGTTCGCGAAACGGCTCCATAGCACGAATCGTTTGATCGAGAGCCTTTACATAGTTTTGAACGTGATCTTCTTTCGTAAGCTTCTTATCTTCCTGATCAAGTGGCGAAATATTTGTGTTGTTGCTCATACATTCTCCTTTATAATAGCAGAAATAGCGGTTTCTGGTGACAGAAATAACTCTTTCGCTCCGAATTTACCAATAGGCGTGGCATTTTCGGAAACCACCAGATCGCCCTGCGCTAGCTTCCCGATCATCTTATCACAGTCGTCGGAAATGTCAAGCACCTTGAAGAACTCATACTTAATAGCTTTTTGTTCAGTCGGCACGATAAAATTAAAGTTGCCGACTTTTGTTTCTGATAAATCTAATTCAACTTTTTCTAATAGAATACGCTTATTCAGCGGTTTTGCTGTCCAACTCATTTTAAGCCTTTCATTCTGCCCAAACAGATGACCAATCACCCGTTAAAGCACCTTTCGCATAGTCTGTAACCTTTTGTTCAAAGAAGTTACTATGTGTGACACCAAGCATACCATCAACCCAATCAAGTGGATTCTTTTTCACTTTGAATATGCCTTTTAGGCCCAACATAATAAGTCTACGATCTGCAATGTAACGAATATACTGCTTTACTTCGTCTTTTGTTAAGCGCTCCATATCGCCCATAGCAAAAGCAAGATCAACGAACTTATCTTCTAATTCTACCATTTTGGTAGCAATTGTATAGATTTCACTCTTTAATTGGTCTGTCCAGATATGCTTATTCTCTGAGATAAATTCACGGAACAGTTTAATCATACTTTCTGCGTGAAGTGTTTCATCTGAGATACTCCAAGCAATAATCTGACCCATTCCTTTCATTTTACCATTACGAGCAAAGTTAAGCAACATGACAAAACTTGAGAACAACTGCATTCCTTCTGTGAAGGCAGAAAATGCTGCAATTTGTTGAGCAATACTATTTTCATCTTTTTCTGAAAAGTTTGTAAAGTATTCGTGTTTCTCTTTCATCGCATCATATTGAAGGAATTCATTATATGTTGCCTCTGGCATACCAATTGTTTCAATAAGGTGAGAATAAGCTGCAATATGAATTGCTTCTCTTGCAGCAAATGAACTCAACATCATACGAATTTCAGGCTGTGGAAAGTGTGGCAGATAATTCTTTACATATCCACCAGCAACGTCAACGTCGGCTTGTGTGAAGAAACGAAAGATGTGTGTAAGGAATTGTTTCTCTTTATCTGAAAGAGTGTTCTTCCAATCTTTTACGTCTTCCAAAAGTGGAACTTCTGTCCATAACCAGTGCATTTGTTCACTTTGTTTAAAAGCTTCAAATGCCCAAGGATAATTGAATGGCCGAAAATATGGTCTTTCATCAGTTAGTTTTAATTTTTTCTTTGGCATTTTATTTCTCCATTCAAGTGCAAGCTAGACACTCATCGCCTTCTGCTAACTTTTTCATATCAATCTCGTCTTCAATCTTCTTGCGTTCAACCTTCTGTCCAACTCTATCGGCTTTACGCAACTTATCACTACGGCAGTAATAAAGTGATTTTAGACCCTGTTTCCAGGCCATAAAATGAATTGCGTGAAGATATTTGATATTTACATCTGGGCGGAAGAATACGTTTACGCTTTGTCCTTGGTCAATATGTTCTTGACGATCTGCTGATAATTCAATTACCCAACGTTGATCAATTTCAACTGCTGTCTTGTAAACATCTTTTGTATCATCGTCTAACCATTCTAAATGTTGAACTGAACCATCATTTGCAATAATTGATGCCCATACTTCACTAATATCTAATCCCAACTCAGCACACTTCTTTTGCAAGATTTTATCAAGGAATCTATTCTTATAAACTGATGCACCTGACAATGTATCCTGTCTAAAAACGTTTGCACGATATGGTTCGATACTTGGTGAGGTATTGCCCATTATAAGCGAACTTGATGCGTTTGGAGCGACGGCGACCATATGTGAGAAGCGTAGATTAAGACCGGCGACATATGCATCTGGACAAGCACCACGTTCATCTGCTAATTGTGTATTGGCACCATCTAGTTGCTTCTTCATATGTTTGAAAATACGCATATTGGCTGATTTAGCTAATGCGCTTTCAAATGGTAGATTCTTCTTTTGCAAATATGCGTGGAATCCTAATGCACCAACACCAATTGAGCGTTCACGTTCTGCTGAGTGTTTGGCTCTACTAATTGCATCTGGAGCATTATCAATAAAGTAAGTTAATACGTTATCGAGCATTTCGGCAACATCTTTAATAAAGAGCTTATCATCTTTCCACTCATCAAAGTATTCCAAATTTAGGGAAGAAAGACAACAAACTGCTGTTCGTTCTTGATTTGTTGGCAAAAAGATTTCTGTGCAAAGATTTGAGCCATTAATTTTTAAATTAAGGTCTTTTAGATGTTTTGGTAAAGCATTATTTGCTGTATCAATAAAGCAAAGATATGGTTCACCGGTCTGCATTCTCATTTCGATAATACGTTGCCAAAGTTCTTTGGCAGAAACAGTTTCACGAACAGCACCTGTTTTTGTATCACGCAAATGCCAAGAATCATCAGCTTTTGGATCAACCATACACTTTTCAATAATTTGCATAAAGTCATCTGTAATATTGATACCGTGATGCAAATTAAGGCAACGCATATTCTGATCACCGGTTGGCTTACGCATTTCTAGGAACTGAATAATATCGGGGTGACTGATATCAAGATATGCAGCATATGAACCACGACGTGTCTTACCTTGACGATAAGCTAATGACGAGGCATCATAAATTTTTAAGTGTGGCATGATGCCAGTTGATTTGGCATCAGCTGCACGAATTCCTAAATGGACACCAACACCACCACCCAACATTGATAGCCAATTTGTTTCACTTAATGTGTCAACAAGACCATCAGCTGAATCTTCCATATAATTTAGGAAGCAGCTGATTGGTAAGCCCTTCTTTGAACGGCCAAAGGACAAAATTGGTGTTGAATAAGATAGCCAGTGTTTTGATGAATATTCATACAGTCTTTGAGCGTGCTCTTCATTAGAAGAAAACTGTTTTGACACAAAAGCAAAACGCTCCTGTGGTGATGTTTCATCATCAGTCATATATGACTCTTTTAGTCTTTTTAAACCAAGTTCATCAAACAAACTATCTCGCCCTAAATCAACGACGATGCCATTAGCCAATTTTGTCATTTTATCACTCCACTAAGCAACTTTCTCTATATTTTTTCTGTGAACCAAGTGATCAGCAGCATAAATAGCTGCCACGTTTTGTGGCTTGAAATATGTAGGGAACCCACAACTTGTAGCATATCCAACGGCAGAGTTTAACAGCTTATTTGACTGATGTTCTGGATCTGAATTAAGATCTAGATCTACTGCTTCGATATCAATATTGAATTCTTCACGCAACATTGAAGCAAATGAAACTGCCTTTTCTACCTCACACCAAAGGCGCTTATACATATCATTAATCTTTGGCACCTTGTCTTTTAGATAGACAATAAAGGCACCATTATTATTTGGATGAACGCCGACAAGCACAGTAATATAGATAGTCTTATCACGGACATTTAGGCTATCGCAACCAACACGATACTTGATTAATGGAGATTTTTCTTTCAAGAAGTCAGATAACGAAACCGGATCATTTGAGCCATATGTTTTAATTTTAATATTATTCATAATGTTATATCCTGCGGCTTTTTGTCTGTCTTTACATCACCTTTAAACTCTTTGTATTTGTCCTTTAACTTATTTAGTTGCTTCTTGGCTGCTTTCTTCTCTAAATCTTCCTTACTTTCACTTGTTGGTTCAAAAACCTTAATTTCTGCGCAGCTTGTATCCATAAAGATAGGACAAATTAGACCATCTGGACCAAATCGATTTTTGGCAATCAACATACGACCAGCATTGTTTTTCTTGTCATCAAGTGTGCGAGAAACAGTGAAAATAAAGTCGGCAACGAAACACTTATTAAATGCTTCCGAGATACTTTCAAGAGTATTTACTTCTGCGTTCAAACCAGAACGATTCGTTTGTGAAGCAGTCCAGATAGGACAGCCTGTTTCTTTGGCAAGTCCACGTAGTTCTTCATAGATTGATTCTAACTCTTCACGCTTTTCTTTGCGGTTGGAAACTGGTTTAAGCAAATCACCATAATCCACAATCATCATACCAACCTGAATGCCTCTTTGCTTAAGCTTTTCAAGGTGATTACGAATTGTGCCAGTTGAAGCAGATTTGGTGGGATACTCTTTGATAATAAGTTTACCTTTTACATCCTTGATCTTTTCAAAGACAACATCCTTCTTTGCGTGTAGCGCATCAAGTGGAATACCGGTGATAGCACTATCATAACGCAAACCAATTGTTTTGTCATCTAATTCTAGGGTGTAATGAACAACGGTCTTTCCTTCTTTGACAGCTTGTGCTCCCAAATGGCAAAGAACAAAGCTTTTGCCTGCACCAGTTGGTGCGATAACCACGCCCAATTCACCACGGCCCAAACCACCACGCATGAAACCATCAAACACTTCCCATCCAGTTGTTACAACATTACGAGCCTTAACTTCATAACGCTGCTCAAAATGTTCATCGTATGAATAACCAAAATCACTATTTGTGCCAAGTTTGATGGCATTGTCAATAAGTTGACGGATTTCTTCAAAAGAAGATTGTTTCAAGAGCTCGACACTCTTGATCATCGCTTCTTTTAATTTCTGCTTCTTACAAAATTCAACTGAATTTGTTTTTACATACTCATCATCAACACCAGCAATACCAGATGCAAATCGTGCGTAAAATTCACGAATTTGTTTCTGAATTGCTTCGTTTTCTTCATCCATCTCTGAACGAAGAATAGTTTCAACTGTTGCCTGACTTGGATATTTACCAAATTTTGTTTTGTAATCAAAGATCTTTTTTGTAAAGATACGAAGATATTTGAGTTCAAAGAAATTATAATCCAATACTTCACCAATCTGATTGGCAAATATAGGATCTTGCATAATAAGATATGCGAGCTTTTCTTGAAACTGTTTTCCAAAAGAAGAGAAATTGATCTCTCCTTGCTGTAATTCATCCATCTAGTTTCTCCAAATCGTAATAATTGACCCAGCCCTGAATTTGATCAACTTGTAAAAATATAAAATATCTGTCTCGGAAGATTGAGCCAAAATCCTTATCGAGGTGTAAAATAAGGCAATTTTGTTCTTGAGACGCAAATTGCACTAATATTTCATCATTGAGTAATCTTCCCGAATAAACACGGGTCAATTGCTTAATATGGGCGATCTCTCCTATGTCAAATTCGAATTTCGATCCCATCCTATCACAAGCCTTTGTGTTCCGCAATGATCTTCTTTAGGGCAGCATAAAGTTCATCGAACTTGACTTCGCCAAAACCATCTTCGATCATCATTTTACGAACTTCTGTTAAGTTAAACTCTGGACTGTAATTATCCAGTGAATAATCAACTTTCTTCAAGACCTGATAAGACATATTTGGTGATTTAAGTTGCATCACAGAAAAATTGATATGAACCTGTTCTGCTGCATCAAGAACACTTTGAAACATTTTTAATTTTGATCCCTCGGTGATCTGTTGCTTGCAGAAGTTTAGCACATCTTCTGTAATATGTTCCTTCTCTTCTGCAAGAAAAGGCATACGCTTTGAGATAGTTGTCAGTCCAAGACCTTTTACACCATCGATGTTATCAGAAGGATCACCAGCCATTGCACGGGCAATAGCAAAATTATTTGGATGAATACCAAATTGTTCTAGAATTTTCTTTGTTGTCAATACTTCATTCTGAATTGGTCGGTATAGAACTGTTGTGTTGTCACAAAGCTGAATAAAGTCTTTGTCCGAAGATACAATTACCTTATCCCAATCTTTAAACTTTTCGTGACGGGCAACAACTGAAATAAGGTCATCTGCTTCAACTTCCTTTTCTAGAAATTGAATAATCGGCATACAGTTAAGGTACTCGATTACCCGTAATTGTTGCCAAACTTTATTTTGAATTTCTTGATCTTCTGAAAGATTCTTTACATCACGATTAAGACGAATCGGTTTACGACCATCCTTATAATCCTTGATAATTGTCTTTTTCTTTCTACTTCCACCTGGACCATCCCAAACCACAACAATACAGTGTGGCTTAACATCACGAATTAGCTTCTGTAACGACTTAAAATAGCCCTTCAAGCCTCCAAGTGGTTGTCCATGCGTTGACATTGAGGGGTCAACAACATAGTTGCGGATAAAGAGATTTAGGGAGTCAATAATCATCAGACGTTTTGGCATAATTCAGCTCCGTCATTCATAACTCGATTAAGCCATTCGGTTGACTTGTTATAATATTCTTGTTCTTTTTCAATACCAATAAAATTTCTACCACAATTAAAGGCAGCAATCAGAGTAGAACCACTGCCAGAGCAATTATCTAACACCAAATCACCTTCTTTGGAATATGTTTTAATAAAATATTCAATAAGTTCAATCGGCTTTTGGGTTGGATGAAATTTGTTTTTATTGTCATTGTTCATTACCGGGAATTCAATTACATCTCGCGGATATCGTACGGTCGAACCGCCGGGATTTCCGGTTCTCATATCTACCGGATTGTAATTTCTTTTTTCTTTCTCTTTTCCAGAGAGGGTTCTTGGCTTAACGGCATTCATTGGTTTATGTCCGAATGTCATTTGTGGATTATACGTTGGAGCATTTTTATAAAAAATAAGAATATTTTCGTGTGCCTTCATAGGTGCCTTCTTGGCATTCAGATGACCAGTAGCTTTATTTTTGTGCCAAATCCACTCGTATTTAAATAATTTTAAATTTGAACAAGCTAATACTTTATCGAAAGGAGCCTGTGCCATCAAAGCAATTACGCCATTATTTTTAATAACTCTTTCATACTGAGGCCATAGTTTTTCGAAAGGAATCACAGTATCCCATGAATTCTGAGTCGTTCCGTATGGAAGATCGCAAAAAATCATATCGATACACTTGTCTGGTAACTGACTCATTACTTCCACTGAATCACCATTTATAATGGTATTTTTAATTTTTTCTAATTCTAACATGATTGATCACCTATTATGGTAAATGAGAAATATCGTATTGTACTTCTTCGATAAAATCTGTTTTACTATTAATTTGATAATTTAAATTATTCTTCACTGCTTCGAAAAAATTATTATTTGGTTTAAACCAGATTTTGAAATCATAAATATTTGTAATATTTTTTAAGAGAATATGATTTCGAAGATCGTTAATTTTATTTAACCTCTTAAAAATATTCTCAGTTGTAAATCTGTTTTGCTTTTTAGAAACAACAAGAGTTTCTGTTGGCAGAATCTCGCAAAAAACAATATTAAATGGTTTTTGATGATATTCTACTGAACCAGTTAAACGAATTAGTTCTCCGGCCTTTGTATTAAGAGAATTAAAAAGATTTTTCAAAATAGACGTCTGAAACATCTTGAACAAGAACACTGTATCGATTTGATCATCTTTATATACAATGGCGTCGACAGTAAATGTGTCGCCATAAAAACAACTTAAATTGTGTTCATATTTTACTTCGAAGCCTGTTTTGTTTTCTAGATAAGCTTCGATAAAAGAATGGTGTAACAAATCTGTTCTTTTAGAGCTTCTCTTGTTATCCGGCTTTTCGAAATTAAAGCGCAAAACTTCGTTCAGGAATGATGTAACGCGTTCTTTTCTCATATATAACGGCTCCTATAAAAAGGGAAAACCCCTGATCGATCTGATCAAGGGTATCCCAAAGTTTCACTTCTGTTTACGGTTCTTGTTTTCACGAGCCTTTGGGCACGTAGTGTTATTAAAGCGATAAAGATAAATTTTGCAACCATCTGCTTTATCTCCCATCTTGCTCAACAAATCAATTTCAGCGTGCATAGAACACTTGAAAACACTCTTATTGCGCGAATAACGACGCTTATTGACTCCGAAACTAACAATCTTGCCACCTTTCACAGCAAAGGCGACAATCTGATGCTGAAGACTATCATCGCGGAATTCCGTTGCAATAGATTCAGCGAGGTACTACAAAATCAAGATACTTCATGGTATCAGGCTCCTATGTTGGTTGCTCTGATTGTAGCAGCGGATCGCTGCGGTGTCAAGCAGCGATCGTGACTTTCCATAAAGAAGAAACCCGCATTTCTGCGGGTTCTTGGAGATATTATTTTTTTACTGGCTGTTGAATATCCTTCTTGGCTTCATCCTCAAGCATTTTCATATACATTTTTATTAAATTTTGATCTTTTCTTTCAATAGCACTAACTAAATTTCCAAATGATTTGATTAATTTGCCTTTTGGATCCATTTCCTTGAGTTGGCTAGTATTATATATTTCATCAGCCATACGAAGAAGTTTCTGAGAAACTTGTGAATCAACTTTAGGTTGTTGATCGGGTGTAGGAAGATTTGGTACACCAGCTGCTGTTGGACTTTCGTCTGGATTCCAAACCTCTTCTAATTCTTCTTTGATTATTTGTTTTAATCTATCACGTGTTAGTTTCATTTTTAAATCCCCTTACAAAAACTAAATAGTTACACTAAAAAGAAAAAACCGGCATTTCTGCCGGTTTTTTATCAGTGCTGGACTTCTTCGCCTTTTCCATCGTTCAAGAAATCTTTTGCATCTCCCAATTTCTTATCAAACTTCTGCCTTACTAAATGAATACAATCCTTCACTTGTTTGTTGATTAAAACTTGAATTCATAATTTCAGTCTTCTGACCAAATACGAACAGAACCGCGAATATGCTTATTCTTTAGAACCTTGCGAAGATTCTGTTGGAGGCGTTTCGCAACTTCTTCGCTAGCAGTTGAAAAGGATAGGTCACGAACATCATCAAAAAGAGAGAAGCCACTACCAGCAAATAGACGGCGATCACGACGATCAAGCGAACGTAGAATCTTTTCATCACGATTAAGATCAATACCCTTAAATTCAACAATTACATCAAAATTCTTCATAGAAACTCCTTGTTAAATGGCGATAAACTGCATTACAACAAACTTGCCGTGGTGATCATCGCCGTGACGGTCAAGAAAGCGGTTGGTGATTTTTGAAGGCTCACCAACAAGCCCAATCATCTCACGATTACGAAGAATACAAGTTTCACCATCATCATTCACATAAATCACTTTTGCAACACCAGCCTTCTTCAAAGCATGCTGACAAAGTGGACACGGCTTACCATTCTTGTTTTCACGAGCAGATGGTGAAGTCGTGTTGTTAAAACGATAGATGAAAATCTTACTACCCTTTGCCTTTTCACCAAGCTTATTAAGCAAATCAATCTCTGCGTGCATCGAGCACTTGAAAACCGACTTATTCTTGGAATAACGACGCTTATTAACGCCGAAGGCAAGTGGCTTGCCACCTTTAATAGCAAAGGCAACAATCTGGTGCTGAAGTGTGTCGTCACGATACTGTGACGCAAGATCTTCAGCGAGGTACTACACAATCATGATACTTCATAATATCAAGCTCCTATGGAAGACGTTAGAGGCTCTAATCAGCAACCCCTTCCGTGAGAACCATCTTACCACGGAAGGGGCAGGCTGTCAAGCACAGATCAGTGGGCTTCGTCGCTTTCTGTTAAATCCTCGTCGGTGTTTTCATAAAACTGCGATGCTGGACCTTCGCGCTTATCGAATTTAAGAATAACTTCTTCATTAAGTAATTCAAAGACTCGTTCACGGAATTTGGTATCTTTCATCTTTTCTGCCCAATCGGCTGAACGGAATTTTTCACTTGAACCATCTGAGAACTCAAGTGTATTCCAAGCACCGACAGTTAAGCTTGGTGATGACTTAATAGCTTCAAACAAGGATTCATCATCAAGAACACCAACACGATCTGCCCACATAATCTGGAATTCACAAGAACGACCCTGTGTTCCAAATCGTGATTTCTCTAATCGTGCTTTCACAAGTGAACCAATACGGTATCCTTTTGAATCCTCAACGAAACTGTCTTTTGCTTTTGAGCCAGTCAACCAAATACGTAAACTATAAGCATATGCTGGAGATTTTCCACCGGGAGTGAAAAATTTTTGTGATTGAGTCATATACTTTGGATTACCATCAGCACCAATATTTAATTTTAGCTGATTAAGAATCAAAAGGGTTGAACGGCTTTCAGCAATTGGAATAGTTAACTTTGAGAAACCTTTTGAAAGAATACGAGCTTTCATTGCCATCGATGACTGAGGATTAAAATCTCCTTCAACATCGGTGACAGTTGGTGTCATAGCCAATGAATCCCAAATAAACAGGAATCGTGAACCACCATTTTTAATCAATTCTTCCATTTGTTCTAGAACAGCTTCTACTGAAACTGCCTGAATATAAAGAAGATTTTCTAGATCACAGCCAGCATTTTGTAAGAATTTTGGATCAATAGCACTTTCACTATCAAAGTAAACAGGAACAATACCCATCTTTTGGGCATTTGCTGCTACTTGTGCAGCAAGATAACTTTTACCTGTTGCTTCTTCACCAGCAATTTCACTGATTTTACCAACAGGTACACCAGCTTTTTTACCACGGCAAATAATAGAATCCAACCAAGTTGAACCGGTTGAGATCCATTCTGTTACTTCTGTAGGATTTTCATCTTCTAAATTGTGAGCGACATTCATACCTGCTTTTTTATTAAGCAAGGTTCTCATTTCGCCAATTGAAAGTTTTCCGGCCTTTAAACCCATATACACTCCTATAAGAAAAGGAACCGGTACAAATTAATATACCGGTTCCCTTCGTTTGTTAGTCTAACATCAATCTCGTAGAGATTTAAGGGCTGCGTCTACACTTGATGCCTCATCAAATTTAGTTACACCCTCACTATCATCAGCTTCGGCACCTTCTGTACCATTAAGGAACTGTTCAAGAAGAACCTTGATTTCTTCAAGAGGACGGCGCTTGTGAAGCTTATCAAAGTCTGGAATACGCGCAAGAATATCTTTACAAGAATCTGGATCCATATCCTTACACATTGGACTTGAACGGCGTTTTAGAGTTAGCTTTGTTTCAGGGAATTTTTTACCTGACTTCTTGCCATACTCAAGATCAATATCTACACCCTCTTCAAGATCTGTTACATCGCCATATTCAGGATTTAGAACAGTCTCAATAAGGAATTGGTAGGTTGACTTGCTGTAACCCCAAATCTTGGGTCCTTCTTTCTCGTCACCACGAATAAGAACAGGCGAGAAGAAACGCTGCTTCTTGACAATTCGTGAAGCTAGTTCACGCGATTCTTCATCTTTGTCATTGTAGAGTTTAGCTGCGAAATCGCAGATTGGACAGGGATCACCAAAGTTACCTTTTGGACAAAGGATGCTTTCCTTACCAAATCCATAGTGGAAGAAGTAAGATTTAAATGGATCACCATCACTTGTTGGTAGAATTCGGATTGTTTGAGTTCCCTCTTGTGGGGACCAAAACTTAGCATTCTGTGCTTTACCGCCACCTTTTAGGGCATCAAGCTTGTTACGCATTTTTGAAATATCAATAGCCATTGTGTTTCTCCGTTACAGCCTTAATTGGCCGAGTTAATACACGGTCATCAGTCAACCGCATTGGCATCTTACCACAGATCACTTTGCTTGTCAAGTGCCGAAGTTCAAATTTTGTAAAACGTGGGTGTGCGCTTCAACATAAACATAATTTTCGGTGTATTCGTTTTGGTAAACACCGAAACCGCCTTCCATTTCATCACCCAATTTTTCTTTTACTTGACCTTTAATTTTTTGAAGAAGTTTTCCGTCTTTCTCCAAGACATTTTTACTCATTGAGAAATAATAAAATTTATTTGTTACGTTACTTAAATTGTAAAACAGGTTTTCTTTTCCTGTCTTTGGATCTGAGATACCGAATGTGGCGATCCTGCTTATAGCAGGAATTTCTGCGTCTGTCAAGAGGATCGGTTCAACGTGTTTATAAACATTAATCATATGAATCGTTGAAGAGATCAGCTCATTTAATTTTTTGTGATATTGGCTTAATGGTGTCTCACCAACAACAGTTTCTAATACTGAATTATCTAATAGATATAACTTATGGAACAAACCTGAACGGGCATATTCCTGAAATACATTAAACGTTACCTTTTCTTGTAAGAAACGTTTTTGTGATAACAAACTAATATCTGGCCTTATATAAAGGACAGTAATCTTACAATGTGATAATTGCTGTAAGACAGCAAGTGAAGCACCTGTTATCTCACTTGAACCAACCATTACAAACATTACTTCATCCTGAATGTCTTCGAAGAAATCGGAGAAATCAGGACACTTATTTTCATATTCTTCTGGATTAGAAAAAGTAGGCATTTTCCTACTTCTTTCACCATCCTGCTCATTTGTTCCTATTTTATAAACTTCGTATTGTTCATATTTCTCAAACATCTGCGCAATACGAATACCGCCATTGCCTAATGCTACAATATTCACTTTTTCCACCACATAATCTTAGATTTTAATCTTTTCCATTGATCCGAAGTCTTTTCCAATAGATACGTTAACAGGAAACACACCAAAATCATTGTTAGCCATAATGCTAGCAATCTCTCTAATGATCTCTCGTTCATTATCGGTAGTATCCAAAAATACGGCATCGTGAATAATAAAAGAAACAAAACTGCTCTTATTATCTAAGTATTCATCAACTTTCAATATCTGCCTTAAAACCATATCAGAAGTTGTAGATTGTACCAAATAATTTAAGGCGTGGAATGGATCTGCTTCAATTTTTCTACCAAAAGGATTCTGGACAACTTTGCCATCATAAAATTTGTCTAGGACACTCTTGATATTAAAGATATCTGAGAACTTGGAATATTCCTCATTCCTTGAACCATAAAGCCAAGCAAATAATCCCTTCTTCGCTTGTTCACGGCTGATACCCAAAATTTTAGCATTCCAATCGTGTAAGTCTTGTTCTGGTTGTTCCTTTCCAGCAAGAGCCAATAATGTTCTTGCTTCTGCAGCATTATAATCGATTTCAACAAACTGGTTATTTGTTGGTTTTACAATTGATCTGTAATCGCTATTCATAGTTAAGATCGGAAAACTTTTTGGTTGAGTACTTAATCTACCTGTTTTAGTACCAAACTGATTGTAACTAATAGAACTTGAATAGTTTTGTAGTGATTTAATAAATTCTCTTGTTTTTAAGATCCTATTTAGATCTTTTGTTTTTAGATCTAATTTTAGTTTTCTTGATCTGATCTTACAGATCAATTTTTCAAGTTTTAAGTAGAATTTATAATTGATAGATCTGGGATAATTTACAAAAACACTATCAACAATCTTGCTTTTTAGATCACAAAACTCTAAAAGAAATTGCTGTGGAACAAGATCAAAAAAGCAATTATCATTAAGATCGACTTTTGCTTCACCAAAAGAACGTGAAAAAGCGTCAAGCTTCTTGTTGTAGAGATCAAGTTGAGGCTTTAATTCTTCTGGACAAACCTGTTCAATAGATTTACCCTCGCACCAAAGATGAGCGAAGTCGATCTCACCATCATCAAATACTGGATTGTATTTCCAAGTTTGTTTTAGGTCTTTTGGAAACTTGTTAAAGTAAAGCTTTCCATCGGTGTAAATACCCTTACACCATTCTTTATCATCAAGAGTAATAAAAGACACGAAGCCCTCAATAAAAACGGAAGTTCCGTTGTTGCCGGGGGGCAACCGACGGTACTTTAACCAAGGGTCGAATATACTTCATCCCGGCAGACATGTCAAGGGCTTCTTTAATTTGAATAAAGTTTGAGACGACGTGTTCGAATTTTGATTTATCCCAACCGTAATTATTTTCTCTTGCTTTCACATAAACATAAAGTTTCATGAATAAGTCATCAAATTGCTTATTTTGAACGTTTTCAGTATTTATAAATTGTAATTCTATGTATTTGTAATTTACAATTGTAGCGCCAGTTTTTTCGCATATTTTAAATTGTGGCTCTATTAGGGTTCCAGTATTCAAAATATGAGTATTATAAAATTGTAATAAATAAAATCTTACCAATTCAAGATCATAACTGTCTGCTGTAATATAATTTAAATCATAGATGTTATCTTGTGATAATTGATAAGCATCCATATACGGTTTCATTGCTGGTGAATCAATATCTGCCCATAATCTCCAAGGAACCTGTTTATCTGGAATAAATCCAAATTTCATTGCTGTTTTTTTAAACAAAGCATAATTTGGATCTTGTAAGAAGGTTGAATATTTGAATCCATCGTCGGAAGCATCAAACAAGTTAACATCAAAACACAAACCAGATATAAGTGGATCTGCCAATCGTGATCCAATGTAGCTGGAAAATGTGATTGGAGTTGCGGGTGTCACAGCATCAACATAGTTTATAAATTGAACGACAAAATCATTAAAGCTTTTAATTTTTATTTTCTTTATTTCTATATAATCTTCAATACTCTTGAACAGACTACTCATATAATAAAAATACATTCTACCGGCATTCAATGAAGCAAATTTGGCGTTTACTGTCTGTATAATCCCGCTTTTAGAAGCTTTATTTATTTTCTTAAGATAATCCCAATAAGAAATAAAATCTCTATAAGCATCAAATACGAAATTTTGTAGACTTATTTCATTTCCTTTGCCATCCATCATGGATTTCATTTTAGTAGAGTCTGTGATTACCGGAAGATGGGCTAGATTAACTCTTCCGTAAAATTGTTTTTCATAAATTATATTAATAGGCTTATTGTCAGAATAAAGAGGATGTGTAAAAGCCTTCATTTCATAGAGCTTTTCTTGATAATAAGAGGCTAAAGAAGTATTTGTGTTTGTACCGACTGGATCTGCCGATACATCCATCAATGGTTCTTCCGAATTTAAATCCATTTTTTTCATTGTAATACACCTTTTTCTGGTACAACGCCGTTTGGAACAGGACCAAATTCTTTATCACCATCATTAACAGTGCCATCGCCAAAAGCTGACCAAGCTCCTCTAATAGAAGTTTTAAAATCGCCTACTTCAACAACATTATCTACTTCAGTTATAGTATAATAACCTCCAAGCCCAATCTCTCTTAAAATCTGCGAAGTTTCATAAACTCCAGCATCTCCACCATAATACGGCATAATATAAATATATGTACCAGCTTGAACTATAGTATTACCAAACATTTCTAGAGATACATTATATTTTTCTCTTATAATCTTTGAAACACCCTGACCACCAGTTGTGCCGGCTATAATGTTGTCCGCCCGGCGGTGCGGCTTGTCGATACGAGAAAATTTAAGATCTCTTACCAATCCTCTTGATTCTCCTGGATATATATGTAAAATACCGTCTTTTTTATCTTTTTCGTAATTACCAACTCTTTCATATGGTGCGTCATTTACGCAATAGATAACCATATAGTCTTTTCTAGGTAAAAAGCCAGCACTCTTTGGATCGTGATCCTTCTCCGCGTCTTCACCTCTTGTTCTCAAAGATTCTAAGGCAGTCTGCGCAATTCTAAAGCCTCCTCCCGGTCCTGGTAGCAAGCCTTTATAAACATCAGAACCCCAGCCATATTTAAATAAATTATAAGAAAATGCTATTTCATTGCTTGGGTTACAAATAGAAGTAAAATTATCGATCGCTAATCTGGCTTTTTGCTTAGGAGCATATGTATATACCTGATTTGTAATAGCCGAGAGTACCAGATCATTAATCAATGAAGATACGAAATCATTTAATGTCATTCTGTCAATATTTTTATTAACAATATTTTCGTTAAACCAGCGCGTAAATTCTCTTAATGAAATTGGTACATCACCTATGTTTATTGTAACAGGTTTACCATTATAAACTTTTACATATTTGGGTTTATCTTGCTGTTCTGCTTCTGTACTTTCGAAAACACGATAAACTTGTCCATTATCTTGAATACTACCATAGTCAATTATTGTCATTGGACCAAGAATAACTCTAGTTTTTTTATTAATAAAGTTTGGATTTTTCTTATTTGTATCCATTATTGGATCGATAAGAGCATCAATAAGAGAACTGAAATAGAAGAATGGAAACTCTCTTCTTCCTCTTGGAACGTTTGTTTTACTTTCAAAATTGCCACCAAGTATCAGATCATACATCTTATCATTTGCTTCTTGAGTGTCTTTGTCGGCGCCGGCGCTCGCTGCAGCTCTTGCTTGATCACCGGCACCTCTTGTTGGCTGTGTTTTCGAAACGTCTTGCGAGCCACTTGTTTTTTTTAATTCTTCTCTTTGTTTTGGGTTTAATGTCTCACTTGAAACTGTTCCGACAGGAGAAGTACTATTTACGCCTGTTTCTTTCGCTTTTGCTTTTAAATTGTCCTGCTCTTCTTTTTGGGCATCTTTAACTTCTTGTTGTCTGGCGCGTAATTCTTCAATACTTTTAACATTTGTTGGATCGGCAAAATTAACAACACCTCTCATCTTAGATAACAGTTCAATAACTTTTTCATCGTATGAGAAAAGATGTATTTGTTTTTTTTGAAGCATCTTGGTAGCAAGATAATTAAATTTAACTTTTTTTGAAGCTTGTATGGTAGAATCTAATTTTGTCTGGAGGTCTTGGACAACTTTTTCATTTTCTTGTAATTTGTTTCTTGCGTCAGTATCATTAACACCAAGCTTGTTGAAAAAACGACTGACGGCTCCAAGTTGTGCCTGTTGTTGAACATCTTGTTTTTCTAATTCTTTATTTTCTGAATTGATTTTATTGATTTGATCTCTTAGTTCTTGAACTTGTTGTTCATATGCTCTACCAATTGTTAGAACATTTGAAAATTCGATATTATTGATACCGGCATCTACTCTACCAATAAAATCAATATTTAAATCAATTGAACCATCGTCATTAAATTCAATTGTGTGACTTACGAAATTAAGATAAAGAACCTCTTTTTGGTTTTTGATGGCACTTAAAAATAGATCAACATCTTGTCGACTATTGTTGTTTTTTAGACTTTCTAATCCGCCATCACTTATTTCCCATCCGACAATAACTTTTATAATATAATCATCAGGATTGTAAGTTGCTGTGCCCTCGTTTGTTTCCATTCTCCATTGTTTTCTTTGGTATAACAAATCTTGTATAGAAACATCTAAAATAGTGTTACCAAGCATTACAGAATTTCTTGATTTATAGAATTCTTGAACATTCTGTAAATGTAGATTTAAATTAACTTTGTATGTCGACGCTGCAGCTTCATTTTTTGGGTTTTGTTTCCATTGGAAAGAAGTAATACCGGCGCCGGTGCCTCGACCAGCACCATTCTTGAAAATGTCATCAATTCCTGTTGCTTTTGTTTCAAATGGCAATTCTAAAACAATTTCCTCTTTTGAAGGATTTCTAAAAATTTTAAAAAGTCTGACAACTGGTACCAAACTAGAGAGTTCAAAAGATGACATTCTGAGTAGAATATCGTTTCGTTCTGGATCTCCTTTTAGTAGATTTAAAAAACTGCTTGGATCTCTTGTATCAATTAAGCAAACACTCGGCAATAGCGTATCGCTACCATTAGTATTATTTATGACCGAATTTATGTTCGGCATACTAGTAGGATCTTTATTAAAGTTGGTATTTTGAATACCATACTCGGTTCTTCCTTTTGTAAGCTCTAACAAGTTGAAAAGGAGGATGCCTTGCTCATCAAGAACTTTTGGTTCTGTAATCGAGTCTGTGCTACCTGATACTGTCATAATTAAACACCCATTAATTCTAAGACTTTGTTAAGAGGTTTCGGGATCAAAACCTGATCCCCAATTTGAAAATGTGCTTCTGTTGGTTTTTTATTAAACCAAGCAATAACCCACCATAACTCAGAATTACCATAGTGTTCATCAGCTAATTTATATAATCTATCTCCAGCTGTCCAAATATGCGAAGAAATTTGTAATTTAGAAAACTGAGTTGCGTCAACATATCCAAGTTGTGGTGTTGTAAATTGATTAATATATTTAACATCTCTATCTTTGAAATGTTCATTATATAATTCATTTTCATTTCTAAATTTAAATCTATTTCTATATCTTGTATATGCCATAATTATTCATCAACCAGAGTTGTATTGATATTATATGGGAAAGATGGATATTTTTTAGTTTTTGGATCTATTTCACTAGCCTTTCCTTCGCCAAATAAGTATTGATCTGATTTATCCTTTGTCCATCCGAGTTCAGTGGTATGTATTACGGTCATATTTAAATCAACAGTAAAAAGCATCGGTATCAAAGACCCATTATTGATAAAAACACCACTATCTAAATCTGGTTTAAATGATACTTCGCTTAAAGTAACTACGAGTGAATCACTAACATCAGATTCGGCAGAGAAGTTTTTTCCGTTACCAATCCAGTTTTTAAACTTTACGTATATTAGTGGAGGAGAACTCATGAAACGGCCAGTACCGTTAGCCATATTTAATATCGCACTTTCTTGTGTAGCAGCAACCGCTGCTGCATTATCTCTATCAACACGTGGTGCGCTAGCAGATGCTTGAGTGACAGGTGTGGCGCTAGCAGATACTTGAGTACCAGTACTTGAAGATAGCTGTGTATTTTCTGTTGATAAATTACTGGAAATTAATTGAATATCAACTTTTTCATAAACCGGATACTGCATCATAATCAGTTTTTCTAGTTCATAAAAATTTTCAAGAGCTTCTTGTTTGGAATTGGCTGGGGCTTCAAATGAAATACTTATATTTCTTTTTGTATTTTTAAATGTTTGGATTGAATCCATGCGTCCCATCGTTTCTTTTTCGTTCCAATTTATTTTAAAATTATCGCTAAAAGATGTAATAAAAGCCTTAAAAGTAGCATGGCTTAAGAGATTGCTCTTTTCTAATGATTTGCGAATTGTTGGCACGTGATAAAACTGAATTACAAATCCATTTTTATCTTTTGATGATCCATTTCTAAAATTAGGACCAGCCATTGTATCTGTTTCGTCAAAAAAAGCCATATTTTATTTATCCTGTAATATCGTCTTTAGATTTCAAGTCTGTTGTTTTTCCGAATGCTCTGCTTCCATTTGAAGCATTTGGATTGTTCGATACATGAACTATCTTATTAACTATCTTTCTATCCAATTCTTTACCATCTAGAGTAATCGGCATTTCTACTGTAAGATTGACATTAATTGGTTTTTCAGAAGAGCCGGCCTCTGATGCGGTCTTTGTGGCAGATGAAATATTATTTGTCAATGTTGAAGCTGTCGGCACAGCTACTGCTGCTGCCACTATTGGCATCATAAGAGGATTCATCATTACTAATGAAAATGCTGCAGCTGCAGTAGCAACTCTTTCCATGTAATCAGCCATTTGACTCATTATATTTCTTATGTTTTCTAGTTTTGTAATTTCAAAATTGGTAATCGCATCAAAGCCTTCTTTTGCCATTTGTATACCTTGACCAACCAACAAGAATGACATGCCGAATAGTAACATTACACCAGCCAATGCTCCCAGCACAAACAAGCCAGCTGAACCTATTGTGCCTAACGTACCTAAAGCAGTGGCGAGTCCATATAGTGAAGCTGCTAAAATTCCAAATGCGACGGCGGCTGTTAAGGATGCTGTTCCACCATCAATTAGAATTTTAAATAAATAGCCTATCGCTAGCACTATACCAATAACGCCAGCAAGTATAAGTGCTATTGGCAAACTAACTGCCAAAAATGCTGCTGCCAAAGCCAACAAGACAGCTGCTATTGGAAGCAATGCTGGAATTAGTGGAGTCACAGCAGCGGTAAATCCTATAAGACCAGCAGCCGCTTCGGCAGCACCTACTTCAGTTTCAGCACCAGCTGCAGCAAAACCAGCACCACCTAATTCAGCTTCAGCACCAGCAGCAGCGATGGCAGTACCAGCAGCAGCAGCAGAAGCACCTATTCCTCCGAAACTGATACCGAGAGCCGATGCTACTGTTGCAGCTTGAGCTGCCATTGTTAGCAAGAATCCACCAATCACGGCTCCAGCACTATATACTACGCCGACAATTGTTAAAAATATGCCAACCAACCCAACACCCCAAGCAATAATAGGATAATCTAACAGATCAGCAATTACATCAACAACAGTTCCTATAACAGCAGAGACAAGCTGGAAAACTGGCGCCAATTTGGCCAATATCGCAGTAAGCTTGTCACCAATTGGCGTAAATGAAGCTACTGCATCATTAAATGTTTTTTCAGCATCAGCTGCTTGTTTTGCTTCTAATGAAGTCTTTTTAAAGAATGCGCCGGCTGAATTAATATCTGTACCGAGTATATCGGCAAACATTCTTCTTTGTTGACCAGATAGTTGATCAAAACTCTTTCCTGTTTTCTGTAAAGCATCACGCAACATGTCCTGTGCTTTAATAGGATCTTCGCTGGCTGCTTTCAATAAACCAAGAGAATCTACATAGTTGCCACCAAGGACAGAATTTAATTCACCAGCAGCTTCGGCGGCACCTTCAAATGTGGTAAATCTCTCTGTTATATCTAAAAGCTTATCCATTTCTATTCCCAAAGCTTTTGATCTAAATGCCATATCTTTGAAAATTGCCGGACCTTGTTTACCAAAAGCTGCTAGTCGTGGCATCGTAGAAGCAAGGCCATCATTAATCGCTTTTGTGCTTATTCCGTTAACGTGAGCAAAAGCCACTAATTCTTTTTCATATTTTGCAGCTTCTTGAGCACCCATACCCATACTCTTTGAAGCCATATTAAGAAATTTGGCAGTTGTGTCTGCTGCTATGCCGGCTTTTTCTAATTTTGTAGCTGTATTGGCCAAGTCCGTTTGGATTTCTTTTGACATGCCACTGAATTCAGAAAATTCATTATGAAGACTTGTTATTGCTCTTACAGCATCAGCAGCACTTACGCCTAGGCGAGCATTAGTCATGGCAATATCTCTAACAGCATCATTATATTTGTCGGATGTGTTTGTCGCCTTATTCAACTCTGCCGTTAAATTGTTGAAAGATTTTCCCTGTTCAAGAGCAACCGTCAACATAAGCAAACTAGCTTCTGTTAGTTTTGCGGCTAATGTGGCACGAGCATCTTCTTTGCTTATTGTTTTTGAAATTTTTTCGATATCTTCTAATTGAGCTTTAAATTTAGCACCAAAACCTAAACGTTTTTCATCTGCTTTAACAAGACCAAAATATAAATCTTTAATTTGTTGAACTCTTTTTTCTTCTTTTTGTCTCAACTCATTCATCTTAACAGATGATTTGATACGATTTTCTTCTTGAACTCGTATTCTAGCTAATTCAGCTAGGCTGCTTTCTAATTCAATTTTATCGGCAGTAGTTAATTCTTTTATTTGATTCAAAAGCTTGATCTTGTTAAGAAGAGCCGATTCTTCTTGTTCAAATCTGATTTTATTTAAATTAGCAATAAATTGAGCTTGTTCGGCTTCTTCTTTGAGACTTTCTTGCTTCTCTTTAACAATTCTAGCAATTTCTTCTTGAGCCTGTTTTTCTTTTAGTGTGTCTTCGAGAGTCATTTAAATCTATCTCCTATTTAAATGGCCATCTTAGACCAGTTGTTTTTTCAAAAGCTGAAACTGCTTTATCTAGTTCTGCTTTTGAACGATATGTGCGAGGATTATCTAAACCAAGAGAATAAAACGTTTGTAGATATTTCTTTTCGTGAGAAAGAGCATCTTTAAGTGCCGCTATCTGGTTTTCAGTTCCGCGAATATTAATTTCTGGTGTTGACATACCAAACATTCTTTGCATCAATAGTTTAATTAAACTACCAAACATTCTTAAAAAACTTTCATCAAGCTTATTTTCTTGTTTTTCATTTAAATTTAAAACTAATGGAACCAATTTATCTGACATACATACACCTCAACGATAATAAATAGTTTTACCAAAAAATATAGGGCTAATTAAAGCCCTATATTTATCTTTTCTTTGTTGCCTTTTCGATAGCTTCGTTTTCTTCTTGCTTTTGTTTTACGAGGCGTTTAAGAAACCATATTCTAATTTTGACTGGCAAATTATAGGCCTCTGTAAAACTCCAGCCACCGTGATATTTTAATAAGAAAAACTGTTCGTAAACGTTTTCTATATATTCATCACTTAGGCCAAAAAAAGTCCACCGTAAAGGGCACCTCCATCTCCTGTTCAAAGGAGCATGAAGAACAAGTGAATTGTTGCTTCATATCAATATTTGGAGTTATTTCACGATATAGACTTCTTAGTGTCTTGGCATCAATAGCTGGCAAATTTTCTATAAATTGCTTTAAGAATGTTTTATCTTTGTTGCCATTAACAGAAACAACATAAGCTTTCATCTGAGAAGTCGATAACTCTTCTGGAAGATTCATCTTCTTTCTCTTCTCTGCCAACTCTGCGATTTCGGTTTCATCTTTACCATTCAACAATCTTACTTCAACGCTTGATCTTGTTTTTGGTAATTCGATTATGAATGTATTGTTTTCTGTTTTTGTAACACCTATTTCTTGTTGGTTATCGCAACGATGAATGTTTAATTTTTCTAGATCAAAGTCGTGTTTGGCATTAGTACCGCAACTTGGACAAGTTATAGCGGTCTTGTATGAAGAACCATAGCCGGAAATACGTGAAGCAACTATAAGTGCGTTCTTATCTCCAACTAGTAAATTATCTACCTTAATTGATTTATCAACTATAAGACTTTCCAACATTCTGTCGATAGCCACGCCTTTTTTAATAAGTGAGCGTGAGGTAAGAATGTCTTCCTCTTTAGCTGTCATAAATTTAATTTCAACCTTATCTTTACCACGAAGCGGATGACCTTCGGCATATAATTCGCCTTTTGATGGCAAATCAACGAACTCTGTTGGTGCCACAAAGCTTAGTGGACTTGCTTGTGCTGTTTGAACTGGCATCTGAGCTGCTGGAGCTTCTGCTTGCGTTAAAGCACCTAATCTATCTTCATTATCTCTCATTTAACACCTCTAAAAGAAAAACGGGTATACCATTAAATATGATATACCCATATATTCTTTTTGTTAAGTTAGAAAAATCAGGCTGGTCTGAAGATATTATCTGTGCCTTCATCGAAGATACAGTAATCGTATGTAACTTCAATATCTACTGTTGCGATACCATCGTCTTCATAACTTAATTCACTTGGTGTGTATTTTGTTATAAATGCGTTCTTAAGTGTCCATTTTTCAACCGTTTCGCCTTCTGCGTTAACCAACGAGATAGTAACACCATTGGCATTTGCTGCTGTTGGTCCTGTACCACCACGGGCACCAGAACTCAATGAATCAACAGCTTTTGCTTTTGAGATAGTATTTAAACTACCTTCAGTTGATGGAACAACATAACCAGCTGAAGTCAAAATTTGTAATAATGACTTCATTGTATCTGGTCCATTATCGTCTTGACCACCAACAACACCACCAGCAGTATCAACCATAGTTAGTGTGATTGGTTTCCATTCTGGACGACCTGGATAATTGAAAGTGTGATTTAGGTATTTGTGCTGCTTTGAAGTTACTTCAATTGATGGTCTACCAACCTTTGTAGCAAAATACATATTGCCATTGTATATACCGTCAAATTGTACAACCCAACGATTTTGTCTTTTTGGTTCTATTCTACCGTCTGTCCAAAAATTTGCCATTTTAAAATTCTCCTGTTATCACACTTAATTAGTATATTACTTTAAATATCAAAGGTCATCGAATGATGCGCCACTATTTGTAATAACGAAGTCGATACCAATGAACTCAATTGCGTAAGCTGGTTTGATAAAGATTTTCGCATACATAGTGTTTCTATCGATAAGATCTGGTGTTGTTGTAGTTTCATCTAGAACAACCTTGTAATCAACGATACCACCACCGGATTTTGTGCTTTCCATTAGTGGATTGACTTGGTTAATGAAACGCTGCCAAGTTGTCTTGATGTTTTGGTCAAACAATAGACCTGAAGCGATTCTTGAAACTTGTTTCTTGAGGAACAATACAAGTCTGCGGACGTTGATTCTATCAAGTGCAGATGGTGTTGCTTGTAGGGTCTTTTGACCAAAGATTACAATACCTTCTGCTGGGAATCTTGCGATTGGGTTGATATTGACTTCGTATAGATCGTCACGTTGTGTTGCCTTTAGAACTTCACGAACATCTGTTACGGCCAAACCAGCTGAACCACGATCTAGACCACCACGGTTGAAACCTGCTGGAGCAAACCAAACAGCCGATACTTCTTGTGATGAAGCCATTGTGCCGAGCGCAACAACTGATGGTGGCATCCAAAGATCGCCATTTTCACGTTGATCTTTGACCTTAACCCACGGGTAGTATGTACAAGCATAACTTGTATTAAAGCTCTTATCCTTGACATTGTTGATGGTGTCTTTTGAGGAGCCAATTCTATCAACTTCTGATAGGGTGCTTTCTGCTTCTGGCGTATAACCACCAGCAACATCGATAATTGCGAGAGCATCAGCGCGGGATTCACAGATTTCGATTGCGCGGTCTGTTATAACCTGTTCTGTTACGCCTGGAACTGTTAACAAATTCATATCAAGAGTTTCTGGATCCATTACTGAATCTAGTGCTCTCTTTAATGAATAGACGGCGTAGTTGTCTCTGCCATCGGCATCAGCATTTGCCAAGAAGCTATTTCTTAATGGATTCTTTTCATCGATACGGAAGCCGTCTGTACCACCAAACAATGGAAAGGTAAAGCTGTTGAAACCAGCATTAAGAACGTTTCTGTAACCTTCGTTTGAACCGGTAGCTGAAGCAGAGATAGCTGTCAATGAGTTACCATCAACTCTTGAACCTTGTACCCAAAGAGCACTGGTTGATGATGTTAATGAACTACTAACTTCGTCTAGTGTAAATACGATACCACTTGCGGCACCTGCTTCGCCTCCGAATTCGTATGAATCGCCTAGGAGAGTTGGTTTGGCTCTCAATAGATCAAGAACATCTTCGTTAAAGAGTCTGCCACTTGTTGCTTCCAAGCCAAAGTGTGTAGTTGTACCTCTTTGAGAAGCTGTGACTACCATTGGTAATGTTGGGAATAACAATTCACAATCTACGTTGGTATTAACAGAACCATCGAACAAAGATGATGTAACTGTACTGACGCCGTTGTCAATTTCGACAGGAGCCAATCCCGGAGGACCAAAGAAGCCGAATGGCAATAGAACTGGATCGAGAGCGCCTTGCTCTAATAGTGGATCCATTTCAACACGAACAAAACTGGAACGGTTGTCAAAGTTACCGATGGTTTTGTGTTTTTCTTGATCCGAATCCCAAACAACACTCTTATCACCAATTAGTTTGGCAATATAGTTTTCTGATGTTGGATCAAGATTACAGTTTGTGAATGTTTCAACGGTTTCTTGCTTCTTGTCTGAGTCTGTTATTTTACGAACTTTAACAGTAAATGAACCATATTTGTTAAAATTGTTGCTTGAAGGTTTGATATCTTCAATTGAGAGTTTGAGGTTCTTTTGTTCCCATTCGCCAGAGCTATCACCACTTTCACCACCGAGTGTTGAGAAGCGGAAAAGTTTTGGCATTTCTTCTGCTACGAAGCTTGAAGTAACAGAATTCAAGTCTTGTGAAATGATCCAGCCTGATTTTGCTGGTTGCGCTTGAACACCAAGTTGATTGCCCAAGTTTGTGCCTGCGGCATTTTCCAAGGCTACAACGGCCGCCATAGCTTTGCCACTATCGCCGTCCAAAACAGTTTGTTTTAGGAATGTTTCAAAGGTTTCACCTAGCCAATATGTTTTTAGGATAGCGGATGGTGTAATTGCGCCATTTGTTAAAACAGGATTTGTATTCAAAACTTTACGGATATGTTTTGAACTTGATTTGTTAAAGTTGAATGCTGTGTTTAGTTTTTCTGTTCCACCAGCATCTCTTACGATGATTCTGAATTCGAAGTCATCACCAGTATTGGTGACAAAGAGATTTGGGCCAGAAACTAGATTACTGCCTGTTAAATTGGTACCAGCCAATTCAACCGAGCCAGTTGCCAAATAGACAACGGCAGCAAGAGCGCCAGTTACGGCAGAACCTGATGGAGCAACGAAGATACCCCAAGCGCCACCTTGTTCAGCAGCAAGACCAGAGCCGGCTTTCCAGCCAGCTTGTGCTGGTTCACTGGCTAAAGCGTTTGGATGTTGAACACCCAATACACGGACAGCTGTTAGTGGTGAGGAGTTTTTTAGCCAAGCTTCTGCGGCATAAGCAGCATAAGTTGGAGATTGTAGTTGACCAGTTCTCCAAACATCGCTTCTTGTTGAATTAACAACGCCACGTGTTGGAGGACCAAATGCGTTATCAAATTCAGTATAACCTTGAACTGTTACTGGTACTAAGCCAGGACCACGCTGGTAACTACCAACTACAACTGGGCCAATTGCGCCATTGGTAGTGGTTAATACAGAACGGTCTACTTCATTAATTTTTACACCTGGTGATACGAAGCGGAATCTTTTAGCAGTCATTATACAAATCTCCTCTAAAATTAACTTTTCTAAAATAAATAGTGCTGTTTATACTCAAAAGCCGGCATTTTTACCATTTCTTTTTAAGTGGTGAGCTTTCGTTAACTATCACATATTCTCTTGGTATTTTAACTTCAACAGCATTTTCACGATAAATTATATTTGTATCGATTTCATTAGTGCCGGCGCCAACAAGATGGCCGATAACATTTAATTTAATTGTTGTTTTAAACATTCTTTCTTCTTGTTCTAATTTGTCGCCATTATGTTCAATAGCATAATCAGCGTCAATGTTAACTTCAAAACGGTGCCCTTCATTCTCAATAACAAAATAATTACCGGCACCAGTAAACACGAGAAATGGTTGTGTTAGTTCATTCATTTGTTGCTGGTATTCTGTCCTTAATTGAATTTCGTATTGAAATACTGCTTGAACAGGAAATTTAACTGATTTAAAGCCATATACAACTTTCTTGTTTTCTCTTTTCGCATTTGGTTGACCAAATCTTTTTTGTGTATCGGTATTAGCAAAGTTTGTGCTTTTATCTTGATTTACTTGTTTAACAATAACATAATCATCTTTAAAGAGATCTGGCACGACGTTGCCGGGAAAAATACCTTTTGGTTTTAAGTCTTTATTTATGCCTGTTCTTTTGACTGTAATAATTGGTAATATAAAGGCGCCGTCATTTTGGCGAAGTTCTTTTTTATTTTTGATCTGGAAAGATCTTTCACCAGAAACCCAAATAACGGGAGTTTTTGTGCGACCTCTGTTGGTTGTGGTATAAAGGTCCATATTTTCGTCTAGCCATTTATAAACAGCTAAATCAATATTTTCTATTTTTGATGGATCAAGTGGAAATTTTCCGTCGCCTTCTTTTTGAGTTTTCATTTTTTTATTCCGTTAACATTGTGATACCATTACCAAATGGTCCATCTTCGAATATTTCAAATGCGAATGGTGATGTATACCATTTACCATCTTCATTATAATAGAATTTGTTAGCCATCGCAAATGGTGGTGGTTGATAATCTCCAAGAGCAGTTAGATAAATAATACAACCTTTGTAATTTTGTGGATTTTCGTTGTAATCTATAAACTGTGGTAAATCTTGTGAGTTGTTTGCGGCATTAATTTTATTAATTCTGCCTCTACAGCCTTCGACAACATCGCCCATATTTACAATCTGGCCATCTTCTGTCATTTCACGGAAGAGTTCCAATACCTCATCTATTTCTGCTGGGTATTCAAATAATCCCGCTCTTGCGGAAGTACAAGTTGATTGTATTTCAAAACGGTGTTCTGCTTGACCGAACAATTGTCTTGGAAGATTCGCAGTCATTATTTCATAAAAACGACCACCGTAGAATACAAAGTCGCCTTCACGAACATACAGGTTTTGATCTTCTGTCAATCTGCGACGGTGAAAGTTTACAGTTATTTTAGTTTTCTTATCCAAACCAAATGTATCTGTTGCGGTTTCAACGCCATCAAATTTAACAAGAGCGTGAACTCTTACGGGTGGTAAAAAGTTCTTTTCTATTGCCTCGCCATAAACAGGGTGAAAGTTAGTATGTATATAGCTTATAGGAAAATAAAGAAGTGTTTGACCGATAACTCGCTCAATTACTTCATCATTAACTTGTTTAACAAGATCGCGTTCCTTTTCGCCAAGAAACATTGGCGGTGGAGGATTTGATGGCTGTTCCCACTTATTGGCTTTACTATTTTTCTTTCTTGCCATTTTTTAACCTCAACCTGTAAATATAGCTAATGGAACTTTCTCAATTGTCTTCTGGACATTTTCAGTAATACCGGCAGTTTGTTCTGCTAGTTTATCGTATGTCATCTCAGCTAGGATTGTCTTCATCTCTTCTCTCAAAGCTGCCATTTCTTCTTTTGCTTGCGATAAAAGGGCATCGGCGTTCAATGTGACATTTTCACCTGGAATTGGAACTGTGCTAAATTTACCACGAATTTGTCCAAGCATTTCTTTACAGATTGCGAGAGCAAAACGACGAATCCACTGCTTACCAATTGAGTTGATGTTTTCATAAGGTATATTAGCAAATGGTAATGTATTCATATTATTTACACCATTTGCTCTATCACTTTGCGAAGAAGCTGACCCGCTTGGACCAGCATCACCATAATCGAATGGACCTTGTGGAATTGTAAATTCAATCCAAATGTTTCTAAGATCCATTAATGCTGGAGCTGGAAACATTCTTATTTTGTTATTTCTAATCTCATAAGAATAATGAGAGATACGAGTATAAATATTGTCTTCATAAGCCATTGCCTGCATTTTATTATGCCAAGCCGGAATTACTTCAAATGTGCTATCATCAGCATATTGACCATAGGTGCTTAAATTACCTACGGTATTTATACCACCGTAATAACCATAAAATCTCCACATTGCTCTTGGTGATTTGTAATATACTTTTTTAACTTCTACTTTCTTATCAATCAAGCCAGCAAAAGGACAGCCGGGTTGCTGACTGGCTGTAACTAATGCTTTTTGAATATCATAATCTTGTTGTTCTTCGATAATTGGTATAGAAGCGGAGAATACTGTTAAGTTACCACCAACGGCAACCATCTCCGACGTTTTGGTCATAACTTCTTTCGCATAACCGATATCAAAAGATGGTAGCATTAATTGTGGATTTTGACCAGAAAGAGTACTGCCACTAGCAAATTCGCCATCACTATTAAAAGTGCCTGTTGGAGCACCAAGAGCACTAGCCATTACGTTTCTTGATTGGTGAACGTTAATAATATAACTGTATTCTAAAACAGCCGATTCGTATGCCGCATAAACGTTTTGTTCAGTTAATTCAATATCTAAAACATCGCCACCTAACATTTTGTAGGTATAGGCAACCTGATCAACAGCGCCAGTTACGAAATCAGCATTACTGGCATAAACACCGAATGGTAAACTAGCAGTAACACGACTTAATGTGCCAACCGCTGGTAATACAATTGCGCTTATTTGACTTTTTGGTGCTAATACAGGTAATGCCATCTCATTATAACTCCTAAGTTATTTAATAAATAGTTCCTATATATGTCTTAATCAAAATAAGAAACCCGCCATTTCTGGCGGGTTTTGTTATTTATAATGCACCTGGTGGTGTAAAATTGGTTGTATATCTTCCAGTACCTTTAGTTATTCTTAAATCATCAATATATCCACTAAAATCTGCCAAATTACCTTTTCCTATTCTAAATCCATCCAAGCCAGGATTTGAATATGTGTAATTTTTTATATCTGTAAATGAATTTTGTAATATTCCATCAAAATATATTTTTACATTATTTGAATTTCTACTAATAGCTACATGATGCCATTTATTATCTAAAATAGAAGAACATGAAACAGCCCATAAATTTGTTGAATTATAAGAATCATTCCATCTTAAATCAGAATTTTGTATTAGCAATCCCCAAAATGTACCACCAGATAACTTTGCTGGGTTCATTATATTTCCATTGGATGAACTTGATTTTATCCAAAACTCAACTGTAAAATCTCCTGTTCCAAATGCAAAAGCAGAACTGGTAGAAGAGTCAATGTCCAAATAATCTCCATTTCCATCAAAATATAAACTTGAACCACCAAATTTGCTTTGAGCGGTGTTTATTACAGCATTTCCATTTGCTGTTACAAAAAAATTGTTATTACTACTGTCAACAATATTTGTACTACCATTTGTTGCATTACCTTTTAATAGCAATGTAACATTTGTAAAATATGGTTCTGAATTTTCTGCTTGTGATTCACTATAAAAAAACATTATAATATCTCCTGTTCAAAGTTGAACTTAATAATAGATATAATTAGTTTTAATAATTTTAAAAAAGAAACCCACCATTGCTGGCGGGTTCTTTGTGTATCTATTATAATGAACCGGGCGGAGTAAAGTTAGCAGTATATAATGCGACATTTTTGGTGATTCTAAAATCATCTAGATATCCTTTATACCAGCCTTGTGGACCATACGTTGAAGCATCTTGCCAGTATCCACCTATTGTTGGTGCGTGTGATGGATCAGAATCAAACGAACGTGTCCAACCAGTAATTGTATTTTCCAAGACACCATTAAGGAAGATTCTTATAGTAGAATTCTGTCTTGTAATTGCTATATGACTCCAAGTACCAAATGGAATATTGGAAACTGTATTATATTGTAAATTTGCTACTCTATGATAAAAGCCAAATTTTCCATTAGAAAATCTAAATAGATATCTGTTTGTAGCACTTGTTGTGGCGCCATAGCTTGCATATATTATTTTACTTGTTAAACTGGATGAAATTGGATTACACCAGAATTCAAGAGTCCAATCGGAATTACCGAGATTTAATGGAGGATAGTTAACAGCGGAACCGGTTCCAACGTTCAACAAATCAGTAGAACCATTAAAATACAAGCTTGAACTACCATACTTACTTTGGTTAGAACTAATGCTGGCACTTCCTACGGTAGTAACAAGAACACCATTTGGACCACTATCAGACATGTATATCTGACCACCAAGTCCGTATGTATAGGCATCACCTTTTAGTAAAACAGAAGTATCACCATAATATACTGGCATACCATCGCCACTTATATTTATTGATTTATTCGTGCCTCCGGAGGAACTTAATGTTAGAACTGCTGATTTAGAACCGGTTGTTGTTGGCGCAAATGTGCCAGAAATTGTTTGCGTACCACCGGCTGTTATATTAAACGAGCTTGGAGAGAAGCTAAATTGATTTGAATTATTACTTAATGTGACTGCTTCTGTTCCACCTAAACCACTTGCTGCTACAGTAAATGTATTTGAACTGGTTTTATTGATTTCGGTTTGCGCAAAATTTAGAGCACCAATACTAAATCCTATTTCAAGTGGTCTATAAATACCAGAACCTGTTAATGAAACATTCTTAACGCTACCGCCAGATGAAGATAACGTTAATAAGCCAAGTTTAGAACCAGTTGAATTTGGTGTAAAGTATGTTGTAACCAACTGATTTGAGCCACCAGTTAAACTAAACGAACTTGGTGAAAAATCAAACTGATTAGAATTATCACTTAATACAACGGTTTCAACCGCACCGACTCCTCCGGCGGAAACCGTGAGTGTTGCTGATGAAGTTTCATTAACATAACCATTTCCAAAATTAATTTGTCCAACACTTGAAGTTAATACAAGTGCTCTATAAATACCAGAACCTGTTAAGGCAATATTCTTTGTGCTTCCACCAGATGAACTCAAAGTCAAAGTAGCATTCTTTGTGCCTGAACTACTTGGTGTAAATTTAGCAGTAACAGTTTGGCTTGAACCACCACCGATCAAACTAAATGAACTTGGCGAGAAATCAAACTGATTAGAATTATCACTTAATGTAACAGTTTCTGTTCCGCCAATACCGCCGGCTGATACTGTAAATGTTGCTGATGCTGTTTCATTAACATATCCACTACCAATATTAAGACCGTTAACGCTTGAAGTTAATACAAGTGGTCTATACAGAGCAGAACCATTTAGTGATACGTGCGCCACATCACCACCGCTAGCTGATAATGTTAATAAGCCAAGCTTTGAACCACCGGAAGTTGGTGTAAAGTATACTGTGACAGCTTGTGTTTGATTTGTTCCAGTCATACTAAATGAGCTTGGTGAGAAATCAAATTGATCTGAATCATCAGCAAGGAGCACTATATCTTGAACTCGGCCACCAGCAGAAACTGTAAATGTCGCACTCGATGTTTCATTTACGTAGGCACTGCCAAGATCAAGTATTCCAGCACTTGAAGTTATTATAAGTGGGTCAGCAACACATGTAGCGGCCAAACTTATTTTTTTTGTACTACCACCGACGGCTGATACAAAAATACTGCCTGTTTTTATACCCCAGCTTGTAGGATTAAATGTTACAGTAATAACTTGATTTGTAACACCAGGAGTCATCGTAAAAGATGATGGCGAAAAACTAAACTGATCAGTATCGCCTACTAGTGTTACTGGTTCTATTGAAATTATATTTGGCGCTGCGCCGGCAGTTAAAACAAACGTTGCTTGACTGCTGGAGCCAATACCGACTGAATCAAGAGCCAAAGAATTCTTGCTTGACGTTAATGCCAGCATTACAAAACTTTGAGTATTATAGTTTTGTTGCTGTGAATTATCATCTGGTTCTGCGTAAAAAAACATTTTTTAATCCTCCAAGATTAAGTTACGTAATAAATAGTTTCAAATACTCTTAAAAAGAAAATGCCCGCTTTCGCGGGCACTCTCTATCTGGCTTTATGCTGCCAGTTTAGTTATCAACCCAAGAGGTCTTCAACGACAACTAGGCCGAACATGTCTGGACGAACCATCTTCTTAGCGTAACGGGTCATAACGCCCTTACGTGGTACGAAGTCTTCTGTACCGAAAATGGTTGGTGTGACTTGGAGTGGTACGTATGGAGCGTAGACATAGCCACTTTCCAAGAATTGTGTACCACGACGACCAACTAGCAACAAGTTGCGTGGGAAGTATGGGTCAACCATGACGTCCCATTTCTTGCTGAGTGAGCCGACTTTAACAGCACCAGCTGTGCCCTTGGCTTCATCTGGAACAACACCTGAAGCACGGAAGCCAGCAGTCATTTCGAGGATACTGGCAACTTCTGGTGAAGTTACGATGAAGTTAGCACCACCACGTAGTGTCTTACGGTGGATTTGAGCACTTAGGTCGTTAACGGTTTCGAGTAGTGTTTCGTACCACATTGAAACGTTACCGGTGAAGTCAGCACCCAATTGTAGTTCATTGGCTGTGCCGCCGTTAATTGGAGCGCCAGTTGCTTTGTTTAGGAAGCGACCTGGACGACGTGACCAGTGGTAAACACCGGCTGTAGCACCTTTAACGAGGTCTTCTAGAACTTCTTGATCAATTTCAAGAGCGATGTGTTCGCTCATGATGCTTGTCAATTCAACTTCGGCATCGAGGTTGTGGTAAGCATTTAGATCTTGACCGAGTTCTGGTGTCCACTTGACTTTGAGCTTCTTGGTTTTGGCGCTGACTGATACTGAATCGATCTTGACGTCGATTTCTGGAATATCAGCATTACCTTCAAGTGCCCATTGTGCTGTACCACGGATTGAACCGAGGCCACTTGATACCAAGTGATCGTCAGCTGGGAAGGTGACGGTCTTTGTACCGGTTGTTAGTTCTGTTAGTAGAGCACCGACAACGCCTAGACTGTTTGCTTTAAATACTAGACGTAAGTGGGTGTATAAGTCACCAGCTGCATTAGCACCGGTGGAATCGCACTTGGCTGTCAAACGACGAACTTGTGTACCATTTGTGACTGCGCTTGAAACTTTAACAGCGACTAGATCGCTTCTGTTAAGAGGAGCACCACCAGCTTCTAGTGAAGCTACTGGAACAACAACGACGACACAGGCATCAGAACCTGAAACTAGGTCTGGGTCAAAACGTAGAGCGCGATCCAGATCTGGATCGGCACCAACTGTATTACCGCCACCGACGAATGTGGCAGATGATAGTGAGGCAGTGACTGAACCAGTGGCACTGCTGTAACCGTTGTTCAAGCTGTAGAATGATTTTTCAAGGTTTTTACCTGTCAAATCAACGCCGCCTGTGATTTGGCTAGCTAGACGACCACCACCGAATACTGAATCACCAGCTTCTGAACCTAAACGACTGCCACTGACTTTGAAGTCGAGGAAGAAGATTAGACCGCTTGGTAGACTCATTGGTTGAACTGAAACGAGTTCGTTAGCAATTAAGCTACCGAATACACGACGAACGATTGGGAATGCTACGGCAGCGAAACCTTCGACGTCACCAGCACTCATGGCACTACTTTCTTTGAGTAGTTGCTTGGCTTGGTTTTCTAGTAGAACGGCCATACCGTTCTTTTGACTTTCATCTTTTAGACCTTCTAATAGACCGGTCTTTTCCCACTTAGCACGTAGAGCGGCACCTTCTTTTGAAAGGTCACGGTCAACGATATTTTCTGTTAAACGCTTCAAAATTGACATTGTAATTCTCCTTAAATGAATTTAAATACTATTTCTTGATACCGGCAAGCTTGCTCCATCTATCAAAAGCTGGAGTATTTGCTGGTTCTTCTTTTTCACGTGAACGAATACTAAAACCGCTATTTCTTGTAACAGCTTCGCTAAGTGATTTTGGTTTGCTAGTTTTAGCTGAACCCACTGTGCTTTGAAGTGTTTCAAATATGATTTTAACTTCGTCAACAGAATCAGCTTTGGAAATAGCTTCGACAATTGTAGATTTTTGTCGCTCATTCAAGGAGGCGCTACTTAATGCTTGATTCTTGTAATATAACTTAGCATTTTGAACATTGATTTGTTCAATCTGCTTTGCAAATTCTAATGCACTTGCTTGCATTTCTTGATGTTCTTTACGCAAACGTGCATTTTCTTCTGTTAGAAGTCTGTTCTGTGATTGAACTTTTTTATGTTCTTCTAACAGTTGTGAAGTCTTTTCTGCTAATACGCGAGCTTCGTTTAATTGTGTCTTTGAAGCTTGTGGCTTCTTGCTTTCGCGTAATTGGCTTGACATTAGTTCTTTTGCTATTTTAGCAGCAATTGAAGCAATTTGTTCATCTGATTTTGTATCTTTTATTGCTTCTATGGCAACATCACCATCAATTTGGACTTTTTCTGAACTTAGACGATCTGTATAACGACCATCTTCTTGTAGTTCTTCTTCTTGTTTTTGTTGTTTCTTACCGGCACGTAGAGCAGCAAAATCAGCGGCTGTTAATTTGCCTTTTGGTTCAGCAACATCTAATTTCTTTTGGCCTGGTGTCAATTCTTCTTCCCATTTTGCTTCTTTGAAAAGATCTTCGTCTTCAAGAAGGCTGTTGATCAATTCTTCGTCAAGTTCAATTTCTTCATCAACAATTTGTTCTTGAAGTGCTGGCTCAGTTTCCTCTTCTTTTGGTGGAACTTCTGGGGCAACATTAGCATTGACGTCTGGAGCTACTGTGGCTTCTTCTGCTGGTGTCATTGGGGCAGCTAATGGTTGTGACATATCATTTGACATACCACTTCCTGAATCAACTGATGACATAGCTTTTTGTAAATCAGCAAAATCGATTTCGATTACTTTTTGATTATCTGGGCATGGGCATAGATCCATACCATTTGTGGCAGCCATTGGTATTTGACCATCTAGTGAGCCGACGGCCTGTGGAACAGCAGAAGGATCACCTGA
>Ga0136644_10000210_pt1 | contig 45813 bp, 44 predicted proteins | sample C_130820_EF_Meta_FD_94780 | JGI IMG/M metagenome (GOLD analysis project Ga0136644, IMG submission 94780) | Freshwater microbial communities from Lake Croche, Canada to study carbon cycling - C_130820_EF_MetaG (v2) (version 2) | ecosystem: Environmental > Aquatic > Freshwater > Lake | place...
GCTTTTCTGGAGGTGCTGGAGGGCAAAACCCTGCCCGCCTTTGAAATTCTGAGCCGCCGAGCAGGCTGAAAAGGGGGCATGGGCGCAGGCGCAAAGGCGCCTTTGTTTATCCAGCAAGAACCGCTTCATTCGCGTGCCGCATCCGCTTTGCGAGCCGCCGGCAGGCGCGTTGTTGCGCCGCCCCTGCCCTGACCTCTGAAGGGCTTCCACTGGTTGGGCACGCACAGGCACGACACGGATGCTGCCGTTGGCCGAACTGAGATTCCCCGCTTGGCGGCTTGCTACGCGCGCACCCCGGCGCGTCCAACTACGCGCAAGCGCTGGTGGCCTGGCCTTGGAAGTCAATCCAGTTCTGGGTTTGCAGGTTGTACAACTTGCAGCGCCGCGCGGCATCAAAATACCAGCGCCGGGAAAAGCGCTGAACCACGACGCCTTGCGGCAACATTTCCTCTAGCCTGGCTTGTTCGCACTTAAGCCGGTACAGCGGGATACCCATGTCCACATGGTGTGCCGTGTGTTCCATGATGTGGTGCAGCCGTGCGCCTATACGCAGCGGAAAGCGCACATGCACGGTGCTGGAAACAACGGCATCGGCCCGCGCCCAGGCGGCGCGCTCGGCGTGCCAGTGCACGGCGGTGTGGGTATGGTGCGCATACACCACAAAACCAATCATCGCGCACCCAAACAAAAACGACAGCCGCACACCGCAGGCCAGCAGCAGCGCCACCGATTGCTAATCAAAACCCGTGACATGAACCCAGCCGCCGCACCCGCGAGCAACTTGCCCGCCAACAGCTTGCCTGCCAGCCACGGCAGCCACGGCAGCCACGGCAGCCACACCGTGCCCGCCAGCGCCACGCCCAGCAAGCAATAGTCCAGCCCCAGCAGCGCCAGCGCATGGCCGGTATCGGGTTTGGACAAGGCTAGCAGCCACTGCCGAATGGCTTTGCGGCTGGGCAAGGGCTGATCGGGGGCAATGGTCTGGGTACGAGGCATGGTGGTCAATGAATCGGCGACAGGCGGCATGCGAACCACGCCGCTAGCTGCGCCCGGCGCCAGGCGCCCACACATCGAGCGCACAAGACGGCAGGCCCTGCCGTCTTGACCCGCATCAAAAAACACGCAGGCGGTGCGCTGAGCGCGACACCAGCCAAAGCCAGGCGCTACTGGCCGCTGGCAAGTACCTTACAAGTCACGGTGAAGGTGCCCGACGTGTTGGCGTTGAAGGTGGGAATCGTGACGCCGGAACTGCCCGTTAAAGTGGCTATGTTTAAAGTGGTAGGGCAAACAAACCCGGTGCTGGAATTACTGGCGCACGACACGCTTGTGCAAGACAGGCCACTGTCAGGAATATCTTTTAACACCGAGTTGGGCGCGCTACCAGGCCCGCTGTTGCTGACGACCAACGAGTAATTGGTCGTGGTACCGGCAGGCAAGCTGCTGCTCGAATTGGTTTTGCTAATTTGCAAATTAGCCATAGTGGCACTGCCCAAATAAACCGACGCACTGGCTGTTACCGTGGTATTTTGGGTGCTTTTCACACTGGCAATATTTAATATTTGTGTACCCACCCCCGAGGTCGTGCTGGGTATATTAATAATGAGGGTGCCGGTGGCATACGGAGCTATGGTTCCCAATGACCACGTGTTTCCGACACATGTCTGTGCAGTGTCACCCAAGGGAATACTACTAAAAAAAGTTCCCGTTTTTGCTCCGATTTTTATCGTGCCACCAGTACAAGGATCAATGATATCTTTCAATACGACATTGGTTTGCGCTACTGAGCCGAAATTAACGGCTGAAATTTGATAAGTAATAGTCGAGGCGGGCGGGTAATAGCGGGCAATATTTAGAGCGGCACAGGTGCTGGCCGTGGGGTCGTACGTACAGGCTACTTTATTGATGGCTAAGCTAGAATTGACCGATGCGACAGAAGGTACATGGTAGCGCCAGGTATTATCCTTTCCGACATTCGTAGGGTCTGCAGAATCACCACCAAACACCTCGGCGCTCAGCGTAACCGATGTAGAAGCCGTCTTGACTTTTGTTTTTAGTCTGACATACAAGTCACTACCCACCGAAATTTGACCTAAGGCCCAACGCACTGCATTGGTGGTATCGGGCAGCGGGTTCGCCTCAGTTAGCGTGTAGCCCAGCGAAGTGACAACACCTCCGACGGCTGTTACGTCCGTCTGTGAAGTGGCTGGCCCCGGGCTAATGGAATTAGAATAAGCACCGTTATAAACTAAACCAATTCTGGAGCCAGTATAGGCAATACGCTGCCAAGGCCCTACACTTCCGGATTGATCTAATTGATAACCAGTCAGAGGGCCTGCAACCGCACTACCCGCAAAATACGGTGTGGGACCTGTGCCGCCATTTTTGCTCATTAAAATCGAAGCGCCGGATGTTTTACTTAAGGATCCGCACAGCTTAGTTAAAGTCGAACTGCCGAAAGAATCAGTTTGAAGCGCATCCCAGAGGTTATGTGTAGTGGCGCAACTCTGACCTAGGATTGTATTAATATTACTACCTTGAGTCGGGCTGACTAAATACCCATTCGTGCCCTGAGCAATGGGTGAGTTACTACTGTCCGTATAAAGAATTGTTCTGGAATCCGTTGAATAGAAAATACCCGTATCACCGTAAAGTTGATTTAATCTGGCATTGCATTTTGAAGTATAACCGGCTGCGCGACAGCCACCTGTCGTGTCATACGAAGCAACATCGAATGGACTACTAAATATGTTGGGTGAAGCACCATCCTTACCCCATCCAGTTTCGATAAGTCCGGGATCATTGGGGATTAAAGTAGTAAAGCCACCGTTGCCCGTCGGTGAAACAATATCAGCACCAATCACGCTCAGGTTGGAAGGAATATAAGCAGTTACATAGCCTGCAACACCAATGCTGGTGTTGCCGTTTGAGACGGGAGTGAACTCAATAATATAGGTTAAGGTGGTGCCGACTGGTAATGTGCCCAGCGATGCGGCATTGATCAATGCTGAAACTGAATCGTTGGTTAAAAACAGGGCGGTATTTTGTTGTGCAACGCTATGGCTGTGTGCCGAAAGATGTAGCAGCAAACACACAGCGACGAGTAGTGCGGAAAAAATCTGTTTCCATCCGTTCTGTTTCCGCAGCGCTAAGGTTTTATGGGTCTGTAATAAGCTGTCAGCCGTCATTTTGAACTCTGCAAGTGAACTTGCAACTGCAAGTAACTGGGCTTCCATTCAAGGTGGTGCCTGGGGGGAATGGGGAGCACTTGGAAAACGCGAGCAAGCAAATTGCCCATACCGGCGCAGGCGCGTTGCACGGGGCCGACCTGTGGCGCGCTAAGCCAAGGCGGTGCATCCAAGCGGCAGGTGCGTTACAAGCTGCAGTCATCGATCCAGGGGGGACAGGCCCATCGGTCAATACGTGGCCAGATGGGTTATCGCAACGTATCAAGCCATGTATTATCGCGCGCGGACACTTGGCTTTCGTCAGATCAGGGCTTGTTTCTCGCTGCTATTTGTTCAGATTGTCACAAACCCGTTATCGTCTCACCCTTTGCCGACCCCACCCATGCTGCACCACGCCACCAAAATTGTTGCTACTTTAGGCCCTGCCTCCAGCGAGCCCGCGCTGCTAGAAAAAATGATTCTGGCGGGTGTGAATGTGGTGCGGCTGAATTTTTCGCACGGCCAAGCGCAAGACCATATCGACCGCGCCGCCATGGTGCGCCAAGTGGCGCAGCGCGCCGGGCGCGAGGTGGCGATCATGGCGGACCTGCAAGGCCCGAAGATCCGCGTGGGCACTTTTGCGCAAGGCTCGGTGGTATTGCAGGCGGGGGCGCAATTTGTGCTGGACGCCTGCCGCAGCGAGGCCGGCGACCCGGGCGGTGTGGGCCTGGATTACAAGGAGTTGCCGCGCGATGTGAAGCCCGGTGACCAGTTGCTGCTCAATGACGGGCTGATTGTGCTCAGCGTGGATGCGGTGCGCGGCGAGCAGGTGCACACCACGGTCAAGCTAGGCGGCAAGTTGTCTAACAACAAGGGCATCAACAAGCAGGGCGGTGGCTTGACCGCGCCCGCGCTCACCGCCAAAGACATGGACGATATCCGCACCGCCATGGCTTTTCAGGCCGACTATGTGGCGGTGAGTTTCCCTAAAACCGCCACCGATATGGAGATGGCGCGTCAGTTATGCAATGTGGCCGCTGCCGACTACCGGCACCGCCCGGGCCTGATTGCCAAAATCGAGCGCGCCGAGGCCATACCCAACCTGCAAGCCATTCTGGACGCCAGCGACGGCATCATGGTGGCGCGCGGCGACTTAGCGGTAGAGGTGGGCCATGCCGCCGTACCGGCACTGCAAAAACGCATGATCCGCATGGCGCGCGCCAGCGACAAGCTGGTGATTACCGCCACGCAGATGATGGAGAGCATGGTCACCAACCCGGTGCCTACCCGCGCTGAGGTGAGCGACGTGGCCAATGCGGTGCTGGACGGCACCGACGCTGTGATGCTGAGCGCCGAAACCGCTGCGGGCAGCTACCCGCTGGAAACCATTGTTGAGATGGCCAGCATTTGCCATGCTGCCGAGCGCGCCGAAGAAGTGAAGCTAGACGCCGACTTTACCGACATGGCGTTTGCCCGTATCGACCAGTCGATTGCCATGGGTGCACTGTTTACCGCCTACCACCTGGGTGCCAAGGCCATCGTGGCGCTGACCGAGTCGGGCTCCACGCCCTTGTGGATGAGCCGCCACAAAGTGCACATACCCATTTATGCGCTCACGCCCAAGCTGGCCACACAGCGCCGCATGGCCTTGTACCGCAATGTGCAATCGATGCTGATGGACACCAGCGTGGACCGCGACACCGCGCTGGCCCAGGCCGAGGCGCACCTGAAGGCGCGCGGCATTGTGACCAGCGGCGATGTGTATGCCATTACCTGCGGCGAACCCATGGGCGCACCGGGCGGCACCAATATGCTGAAGATTTGCCGCGTCAGTTGACGCCAGCGCTGGGGCACCCGCCGCGCTGTGGCGAACCGGTTGACCGTCTGAACCGGCGCCTGTGTCGGTGCCTGAGCGGGCTCGATAAAATCGTTTGGCCAAGCCCGTTCACCGCCCCCTCGTTTCTTTCCCCCGTATAGGAGTTTTTCATCATGGCGCTCGTATCCATGCGCGAATTGCTGGACCATGCCGCAGCCCACGGCTACGGCATTCCGGCCTTCAACGTCAACAATCTGGAGCAGGTGCAAGCCATCATGGAGGCGGCCAAAGAGACCGGTGCGCCGGTCATCATGCAAGCCAGTGCGGGTGCGCGCAAGTACGCGGGCGAGGGCTTTTTGAAGCACCTGATCCAGGCGGCGGTAGAAAGCTACCCCCACATTCCGGTGGTGATGCACCAGGACCATGGGCAAAGCCCGGCGGTGTGCCAAGGCGCCATGCAATTGGGCTTTAGCTCGGTGATGATGGACGGCTCCTTGCAGGCTGATGGCAAAACCATTGCCAGCTACGACTACAACGTGCAGGTGACGCGCGAGGTAGTGGGCCTGGCCCATGCCCAAGGCATCACCGTGGAGGGCGAGCTGGGCTGCCTGGGCTCGCTGGAGACCATGAAGGGCGACAAAGAAGACGGCCACGGCACCGACGCCACCATGACGCGCGAGCAATTGCTCACCGACCCCGAGCAGGCAGCCGACTTTGTGCAGCAAACCCAGGTCGATGCGCTGGCGATTGCCATTGGCACCAGCCACGGCGCTTACAAGTTCACGCGCAAACCCACGGGCGATATCTTGGCCATTTCGCGCGTAAGGGAAATCCACCGCCGCATTCCCAACACCCATTTGGTGATGCACGGCTCCTCCAGCGTGCCGCAAGAGCTGCTGCACATCATCCGCGAACACGGTGGCCAGATGAAGGAAACCTATGGCGTGCCGGTGGAAGAGATTCAAGAGGCCATCCAGCACGGCGTGCGCAAGATCAACATCGACACCGACATTCGCCTGGCCATGACGGCGGCGGTGCGCCAATACCTGGCGCAAAACCCCGACAAGTTCGATCCGCGCGACTACCTCAAGCCCGCGCGCGAGGCCGCCAAGCAGATTTGCAAGCTGCGCTATCAGCAGTTTGGCTGCGAGGGCCAGGGCAGCAAAATTCAGGGCCTGTCTCTGCCCACCGTGGCGCAGCGCTACGCACGCGGCGAGCTGGCCCAGGTGGTGCGGTGAGCGTGGCGGCCACGCCGGTTGTTCACACCTCCTTGCTGCATTCGCTGCCGCTGCTGGCGCGCGGCAAGGTGCGCGACAACTATGCGGTCGGCACAGATCGGCTGTTGATGCTGGCCAGCGACCGCTTGAGCGCTTTTGACGTGGTTATGGGCCAGCCCATACCGGGCAAGGGCGAGGTGCTGACGCGCATGGCCTTGTTTTGGTTTCAGCAACTGAGCGATGTGTGCCCCAACCACCTCACGGGTGAGGCGCCCGAGGGCGTGGTGGCGCCCGACGAGCGCGCCCAGGTGGTGGGCCGCTCGATGCTGGTGCGGCGCTTACAGCCCATCCCCGTGGAGGCGGTGGTGCGCGGCTATCTGGCGGGCAGCGGCTGGAAGGAATACCAAGCCACCCAGTCGGTCTGCGGCGTGCCCCTGCCTGCGGGCCTGCGCCTAGCCAGCCGCCTGCCCGAGCCGATTTACACCCCGGCGGCCAAGGCCGCTGCGGGCGAGCATGACGAAAACATCACTTACGCGCGCACCGAGCACCTGCTGGGTGCGTCGCTGGCCGAGCGCCTGCGCAGCTTAAGCCTGGCGCTGTATGCGCGGGCCGCGGCGTTTGCGCTCACCAAGGGCATCATCATTGCCGACACCAAGTTTGAATTTGGCCTGGACGCGCAGGGCCAGGTGCTGCTAATGGATGAAGTGCTCACACCGGACTCCTCACGTTTTTGGCCGGTGGCGGGCTATGTAGAGGGGCGCAACCCGCCCAGTTTTGACAAACAGTTTGTGCGCGACTGGCTAGAGGCCCAGCCCTGGGACAAGACCGCGCCCGCGCCCGCCTTGCCGCCGCAGGTGATTGCACAAACGGCGCAGATGTACCAACAAGCTTTGCGCCGTCTCACGGCCTGAGGCACCCCGCGTGTCGTGGCGGTTCCTGACTGCCCGTGCATGCGGCGCCGGGCTGCCGCGCCGGGGGTGGCGGGTGCAAGCGCCTCCTTGTTAGCTCAGCACCACGCTGCTCAAGCGCCTGCGGTAGCTGGCCAGCGTCGGGTCTTCGGGCGGAATTTGGCCGTCGGCCACCTTGGGCTTGGGCACTTCGATCAAGTCCAGTATGGCGACATAGGTTTTGCGCGCCAACTCGTCGCTCCAGCCGCGCTCGCGCATCAAGATTTCCAGCAACTCGTCCATGGCCTCGGTCCAGCGCTGCGCCACCAACAGGCTTTGCGCGCGCTGGTAACGCGCTTCAAAGTCGCGCCGGTTGCTGGCAATGCGGGCGTCTAGCGGCGCCGTGTCGCCAGGCGCCAAGCCGTTGGCCGCTAGTTGGTCAATGGCCTGTAGCCAGCGCTGCAAGCTGTCTAAGCGGCGCACACTCAGGGCTTGCGCCGCCACCGGGGCAAAGGCTTGGCGCGCCGCCTCGTGCTGGCCCAGTTGCAGCAACAGCTTCACGTAGTCAAAGCGCGCGTCCAGGTTGGCCGGGTCGGTGGCCACCGCCTGCTCCAGTTTTTCCAGTGCCGAGGCCAGGTCGCCATCCGCTAGCGCGTCTAGCGCCTCTTCTTCAGCCAGCTCGGCTTGAACTTCCTCGGCGCTGGGAACGTGCTTATCCAAAAAAGTGCGCAACTGGCCTTCTGGCAGCGCGCCCATAAAGCCATCAACCGGCTGGCCCCTGACCATCAGCACGCAAGTGGGAATGCTGCGCACACCAAACGCGGCAGCCAACTGTTGTTCTTTGTCGGAGTCGATCTTTACCAGTTTGAAGCGGCCCGCGTACTCGGTCTCCAGCTTCTCCAGCAGCGGCCCGATCACCTTGCAGGGGCCACACCAGGGCGCCCAAAAGTCGAGCAGCACCGGCACGGATTGGGAGGCTTGCATGACCTCGGTTTCAAAGCTGGCTATGGTGACATCGATCATGTGCTTCGGCCCTTTGGCCGCCCCGTAAAATAAAAAGTTGTTCGCCCGGTCGCACTGCCTTGGTCACCGGCCTTGTTTTCGACCCCCTGAGGATGTGCAAATCCATGAGCAGCCCGAGTGTAGTGAGCGTTGGTGTCGTCATGGGCTCGGCCAGTGACTGGGAGACGATGCAGCAGGCGGTGCAGATTTTGCAAGACTTTTGTATTGCCCATGAGGTGCAGGTGTTGTCGGCGCACCGGATGCCTGACGACTTGTTCGGCTACGCCCAGGCGGCTGCCGGGCGCGGTTTGCAAGCCATCATTGCTGGCGCCGGTGGCGCCGCCCATTTGCCCGGCATGCTGGCCGCCAAAACCGTGGTGCCGGTGCTGGGCGTGCCAGTTGCCAGCAAACACTTGCACGGGCTGGATTCGCTCTACAGCATGGTGCAAATGCCCAAGGGCGTACCGGTGGCCACCTTTGCCATTGGCACAGCGGGCGCGGCCAACGCGGCGCTGTTTGCCGTGGCGCTGTTGGCCAATCAAGACCCCGACTTGCGCGCACGCCTGCAGGCTTTTCGCGCCCAGCAGACCGAGGCGGCGCGCCAGTGGGTTCAGCCCAGATGATGACGCGCGCGGCCATTCAACCCGGCGCCACGCTGGGGGTGCTGGGCGGTGGGCAGTTAGGCCGTATGTTTGTGCAGGCGGCGCAAAGCATGGGCTACTTCACGGCGGTGCTAGACCCCGATCCGCACAGCCCCGCCGGCCGGGTGAGCCATCATCACATCCAGGCCGACTACCAAGATGCCCAGGCGCTGGATCAGCTGGCCGCCCTGTGCGCGGCGGTCACGACCGAATTTGAAAACGTGCCAGCCACCGCGCTGCACCGGCTGGCTCAGCGCCTGCCGGTGGCGCCGGGCGCACAAGCCGTGGCAATTGCCCAAGACCGCGCCCAGGAAAAGGCGCACTTTCAACGTTGCGGCGTGCCGTGCGCACCTTGGGCCGGTATTGAAACCGAAGCCCAGCTGCGCGCCGTGCCCGTCACTTTGCTGCCCGGTATTCTGAAAACCGCCCGTCTGGGTTACGACGGCAAAGGCCAGCGCCGCGTGCGCGACGCGGCAGAGCTGGCGCTGGCCTGGGTGGAGCTGGGCCGCGTGCCCTGTGTGCTGGAGCAGTTGCTGCCGCTGCAAGCGGAATGCTCGGTCATCGTGGCGCGCGGCGCTGATGGCGCCCTGGTGCACTTTCCCCCGCAGCGCAACACCCACCGCGACGGCATTCTGGCCCTGACCGAGGTCTATGCCGACAACCTGCCCGCCGAGTTGGCGCGTCAAGTGGTGCAGGCCACGCGTGCCATTGCGGCGGAGCTAGCCTATGTGGGCGTGCTGTGTGTAGAGTTTTTTGTGCTGGCCGACGGGCGCTGGGTAGTGAATGAAATGGCACCGCGCCCGCATAACAGCGGCCACTACAGCTTGGACGCTTGCGACTTGTCGCAGTTTCAGGCCCAGGTACGCACCCTGGCCGGTTTGCCCCTGGTCGAGCCACGCCAGCACAGCCCGGCGCTGATGCTTAACCTGCTGGGCGATCTGTGGGCGGGGCCGGGTGGTTCGCCGCAAGCGCCCGATTGGGCGGCGCTGCTGGCGCTGCCGGGCGCGCATTTGCACCTGTATGGCAAAGCGGCACCCCGCAAAGGCCGAAAAATGGGGCACTTGACCTTTACCGGCGCCACCCTGGACGGCGTGCGTGCCAGCGCCCAGCAGGCGGCGCAGCAACTCGGGCTGAGGCTGTGATTCGGGCCGACGAAGCGGCGCTGGCCGAGGCCGTACAGGTGTTGGTGGAAGGGGGTTTGGTCGCCTTCCCCACCGAAACGGTGTATGGCTTGGGCGCGGATGCCTGTAGCGACGCGGCGGTGGCCCGCATCTTTGCCGCCAAAGGGCGGCCCAGTGACCATCCGCTGATCGTGCATGTGGGTGGCGTCGCGCAGTTGCCCCTTTTTGCCGCTGCGGTGCCCGCATGCGCGCACGGTTTGGCGGCGGCGCTTTGGCCGGGGCCGCTCACCCTCATCCTGCCGCGCCGCGCCGGGGTGGCCAGCGCCAGCGCCGCTGGGCACAACAGCATTGGCCTGCGCGCGCCGGCACACCCACTGGCGCAGCGGCTGCTCGCTGCCTGCGCGGCTCAGGGTGTGCTGGGCTTGGCCGCGCCCAGCGCCAACCGCTTTGGCCGGGTGAGCCCCACCACGGCGGCCCATGTGCAGGCCGAGTTCGGTGCCGACTTACTCATTTTGGACGGTGGCGCTTGCACCTGGGGCATCGAGTCCAGCATCGTCGATTGCACCCGTGGCGTGCCGGTGCTGCTGCGCCCCGGTGTGCTGACGCGCCAAGCCATTGAGACCGCCGCTGGTGAGCCCCTGTGGGCCAACCAGGAGTTGGCTACCGCCACGCCTGCACCGCGCGCCTCGGGTAGCCTGGCTTCGCACTACGCGCCAACAGCCAAGCTGCGCCTGATGGATGCGCCCATGCTGCAAACGGCGCTGGACTTGCTGGGCCCGGACCTGTCCGCCCTGGCGGTCTATGCCCGCAGCCCCTTGAACCTGAAATCCAGCGCCGTGCGTGTGCGGCGCATGCCCGACGATGCGCTGGCCGTGGCACACCAATTATTTGCCGTGCTGCGCGAGTTCGACGCCCAGGGTGTGCGCCTGATCTGGGTCGAGGCGCCCCCGGCAGACTCGGCCTGGGACGGCGTGCGCGACCGCCTCATGCGGGCGGCGGCCTGAAAGGCAGATTCTGTGGCGCTGTGGTGGCCGGCTATCGCGAACTGGGTTATGTCGTTACCAGCGTTGACGGCGCGACTATGCGGGCGTGTAGTGCAGGTGTAGTGCAGGTGCGCCTAGGTAAACTCTGACAAATAGGTTATGCCGTGAAGCCTCGTTATCGTCTGTTCAATCCCAAACGCAAGCTGCTCACGCTTGCTCAGGCGCAAGAGCGTACAGATGAACTTGGGCGCTTGGCTGATCGTGCGCTCTACGGCGGAAATCCGGAGCACAAGAAGAACCCGGGCGATTTTGGGCTGATCCCCCCGTCAGACCCGAGGCAAGGAAAATCTTTATGCGATGTTGCGAAAATTTTCAAGCGAGAAGAAGCCAAAGCGCTGCTGCAAGTCGGGTTTCGCAGTGGCCTGGTGAGCGACCGCATGATTGGCGATTGGCCGAAAAACGTCTGGGCGGTCACCAGCGATGGTTTTGCCATCGAAGCGCAGCGGGAGAACGCCACGCGCGGGGTCTATCACGGATACCCCTTGCCTGAGACCGATCCCATGTCGCAGGAAGTGCGGCGCCGTTGGGAGCGCGTCATTGGCTGAGTTGCGTATCAGCACCAAGTGGATGGCAGCGGCTTCTGGTGAGCCAGAAGTCAATGCGACTGCCGCTCTAGTCGATATACATGTCGACAATTTGTGCCTCACTCGAAACCAGGACGTCTGGGCGGAGACCGTACGTGATAACGTCTTCGTATCGGCCTATCCCCTGGCGATGTGGTTTGCGACTTCGTGGTGGCGTCTGAACCATGAACCTTTGCCCGCGCAGCAACCGGGGCATGATTGGCGCATGGTTCATGAGCTCGGTGCGGCCAATCATGGTTTTGTGTGGCCGCGCATGGTTTTTATTCCAGATGGCGAATCGATCGACGTGTGGGCGGGAACGTCTATGACTCCTGACCAGTCGGTACAGTACCTGCAAGCACTTGAGGTACCAAAGCGGATACCGATGACCAGTTTTCAGCAAAGTATTCAGCGCTTGGTGCAGAGTGTGCTCGCTCGACTAGACGCCAAACAGATCGCCGGAACCGATTTGGCGAATTTTTGGAACCTCCTACAGGCGGATTTGGCGGAACCCGAGGCGGCACAACGCAGAAAGCTGGAAGCGCAACTCGGCTTCGATCCCGAGGAATGCCCCGAGCACCTTCTTAGCGCGGTGTTGAACTGGAAAGAGCAGGTTGGAGACGCCGCGTTGTCGGAGCTGGCTCCGGTGATTTCAGCAGCGAGAGAACGCCCTAGCTTGGGATTTCTCGACCAATTGGCCGATTTCGGTGGAATGATTGGCGCACCTGAGGTCTCGTCTGTCAGTATCAGTCATCAAGACCAGGGGGCTCCCTGGGAGCGGGCAGTTCATGACGCGCGAGCACTGAGGTGCGAAATAGGCGATATAAGCGCTCCGATCCCAAGCCAAAAACTGCATGAACTATTGGGCCTGAGCAACGAGTCGGTTGCTAATTGGTCTGTTCCCGAGGGGCGATTACCGGTCTCGGTGGCCATTCCGACGCAGAGTCATCAGTTGAAATTTATCCCGCGAAAACGCCACCCGATCGCGCGTCGGTTCGAGTTCGCACGCTTTCTTGGCGAATACTTGAGTCCTTCGGCCGGCTCGGGTAACTGGCTGGTGTCCTCAGACCTCTGGACGTCTCACCAGAAATACCAACGCGCGTTTGCTGCTGAGTTTTTATGCCCGGTTGATGCGCTGACCGATCTCTTGAAGGGCGACTTCTCTGATTCTGCGATTGAGGAGGCAGCTGAAATATTCGAGGTCAGCGAACAAACGGTGAACAGTCTTCTGCTGAATAACGGACACATTTACCAGCGTGGGTCGCGGGACTTGCCTTATCAAATGGCTGCCTGATGATCGAGGGCGGTTTGGATGGGGCTTTGCCTGGCTAGGTCGCGACCGTGTTCCCGGTTCACTCAGGCGTGAGCCTCTCGGGTCATCCGATCGCCATGGGCGAGGGCGCTGGTTTGTTACCCTGTACCTTGCCCTGTGGCTTCGCCATTAAACTTAAGCACTTTATGCACTTGGAAAGCGCCCCCATGTCACTCCCTTGGACTCGCCGCGTCACCGCTTGGTTGGGCATCTCCGCGTTGGCGCTATTGGGTGCTTGTAGCTCCGGCACCATAGAGTCTCAGTTCAAACCCACGCGCATGGTGGCTTTTGGCGACGGCTTTAGCGACCTGGGCCAAAGCGGCAGCAAACAAACGGTGAATGATGGCGCGGCGGCAAACATCTGGGTAGAGGAGTTGGCTGCGCAGTACGGCTTGACGATCAAGCCCTCAGCCACTGGCGGCAACAGCTACGCCTACGTCAATGCCCGCATTCTGAACACGCCGGATGTGGTGCAAAACGCCAGCACGCCAACCATCAAGCAGCAAATTGACCGCTTTTTGGCCAAAGATAGCTTTGGCGCGACCGACTTGGTGGTGCTCAATGGCGGCGTGAGCGACACCATTTACCAGATGAACCTTACCCTTGCCGGGGGGCAGTCTGCGGCGCAAATGACCGCAAATTTGCAGCAAGCCGGGCGCGACCTGGGTAGCCAAGTGCGCCGCTTAGTGGAGGCCGGTGCGCAGTATGTGCTGGTAGCGGGCTCATACAACCTGAGCCGTACACCCTGGGCCACGCGCATCGCTCAAACCACCCCGCTCAACGACGCCATGGTCAGCTTCAACGAGGCTTTTTTGGTGTCCATCGTGGATTTGGGCGCACATGTGCTGTATGTGGATCTGGGCTACTACTACAACTTGGTAACCGGCTTGCCTACCAGCTACGCCTTGACCGACGCCACCACGGTGGTGTGTACCTCTACCGACAGCAGCGACGCCATTGGTGTGGGGGCCGGGCAGGTCAATTCGGCGCTGTGCACCACCAGCACCATTTCGTCTTCACTGACCTCAGGCACCACGTACAACTCGTACTTCTTTGCCGACTCCATCTACCCCACGCCAGTGGCGCAGCGCTTGTTTGGCGACTATGCCTTTGGCCGCATACGGGCACGTTGGTAAGCGCTAACCGCAGCGCACCAACAAAAAAAACGGCCCGCAGGCCGTTTTTTTATGTCCGCCCAGCAGCTAGGGGCTCAGAAAGAGTAACCCAGCGCCAAGGTAAACACCGCAGGCCGCAAAGTGATATCTGCCGAGCGCGTGATGCCTAAGGTATTGCTGCTCAACTGGGTTTTAACCTTGGCTGTGGCCAAAGCGGCAGAGAGCGACCACTTGTCGTTCACCTTCAGGTTCACACCCACTTGCGCGGCCAAGCCCCATGAGTCGCTCAAGCTCAGTGAAGTCACGCCCCCATTGAGGGCGTTGTTCGCGCTGGTGGAATCCACTTTGTCAAAGCTGGTGTAGTTCACGCCGACGCCGACAAAAGGCCGTATCTGGCTGTTGGCAGCACCAAAGTTGTAGTTGGCAAACAGCGTCGGGGCAATTTGGCGTGCCCGCGCGCCCACCTGGCCGTTGTAGGCCTGCACACTGGCGGGCAGGGCGCTGTTATGCACCACGATGTTCACGTCGTGGGTGGGCGGCAGCCCGGCTGCCAGCTCCCACGACCAATGCTCGGTGACGGGGCGGCTGTAGGACAGAAACAGCGTGGACGCAGAGCGCACGTCCAGGCTTAGGCCACTGGGGGTGAAAGACCCGCTGATGTCGCTGGAGCTGCTGTGCGGTTGAATTTGCGTCAGGCCGACTTTAAAGGTACCGCTGACCTGAGACCAAGCGCTGACAGCCGCCAGGGCCAGTGGAGCGACGACAAGAATGTGTTTGATGTTCATGATGGATACCCTTCATCACAGGCCAGCGGCCAGCACGTATTGGAAAAAGCCACGCGCCACCGCGTTGCAAAACGGGGGCACCAAGCTGCCGTGGTAAGCCTGCACCACTGCAGAGGCGCCGCCGTCGGTTGCGCCTGCACTCACAGCAGCCGCTGCGGTGGCTGATTTGGCGTAAGCGAAACCGGCGCGCGCCGAGCTGTAGGCGTCGGTCGTGCTGCTGGCCTCCAGATCGACGGTAGTCAGCAGGCTGCCCGCTCCTTTGGCGGTGAAATAGCCGATAGAGGCCAGGGTGCTGTAGAAGTTGACCGTGGGATCATTGGCGCCACCGCACATCAGCAACGGCCGCGTCGGCACCCAACTGCGCAAGTCATTGGCTACCGCCGCCGCGCGAAAGCCGGTGCTGGGGCTGCAATTGATCGGGCTGGTCGAATACAAAGAGGCCGCCGTAGGTGGCAAGGCATTGCCAGCGCAACCATGCGTCACGATATCCGTGGCTACCGTGGTCAGATAGCTTTGCTTGACCAGATTGTTGTCGCCGTAAAAGATAGACAGTGCCGGGCTGATGGGGCCGGGCGAGGCGGTTTTGGGGAACAAGGCCAAGGCAGGCAGTTTGCCGTTGGCCAACAGCGTGCTCAAGGGCGTGGTGCTGGGCAGCAAGGTATCGATGCCAGAGGCGTATTGGGCCTCAAACACATCGCTTAAGTTGGTGTACACGTTGCCGAATTGCTTTTGCCAACTGGCGGTCAGCATGGGCGTAAAGATGGTGCCCCCTAAGGCGGGCCAGCCCAAAAAGCTGTAGTCAATCAACAAGCTGATGGCTGAAGGGGCCGACTGCGGTACCGAGGCGGTGACGGTCAAGCCAGCCGCCTGCATGGCCTTGTGCGTGGCCATAGCCACATGGCCGCCTTGCGAGTAGCCGGTGATGAACAGCTTGCCGCTGTCGGTGGTGGGCGACAGCAAGGTGGGCAGGGCGGCGCGCGACGCGGTTAAGGCGTCGATCATGTCCTTGCTTTGTTGGTCCGCGTTCAGGTAGGGGTGGTAGCTGAGCGTGGAGCTGTCGTAGCCCGCATAGTTGGGGGCAATCACCACAAAGCCTTGGGCGGCGTACATGGCGGCTAGCAGGCCGGCCTCGCCATAGGCTGAATTGCTGCTATCGACGAAATTAGCCAGGTTGTACGCCTTATCGGTGGTGGTGCCGTGGGCGTAGAGCAGCAGCGGACGTGCGCCGCTACAGGCGCTGCTGCTGCCGGTGGGAACCATCAGCGCGCCGGAAGCCGTGGTGGCTTCGCCCTGGCCGCCTACCGTGGCGTACTGGATGTATTGCACATCCACGCCGCAGCTTGGCGTGCCTGTAATGGCCAGCAAAGACTGGCCGCTGCTGGTCGATTTCAACTGACTGGTGAGGTCTGCTGCGGTGAACGATACGATGCGAGGCGGCGGGCTTTGCAGCAAGCTGCCTCGTGTGGTGCTGGTACTGGTCGTACCCTGATTGGTAGAGCTGCCGCCGCCGCAGGCAGCGAGAACGCTAACCAGTGACAGAGTCGCCAGCCGGACGAGGTGTTTCATACGGGCTCCTATAAATAAAAAGAACGGTCGTTCTATTTCCATCCTATATGGTAGGCGGGTCGCCTAAGCGACCAATAGGGGGGAAACACCCCCCCCAGGTGGCTGGCCGGATAATTCGCTTCATGGCAACGGCAAAGCAACGGGTGGTGGTGGGTTTAAGCGGCGGTGTGGACTCGGCGGTGAGCGCGTGGCTGCTCAAGCAGCAAGGCCACGAGGTGCTGGGCATTTTCATGAAGAACTGGGAAGGCGACGATGACGACGCCTACTGCGCCGCCAATATCGATTTTGTGGATGCGGCTGCGGTAGCCGACGTGTTGGGCATCGAGATCGAGCATGTCAACTTTGCCGCCAATTACAAAGACCGTGTATTTGCCGAATTTTTGCGCGAATACCAAGCCGGGCGCACCCCCAATCCAGACGTGCTGTGCAACGCCGAAATCAAGTTCAAAGCCTTTTTAGACCACGCATTGCGGCTGGGCGCAGAAAAAATCGCCACCGGCCACTACGCCCGTGTGCGTGAGCGAGCGGGCGGCTTTGAGCTGCTCAAAGGCGTGGATCCGGCCAAAGACCAGAGCTATTTTTTGCATCGCCTGAACCAAGCGCAATTGAGCAAAACCCTGTTCCCGCTAGGCGATTGGCACAAAACCCGGGTGCGTGCGCTGGCGCGTGAAATTGGCCTGCCCAACGCGACCAAGAAAGATTCCACCGGCATTTGCTTTATTGGCGAACGCCCGTTCCGGGAGTTTTTAGGCCGCTTTATTGCCAGCCAGCCCGGGCCCATGCGTGACCCACCAGGCCGCGTGCTGGGCCAGCACCAGGGTCTGAGCTTTTACACCCGGGGCCAGCGCCAGGGCCTGGGTATTGGTGGCGTGCACGATGCAGGCGCGCCACGCGGCGGAGGCGACCACGCGCCCTGGTTCGTAGCGCGCAAAGACCTGGCCAGCAACACCCTGTGGGTGGTGCAAGGCCACGACCACCCCTGGCTGTATGACCAGGGCCTGCACGCCCAAGATGCCAGTTGGGTGGCCGGTGTCGCGCCGCCTGCGGCCATGCTGGCCGCTAAAAGCCGTTACCGCCAGAGTGACGCGGCTTGCCAGTTCAGCCCGCTGGGGGCGAACTGCTTTGAGATGCGGTTTGCGCAAAGCCAGTGGGCCCTCACCCCCGGCCAATCGGCCGTGCTTTACGATGGCGAGCTGTGCTTGGGTGGTGGCATCATTGCCGGCACGACGAAGGGGGACTGAGATGCTGTATCAAATCGTCGCTTTTTTGCTCAACACCGTGTTCGGCCTGCTCGTCGGTGCCTGCTTGCTGCGCCTGTATATGCAGCGCTGCCATGTGCCCTTTGGCAACCCGGTGGGCCGTTTTGTGATGGCCTTGAGCGATTGGCTGGTGCTGCCGCTGCGCCGCCTGGTACCGGCTCTGGCCGGATGGGACAGCGCCAGCCTATTGGCCGCGCTGTTGCTGGCCTTATTGCACCAAACCCTGTTGTTGGCTGGCTTGGGCGTGTTGGATGAGCTGGGCGCGGGCGTCGCCTGGGTGCTGGTGCGTGCTGCATTCAGCTTGGTGCACCTGGCACTCAACGGTTTATTGGGCCTGATGCTGGTGTATGCGATTTTGAGCTGGACCCGCACCGATTCCGCTTTTGCCGATGTGATCGAACGCCTGTGCGCCCCGCCGCTGAGCCCGATCCGCCGCGTCATGCCCCTGATCGGCGGCATGGACCTCTCGCCCCTGGTGCTGCTGGTGGGTGTGCAGGTGCTGCAAATGCTGCTGGACGGTGCGCAGCAAGCGGCGCTGCGCGCTTTGCTGTGAAGCTCTGTTGGACGACCTGAGTCGGTTGTGAAAGATTGGTGAATATGGCTATGACTGAACCCCTTGCTTATGTGCCGCCCAAGGTCTGGACCTGGGTCAAACCCAACGGCGGCACTTTTGCCAGCATCAACCGCCCAATTGCTGGGCCTACGCACGACAAGCTGCTGCCTGTGGGCCGACACCCCTTGCAACTCTATTCCCTGGGCACGCCCAACGGCGTGAAGGTCACCATCATGCTGGAGGAGTTGCTCGCCCTCGGCCACAGTGGCGCCGAATACGACGCCTGGTTGATCCGCATTGGCGAGGGCGATCAATTCGGCTCGGGTTTTGTCGAGATCAACCCCAACTCCAAGATACCTGCCCTGCTAGACCGCAGTGGGTCGCAGCCGATTCGGGTTTTTGAGTCGGGCGCCATCCTGCTCTATTTGGCCGAAAAGTTTGGCGCCTTTTTACCCACCGATCTCGCTGGCCGCACCGAAACCCTGAACTGGCTGTTCTGGCAAATGGGCAGTGCGCCGTATTTGGGCGGCGGCTTTGGGCACTTTTATGCCTATGCGCCGACCAAAATCGAATACGCCATCGACCGCTTTGCCATGGAGGTGAAGCGCCAGCTCGATGTGCTGAACCGCCGCTTGGCCGAGCATGAATACTTGGCGGCAGACCAGTACAGCATTGCTGATATCGCGGTCTTCCCCTGGTACGGCGGGCTGGTCAAGGGCTGGGCCTACGGTGCGGCCGAGTTTCTAAACGTACAGGAATACACGCACGTTCAGCGCTGGGCGAATCGCCTGTTGGAGCGCGCCGCCGTGCAGCGCGGGCGCATGGTCAACCGCACCAACGGCGACCCGTCTCAGCAGTTGCACGAACGCCACGACGCCAGTGACTTTGATACCCGCACGCAGGACAAGCTCAAACCGGCGGGCTAGTTCAAGGCGCCAGCCGCCGCTTGGTGGAGCGGCCTTAAAACGGAATGTCGTCATCCATGTCGTCAAACCCACTGGCGGGCTTGGCGGCTGCCGGGGCGCGGGCGGTGCTGGGGGTGCCTGCGGGTGGGCGCGCTGCCGGGGCACGGCGCGGGGGGCTGTCTTCGCTGCTGCCGTCAGCGGGGCCGCCCATGCCTTCGCGGCCACCGAGCAATTGCATTTCGGTGGCGATGATGTCCACGGTATTTTTTTCTATGCCGTCTTTGTCGGTGTACTTGCCGTATTTCAGCCGGCCTTCGACGTAGATGGGGCGGCCTTTTTTGACGTACTCACCGGCGATTTCGGCCAACCGGTCGTAAAAGGTGACGCGGTGCCACTGCGTGTCTTCAATGGTTTCGCCACTGGTCTTGTCTTTGCGGCGGCTGGAGGTGGCCACGCTCACATTGGCCACGGCCTGGCCCGAGGGCAGGTAACGGATTTCAGGGTCGCGCCCGCAGTTGCCGACCAGGATGACTTTATTGACGGATGCCATGGGTACTTCTCCAAATGGAGCGCAGATTATGCTGCGAGCGCGCAAGCGGTCTATCATCAAAGGTTGCTTTATTGGGTCGTCGCTTGAATACTCCTACCGAAGGTCTCCCGCTGGCACAGGCGCTGGCGGCGCAACGCATCAGCATCCGGGGTGCGCGCACTCACAACCTGAAGAACATCGACCTGGACATTCCGCGCAACCGCCTGGTGGTAATTACCGGCCTGAGCGGCTCGGGCAAGTCCAGCTTGGCGTTTGATACGCTGTACGCCGAAGGCCAGCGCCGCTATGTGGAAAGCCTGAGCGCCTATGCGCGCCAGTTTCTACAACTGATGGACAAGCCCGATGTGGACGTGATCGAGGGCTTGTCGCCTGCCATTGCCATCGAGCAAAAGGCGACCTCGCACAACCCACGCTCCACCGTGGGCACGGTGACCGAAATTCACGACTACCTGCGCCTGCTGTTTGCCCGCGCGGGCACGCCCCATTGTCCCGAGCACCAATTGCCGTTGCGTGCGCAAACCGTGTCGCAAATGGTGGACGCGGTGCTGGCCTTGCCCGCCGACACGCGGCTGATGCTGCTGGCGCCGGTGGCGCGCGAGCGCAAGGGCGAGTTCAGCGAGCTGTTTGCCGCCATGCAGGCACAGGGCTATGTGCGCTTTCGAGTCGATGGCACGGCCTATGAATTCGATGCGCTGCCCGCCCTCAAGAAAAACGAAAAGCACGATGTGGATGTGGTGATAGACCGCGTCAAAGTACGGCCCGAGCTGGCCCAGCGCCTAGCCGAGAGCTTTGAAGCCGCGCTGCGCCTAGCCGATGGCCGTGCCCTGGTGGTGGAGGCCGATACCGGCTTAGAGCATGCCTTTAACGCCCGCTTTGCCTGCCCGGTCTGCGGCTACTCCATCAGCGAGCTGGAGCCGCGGCTGTTTTCGTTCAACTCGCCTGTAGGGGCCTGCCCCGGGTGCGACGGCTTGGGTGCGACCGAAGTGTTTGACGTGGCGCGCATCGTGGCCTTTCCGTCCATCAGCCTGTCCAGCGGCGCCATCAAGGGCTGGGACCGGCGCAACGGTTACTACTTCAGCCTGCTGGAGAGTCTGGCCAAGCATTACCGCTTTAGCCTGGATACGCCGTTTGAGCAACTGCCCTATGAGGCACGCCACGCCGTGCTGCACGGCTCGGGCACGGAAGAAATCAAGTTCAGCTATGTGCTGGAGTCGGGCGCTTCAAAAGGGCGCAAGCCGGCGCGCAAGCACCCGTTCGAGGGCATCGTGGCCAACATGACGCGGCGCTACCGCGAAACCGATTCACCGGCAGTGCGCGAGGAGTTGGCGCGCTACCGCAGCCTGCAAGCCTGTGCCGAGTGCCAAGGCCAGCGCCTGCGCCCGCAAGCGCGCCATGTGCGCCTGGGCGAGGGTGAGCAGGCGCGCGGCATTCACGCCATCAGCCACGCCACGCTGCAAGACAGCTTGGCCTACTTCAGCCAGCTACGCCTGAAAGGCTCCAAGGCTGATATTGCTGACAAGGTGGTGAGCGAAATTCGCTCGCGCCTGAAGTTTCTCAACGACGTGGGCCTGGGCTACTTAAGCTTAGACCGCAGCGCCGAAACCTTGTCGGGCGGCGAGGCGCAGCGCATCCGCCTGGCCTCGCAAATTGGCTCGGGCCTGACGGGCGTGATGTACGTACTGGACGAACCCAGCATTGGCCTGCACCAGTGCGACAACGACCGCCTCATTGCCACCTTGCAACACCTGCGCGACCTGGGCAACAGCGTGCTGGTGGTCGAGCATGACGAAGACATGATCCGCGCCGCCGACCATGTGATCGACATGGGCCCCGGCGCCGGTGTGCACGGCGGCTATGTGGTGGCCCAGGGCGACTGCGCGGCGCTGCAAGCCAGCCCGCGCTCGCTTACCGGCCAGTACCTGTCGGGCGCGCTGCAAATTACCGTGCCCGCGCAGCGCCATGTGGCGTCGGTGGATGCGCAGCCGCTGCGCATCGTCAACGCCACCGGCAACAACCTGCGCTCAGTCAGCGTGGACATTCCGGTGGGCCTGTTCACCTGCGTCAGCGGCGTGTCCGGCTCGGGCAAGTCCACCCTGGTAAACGACACGCTGTACGCAGCCGCAGCGCGCCACCTCTACCGCGCCCACGAGGAGCCTGCGCCGCACGAGGCGCTGCTGGGCCTGGAGCAGTTTGACAAGGTGATTAACGTCGATCAGTCGCCCATAGGCCGCACGCCGCGCAGCAACCCGGCCACCTACACCGGCCTGTTCACCCCCATACGCGAGCTAATGGCCGAAGTGCCGCTGGCGCGCGAGCGCGGCTACGGGCCGGGTCGGTTTTCGTTCAACGTGCCGGGGGGCCGCTGCGAAGCCTGCCAGGGCGACGGCATGGTCAAAGTGGAAATGCACTTTCTGCCCGATGTGTATGTGCCCTGCGACATCTGCCACGGCCAGCGCTACAACCGCGAAACCCTGGAGGTGAGCTACAAAGGCCGCAACATCGCCCAGATACTGGACTTGACGGTAGAAGCCGCTTACGGGTTTTTGCAGGCCGTGCCCACCATCGCGCGCAAGCTGCACACCCTGCTGGACGTGGGCCTGAGCTACATCAAGCTGGGCCAGGCCGCCACCACGCTCTCCGGCGGCGAGGCGCAGCGCGTCAAGCTGGCACTGGAGCTGAGCAAGCGCGACACCGGCCGCACCCTGTACATCTTGGACGAACCCACCACCGGCCTGCACTTTGCCGACATTGCGCTGCTGCTCAAGGTGCTGCACCAGTTGCGCGACGCGGGCAACACCATCGTGGTGATCGAGCACAACCTGGACGTGATCAAAACCGCCGACTGGCTCATCGACATGGGCCCGCAAGGCGGCGCCGGTGGCGGCCAGGTGGTGGCCACCGGCACGCCCGAGGCGGTGGCTGCCAACCCTAACAGCCATACGGGGCGGTATTTGCGGCGCTTGCTAGGCGGCTGAAACCGCGTGGCGCAGGCAAATCACCGACACGCCGTGCATGGATCGAAAGCGCGCGTCGTTGGTGATGAAGTGGTGGCAATTGCTCTCAATGGCTGAGGCCATGTGGATGGCATCTGCCGTGCGCAAACCGTTTGGCGCCGCGATTTCTGCGGCCCGGAGGAACAGGGGCCGAGGGCAGGGCGTTAGCGTGAAAAAATCCTGATCCAACAGCAGGCCCTTGATGCTTTGCACCAAAGTGAACTGTTGCTCTCGAATCGGTTTTATCAACACCTCGGCCAGGGTGAACTCACTGGTTACTGCTGAAATCTCATCGGTTCCGATCAATTTGAAGATTTCAGCCACCGCCGCAAAGTATTCTGGGTTTTGTTCGATGAAGTAGATGATGACATTGGTGTCGAAATAGACGCGGCTGCCGCGCACGCGCTTGGCGATGGATAGACCCGCGTTCACGGCTGGCGCAGCGAATCAATGAAGTCGTCAATGTCTTGTGCACGGCCTTGCTCGTAGGCCGTGTTTTTCACGGGTAATGCCAACAGACGCGACAGCTTTTCCGCCTTGGATGCGGGCAGGCGAGCCGGACGAATCAGCACCCCATCGGGCATGAGCGTGTACTCCACGTGGCTTGGCGCCTGAAGTTGTAAAAACGCCATCACCTCACGCGGCAGCGTGACCTGGTTTTTTTCTCGAACACGTAACAGAGACATGGCAGGCTTTCCATTTAGGCGGGTAGGAAATTTTATGCGAAATTCTTACTAACTATGTATGCTCACCATGCAACACCGACTCCCCGCCTCGCTCTAAAGCGTCTGCCTTACCCATACGTCTGCCGCACCGCCTGTTCCCAGCGCGGCGGCGCATTCGCGGGGCGTGGTGGGGGTGCGGCAGTGTTCGGCCTGGATGCCCTGCTGGTATGTGACATGAGCGCTCGCTTTTTGAGGGTTTGATGCTTCAACGCATGGTGCACCGCAATTAAAGTGGTTGGCTTGTAGTCTTCTTGCTCACGTCCCCTTTTTTTGGAGTCACGAGAAATGAAAACCAAAGCCAGCCTGGCGCTGTTTTTACTGCTTTCCTTGACTGCCTGCGGCGGCGGCGCTGGTGGAGGTGGCTCGAATCCTGCCGCGTCGGTCATCACGAGTGTGGCCGATGCCATCAAAGCGGCAGAAAGCATTGGAGCAACGCCTACCCTAAATCGTGAAGATACCGTGGCAGGGCCCGACAAAGATGGCAATGGTGTACGTGACGATATTGACGCCTATATTGACAGTCTTCCCGATACGTCGGCGCAGAAAGCGGCTCTAAGGCAAAAGGCTGTTGCACTAGCCAAAGCGCTAACGGTGGATAACAGTAATCTTGCAGCAGCACTGGCTGTGGCGCAAGAAATGGCGGCCTCCACCGTCTGCACACATTCCCGCTACGACGATACGACAGCCTACAACAAAGCCATGGAGCTGGAAAAGTTTACTGTCAACACCCGAAAACGATTCGACGCATATCAAAAATTTAACCAAGCACTCAGTGGAAGTACTTGGTCTTTGCCTAATGGTGATACCTGTGTTAACTAAGCGCTCCGCAATGGTTAAATTACTACTGGTATTGATGTGCGTCGGCCAGGTGTTAGTTGCAGACAATACTTATGCCGAAAATAATCTGTGTGTGCCTCAAGGTTATACCTTTGGATTTTTCAATGGCGTTTGGAATACTGTGGAACAGGCGCATGAAGGGCTTGATAAATTCAAACTAATATATGGTACAACATTAAATGGTGAGCCTATTAACTACGAGGTATTTTACAACCAAACGGGCTCAAAGGCAGGAACCACAGGTATGCAGGATATTGCTGAAGTATTCATGCAACGAGCGACTGAAATCGATAACACTGGAGAGTACGGCAAACGCTGGGAATATTTTTGGGAAGCATTTACGGGGGAGAGAAAACTCACAGATAAGATTTTAAATTTTTTTCCCAGTGCCGCAAATTTAATTGCAAATCTATACAGTGATGTAACTTCTAAAATTATTGCCGGGTGGTCTTACCTTCTCAGTAATCCACCCACAGAAGCCGACTACGCCAGACACAACGCGCGGCTGGATACCCTGTCCTCGCAGGGGCAGAAAATGATGTTGGTAGCTCACTCGCAGGGTAATCTTTTTGTCAACCATGCATATGATTACATTGTTCCAAAAGTAGATTCTGGCAGTGTCGCTGTAGTGCATATTGCTCCGGCATCGCCCACACTACGTGGCTATTACGTACTGGTTGACATTGATTTGGTTATCAACGGTTTGCGCGTTCAGGGGTTTAATACGGTTCCGCCTATCAATTTGACAATTCCCACATCCTCCGCTGATGTATCGGGCCACACGTTGGTCAATACCTACCTCGATCCAACAAGGGCTGCGCGGGCTAAAGTGATTTCTTTGATTGATTTGATGATGAAAAATCTGAATACACCGCGCGCTGCTAACTCTTTGGGATCATTTACCGTGACATTGACTTGGGATGGAATCGGAGAAATAGACCTTCATGTATTCGAGCCGAGTGGGGCCCATGTTTATCCTTACTACTCTATAGGAGATGTTGGGCATATCATAAGCCTAGCCAATCTATTTGATTATGGTCCCGAGATCTACTATGCTGCGTGCGATTTACTTGGCATACAAGGAGGGATCTACCGCATTGGCATTAACAATTATTCTGCTCTAGCCGAGCGAATAGCTACTATCCAAGTGGCTACCTCTAAAAAGGGGATTATCTATACTAAAACAATGGGTGTCGGCCCCGCGCTTGGCGAAGCCGGTAATTCATCACCTATTCCAGTGATGAATCTCCTCGTAGCCAAAGACGCAAAAACCGGCGCTTTGACTTTTTCCTCGAATGAATAGATTGGGCCAGGCAATCTACATACTTCGTCTGTTCGGTCGCTCCCGCAGACGCTTGCTTCACCTCACCCCACACTCGCCTGCCGCACCGCATGTTCCCAGCGCTGCATCAGCTCGGCGGCGCGTTCGCGGGGCAAGGTGGGGGTGAAGCGGCGTTCGGCTTGCCAGAGCTGGCTGAGTTCGTCTGTGCCTTGATAGACGCCGCTAGATAGGCCGGCCAAGTAGGCGGCGCCCAGGGCGGTGGTTTCGGTGACCATGGGGCGCACCACGGGTATGCCCAGCAGGTCGGCCTGGAACTGCATCAGCAGGTCGTTCACGCAGGCGCCGCCGTCCACGCGCAGCTCGCTGATGGCCTGGCCACCAGCGGCCACGGCGTCGCGGCTCATGGCTTGCAGCAGGGCCGCGCTTTGGTAGGCAATGCTTTCCAGCGCGGCGCGGGCGATGTGGCCCAGGTTGCTGCCGCGTGTCAGGCCAGTAATCAGGCCGCGCGCCTCGGGCCGCCAGTACGGCGCGCCCAGGCCGGTAAAGGCGGGCACCATCATCACGCCGCCCGCGTCGGGCACGCTTTGCGCCAGCGCCTGCACCTCGTGGCTGCCTTGTATGGCGTGCAGGCCGTCGCGCAGCCACTGCACCACGGCGCCGCCCACGAATACGCTGCCTTCAATGGCATAGGCCGCCTCCTGCCCGGGCTGGGCCGCGCTGGTGGTGAGCAGGCCGTTGTGCGAGCTGTGGAACTGCGCGCCCGTGTGCATCAGCATGAAGCAGCCGGTGCCATAGGTGTTTTTGGCCATGCCCGCCTTAAAGCAGGCCTGGCCGAACAGCGCGCTTTGCTGGTCGCCTGCCATGCCGCCAATGGCCACCGGCGCGCCCAAGAGATCGGCCACGGTATGGCCATAGGCGGCGCTGGACGGATGCACCTGCGGCAGCAGGCTGGCCGGAATGTCCAGCAGGCCCAGCAACTCCTCGTCCCACTGGTTGTTGCGGATGTTGAACAGCAGGGTGCGCGCGGCGTTGCTCACGTCGGTGGCATGCACCGCGCCGCCGGTCAGTTGCCACAGCAGCCAACTGTCCACCGTGCCAAAGGCCAGCTCGCCGCGCTGGGCCTGCGCGCGCGCACCGGGCACGTGGTCCAGCAGCCATTTCAGCTTGGTGCCGGAGAAATAGGCGTCGATCAGCAGGCCGGTTTTTTGCTGAAACAGCGGGGAGAGCCCTTGCTCGCGCAAGGCCGCGCAGGCGGGCTCGGCGCGCCGGTCTTGCCACACGATGGCGTGGTGTACGGGCTCGCCGGTGCGCCGGTTCCACAGCACCGTGGTTTCGCGTTGGTTGGTAATACCAAGGGCGGTGATGTCGCGCGCCTGCAAGCCCGCTTGGGCCAGCGCGGCGCGAGCGGTGGTCAACTGGCCGCGCCAGATGTCGAGCGGGTCGTGCTCCACCCAGCCGGGCTGGGGGTAGATTTGCGGCAACTCTTGCTGCGCCAGCGCCACTACGTGCCCGCGCGCATCAAAAACAATGCTGCGCGAACTGGATGTGCCCTGGTCAAGTGCGAGTAAGTAAGTCATCAAACCTCCTTTGAGAACCCGGTGGAACCGGGTGCCGTGTATGAACAATCCGGCATGAGCGCCGCGCAGGCTCGCCTAAACAATATGGCATTGCACCTCGGCTTCGGCCAGCAGGGCGGCAAAGGGCTCGGGTGGTGGTGCGTCGGTAAACAGCCGGTCTATCTGCGCCAGCGTGGCCAGCTCTACCATGGCCGGGCGGTTGAACTTGCTGCTGTCGGCGGCCAGCCAGACCTCGCGCGATTGTTCGATGATGGTTTGCGCCACCTTCACTTCGCGGTAGTCAAAGTCGCGCAGCGAGCCATCGGCCTCAATGCCCGAGATGCCGATTAAGGCCAAGTCCACCCGGAACTGGCGCATAAAGTCCACCGCTGGCTCGCCGATGATGCCGCGGTCGCGTGAGCGCACCACGCCACCGGCCACAAATACCTCGCAGTTGGGGTTGCCCGACAAAATGGCCGCCACATTCAGGTTGTTGGTAATCACGCGCAAGCCCCGGTGTTGCAGCAGCGCGCGCGCAATCGCCTCGGTGGTAGTGCCAATGTTGATGATGAGCGAGCAGTCGTTGGGCACTTGCTGCGCCACCGCTTGCGCGATGCGCGCCTTGCCTGCTGCATGCAAGCTTTCGCGTTGTTGGTGCGCCAGATTCACCGTGGTGGATTGCGGCATGCGCACGCCACCGTGAAAGCGCATCAGCAAGCCCGCCTCGGCCATGCGCTGCACGTCGCGGCGCACGGTTTGCAGGGTGACATCTAGCGTGTCAGCCAAGGCGTCCACCGACACCGAACCCTGCTGGCGCACCACCTCGAGCAGCTTAATCTGCCGGGGGTTGGCGTTCACAACCGCTCCTGGCGAGGGCTGGGGTGGCTGACATTAGCGCGGTTGCAGGGTTTCACGGTGGGGTAGGGCAGCAGCGGCAGGCATGGGGCAGCGGTCGGCGTAAAGCTTAAAGCGAAACCCATGCCGCGCGGCAAAGGGAAAACGCTGATTCGTTTTCAATCACAAACGAAAGAAAATCGAACCAATACGAACCAATTATCGTTTGGCTTCCATGTCCTCGCCTCCTCCTGTGCCCGCTGCTGTAACCACCGATTGCGACGTGCTCGTCGTCGGCGGCGGCATCAATGGCGCGGGCATTGCGCGCGATCTGGCTGGTCGCGGCTGGCGGGTGCTGTTGTGCGAGCAAGATGACCTGGCCTCGCACACCTCATCTGCGTCCACCAAACTGATTCACGGCGGCTTGCGCTATCTGGAGTATTACGAGTTTTCGCTGGTGCGCAAAGCCCTGCAAGAGCGAGAAGTGCTGCTAAAAAGCGCGCCCCACATCATGTGGCCGCTGCGCTTCGTGATGCCGCACGACGCCGCGATGCGCCCGGCCTGGATGATTCGCGTCGGCCTTTTTTTGTACGACCATTTGGCGCGCCGCGAATGGTTGCCCGCTTCGGGCTCGGTGCGCCTGAGCCAAGATCCGCTGGGCCAGCCGCTTAAAGCCCAGTACCGCCATGGCTTTGTCTATTCTGACGGCTGGGTGGACGATGCGCGGCTGGTGGTGCTCAATGCGCTAGACGCCCAAGCGCATGGCGCCGAGGTGTTAACCCGCACCCGCTGCACCGCCGCCCAACGCAGCAGCAGCGGCTGGAGTGCTAGCCTGCGCCGTGCCGATGGCACCGTGCGCGCCGTGCGGGCGCGTGCGCTGGTCAACGCCGCAGGCCCCTGGGCCGAGTCGTTTTTGCGCGGCTCGGCGCGCGCCGCCCATGGGGAGGCCTTGGCCAGCCGCAGCCTGCGCCTCATTAAGGGCAGCCACATCGTGGTGCCGCGCTGCTTTGCGCACGACCATGCGTACATCTTTCAAAACCCAGATAAACGCATCATCTTTGCCATTCCTTACGAGCAAGCCTTCACCCTCATCGGCACCACCGATGTAGAGCTGCAAGGCGACCCCGCCGCCGCCCGCATCGACGCCGACGAAACCGCCTACTTATGCGAGCAAGCCAGCCGTTACTTACGCCAGCCGGTGCGGCCCGAGCAGGTGGTGTGGAGCTACTCTGGCGTGCGCCCGTTGCTGGACGACGCCTCGGGCGACCCCTCTGCCGTCACGCGCGACTACCTGCTGGAGCCCAACACCGAGGCCGCGCCCCTGCTCTCGGTCTGGGGCGGCAAAATCACCACGTTTCGCAAACTCGCCCAGGAAGCTGCCGACGAGGTCGGGCGCATGTTGGGCGAGGTGCGCGCGCCCTGGACGGAAGGCGCTTTTCTGCCCGGTGGTGATTTCTCGGCCTGGATAGGTGCCACCCAGCACCCGGTAGCCGACTTTGCGCGGTTGCTGCAAGCGGTGCAGGCGCGCTACCCGGCCCTGCCCGTCGGGCTGGTGCACCGGTTGGTGCGCGCCTACGGTAGCCGCATCGGCCAGGTCTTGCCGCCAGTGGGGCAGAGCCTGGGCGCTGAAGTGGCGCCAGGTCTGTTCGAGGCCGAGCTGCATTACCTGTGTCGCCAGGAGTGGGCCACCCAGGCCGACGATGTGTTGTGGCGGCGCAGCAAGCTGGGCCTGCACTACAGCCCGGCGCAGCGCGCCCAGGTGGCCACTTGGTTTGAGTGCCGCGCGCAGGGCTTGGCAAAGGCGGCTTGATGCAACTGCACCTACAAGATATTCGCCAAAACGTGGGGGCAGAAGACTGGCTCTACCCCATGAGCATGGCCTTGCGCAGCGGCGCCATGACCGTGCTGCTGGGCGCTACCCGTGCGGGCAAAACCAGCCTGATGCGCATCATGGCTGGGCTGGACGCACCCACAGCGGGCCAGGTGCGGGTGGACGGGCACGACGTGACTGGCCTGCCCGTGCGCCAGCGCAATGTGGCCATGGTCTATCAGCAGTTCATCAACTACCCCTCACTCACGGTGGCCGACAACATCGCCTCCCCACTGCGCTTGCGCGGTGAGGCGAACATTGCGCAGCGTGTGCAGGCCTTGGCCGAGCGCCTGCACATTGACATGTTTTTGCAGCGCTACCCGGCCGAGTTATCGGGCGGGCAGCAGCAGCGCGTGGCGCTGGCGCGCGCGCTGGCCAAAGGCGCGCCGCTGGTGCTGCTAGACGAGCCGCTGGTCAATCTGGACTACAAGCTGCGCGAGGAACTGCGCGAAGAACTGACGCAGTTGTTTGCCGCAGGCGACTCCACCGTGGTCTATGCCACCACCGAGCCCGGCGAGGCGCTGCTACTGGGCGGCTACACCGCCGTGATGGACGCAGGCCGCTTGCTGCAATACGGCCCCACGGCCGAGGTGTTTCACCGCCCGCACTCGCTGGCGGTGGCGCGCGCCTTCAGCGACCCGCCCATGAACCTGCTGGCCGCACACGCCCAGCCTGACGGTGTGCGCCTGCTGGCCGACCCGCAAGCAGGCGGCGCAGGCGCTGGCGAGTCAGACACTGCGCTGTGGCCCGTGCCCCTGCCGCCTGAAGCCTCGCAGGCGCTGACCCTGGGCGTGCGCGCCAGCGCCTTGCGCGTGCAGCCGCAAGCGGGCGACCAGTGCCTGAGCGCGCGCGTGGAGCTGGCCGAAATCTCCGGCTCCGACACCTATGTGCATGTGCACACCGCCGTCGGCAACCTGGTGGCGCAGCTTACCGGCGTGCACCGCTTTGACTGGGGCGCGCAAATAGCGCTCTACCTAGACCCGGCGCAGGTCTATGTTTTTGGCGCCGATGGCTTGTTACTGCGCGCGCCCGAGCGCATAGGGGGTGCCTGATATGGCGCGCATCAGCCTGAACCTGGCCCACGCCTACAAGGCCAATCCGCAGCAAGACAGCGACTACGCGCTGCTACCGCTGCAACTGCAGTTTGAAGACGGCGGTGCCTACGCGCTGCTGGGCCCCTCGGGCTGCGGCAAAACCACCATGCTCAACATCATCTCCGGCCTGCTCGTGCCCTCGCAAGGCCAGGTGCTGTTTGATGGGGTGGACATGACGCGCGCCTCGCCGCAGCAGCGCAACATCGCCCAGGTGTTTCAGTTCCCGGTGATCTACGACACCATGACCGTGGCCGAAAACTTGGCTTTTCCGCTGCGCAACCGGGGCATGGCCGCGGCACAGATTCAGCAGCGGGTGGGCCAGATTGCCGAGATGCTGGAGCTCAACGGCCAGTTAAACCATCGCGCGGCCCGGCTGTCGGCAGACGCCAAGCAAAAAATTTCGCTGGGCCGGGGCCTGGTGCGCGCCGACGTGTCGGCCGTGCTGTTTGACGAACCCCTGACGGTGATCGACCCGCAGCTCAAATGGCAGTTGCGCCGCAAGCTCAAGCAGATTCACCACGAACTCAAGCTCACCCTGATCTACGTGACCCACGACCAGGTGGAAGCGCTGACCTTTGCCGACCAAGTGATGGTGATGACGCGCGGGCGCGTGGTGCAAATCGGCAGTGCCGAGGCCTTGTTTGAGCGGCCCCAGCACAGCTTTGTGGGCCACTTCATTGGTTCGCCGGGCATGAACTTTTTGCCCGTGCAAGTCCAGGCGGGGCAATTGCGGCTGGGCGAGCGCCTGCTGGTGCCGCCGCAAGCCCTGCCTGACGGTGACTTGACTTTGGGCGTGCGGCCCGAATACGTGCGCCTGTGCGCTGTGGGTGACGCCACCGCCGTGCCGGCCCAGGTGGTGCAGGTGCAAGACCTGGGCACCTACCGGCTGCTCACCGTTACCGTGGCGGGCCAGACGCTCAAAGCCCGCATCGGCATCGCTGCGCCCGCCTTGGCCGCAGGCGACACCGTGGGCCTGCAACTGCTGGGCGCGCACACCTGCTTTTACCGCCACGAGGAACTGCTGCCATGAGCGCGCACAAACCCGTCAACCAGAAAGCCTGGTGGCTGATCCTGCCGGTGCTGGTGTGCGTGGCCTTCTCCGCCATCTTGCCGCTGATGACCGTGGTTAACTACTCGGTGCAAGACATCATTTCGCCCGAGCGGCGCGTGTTCGTGGGCACCGAATGGTTTGCCGCCGTGATGCGCGATGCCGATCTGCATGAAGCCTTGCTGCGCCAGTTGCTGTTCTCGTTTTCGGTGCTGCTGGTCGAAATCCCGCTGGGCATTGCCTTGGCCTTGTCCATGCCCGCGCAGGGCTGGAAGTCGTCCGCCGTGCTGGTGGTGGTGGCGCTGTCGCTGCTTATTCCGTGGAACGTGGTGGGCACCATCTGGCAGATTTTTGGCCGTGCCGACATCGGCTTGCTGGGCGCGGCCTTGCAGGCGCTGGGCTTTGACTACAGCTACACCGGTAACGCCCGCCACGCCTGGTTTACCGTGCTGGTGATGGACGTGTGGCACTGGACGCCGCTGGTGGCGCTGCTGTGCTTTGCCGGTTTGCGCTCCATACCCGACGCCTACTACCAGGCCGCGCGCATAGACGGCGCCAGCGCCTTCGCCGTGTTCCGCTACATCCAGTTACCCAAGATGCGCGGCGTGCTGGTGATTGCGGTGCTGCTGCGCTTCATGGACAGCTTCATGATCTACACCGAGCCCTTCGTGCTCACCGGCGGCGGGCCGGGTAATGCCACCACCTTCTTGTCGCAATACCTGACGCAAAAGGCCGTGGGCCAGTTCGACCTGGGGCCCGCGGCGGCGTTCTCGCTGATCTACTTCCTCATCATCCTGCTGCTGTGCTTTGTGCTCTACAACTGGATGCAGCGCGTGGGTACGCAAGACAAAGAGGCCACCACCCTATGAACCCGCGCGGCTTTCATCCCAAAACCCTGTTCCTGCTGGTGTATCTGGTGTTTGCTTTGTTGCCCATCTACTGGATGGTGAACATGAGCTTCAAGACCAATGAGGAAATTCTCTCCAGCTTCTCGGTGTTTCCGCAGCACTTCACCTGGGCTAACTACGCCACCATCTTTACCGATGTGTCTTGGTACTCGGGCTACATCAACAGCCTGATTTATGTGGGCATCAACACCCTCATCTCGCTCACCGTGGCGCTGCCTGCGGCGTATGCGTTTTCGCGCTACAGCTTTTTGGGCGACAGGCAGGTGTTCTTTTGGCTGCTTACCAACCGCATGACGCCACCGGCGGTGTTTTTGCTGCCGTTTTTTCAGCTCTACACCACGGTGGGCCTGATGGATACGCACATTGCTGTGGCGCTGGCGCACCTGCTGTTTAACGTGCCGCTGGCGGTGTGGATTCTGGAAGGCTTTATGAGCGGCATTCCGCGTGAAATTGACGAGACAGCGTACATCGACGGCTATAGCTTTCCGCGCTTTTTTGTCACCCTGTTTCTGCCGCTTATTAAGGCCGGCGTGGGCGTGGCGGCCTTCTTTTGCTTCATGTTCAGTTGGGTCGAGTTGCTGCTGGCGCGCACCCTCACCAGTGTGAACGCCAAGCCCATTGTGGCCACCATGACGCGCACCGTATCGGCCTCGGGCATGGACTGGGCCACGCTGGCGGCGGCCGGTGTGCTCACCATCGTGCCCGGTGCCATCGTCATCTGGTTCGTGCGGCATTACATCGCCAAGGGCTTTGCCATGGGGAGGGTCTGAGCATGTTCGACTGGATGGTATGGACCCTGCCGGTGGCGGTGTTTTTCATCTGTATCGCCCTGGCGCTGGCGGCTATGACCTGGTGGGAAATCAAGTCGCCCACTGCCCTGCGCAAGGGCTTTTTGCCCATTCCCACCACACGCGGAGACCGGCTGTTTATCGGGCTGCTGAGCGCGGGCTATATCAACCTCGCTTTTGTTGGCCTGGCGGGCAAGTTGGCCGAATGGCTGTCGCTGGCGCAAGAGCCCAGCATTTGGATCAGCTTTGTGGTGTCCATGGTGGTGCTGGGTTTCATCATGCGCAGCGGCTGAAGCCGGGTTTTTTGCATCCGGCCTGGGCGCTCTCCCGGGGCCGTTTACTGGGTTCAATTGGCGGGAGGGCATTCATCCATCAACGAGGAGATCAACATGAAATTGCGCTACACCGCTGTGGCTATCGCCGCCGCTTGTGCCCTGGGTGGCCAGGCCTGGGCCGACGAAGCTGCGGCTAAGAAGTGGGTGGACACGGAGTTCCAGCCGTCCACCCTGTCCAAAGACAAGCAATTAGCTGAGCTGAAGTGGTTTATTGACGCGGCCAAAAAGCTGCAAGCCAAGGGCGTGAAAGAAATTTCGGTCGTGTCCGAAACCATCACCACGCACGAATACGAATCCAAGACGTTGGCCAAAGCCTTTGAAGAAATCACGGGTATCAAGGTCAAGCACGACATCATCCAAGAAGGCGATGTGGTGGAGAAGCTGCAAACCTCGATGCAGTCGGGTAAGTCGATTTACGACGGCTGGATTTCCGACTCCGACCTCATCGGCACCCACTACCGCTACGGCAAGATCATGGCTTTGTCTGACTACATGGCCGGTGCGGGTAAGGAATACACCAACCCCGGTTTGGACATCAAAGACTTCATCGGCACCAGCTTCACCACCGCGCCCGATGGCAAGCTGTACCAGTTACCCGACCAGCAGTTTGCCAACCTGTACTGGTTCCGCGCCGATCTGTTCGCGCGCAAAGACCTGCAAGACAAATTCAAGGCCAAGTACGGCTACGACCTGGGCGTGCCGCTGAACTGGAGCGCCTATGAAGACATTGCTGAATTCTTCACCAACGATGTGAAGACGGTGGACGGCAAGCCGATTTACGGCCACATGGACTACGGCAAGAAAGACCCCTCGCTGGGCTGGCGCTTTACCGACGCCTGGCTGTCCATGGCGGGCAGCGCCGACAAGGGCATTCCCAACGGCATGCCGGTGGACGAATGGGGTATTCGCGTGGCAGCCGACAAGTGCACGCCGGTGGGCGCTTCGGTGTCTCGTGGCGGCGCCACCAACTCGCCCGCAGCCGTGTACGCGCTCACCAAGTACGTGGATTGGATGAAGAAATACGCGCCCAAGGAAGCCTCCGGCATGACCTTTGGCGAAGCCGGCCCGGTGCCCGCGCAAGGCCAGATCGCGCAGCAAATCTTCTGGTACACCGCCTTTACCGCTGACATGACCAAGGCCGGTCTGCCGGTGGTGAACGCCGACGGCACGCCCAAGTGGCGCATGGCCCCCGGCCCCAACGGCCCGTACTGGAAGCAGGGCATGCAAAACGGCTACCAAGACGTGGGCTCCTGGACCTTCTTTAAGGACCACGATGCCAACAAAACCGCCGCCGCCTGGCTGTATGCGCAGTTCGTCACCTCCAAAACCGTATCGGCCAAGAAGTCGGTGGTGGGCCTGACCTTCATCCGCGACAGCGACATCCGCCACGAGTACTTCACGCAAAACGCGGCCAAGTACGGCGGCCTCATCGAGTTCTACCGCAGCCCCGCCCGCGTCGCCTGGACGCCCACCGGCAACAACGTGCCCGACTATCCCAAGCTGGCCCAGCTCTGGTGGAAGAACGTGGCCCAGGCCGTGACGGGTGAGAAAACCCCCCAGGGCGCAATGGACAACTTGGCCGAGGAAATGGACCAGGTCATGGGCCGCCTGGAGCGTGCGGGCATGGCCCATTGCGCACCCAAGCTCAACCCCAAGATCGATACCGCCAAATGGCTGAGCGACAAGGGCGCCCCGTGGGCCAAACTGGCTAACGAAAAGCCCAAGGGCGAAACCATCAACTACGACAAGCTGCTGCAAGCCTGGAAGGACGGCAAGGTGCGTTAAATCATAGGGGGCAGACCCCAATGACCTGCGGGCCTCTTCGGAGGCCCGTTTGTTGTATGCCTGGCAGCGCGTGTCTATGGCGTGGCGCGCGGGGTACAACGGATCCTCGAACCAGAATTCAGCCCCTGCGATGCAGGCGTGTTGCTTATGACGCCTTTACTTTGCGAATCTTGCGTTTCTTGACGGGAGCGGATACTGGTGCCGGTAAGGCAATGCCCCAGTCTTTTGCCAAACTCAGGGCAAGCGAGGGGCTGCAAAATTCTTGGGGATTGACTAAAATACCAAGCATATCTATCTTTTCAAGTTTCGCGTTGCCATTTTTCCCGGTTTCAGCCAAAGTGGTTTCAAGAGAATTCCGAACCTTGCCGGGGTCGATTGCATAAAGAGTTTCAAGCAGCAGACCCTGATGAAGCGACCACACATTGAACGCCTGTAGTACGGCAGGCGGCATGTGGTGAATGTTTTCGGTTGCAAGCCATATTTCATCGTCAGGAAATACTTCGGCCAATCGAATTGCGGCTAAAGCCACCTCATAATCACCGTCATGAATGCCCGTGCTGCCCCGTGCCCCAACACCCAGGGAAGCTTTTGAATGCATAGCGCTGGCCGCTACGGCGCTCCAGCCAGGAATTCGCCACTCGGGTGCCATCAGCTCAAATTTTCTTAGCCGAGCACTTGCTTTGATTTGCGATGCGATATCCAGCGATGATTGCTCGCTGGGTGTTAGAAGCGGTTCATGGTTGGTTTTCCGCCGATGATTTTCATCGTAAGTACGACGAGCAGCCCAATTTTTGACGAATTGAGCACCTATTTCTGGAGTCCAGTGCAAATGAAGCAGTCCGGCTTTGCCCAGATCGAATAACACATTGGATACGTTGCCTTTGACTAAAAGGCAGGCATCCACAAGAACACGAATCATGTATTTTTTCGCAATGGACGGTATTTCATCGATTCGTTCCGGCCTTTGTTTATTCGCTTTATCAGCTTGGTTTTTTCATTGTCTGAGCATATGGGATTTTCAAAGAATTCGGCAGATTCAGCCTGCGAGCGCAGCGACGTGAGTTCTTCTTTGGATGCAACCACGCTGTGATTGAGTAGCCATTGATCGACGGCACTGGCTTTCACACGGCGGTGGCCTTTTTCCGTTTTAGACACGCCCGAGCCCAATTCCCCTGCATCGATCAACGCCGCCACATACGGGCGGCTAAAACCCATGCGCTTAGCTGCTTCATCGGTTTTCAACCAATCGTCACCGTCCCGAGCCCGGGTGTGTGATGACTCCAGCAGGGCGAGCAGGGCCTGTGCGGACTCTGGATCTCGCAACAAGCTGTCCAAAATGTCTTGGCTCATATTGGCGATGGTCAAAGCCCCCTGCTTGTCGGGCACGTGTGTGGCGAGTTGCGAAATTCCGTGGCGCAGCCCGTTGGCAATCGTGGATCGCACAGTTTCCTTGGCTTCGGTTAATGTGAAGACGGTCATGATTGCCTTATAAATAGAAATATTCGAAATAATCGAAATATACGCAACAGGCGCTAAACCGTCAACCAGCGTGTGCGGGTCTTGGTTGCATGCGGCGAGGGGGCAGCGCCTGGGGTTGATCCGTACCGCTGTGCCTGTGGTCGATACGGGTCTGGATGCGGCTGCAGTGGCGCACAGACTGCGCGAACCGCTGCGTTCAGCCCCCCATCACTCGGCGCGCAATTGCTGAAAAGGCAGCGTCTGTTTGACCAGGATGACAGTGCACGGCGCTTGCATGGCCACCTTGATGGGTACCGTGGCCAGCAGGCGTTGCATGTGCAGCCCATGGGTGGCAGCTCCCATGACGATCATGGTGACATGGTTGCCTTGCGCGTAGCGCAGCAGGGCTTGCGCGACGTCGCTGGACTCCAGCACGTGGTAGGAGGCTTGGTGGCCATGCAGGTCCAGCGGCTGGGCCCACTGACGCAACAAGGACAGATAGCGCCGATGCAATTGGATTTCGCTGTTCTCGGGGCTGGTGCTGTCGCTCGCGTTGGGTGAGATCACCGTCACGCAGGCCAGTCGTGCGCCGGGGCGTAGGCCCAGCGAGCGCGCCACCGCTTGGCGCAGCGAATACAGCGTGGCGTCGCTCACATCATGATGGGGCAGCGCCACCATGATGATGGGCACCTCGTCGATTTGCCGCTCGGGCAGGGGGCTGGGCTGGTATTCCATGCCGGCGGCTTTGATCCAGCGTCTTACGTGCGCCCAAAAGCCCGTGCCGCGCTTGCGTTCGCCGCGCGCACTCACGGTAACTTGCTCCGGATGGCTGAGGTCTAGCGCCAGGTGCGCGGCTGACGGATAGCGTTGCCCGGCCTCCGGGGTCAGACAACGCAAAATCACCTCTTGCAGCCAAGCGGGGGTGTCGGGTCGTAGCGCGCGGGGCGGGCGCGGATCCATCCACAGCCGCTGGCGCATGCCACCACGGGTTTGCGGACTGCCAAATGGCAGCGTGCCGGTGGTCATTTCGTACAGAATCACGCCGATGGCGAAGATGTCGCTGCGTGGGTCACCGCGCACGCCCACCAGTTGCTCGGGCGCGATCCAGGCCGGAGAGCCCACTGCCAGACGCAGTTCCTCGGCCAGCAAATCCGGGTAGTGCGCGTGGCAAGACAGCCCAAAGTCCAGCAGCACCGCCGTGCCGTCGGGCCGGATCATCACGTTGGCGGGTTTTAAGTCCAAGTGGCAAGCGTTTTGCCGATGCAGGCTGTGCACGGCTTGCGCCAGCGCCGCTCCGAGTCGGGTGACTTCGTCAATTGACAGACCGTCGCCCCTATCCAGTCGCTGTTGCAGGGTTTCGCCGGTAATCTGCTCCATCACCAGATAGGGCAGGCGCGGCAAATCGCCAGCCGCCACCAAGCGCGGCACATGCGGCCCTTGCAGCACTTGCAGTAACTGGTGTTCGACCTCGAATCCGACGATGTTTTCTGCACCGTCACCGGGGGTCATGCGCGGCACTTTCATGACCATGGCAAAACCCGGGTCGCGCGCACCGTCGGCATAGCGCACCGCATAAATGTGTGCCATGGCGCCCGAATGCAGGCACTCGCCCACCGCAAATCCGTCTAGCTCGCCACCCACCTCAAGCTGCATCAAAACCCCAGTTCTATGCGCCGTGCGGACTCTTCGGGCAGACCCATGGCACGAATCGCTGTCGCAGCGGCCATGTAATCGTATTCCACCCGGTGAAAGCACAGTTGCGCGCTGTGCGTATCCAGTAATGCGTACATGGCTTGGGTGTGTCCATCGCGGGGCTGCCCCACCGAGCCCACGGTGGCCAGCCATTGGCGGCGGCGCGACAAAGGCAGGGCCACACCCGGCGTGGGTAGAAAGCGCATCAGGGTGCGCCCCGTGCCCCAAAAGTAGAGCAACTGGTGGTGCACATGCCCGCCAAACACACAAAAGGTGGGCCCTTGGGCGCAGGCCGCCTCCAGGCTGGCTGCTGCCACTTGGCTCTCGCTGGCGTAGCGCCATTGCGCTGGCGCGTCTGCGCTGGCGTGAACCAGGTGCAGGTCTTGGTGGCGCATGCTGAGCGGCAGGCTGGCTAGAAAATCAAGTTGGCGGCGGCTGAGCTGGTCGTGCGTCCACTGCGCACCCAAGGCGTCCCGCGTCCTGGCTTGGGCAGGCGGTGCCACGGCCAGCGCGTCGTGATTACCACCTACCACCCAGGCACCAGCGGCCGCCAGCGCCATCACCTCGTCCACCACCGCAGCGGGGGAAGCCCCATAGCCCACCAAGTCGCCCAAAATCGCAAACTGCTCGGCTCCCTGTGCCTTGGCGTGGGCCAAGCACGCACGCCAAGCGTGCAGATTCGCGTGAATATCGGATAAAAAAGCCAGCTTCATTGACGATCCCAGGCACTGAAGAATATCAGTCTCGTCTTATAACTGTCGCTGGATTGCACGCTGTGCGCCCGCGCCCTTATCCGCGTAAAGTTCTCGTCTGAACTTTGATCTCATGGTGCTAAATGAACCCTGGCCTGCGTCTGTTGTCGATCTCCATGCTTTTTTTCGCTCTGACTGCGTGCGGTGGGGGTGGCAGATCCACTGACAGCAGCAGTACTTCTACGAGTTCGACTAGCTCCACCACGAGCGCATCTACATCGACCAGTTCGACCACGAGCACGTCCACATCAACGAGTTCCACCACGTCCTCAAGTTCAACGTCCAGCTTCACATTGAGCAGTTCGGCCTTTGTGAACGGCGGTGCGTTGCCCGATGACTACAGCTGCGATGGCAGTGCCTCCTCACCCGCCTTGTCTTGGAGCGGCGCGCCAGCGGGCACCACCGAGTACGCGCTGCTGTTTAGTACGGTTCCGACTACCGGTACGGTCAAGTACAACTGGGTTGTGTACGGTATTAACAGCCGCGTGACGTCATTGAGCAAGAACACCTTGGGTGTTGGCACGGTTGGTGTGGGTAGCAACGGTGCTGCCACCACCTACCAGCCGCCGTGTTCCCAGGGCACAGGCAGCAAAACTTATACCTTTACCGTGTACGCCTTGTCGGCTTCGCCGGTTTTGCGTGTGGCCTCTAGCGCCGTCTCGGGTGACGTACTGCTGGCTGCCATCGCCTCCACCACGCTGGGCAGCGCCTCCCTGAATGTGTCACACACCCGCACCGCCAACTCGTATGGCTCCACCACCGGTTGCGTTTATGTGCGTGACTCGGTAACCATCTCCACCACGGGCTACGCCACCGTCGGTTGCGACGCCAGCTACGCCTATGTGGGCTCAAATGGCTTGGCCACGCACGCCATGATGAACGGCATCACGGCAACCAATTTGCAGGTGCCCACCGCACAAAACTTTTTAGGCAGCAATGCCTGGCGCATTCCGCTCAACCCATCCATCGCATCGACCACGACCACTGCGGTAGATGGGCCGGTGGGTGTGGCGATCAATGGGGTGCCGATTTTTAACCCCTGTAAACAGGGCGGTTGTCAAAACGGTGATACCAAGGCGCTGGGCGAACTGGATATTTGCAACGGCCACGCCGGGCGTGCCGATGACTACCACTATCACGCTGCTCCCAAATGCGTCATGGCTACCCAAGCCAGCAGCTACTGGAACACCCACCCCGTGGGCTGGGCGCTGGATGGCTTTGCCATCTACGGCTACAACGACGCCAGCGGCACCACCGCCACACGCGACTCGAGTTGTGGCGGCAACACCACGGCGGTATCCAACGGCCCCGCGGGCTACGCCTATCACGTTACCGACACGTCGCCCTACATCCTGTCTTGCCTAGTCGGTACACCCAGCCCTGATTTTGCTGGGCAATCCGCCAAATACACGCCCATTCGCAAACCCCCGGTAACGCCGTTTCCAGTGACCGGTATGACACTGAGCACGGCCTCTGATGGGTATCAAGAACTGCAATTCACCTCGGCCACCAGCTTCGTCGCGACTGAAACCGGCACCGACTCCTATACCAATAGCGCGGGCACTTACAAAATTCGCTACAAACAGCTCAGCGGCAGCGACTTGGTGACGGCGCTGGCCTCCCGCACCGGCTCCAGCTTGTGCTGGAGTTTCCAATTCGTCAACAGCGCGGGCACGACCACTCAAGCGGCTGTCACCTACTGCCACTAAACGAAGTCCCCACAAAAAGGCCTCCAGCTGTTCCACACCCTGCGCTTTCCCTGATCGCCAATCGTTCGCCCGGCCACTACAGTCGGGCGATCTTTTTGCAAAGGAAATCGCGATGGGCAATCACCAAGGCATGATGCGCGCCGTATTTGGGCTGGCTGCGCTGTGTGTAGCGCTGGCGGCGCAGGCCGACTCACCGCCCGCGCCTAAGGAAGGCGACTGGCTGGTGCCCGCGTTTCGCTTCCATACCGGCCAAACCCTGACGCAGTTGCGGCTGCACTACACCACGGTGGGCGAACCCACTGGAGAGCCGGTACTGGTTCTGCACGGCACCACGGGATCGGGCAAGGGCATGTTGACGCCCGCTTTCGCTGGCGAGTTGTTTGGCCCTGGGCAGGCGTTGGATGCCAGCCGCTACTACATCATCCTGCCCGACGCCATCGGCACCGGCCAGTCGGCCAAGCCCTCGGACGGGTTGCGCCTGGGCTTTCCCAGCTACAACTACGACGACATGGTGCAGGCGCACTACCGGCTGCTGACCGAGCACCTGGGTATTCGCCACCTGCGCGCCATCGTTGGCAACTCCATGGGCGGCATGCAAACCTGGTTGTGGGGCGTGACCCACCCCGGCTTTGCCGACGCCCTGGTGCCCATGGCGGCCCAACCCAGTGAAATGGCAAGTCGCAACTGGATGCTGCGCCGCTTGATAACCGACTCCATTCGCAAGGACCCGCTGTGGATGCAGGGTAATTACACCCAGCAGCCGCCGAGTTTGCAGTTTGCTTCGGTTTTTTATGCGCTGGCCACGAATGGCGGGACTCAGGCGCTCTACAAAGCGGCGCCCACGCGCCAAAAGGCCGATCAGTTGCTGGATCAGCGCCTGAATGGGCCATTTGCCGGGGACGCCAACGACCACCTCTACCAGTGGGACGCCTCGCGCGACTACGACCCTTCGCCAGGGCTGGAGCGCATCACGGCCTCCGTGCTGGCCATCAATTCCGCCGACGACGAACGCAACCCACCCGAGACCGGCATCATGGAGCGCGAACTCAAGCGTGTGAAAAACGCCCGCTACCTGTTGATTCCCGCCAGCGAACAAACCGCCGGTCACGGCACCACGGCCATGGCGCGCTTTTGGAGTGCCGACTTTGCGCGCTGGCTGGCCACCGTGCCCCGCCTCGCGCCGCCCTGAAGCCGCTGGGCCGGCGTAACGCCGGGTCTTGGGCGCCCCGGTCCCGCTTGATAAGCCCCGAGTTAGCCCGGCGCCTTGGCCTGCTGAGCTTGTGCGGCTTTGCGGTCAGCAACAACTTTTTGAACCGAAGGCCGCTCAGCCAGGACTTGCAGGTACGTCTTGTAATCCAGGCCGTTGGCCACTAACAAGTCCTCGCCATAAACCGCCTTGGTGGCCATGGCTACCAAGGGCAGGCTGGCGTAGGCTGAGCAGTCTGCCAGCGAGAAGTGGCTGCCCGCGATAAACGGTTGGAACACCGCCAGTTGCTTGACCGCGCCAATCGCGGCTTCTAACTGTTTGCGAATGCGCGTGGCATTGGCTTCGCTCAAGGCCGTGGCTTTGAAAAAAGCGCTGGGGTAAAGCTGGCGCGCCGTCATCTCCAGGTGCCAGTCCAAGTAGGTGCTCAACTCGCGCACCTTGGCGGCGGCAAACGCGTCTGCGGGCAGCAGGGGCGGTTGCGGCCACAAGGCCTCGATGTATTCCAAAATCGCTTGGCTTTCGCTCAAGCACCCCTCGTCCGTGCGAATGAACGGAATTTTGCGCAAGGGCGAGGCCTGTTGCGTGGCCGCGTCCGTGCTCTGCGTGCCGGTGTACACCTCGTCAAACGGAATGCCTTTTTCCAGCAAGGCCAGCTTGACCTTGTTGTAGTAGTTGGAAATGGCGAAACCGTGCAAGCTCAACATGGGCAAACTCCAAAAGGGTAGGGGTGCTAAGACCGGTCAGGTAGTTTAAGCGGCACCTATCGGGTGGTGATGCCACCTGCGCGACGCGCCCGCTGGCGGCCCATGTTTTTAAGCAGGAGCTGGGGCTGGCAGACGATGCACAGCGGGCGGCTCCCAACGGGCCGCGCAACGCCGTGGCTTAGTCGCCGATGTGTAAGCTGTACTGCGCGTCGTCTAAGTAGCGCAGCGGCCCGAAGGCTGCCACCATGGCCGCGTGCTCGGCAGCCTGCCATTGTTCCCACACCGTGCGCTCGGCATCGCTGAGTGCGGTGGGGTCGGCGTCGTGCCCGTAGCGAGCGGCTATGCGCTGGTAGGCCAGGTACACCGCAGCCACCAGTGCGGCGTCACCCAAGCTCGCCTCCAACGCTTGGCCAAAGCGCAGCGCAGCTGCCTGCCGTTGCGCGGGCGTGGCGTGGGGGTCGGTGACGCTGACTCGGTAGTTCATCGGTGAATGCAAGCCTATTCTCCCGCATGGCCGGGGTCGAGCCAGAATGGCTTGCCCGGCTTGGCCGTCGGGGACCTGTGCTGAACAACACCTGCCGGTGTCAGCGCTCGCTGCCCACCACACCAACTGCTGCCAAACCCGTGCGCTGTGCCGTTGCCAAAACGGCCACCACGCGCTCGTAGCGCGCGGCGGGATGCGGGCGCACGTGGATTTCTGGCTGGCTGGGCAGCGCCGCGTCCAAACGGAGCTGCAGCGCGGCCAGATCGGCCAAGGGCACGCCATCCCAGAGCAGGCTGGCGTCGGCGTCGATGTCAATCAGTACCACCACCGGTTCCAGGCTGCTGGGTTGCGTACTCGCGACAGGCAGTTCCAGCCCCACGCTGTGCACATGCATGGGAATGGTGATGATGAGCATCACCAGCAGCACCAGCAGCACGTCAATCAAGGGTGTGGTGTTCAGCTCCACCATCAGCCCGGGCTCGTCGTCTGGCTCGGTATCCCACCATGACTTCATGTCAGCGGCCTGCGGGCGGTTCGGTGATAAAGCCCACGCGCGCAATACCCAGCGCCTCGCAGGCCTCGACCACGCGCCCCACGCTGGCATAAGCCAGTGCCGCATCGGCCCGAATCTGCACCTGCGCGGGCCGCCGGGTCTGGCTGCCCAGGCGCTGCACCAGTGCCTGTATATCGGGTAGCTTGTCGTCAAACCAATACAGCCCCCCGGCTGCGTCCACGCTCACCACCACGGTATCGGCCTCTAGCGTGCGTTCCTGGTTCGCTTGTAGCGGCAGACGCACGCCCACCGAGGTATTGACCACCGGAATGGTGATGAGAAACACGATCAGCAGCACCAGCATCACGTCCACCAAGGGCGTGGTGTTGATTTGCGCCATCCACTCCTCGTCGCTGGCGCCTCGAATATGCACGCCCATGTCAGTCTCCTTGCGGCGTCGTCAGCAGCGCCGCATGCACGTCCGAAGCAAAGGCGCGCAAGCGATCCAGCGCCACCCGGTTGCGCCGCACCAGCCAGTTGTAGCCCAGCACCGCCGGTACCGCCACCGCCAGGCCAAATGCCGTCATCACCAAGGCCTCGCCCACCGGGCCAGCCACCCGGTCTATGGACGCTTGGCCCGACGCGCCAATGCGAATGAGCGCGTTGTAAATACCCCAAACCGTACCGAACAAACCCACAAAAGGCGCGGTGGAACCGACCGTCGCCAGCACCGCCAAGCCGTCCTGCGCGTGGGCTTGCACCTCGGCCACCGCCCGCTCCAGCCCCTGAATCAGCCAGGTGTTCAAGTCCACCTGCACCTTCAGGCTGGGGTGCTTGTGCACCGCCTGCAGTGCCGTGTCGGCGATGAAGCGGTAGGCGCTGCCAGCGGGCAGTTTCTGGGCGCCGTCTTGCACCGTATCTGCCTGCCAAAAAAGCCGTCGCACGGCCCGCTCTTGACGGCCCAGCCGCCACTGCCGCAGCAGCTTGGACAACAGCACATACCAACTGCAAAGCGACATCAGCGCCAGCAGCAGCAAGGTGGACTGCGTCACGCCATCCCCCTGTGCCCACAGGGCCTGCCAACCGTAGGGATTGGGTGCGGCGTTCGGGCCTGCCACGGGCGCCACCAAGCTGGACAGCACCGCCGGGCCGGTCGTGGCCTCGGTATGAGGCGTTTGCGCCAGCGCCGCCGCCGCGAGGCTAAAGCACAGCACCAGCGCTGTCAGGCCGCGCGCGAAAAGTGCAAATAAGTGGATGAGATGGGACATGCAGCTTCCTTTACTTAAACGGATTTTCCGGCGGTATGCAGTGGCCTTGCAGCGCGCGCCAGGCCATTAGGGGCACCTCTAGCAAGCCAGCCTCCCCGTTGGGGTTCAGGCAATCGGGCTTGGCAGCGCCCTCCATGCCCTCTGCTAAGCGGTCGGTGGGCTTGCCACGCCGCAATTGTTCGTTGGCCATTTCAGACAGGCTGCGCCCGCGCGGGGGGCTTTGGTAGCGGTACGGCGTGGGCACCCCCGGGGTCTGGCCAGACGCTGGCACGCCTGAGGCGGGCGCGCCAGCCGTCGCGCCGCCTGCCGTGTTGCCACTGCCGCCCGCCACACCGCTGCCCGAGGCGACTCCAGCACTGCTCCCTGCCGCCCCTGCTGCATGGCCAGACGGCGTGCCGGTTGCCGCGCTGGCCGATGCGGGCTGTGAAGACGGTGGCGCACGCAGCCGCTCGGCCACCGCCTGCGCCGCGGCGTCGGCTTCAGGGCCCGGTA
>Ga0136644_10000211_pt1 | contig 45779 bp, 70 predicted proteins | sample C_130820_EF_Meta_FD_94780 | JGI IMG/M metagenome (GOLD analysis project Ga0136644, IMG submission 94780) | Freshwater microbial communities from Lake Croche, Canada to study carbon cycling - C_130820_EF_MetaG (v2) (version 2) | ecosystem: Environmental > Aquatic > Freshwater > Lake | place...
AACCAGTATCAAATAGATCAAGCTCAAAAACGTGGTGCAAGTGAGAGGCAGCTGCAGGAGCTTGAGCAGCAAGGTCGAGGCATTGAGATTGCAGCGCTTACGTTTAAGTATAACGCACTCCTATAGCAGCAGACCCTACAAAGGAACCTGTTATCTCTTCAACAGCAGCAAGCCACGCTGGAAGCAAATCTAGCGTCTAGAACAGCAGGGTTAGAAGTAAAAAAAGCCGAACTGAACCTGCAAGCGGCCTTGCTTTCAGGTGATGCGGTAGCAAAGCAAAAGGCAGAAATTGAGCTTGAGATTGCCAAGGCGGGCCTTGAGGTGCAAAATTCCAAGCTTGACATCTTGACCCAGATACAGCCGATTGAACGGCAGATAACCGACGCGACTAGCGAGACAGCTCAAAACCAGATCAAATCCGAAGCTGCCGCCAAGGGCCTGGCCCTGGCCGCCGATGGCACGTTCAAGGCCGTCAAGGATGCCTCCAACGAGTTCAGGAGCCTTGGTGACTCCCTGAAGGTTCCCCTCAACCAACAGGGTTCGTTTGCTGAGCTGGCCAGGGAAGTCGGCCTCACCGTGAAGGACACTGGCAAGGGCTATTTCGATATCGGGCAGGCATTAAGCAAGTCCAGCGCCCCAGCGGCGAACGACATCAAAGACAGCATGGGGATCGCCTCCAGGGCCACGGCACTGGCCAAGGCGCAGGCGGGGGGACTGGCCAGCAACATGGACAGCGCAGCCCAGGCCGCCGCGAGCTTTTACACCTCCCTGGCCAAGGCCTCTGGCCTCCCCGAGGCTCGCTTCACCGGTGGCCCGGTCGCCGCCGGCCAGACCTATCGCGTCAACGACGGTCCCAGCGGGATGAGCCTTGGGCAGGAAGCCTTCCTATCGGCATCGGGGGCCCTGTCCCTGATCAACCGCCCCATGAACAGCCTCTGGACAGCCCCATCACGAGGCACCGTGATCCCGGCGAGCGTGACCAGTCGCCTCAAGGGTGCCGGTGTCCTCGGTGGTGGTGCCGGCGTGCTGCGTGGCCCGGATCCAGCGATGGCCCATCTCAGCCTGGCGGTCGGAAACCTGAGCCAGGAAGTTGCCGAACTGAGGCGCAAGGCGTGGAATGTTTCGGTCGGTGTTCGAGGCGATGGATCCGGCCTGAAGCTGGCGCAGACCATGGCGCGGATGCGTTGAGGGTGCCCTGATGGCCCTTCAGCTCAGCTATGGCGGCTCGACCCTGACGCTGCGATACCTGCAGGCGCAGCCGATCGGTTATGCCGAGGCTGAGACTGAACAGGGTCTGGTGGCGCGGCGGTTCACCGTGGCGGGCCTCTGCACCCCGGCCCAGTGGGTGACGTGCTGCAGCTTGTTTGATGCGTGGCAGGCGGCCAAGATCACCGAAGCTCCAACCCTGGCCAGCCGGGCGGTGGGGGCCACCGTGGCGCTGACCTGCGCGGCCCATGGCCGGAGCGTCACCAGCCTGGCGTGCTGGTTCACCGGCGCCCCAGCGGGCGAGACGGTCGAGGGTGGGGCATGGGTGAAGGTGTCTTTCTCCCTGATCGATGCGGCCCAACAGCTGACGGTGCTGCTGAGGCAAAACGAGAAGAGCCGCCTGGGGGGCGATGCGTTCACCCCTGCCTACGGGACCATCACCCTGGGAGCCACGACGCTGGCCCTGCTGGAGCAGCCGGAGGGCTATGAAGATGGCCCCAGCCTGGAGCCCACCTCCACTGGTGGCTTCGTGGCTCGGGGCCCCCTGGTGGTGAGCGAGGTGCGCAACGTCAAGGGCGTCACCGATGCCAACGGCTGGGCGGCGGTTCAGTCCTGGTTCAAGACCACCATCGCGGCCCGACCGGGTGCCTCGGACTTTTGGCCGGTGGGTGAGCTGGGCCTGGAGCGGGACAAGATCGTGTCAAGCGGGGCAGTAGTTGAGCGCTTCATCGTGTCGGTGAAGCTCAAGCGGAGGGCTGCCTGATGCCGGCCGGCGTGATCGATGTCAGGGCCCAGGTCTTCAGCAACCTGGGGCCCGTGATCAGCGGACAGCTCTCGGATGATCCGGTGGCGCCAGGGGTGGGCCTGCTGCGCACCCAGGGTGAGGTGGTGATCAATGGCCTCATCCAGCCTGCCCGTGGCACCGAGATCAAGCTGGGGGTCCGCCTGCCCGACGGCAACGTGACGCGGTTCCCCAGGCGCCTGCGGGTGCTCAAAGCCGAGAGCGACCCGATCAACAACGAGACCATGTTGACGGTGGGCTGCCTACTGGCCCTGCGGTGGGACTTCGTGCAACCAGCGGCCTTCTTTGCCGCCAACGATCCCCCATGGTCCAACGTGGACACGGCGGCAGGGTCGGCGCCGATCGTCTCGTTCCTGCAAAACGTGGTGGTGTTCTGCCTTGCCAACTGCTCGATCGTTCAAGCCAGTGGCAACCCTGCTATTCCCGGCGTCAAGGCTGTAGAGAAAATCGACGTATCAAATGGATACCTAAACATCGCCAGCACAATTATCGCTGAAGCTGGTCTCTACGGCTTTATTGATGCCAACGAAAAGTTGCGGTTGCGCAGTGTGCTGTTCCCCAGGACCAAGGGGCCTCTGCTGACGGTCAACGACACGATCACCAACGATTCAATCGGGAACGCCTCACCGCCAGAGCGGATCACGATCGGTTACGGCCAGGCAGTGCTGCCGACGGTTGAGACACCAGCCAACTACCAGCCCCAAAACCCGACTGACAAGCCCTACAACTGGCCCCCATACGATCCCTACAATCCAGCCGATCCTACGCCTCCATACGATCCAGAGCGCGACCCCGAACGAAGTTGGACCTATCAGAAAACGATCAGCCCTGCTGAAACGTTCATAACTGACTATCGAGTCAAGGTAGGTGATTCCTACCAGACGAAAACCGATCAGGTGACCTTTGCTTCCACGTCGGAGGTAGTTACTCAGTATGTGCCGCTTACCTATACAGACAAGGACGGCAAAGAGCAAAGCCAGGACGTTGTATTTAGCACCATTTCGACGACGACCACATGTGTAGCGGCAGCCAATCCGACCCGGTGGAAGTCCAAGCTTGAGGCCGGAAGCCCTGCCTATCCAGGCACGGCCTTGACAAAGCAAACCGAAACTTACAACAAATACACAATCACCGAAGATGGCCCAGTAGAAAGTGAGGTCACAACGTTTGAGTATGAGCCCAGGATTGCCTTTGCCGGTGGCTTGGCGATTGAAAATTACAAGAACATTGACCTTGGTACTGGCAATATCTTAGCCCGTAAAACAATCGTTCAAAAAGAGCAAAATAAAACGGCTGATTTAACGCTTCAAGCCACGACTTTCTATCAAGCCTGGGGAACCACATCAGGTGGAAAAACCGCTGCATCCGTGCTTGCAGCTGCCTTAAAAAAAGCAAGCGACGCGGATCGGATCAGTGGCACCTACAAACTGGTCGATCGTATGGCGGCACTAATTTGTGTCGGGGTTGAAAAGACCATCAACCTCGGTCGCGGCGTTGCTCCCGTGATCCCCAGCAATCTGAAGCAGCAGAACGACAGACTAAAAAGGCTGCAGGATGATCTAAAGCTTAATGGTGGCTGGGAAAAAACGGATTCAAATGACAGTCAGAGGAATGGCGAAAAATCCAAGAGTCAAATCATCACGCTTCTGTTTGGTTCTGACTGGACACTTAAGACCGATCGGTTTGATATGCAATATGCCCCAGATAGTTACATGGCCCCTGCGGATATAACTGTAAGCAATGGCACCGGATTACGTCACTACCACGTTCCAAGCGTCACAGCCGCTTACTACTACGGGAGGGTGCTCCAAGCCATCCTCTCTGGCATGGCCCACGGCAAAAGCATCACCACCGAGTTGCGCAACCTGCCCAGCGAACCCATGGGCACCCTCTACCTGGAGGCGGCCGGCACCATCGGCAGGTTCCGCGCCAATGGCACAACCTTTGCCTTTGACTCCCAGGGGCTGATTGCTGGCTGTGACGCCATGCTCGATGGCGGTGCTGGCCTACTGGCCGGTGCCAGTGGTGCCGACTGGTTCCCCCTGGAGGTGCCAGCGGCAAACCTGCCGACGATCACCCCGGCGACCAACAGCAGCCCGGCCCTGGCCAACACGATCACAACCCCAAGCGGGTTTGACCCTGCGGCGCCTGGAAGCGTCTGGACCAGCCTGGGAACGGCCGGTGTTGAGGGCGATGTCTATGCGGCCGAGCTGACGGTGGCCAGCACGGTCAAGGCCCTTTCGGAGACGGTGCAACGTGAAAGCGTGAGCCGATCGCTGACCTGGCTGCTGGACGCCCCCTACAACGCGACGCCGGTCACCGTTTCGCTGGTGAGCGTGGCGACTTCCTACGGGACTTTTTCCGCGTTCACGGCCACCACCGCCCCTGGCGTTGCCTGGGTCACGACGGTCACCCTGTTTGAGCCTGGGACCAGACGGGACGGGCGTGGGTACAACGACGGCGTGGCCTGGGTCACAACTGACACCACGTTCACGCCAGGCGGCAGGACCAACGGGCCCAACAACGGCGTGGCATGGGTCACACCATCGACCGTGTTCACGCCAGGGGCCCGGTTCAATGGTGTGGGGCTGAACCTGGGTGTTCAGTGGGTGACGGCTTCCACCACCTTCACGCCTGGAAGTCGCTCCGTTGGCACGCCATGGGTGCCAACCGCTTTGGATCTGTGGTACGAAAATCCAACGAGCGGCGCTTCTTGGGTTGATAAATCTCACAGTCGCGCCTTGGTGCAAACCACAACAAGCCAGCAACCAACCCTCAACACATCTGCTCTTAATGGACTGCCGGGCCTGGTATTTGATGGAGTTAATGATGTCATGGTCTGCTCTGATGCTGGGGCAAACGGGGTTGCTAATTTCTCAATGTTCCTAGTGATAAAATATCTTTCAATATCCACAGCCGAAAATGGCGATGATCTGATAGCGGGAATTGGAGGCGGCAATAATAATGGCTCAAATAGATACGCTTTCAGAAGTGCTGCTAATGGTGGTAATAATCAAGGATTTAACACACTTAAAGATGGGTTAAATGGCAGTGGAAACGTTGGCTCCTCTAGCGGCATAAACTGTGACGCGGGCGGTTCTTTCCATATTTGGTCGTTTGTTCAAAGCGGAACTAGTGTCATCATTGCGCGTGATGGTGTTTCGCAATCATTCACAATGAGCCAATCTCAGCTGGCGGTTTCGACACCAGAGGCGATGTTGGGCGCATATTTGGGCGTTGCGTGGTTTGCCAATATCTCTGTCTGCGCGTGGCTGGCTGAGTATCGGGCTGTTAGCTCCGCTGACCAGCAACGATATGAAGGCCTTCTGGCTGACACCTACTGGCGCAAACAGGGTGCAGCTGTGCCACTGCTCAGTAGCCACCCCTACTACGCCGGGGTGCCAACGACCTAGCCAACTACTGACTGAATCGTTTTCCAGTAACGGGAAAGCTGAGCCGTAAGGCTTGAGTTGGAATGGCGTCCATCATCTATGACAGCTTCGCGGCTGACGTGTTTGCGGGCAACTGCAACACCACGCACAGCTACAAGGCGATGCTGGTCACCTCGGCCTACACCGAGGACAGGGGGGCCCACAGCAAGCGATCCTCCATCACCAACGAGGTCACGGGGACCGGTTACACCGCCGGTGGGGCAGCGGTGACGCTGAGCGCTGCGGTAAACACCACGACCCACGAGCTGCTCCTGACGATCGGCGCAGTGAACTGGCCCGCATCCACCATCACGGCGCGAAAGATGGTCATCTACCGGGCCAGAGGTGGTGCATCCTCTGTTGATGAGCTGGTCTGCTGCGTGGATAACGGTGCCGACCTGGTGAGCAGCGCCAGCACGATGACCTGGAATGGTGGCGGCAGCACCTGGAAGATCCCGCTATCAGCCCCGGCCTAAGGGCACGCTGGAAAGCTCCGATAAGCGCTGGCTCCCATGGAAGTATTGATCTCGCCCGATGCGCTGGGTAAGCAGGCGCAACTAGCCTATGAGGGCAAGACCTACCGAATGTTCCTGGCCTACCGCAATGGCGTGGAGCTGTCGCAGTCCAGCCTGATGACCGCTTGGAGCGCCGTGAAGTTGGCGGCGGGCAATGGGTATGCCGAGGTCACCGGCACAATCGGGGCGGGTGCCTGGAACAGCGGAAATGCCAGGTATGAGCTGCCGGCATTCACCATGGGGCTGACTGCCACAGGCGCCGGCTTCACGTTTGATGCCGTCGTCCTCCAGGTGGACAACCGCACCTATCCCGATCGGGTGGTCCTGCTGCCAGGGCCGGAGACGCTGCAGTCTGGGCAGAGCAAGACCTATGTCATCCTGGCGGCCCAGGGATGAGCCTGATTGTTGACATCAATCCGGTGCCGTGGGAGATCCTGGAGCTGGTCAAGGCCAGGATCCTCAAGAACCGGGCGAAGCGACAGCCACAGGAGCAACTGGGAGAACTGAAGCGGGCGATGAGCCTTCGGCATGGGCCGCTGTCGCGGAAGCGCAGGGAGGAGGAGCCAAGTTTTGTGGGTCAAAGCAACACTCCTTATTTTGCTTTTTTAATTGGCGGAAATCCAAGGTTTATTGGATTTAAAACAACAGTAAAGCCTGGATACGAAAATTCTCCACCTGGAGAATTACAGTTATATGATTATCAGGTAATCTATGATTTTCCAGGGAGTGTAACGTTTAAGCTAGGTGAAGTCGCTCTTGGAGACATTGTTCCGCCTGTTGCTGCCAATACATGGATAGCATATTTATTTATTTGGTCAGGCAACGACGAAGCCCAAAAAGACTTAATCAACAGTGAAAAAACATTTATTTCTGGCAAATACTCTGTTCAAGAATTTGTACGAATGAATCCACTTGGAAGCGCACCAAGCTACAGAGAAATTACTGCTGTATTTGATTGGAAAATAATCATCATTGACAAAAATAAATTACCAGAACCAGGGCCTGGCGATAGATTAAGGCTAGAATTTTTTCCTTTACAGGCTAATAACAGCATTAACGAAGGTCAAAATCTGAATTTTTGTGCTGGTTATTACGAAAAAGACAAGCCTGTGTACAAGGTTTTCGGATCTACACCAAAACAACCAATAACTTCCATTTTGGAATATCCAATAGATCCTGATCAAAATCCCATCTTCTAGCCGGCGGATCATGTCTTCAGCAGCTAACGCCCCCCTCCCAGCATCCTTTGAAACCCTGCTGGAGACGGTGCAAACCCGTCAGCTGGCCAACCGCATGGCAGCCGCCGAACGCGAGCAGGAGCGGCGCCAAAGACCTAAGCCACGGGGCTGTTGTTGATTCGGAAAGCTCCGAGGTAGTTCGCGGGCGTGATGCCCCGAAGCATGAAGAATCGATGGTTGCTCCAGGGCCCTGAAGCTGGCAGCGAGGGCGGTGATGGAATTGGCGGAGGCGCAGGGTCAACCACTGGCGTTCCCAGCTCTACCACCGCTGGCGAGGGCGAGGGCGACGACCTCTCCCGCGTGCGCCATGCCCTTGACCGCGAGCGGAACGTCAACCGGGAAAAGGATCGCCGGCTGGGGGCCCTGGAGGCGCAACTGAAGGAGCTGACCACCACGAACCCCGACGCGGTGCGGGCTGCTGAGGCCAAAGCGCAGCAGGCCCTGCAAGAGCGGCAGTTGATCGAAGAGCGCTCCCGCCTGGAGCGCGAGCAGATCGAAGCCAAGTATTCCCAGCAGCTCCAGCAGGCCAACACCGAACTACAGGCCGAACGAGAGGCCCGCCAGCGCGAGCTGGTCCGTGTCCATGCCGAGAAGGCCTTCATCGGCGCCAAGGGCTCCATGGTGGCCAGCACCATCGACGGTTCCACACCGTTTGATTCGGTGTGGGCACGCTTTGGCGACCACTTCCGCATCGAAAACGGGGCCCTGGTGGTGGTGGATGCCGCAGGCAACCCTGAGATTGACAGTGAGACCGGTAGGCGGTTTGAACCCACCAAATGGCTGGGTCGCCTGCAATCCGATCCGGTGTGGGGCCGCAACTTTGAGCCCGCCATGGGCAGCGGCAGCGGGGCCCGCAGCAGCCGTGATGGCCGCGTCTCCGTTGGCAAGGACCTGATGGCCCAGCCCCTCGGCTCCCTCTTTGCCGACGCCTTCGGTGGAGCGGCTTAGGAAGCCGGGAAATATCGAACAGCAGGGACTGGCAGAGGGCGTGACGCCAATGCTGGTCCCAAATCAATCAGCTAGGCGTGAGGCCCTGCGGTGAATTTTCCGGCGTGATGCCACCCCCCTCTGACCTTCACCTGAATTTTCCCCATGGGATTAACCATTCTGGAAGCCGCCAAGCTGGAGGACAATCTCCAACGGGTGGCCATTACCCGCGCACTTGCGGAAAGCGAAATGATCCGCATTCTCCCATTCAAGAATGTAACGGGAGGCCTAGATTATGCCGAAGAAGCTGAGCTGCCCTCTGTTGGCTTCCGTGCGTATAACGAGACTTACGACGAAAGCTACGGCGTCATTAACCCGCAATATGAACGTCTCAAGTTCATGGGGGGTGATATTGACGTTGATATGCAACGCATCAAGAACTTTGGCGGTGAAAGCAAGGCTCAGCAAATCGAAGCAAAGACGCGATCCATCCGTCTGACCTTTGAAGACAACATGATCAACGGAGATGAATCCGTTGATCCTCGCGCTTTTGATGGCCTTAAGACCCGTATCAATCTTGGCAGCTCTCAAGCTGTCAACGCCAACGGTGCTCTTTCGCTGTCAGTTCTTGACGAATTGATTGATGCGGTCGATGGAGACACCAAGGTGCTCCACATGAACAAGGCAATGCGGCGCCGCCTTACTGCTGCAAGCCGGAACACCAGTCTTGGAGGGTTTATCACATTCTCCCAAGATGAGCTCGGCAAAAGGGCAACTTACTACAACGAATGTCGCATCGTTGTAACCGACACCAACGCTCAAAACGTCCAAATCCAGGGGTTCACCGAATCCGGCAGCAGCACCAGTATTTACTGTGTTGCTTACGGTGACATGCAAACCACCGGAATCCAGGGTCCGCGTACCGATGGAACCTTTGGCATTGATGTCAAGGAGTTTGGCGAAGTGCCGGATGCCCCCGTTGATCGCACTCGGATTGACTGGTCCATCGGTCTGGCAATTATGAACGGCCGCTCTGCCGCCAGGTGCTACGGAATCACCAACGCAGCTGTCGTTGCCTGATTGTCATTTTGCTCATTTTGCCCATTCTCTGAGGAACTGAATCCATGTCTCGCGCTACTGGACTTACCCCCCGAAGGGGCTATCAAGTCGACGCCGAAACCATCCTGCTTGGTGCCGTCAAGGCCGGCGCCCGTGGCCGTGCCGCTGAAACCCGTACGGGTGCCGCTCGCCTACTCATCACCAACCTGGCCGCCCAGGATGAGTGGAAGCTGGTCGCCGCCGGTGGCTCTGGTGCCTCTGGTGGCTACATCTTCCAGGCTGCCCATGTGGCCGAAGGCGCCGCCCTCAGCTCCGCCTCCACCTATGCGAACATCGGTGTGGTGACCGCTACCGCCGGTCAAATCAACGAGGTTGCCGTCAGCGGCAAGCAGATCCGCGAGGCCGTCAAGGTTGCCGGTTCGCTGACCGGTGATGTTCGGGTAAATGCCATCCGGCTCCGTCCTGGCACCGGCACGCTGAGCATCAGCAACGTGGCCCTAACCTCCAACGTGGCCACGATCACCCTGTCCGCTGCCCACACGATGTTGGTCGGTGAGATCGTCACTGTGGGTTGCAGCAACCCGCTGGTGAATGGCACCTTCACCATCACGGCGGTGGCCTCCACCACCTTCAGCTACGCCTCGACCCAGAGCAACATCACCAGCGCTTCGGCGACTGGCACCGTGACCAATGGCGCTGCCGCTCCGGCTGGCACCAACACGGTGTACCTGGTTCCCGGCGAGTGAGTCGCTAGGCGATTCGTGTTCACCTGGGGCCCTTCGGGGCCCTTTTCATTTGAGGCCTGATGAACTTCCCGATTGGATACGGCATTAACCCGCAACCACCGCAGCAGAAGGCGGCCGAGGAACCCGTGCGCCCGCCGTCGGCCCGCAAGCGAGAACGGGTGAAGGGTGGCCGGTTTGCTGCAGACGACCCGGCAACGGCAAAAGATGAAGCGTGGGCGGAAAGCTGAAGCAGCGAGGCGTGAGCTGTGGCCTGGGTCGAAAGCGAAGCGATCACCTTGGAGCAGGGGCTCGATGGACTGGTCAAGTTTGAACTGTTCAATGACGGTGCCATGACGGAGCCGTGGCCGTTCCCATCGTGGGACGTGAATGCTGTGTTGAGCGATGAGAAGGGACGGACGAGCTATGCGCTGACCACCGTGGTGGATGCCATTAATGGAATTGTGAATGTGATCGTGCCAGAGGCAGTCGTCAATTCGCTCAAGGTCACGAAGGGATGGTTTTTGGATGTCCTGATGGTGGCCCCAGGCAACGTCCAAGCCGATGACCACCACCTGGCCTATCTGCCCGTGACCGTGGCCGCCAGGCCCGCCAGGAGGGACGCATGACCTGCCCAACCGTTATCCAGGTCACCACTGGCACAGGACCCCCAGGGGTCGGCCTACCAGCAGGAACGGCGGATGCGGGCAAGTTCGTGCGGAAGGCCGGCAGTACGCCCTACGCCTATGAGTTGGTATCGCAAGATCAGGTCAACAACCTTGGTACCGCAGCATCCCGCGACGTGCCCGCCACGGGCGACGCCGGCGCAACTCAGGTGGTGCTGGGCAGCGACGCACGGCTGAGCAACTCCCGCGAGTGGGCCGCTGCCACTGTCACCCAGGCTCAGGCCGAGGCCGGCACGTCAACCAGCCGCTTCGCATTCACGCCCCAGCGGGTGTTCCAGGCCGCAGCCGCATGGTGGCAGGCCAACTCCTCGGCGGTTGGCCGTGCCCTGGCCACTGCTGCCACTCAGGCAGATGGGAGGACGGCCCTGGGACTGGGGTCGGCGGCAACTGCGGCCACTGGTGACTTTGCTGCGGCCTCTCACTCCCAGGCTTGGTCAACCATCACCGGCACCCCTACGAGCGTTGCTGGGTATGGCATCACCGACGCCCTGAGCACAGGCGCTGCAGCATCCACCTACCAGCCCCTGAGCGCCAATCTGACGGCACTGGGGGCCAATAATGCGTCCTACTACATATCCAGGGCCAACCATACCGGCACGCAGGCGGCTAGCACAATCACGGGCCTGGCCACCGTCGCCACCACCGGCGCCTATGGCGACCTGTCTGGACGCCCCACGGCATTTGATCCCGCCTCCCCTGGCCCCATCGGCGGCACGGCTGCAGCAGCCGGGAGTTTCACCGCCCTGGTGGCCTCCTCTTCCATGCTGTTGCCGGCTGCCGCCCCTGGCACCCCGGCAGCCGGCCACGTTTATCGGGTCGTCAATCAGCTCCGTTACCGAGATTCCACGGCCACTGAGCAGGTTCTGCTCTATGGCACGGGTAATCTGTCAAACCTTACCGACGCCGCAGCGGCACGGACCAATTTGGGCCTTGGCACGCTGGCTGTGGCTGGGGCAGGTGGAGGGCTTTCGGTTCAATCGGGGTCGCTGGTGCCCATCGATCACATCGCTCTTGTATGCACAAATAACGATGAAACAGGAACCACTGGAAGCAATAGAGCAGAAAAAAGGATTCACCGTGCTTTTATTGTAATTGGCTGCTATTGGGAGTGCGCAACAACTGGCAGCACATCTAGCCAGGCCATGCCCTACCTGCGGCCAAGTAGCACGGGCACTAAGGCCAGCTTGTTAACGGGTAACGCAGTTCTTGCTGCGTCGGCTGGTTACATCGATGTTTCCGCAAATCTTACCGGCACGCTCACTGGTGTCGCCGGTGATTCTGTTGGCGTTGATCTAAACGCCGTTGGCACCGGCGCCAAGGGCCACATCCTCACCATCGTCGTTCGCTATTCCTGAACATGACCACAACCGCCAACAATCCAATTACCAAGGTTGAGTATTACGTTGACGGCCCTTTCGAGGGCGATAGCGTTAAACGCTATGTCCCGGTTGAGAATGGTCAGGTTCTAAAGCCTGCCGGGGTTAAGTGGCCTTTCAATTTGGGAGCGCCTCATGATATGCCAAGCGACTACTACGAACTGGAGCCATTCCATGGCGTCGACTTTGATCAGCGTTTGCTTTTTGTGGACAACGAGAAAAGCGGCTGGCGACTGGAGGCATTCAGCCCGAAGCCCCCAGCTGGTCACCCTCAAGGCCGGTATTTCAAGGTTGAAGTCACCAAGCGACGTAGCTCCGATGAATTGCGCGTACTTGTAAAGGGCTACTATAACCAAGCCAATGGACAATTATGGCCCCAGGAAAGCGGCTACGCAGAAAAGCTTGCATACGCTAAAGAGCAACTCTCTAGAAATAATCAGCAATTACAGAACACGCTTCAGCAGTATCGAGACGTTGTAAATAGACATGAGCAGTTAATTGCGGCCTCGTTTGCCAATGACGCCAATCTTGCAAAACTAAATGCCGAAATTGATGCCGCCGGTGAAACTGGGTTTATTGATTTTCACCCAGAGGACGGATGGATCACCGGCATCTAGCGCCTTCCTGGATCACCCCCGCCAGGGGAGCACCTAATCGAGCCATGCAGATCATCTACCGCCGCCGTACAGCCAGCTACACCCCAACCGACACCGACGCCATCGCCTACCTGTCGGCGCTGGCAACGGCGGACGTTGCTACTCCTGGCGCCATCGTGCAGCAGGCGGTGGACACATATTTCCAAGGGCTGAAGTCAAACAGCCTCTGGACACTGGTCAATCAGATCTACCTCTTTTGTGGTCCACTTACGCTGGCTGGTGCGCTGACGGCTGCCAAGGGATCTAGCCCAACAAATAATGGCTTTGGTTCTGGTGATTACAACCAGAAACTAGGACTACCAGGAAACGGAGCAAGCAAATACTTAAGCATCAATACAGCAAGCAACTCAATTAACACTACTTCGCATCACTTTTCAGTCACCTGTAGCGGCGGCATGGAAACCAGCGGAGATAGAATCGCCGTTGGTTCTTATGGCAGCTCTAGTGCAAGCTTATTATCACTGGATTCATTCGGGGCCGCTGGTATTAACCGAGCTTTCCGGTCTGGTACTTACGTGTTTGGTCAATTTCCAAATCTATCCACTGGTCTAGGTGCCAGTGGCTATCTATGTGGTTCCAGGACCGCGATCAATGCCGCCTTTATTGACTACAACGGCACAACAGCTAGCAATTCTTCTAGCGTATCTCCAACCTTTATCACAGGCTCGCCTTATCTATATGCGTTAAATGTTAACGGAACCGCACAATACTTTAGCGCGATGTCTCTCCAGATCTTTACCAGAGGAGCCGGTCTTACCACGGCCCAGTCTGCCACCCTGCGCAGCCTGAATAATTCCTATATTGCCGCCATTTCGGCAATCTAAAATGGATCTATCAGCTCTGCAAAGAATTACCATGGGACCAGAAGCCGCCATCGCTCTTGCTGCATTAGCCACCGCAATTTGCGGAAGTGGCGTCAAGGCTCTTTATCAGATCGCCAAGGGCCTGGGGAGCTTTGAGGCCCGTATTGGGATCTGGATCGAGCACAGCGAAAGACGGTTTAATCATCTGGAAAAAATTACAGATGAGCATGATGAGCGATTGAGGCAGGGGAAGCTATGAGCAAATTCCTTGGCCCCTGCCTGCTGTTTGCCGGCCTCTGCCTACTAGCCAGCGCGAGTGTGGGCGTTGCTGATTGGGCCGCGTGCCTGCGTGGTCAGGGTGGTGCAGCGTGCCGGGCCCCCCGGTCCGATGCCATGGCGGCCCTCAGTGGCGCCGCAAACGTGGCCCTTGGTGTGGCCCTGCAGGATAGGGGGTCGCCCTAAACAGGTTGGGCGTGAAAAGCCTCTAGCAACTCGTCCTGCCAGGGCTCCAGATCCTCCGCCGTCGTGTCCGCCCTGGCAATGATGATCGGCTCGAAATTGACGATCTCGGCTTTGGTGCTGCTGATGATTTTGACCGTCACGCCGACGATGCCGCGATGGATGCAAGCGGCTGAAAACATGGTGCCCCCTGGCAGCAGATCAAAAGCACGTCCCATGATCCCAAGGCGCCGCCTGCCTTTCAACGGAAAAACCCGCTCCAGGTCCCAGGAGATAGCGGCTGTTGGCACGGCGGCGGCTGGTGTTGCGTCAGCTTGCCGGGAAACCTGGGGCAGCATGAACTGATCAATGGCCCCTTCGATTCGGCTTGATGCGGCGGCACTGGCTACCACCACCCCAATCCTTCCGCACCAACAGGCGGCCTGGAACTGGCTCCAGGAACAACTGACGGCACCCCAGGTGTCGGAATTTGCGGAACTGTTTAGGGCTGACCCTCCGGCCAAGCAAGCCCCCGCCAGGCCATCCTCAAACCCCCTCAGCGGCTTCCCGTATTTTCCGCAACTTGACAACGGCCCCGAGGGGTGGCGGCAGTGCCAAACGTCGTCCCTGGCCATGTGCCTTTCCTACCTGGGTGTGGCCGGCATCCACGACGACACCGACTACCTGAGGGTGGTGCAACGCTACGGGGACACCACCAGCCAGGTTGCGCACCAGGCCGCGCTCAAGGCCCTGGGTGTCAAGGCTCGCTTCGTGCAGGACTGCACCGCTGCCCAGGTTCAGGCGGAGATAGGGGCCGGCTTGCCGGTGGCAATGGGAGTCCTGCATCATGGCCCCGTGCGCGCACCGGCCGGCGGCGGCCATTGGATCACCGCCTATGGGTTCAATGCGACCAGCTACCTCGTGAACGACCCATACGGAGAGCTGGACCTGATCAATGGCCAATGGCTGCGGACAGGGGGTAGCACCGGCAAAGCGCTCCACTACAGCTTCCGCAACCTGAACCCGAGGTGGCTCCCGGAGGGCCCCGCCAGCGGCTGGGCCTGGCTGTTCTCCTAAACCCCAGGGTCAGGCAGCGGAGATGGCCCCACGGTGGGCTCTGAGACGCCCGTGACGGCCAAGGCGATCCCTTTTTCGAGGCAAAGTCTCCGCAGCTTGTTCCACGCACCGGCGCCAGAGTGTGACTCGACGCAATGATCTCCGGCGCAGAGGCGCCAGACTGGCTGACCGGCGACGACCACGACTTCCTGAACGGGGACCAGGGGCTTTGAAGTCACGGGATCGGCGCCATCTGCTGAAGGTTTCCGGGGGCCACAAAATGGGCGCCCTATGAACCACCGCCGAAAAACCCTGCCACGACTGAGGCCGCACTACGACATCCGCGAAATTGACGAGGATTTGTATCTGGCTGTCCTGGCCTGCCGTTTGAGTCAAAATGCGGACCCTGACAGCGATCTGGAGTGTGCGCCGCCATCCCTCCAAGTGACAGGAAGGGACTGAAAGGGCCTCGGAATCCGTCGGTTATGCACGGCTCGTGCATCATGCTCAAGTCGGCAAAACGGACGCGTCGTATTCGCACCCCACCATGGCCTCGATCAATGCCCAGCGCGGCAGGCTCTACCTGCTGGCCAAGCTGCCCCGGCGCAATGGGGGCCCCGGCCTGCAGCAAACCAGGATCTCCTTGAAGCTGGACGACACCCCGATCAACCGGCGGGCAGCGGCCAAGCAACTGGCGACCCTGGAGCGGCAACTGGTCGCCGGCACCTTCGAGTGGGCCTACTGGCTTGACGAGGCCCCCGGAGCGATCACCTGGCGCGAGGCCATCGCTCGGCTTTATCGGGCCCGGGTTGTACTGGGCCGCACGGGGGAGAGCACCTGGCAGGTGAATTATTTGGGCCGCTTGCGGCAGGTCCCCCAGGGAGGAGCATGCACCACCGAGAGCTTGGCAACGGCCCTGGGGCGCTACGACAGGGGATCAGCCAGCTATAAGGAGCTGTACTACTTGCTGCGGCACCTTTCCCGCCTGGTGGCGGTTCCCTTCCCCGAAGTGCCGGTGCCCACATACCACCAGGCCCAACTGGTGGCGGTGCCCACGGATGCGGAAATCATCGCGTGGGTGGAGGAGGCCCCGGATCCGGCCCGCTGGTACTGGGGGATGATGGCCGCCTACGGCCTCAGGCCCCATGAGATCGAGGGTTCGGTGCTGATCGATCGGGACCTATGCCAAGTCAACGAGGCCACGAAAACCGGGTTTCGCACGGTTGTCCCGGTTCCTCGTGAGTGGGTGGAACGGTTCGATCTGCGTGACCGACGCCAGCGGCCAAGGCTGGAAGGGAGCACCAATCGCCCTGATGCGACGAGCCAGTGGCTGAGCAAGGAGTTGCGGCGCCAGGGCCTGTCGTGGCGGCCTTATGCCTTACGCCATGCCTACGCGGCCAGGTTGTGGCGCCAGGGGGGCAGTCGGCTGGATCTCTACACCGCTGCCAGGCTGATGGGCCACACCGCGACCCAACACGCCAAGACCTACCGGGCCCATATCCAGCCCCATCAGGTGGCGGAAGCGGCGGAGCGGGCGCTAGGAGAGGTCATCGCTTGAAAGGCCACAACATGGCAACGGGGAAAATAATCAAAATTATGACTAGCAGATAAATGCAGGCCAACACCATCACCGTTTTATGTCTTTAATGAATTGCTCCTTGCTCCAATGGAGGTTTAACCAGTCGTCAGCTTCTTGCTTGCTAAAAAATGGCCCTATAAAAGCGCGTGGAACCAGACAGCTTTTATCTTCTTTATCTACATCCCACCACCAATTATACCAACCATCAATAGAAGGTTTTTCGTCCCAAACCCAATCATTGTTCGTGAAGGCTTTCTTCCCCTTGGTTTTGATGCCGCAGACCGCAGTGATGCCGCGCACAATGGCGTCCCGCACTTCGGTTGCGGCCGAGGTTCTAGCTAGGCGGTGCTGGTGCCACAACTCGGCCCAGACCCAATCTGCAAGCCTATCGATTTCAGCCTCTGTCATGCTGATCACGGCTGCAGCAAGCCAGGGGCCACGGCCGCTAGGTTCACGCGCACGGTGCGCCTGGCACTGGCAACTGGCGCCAGGTCGATCAGCTCCCGGCCCCAGCGCCACCGGCTCCGGCGGTTGGTGTCGGCCTCGGCCACTAGGCGCTTGATATGGCGGTCGGAGACACCCAGGGCCACCGCAGCTTCGGCGATGGTGAGCAGGGAGCGAGCCATCACGCTGCCACCCCCTGGCCCATGTGGCGGGTGTTGACGAAGTGGCGGGTGAAGGCCACCACGTCAAGCCGCAGGGTCAGGCTGGGCTCTGGGTAGCCATTGACGCGGCGCCAGGCCACGTACTCGGCTTCCAGAGCGGCATCGGCAATGTGATCGGGCTCGGGTTGATTTTCGGCGGCCAGGAGGATGTCCTCCAGCGCAGCCAGCCGCAACTGAACGCCATCCCAAGTGGCGGAATCAACGGGCCGGGCTGGTGGCGGCTCAATGTTCAGGCGCTCTTCCGCCGACGCGATGCGCCTCAGCAGGGTTTCGAGATTGGTGGTGGTGGCAGTCATGGGCGGTGCGGTCGGCGGTGGCGGTGTGCGGCTGTTGCCGTTGCGCAACGGTAAGGCATGGCGCCGGCTTTTGAAAAGCGGTTGTGCGATTGCGCAACAATTACCGGGCACCGACAAACTCAGCCACAACTTGACCAGGATCCACATTGGGAAGTTCACTGCTCAAGGCAATAGCTATTAACTCGTCAGCAGATTTGGAATTACGCAGAACCCATGCAGCTGCTTGCTTAGAGGCCTCAAAATTTATTGGCCAAAGCCCCTGTAATGCTTTTTCAAATGACCAACGACCGAGTTTTAGCTGCTTCAAAACCCACCCCTCACCAAAAGAAGAATCAATTAAAACGCTGTCATCAATGCCACTGTTGCGCAGTTTGGCAACGGCATTAGCAACTGCATGCACATGGGCCCTCCGCTGGGTCGTGGTCATCTCCCACGGCTGCCGTCGCTCTGGCCCTGCAACAAGGCGCGGTGCCTCCTGGGGCGCCTGCTCCGGCAGTGTCCGCACCAGTTCATGAAACTGGTCCGGGTCAGCCATGCGCTGGGCAAGGTCATGTCGTAGGCCCCGTTCGATCATGGGGTGATCAGTGATCACATCCTCCCCGCGTACACGGCAAGTGGCGCGACTGACGGGGTAGACGTAGCGCAGAAGGGCAATGTGAGGCGCCACGTCCCTGGGTGGCTGGGGATCTAACATGCGCTGCTGAACGGCAAACAGCAGGGCCTCTTCGGTGAGGTCGAACTTCGCCCGTTCGGGGAAGGTTTCCCAGGCCATTGTCATGGCGGCTCCGGTGAGCTGTTTGCTCATTGGCAGGAGCTGCATCAGCGTCGTCAGGGCCGTGTGATGGTTCTCGAGGGTGATCATGCGAGCACCTCGCAGACCACGGTCTGGTCGCCAGCGTTGGCGGCTGCTCTTTTGGCGTCCCTGGCCTTGATGAAGGCGATGGATTCCATGGCTGCCTCTTCTGGTGTCTGCCTGCGGCTGAAGGCGGCCTGCTGTTGGGCTAGCCGCAGGCCGTAGGTGCGCCAAAGGGAGTGGGTGACGCTCATCCACGGCTTGATCGAGGCGCGATCAATGCCCTGCTGAAGCTGCGATCGCAGGGCCTCGGTGCCGCCCTGGGGGTCTTCCTGGATTAGGCTGAGCTGGGTAATCAGGCTGGCCCAGGCCCTCTCAGTGCGGGCCCCTGCCTTGGTGGCCCAGAAACCCAGGATCTCTGGGGCTACGGGCATCAGCTCAAACGGGATCAACTCCTCGCAGGGCTCAAACCTGCGCCTTCGAGACTTGATTGGGGTCATGGTCGGCGCTGGTGGTGGTTCGGAAACCATACCGCCCTCCGGAGCTTTGGGAACCGCAGCAACCTTCGGCAAAACCTCAACCGCAAGCGCTTCGAGCTGGTCCTGGCCCGCTCTCCCCCCACTGGGGGGTAAGGGGGGTTCTAAATCTTGTTCAATTCCTCTTGTTAAATCCCTCTTGTTAGGGTCCCCCTTTTGGGGGAGGGGTCCCCTACCCCTTTTGGGGGAGGGGTGGGATGCCCCTTTTAGGGGATCCCCCTTTTGGGGGAGGGATACCCCTTTTGGGGGAGGGGTCTGTTCGTACCTCACATGGAAAAGAGCGGTCTGACCAACACGGTCCACCCTGCTAATCCAGCCGTTTTCCACAAGCCAGCGAAGGCTTGATCGAATGTCCTCGGCCTTCATCCGGCACTCCAGGGCCAACCGGCTGATGGACGGGAAAGCCTGATCGTCCTGGCCCGCGTAGTGCCAAAGCCAGGCATAGACGAAAAGGGTGCCTTTGCGATCGGCGCAGGCTTCGAGCAGGGCGATTGGCACCTGGGCAAACCGTGGTCGCGTAATTCTTGGTTGCGTCAAACTGGCTGCCAATTCGGCAGCATCTTGGGCTTGGGCCATGTAGGATGATTCCGCAATTTGGACTTCAAAAGCCCTCCGCGTTTGGTCGCTCGGGGGGCTTTTTTGTGCCTGGATACCCCTCCGGGCATGACCAGCACCCGGCCATCCTACGGCAACTGCACCATGGCGCTGCGCTTGCGCAACCTTGAAACCAGGGCGCCGCGCTAAGCCATCGATGCCGATTCTTTCGGTTTGTTCCCTGATGACTGGCGTACCCTTTGGGAATGAAAGCCACCACCTGCCTGCGTCAGGCCCTGGACTGGCCCACTTTGCCACCACCACCACCGCCGACCGTGCCCGATTCCCTCCCACCAGGCCGCCAGCTGGCGTCGCGGCGCCACCTGCAGGGCCGGCAGCACCTATCCGCCGTCCTCAATTTTTGGCTCGCACGATCCGGCCTTAGCCATGAGCAGCTTGGATCCATCGCTGACTGGGCCATGTCCGAGAAGGGCCTGCTGTCTTCACCGCAGATAAGCCACCTGCGCAACGGGACTGTAGTCAAGCCGTCGCACCGAAACCTGGATGCCCTGGGGGGCGCCAACATGGCGATATGGCTATGGCAGCACCGTGGCCCGGAGGTGTGCTTGCGTCGCTACGGGCCCCACAGCGCCTACCGCATCCAGGATGAATGGCTGCAAAATGCCATCTGGCTGCACCACCCTGAGCACACCGATGAGGCCCTGAACTACGCCGATTTTTGCGATCTGCAGGCCGGCTACCTCGTGCTGCCCTACCTGGGTGAGGTCAACCTTAGCCCCAGCGAAACCAAGGCCATGAACTTGGCCCTGGCCGATCTGTTTGACGGCCTGGCGCAGGAGCGGATGGGTGATGGCCAGACGATGCGGCAGGCCCTGGAAACCGTGCTGGCCGCCTACCCGGCAACGGCCTCAAGAGATCGCCGCGAGCACCTGCGCAACGTGATCATGGGCACCGCCGACTACACGAAGGCAGAGCTGGAAAAGGAGCTGTTTTTCCTGGCTGAAACCGTCAGGATTCTTCGAGCACTCCCAGAGGGAGAGTTTGGGCCTGGTGATCTGCACGCAGAGTTGTCTGCAGGGCGCCGCCGCGCCTGACGACGTGGAACAGGTAGGAGCCCCCCAGCCAAACCTCGGCTTCGGTGATGGCGGTCTGCTCGCATAGGGCCCGCCAGATCGCATCTGCCTGGTCCTGGTCAGCGGCGAGGATCCTGATGGGCTGGAGCGATGCAGGCATTGAATTTGGCACAATTTTCCTAGGAGAATCGATCCCCCCCCCCCCGCAAGAATGTTGCGAAAGGTCAATGGCTATGCGTTTTGTGCATAACGCAACGGGAGGGGCCGGAATGACTTCCGCTTCCCAGCCTAGCCGCTGCGGTTTCCAAAGGGCCCAGGGAGAGGTTAAAATCAAAAAGCCAGGGCACAGCCCCCACAGCCAGCGCCCTGGCGCCACCACCATCCGACCGCCATGACTGAGCTTTCTGGGCCCTTGGCCCCACCAAACCTCGGCGCTGTAATAACCAGCGCCGACATTGATAAAAAGGGCACCGGCTCCTACGCTGCTGATTACGTCAACTGGTGCCGCACCGCCCAGCTTCTGCGTGAACACGCGCCAGGTTGGCAGTTTCACCTTCGGCCCACCGCCAACGGCCAGCACGTCTGGAGTGCCCCCAATGGCACCGGCTACGTGGTTGGCTACTTTCAGGGCCCTGGTGGTGACTGTACGCCTGATTTTCCCCAGGCGGTGATGGACAACCGCAACGTTGCCGTTGCACTGGAAAATGTAGATGCTCGCGATCTAACCGATACCCACCGGCGCTGCCTGTGCACAGCCGCCGCTGCTCAGTTTGGCCTGGCATGGCAGTTGTGGGCCAAGGAGCCGGTGGAGAATCCGCATCGTCAAACGGAATCAGCTTCAGACGGGAAAGCCGCAGACCGCAGTGCACCTGCTAATCAGTCGCCAGCACGGCGAACATCTACCAGGCAAGCGGCTCCGACAAGTCAGGCGCCATCCGCCAGGCCCCAACAAGCTCAGCAGCCCAGCGCCGTCCCAGGGCAAGTCACCCTCGCCGCCGTCACCAAGCGCTGCCTCGATGCAGGCATGACCCCTGATGGGATGCGGGCGATGGCTTACGAACTCAGCAAAGGCAAAACCGCAGAGATTGGAGGGCTGAATGAGGCTGTCAAGGGCAAGATCTTGAACCTTGGTGTGTCGGCCGCATGGGTGGCCAAGTGGAACGCCGCCGGGGCTTCTTCTTCGATTGCCGAATCAGGCGATGACGATCCGCCGCTGGCCTGGGGCCTTGCTCCCATTACTGCCGCTGCCTGATCAATGGCCCGCCGGGGCCCACACGGCAACTTGTAATTTTCACTTACAACTTCACCATCATGGCATCACTCAATGTCTGCAGTTTCACCGGTCGCGCTGGTCGTGATCCTGAAACTCGTTATTTTGAATCTGGCTCAATGGTTGCTGAGTTCAGCATTGCCGTCGACGGCAGGAAGCGTGACTCAAAACCCCTCTGGCTCAACTTGAAGATATGGGGAAAGACTGCTGAAGTGGCAGCAAACTATGTGCGCAAGGGCAGCAAGGTTGCTGTTTCGGGTTCGCTTGAAAGCGAAACATGGACCGATAGGGCTTCTGGTGAAGAGAAAAGCAAGATGGTTCTCAACGTCAAGGAACTCACCTTGCTGGACAGCAGGCGGGATGACCTTGGCGGTGGAGGCTACGGCGGCCCAGCATTCGATGAAGAAGTGCCGTTCTGATGGAGGCCTTTACCTTTCGGGTCGAGGGCATGGCGCCAGCGCCGCAGGGCAGCAAGATCCATCTGGGCCGGGGGGTGATGATCGAATCATGCGCCAACGTCAAGCCCTGGCGGGCGATGGTGGCCCATGCTGCTATTGCCGCCAAGGTGCCCCTGCTCCGGGGCCCAGTGCGGATGTCGGCAGTGTTCCTGTTTCAGCGACCGGCAGGGCACTACCGCAAGGACGGCACCCTGAAGCCGACAAACTCGGCACTGACCAGCGCCACCGGCAAGGGGGCGCCGATGTTCCACTGCGTCAAGCCGGACGCCAGCAAGCTCCAGCGATCCACTGAAGACGCCCTTTCAAACTTGGCTTACGAGGATGACGCACGCCTGGTCGGTTGCGTGATTGAAAAAAGGTGGTGCGCTGGTGATGAAAGGCCAGGAGCACTGATCACCCTGATTCCGCTCCAAAAGCAAAGCCCCTGACGTTTCCGCCAGAGGCTTTGCCCACCACCAGGGGCGACCGCCCCTAGTGCAGTGGGTACCACCCCGCCTGCCACGCCATTGTATCAGTCCTGACGGTGGCTAGAGGTGGTATGTTTGGGGAGTCGGCAAATCCGACGCACCATTTTCAACCAACTGGAGAGGCCCTGAGTGGCCCCGGTTGGTAATTACCACCAAGAACCATGAACACCTTCAAGGCTCTGCTCCAAGCTGACTGGGCTCCTGCAATCGAATCCATCGCCCGTTTCTTGGGCCGGCTGGTTGCTGTGGCGATCGTCTTGATCCAGTGGGCCCAGTTCACCCAACGCCGGCCATGGGCGGGCTTGCTTGCGGTGATCAGCTCCCCTCGATCCACTGGCAGCTCCCCTCGACCCAGGTCCATGGCGCCCCTGCTGCTGCAGCCGGCAGCCCCGGTCCTGCTGCTGGCCGCTGCACCTGAACCGATCGCGCCCACCCCAGCGGCACCACCGGCACGCAAGCGAGGGCGGCGAGCAACTCGTCAACCCAAGCCAGTGGCTTGAGGCAAAAAAAGGGGGCCATCCAGCCCCCCTTCGATCTCTCCAACAGTTTCACCCAACTTTCTGCGTTTTGCGCCCCCATGTGCTAGCAAGCTGACCGCTGGTCAGCGCCTCATGGGCTTCGTCGAGCTCACCTAGCGCCACACCCAGAGCGATCATCGATTTACGGTCCATCATCCGCTGTGCCCGCAGTTTCAAGGCCTCGATCTTTCGCCTGGCCTCCACCACCAGGCCAACAGCCTCCTGCACTTCCCTGGCCATCGGGTCGTAATGCTCCACCTCTGTGGTGGCTTCCCCATTGGAAACAGGTCGCACCGAGGAAATCCTGGCCTCCTGAGGGGCGGCAGGCACCACCCGAACCACCTTGATGAGCGTGCTGGCCTGGTGCTGCCGGTAGTTTTCGGCAGCAACGGAATCCCGCCACTCAAAGGCCGGGTGAAGGGGGGCCTCCTCGGGCCTGGCCTCATCGACAACCACAGCGGGGATGATCGTGCCATCGCGCTGGCGGATCCGGTCCAGTTCGCTGCCGGCGGTCTGGGCATCGATGCCGAGAGTTTCATCACCATCCTCGATGCGGAAGGTGTACTCTGTCTGCGCTTTAGTGAAGTTCATTGATCAGGGGATAGGGAATGAGGGGGCCCATTCATGCCCCCATTCTGCTGCAATTTGGCAACGGCAACGCCAGCCACGCCTTGCGGTTGCTTGCACCGTCAAGCCAGGCCACGCCGGCCGAACCGGGCCTTGCCTAGTCAAACCACACCTCGCTGGCCGAACCTTGCCTTACTTTGCCTAGTCAGACCTCGCCTGCCTGGCCGTGCCCAATCGGGCAATGCCGGATCACTCCACGCCTGCCTAGCTATTCCGTGTCTACCAAGCCATGCCAACGAAGCCATGCCTGCCGTGCCGCTCCTGGTCTGGCAACTCCACACCTCGCCACACCTGCCGTCCCGTTCCCGGTACTGCCGATCCCCGCCTTTCGGGCCATGCCTGCGATCCCTGGCCATTCACTACCGCGTCCCGCATCGTCACGCCATGCCTGCGACACCTTGGGGTGCCATTCCTCGCCTACCTCGCCTGCCTGTCTAGGCCGAACCTAGTCCAGCCATCGCTGCCTCGCCTGCCGCTCCTTTCCTGTCCGTGCCCAAGAAGCCTTGCCGGCCACGCCAATTCGGTCCACTGCGCCCAAGCCTTGCCCACGGTGCCTTGCCTGCCAACCCGTGCCAATTCAGTCCTGTCTTCACCTCGCCACGCCTGCGCTGCCGTGCTTTGCATAGCCCGACCACGCCTAGCCAGCCGCGCCAATGGTTTCCACCCCAGGCCACGCCTAGCCGGCCATAACTGGCCAGGCCGTGCCTTGCAAAACCATGCCGGCCATTCCGGTCCAACCTGAGCGTGCCACGCCTGCGAAACCCTGCGAATCCTTGAAACGACGCACGTTGCCTAACCTGCGATGCCAGGCCCGGGCAACGGCATGACCGCCACCAAGGCCGTGATTGATCCTCAGATGATCTCGAACAGCCCAAAGCCCAGGCCGGCAGATGCCTTGCTGTCGGGCCTTCCTTCGCCGATGCCGACCTGGAGGCCCACCCGGCTGATCAGGTTGACAAGATCGGTTGAGCTGAACATGCCGGCGTCGTAACGCATCCGCAGGACGGCGGCCCATTCCCGGTACATCGGCCGGCAGCGCAGATCCACCACGCCCGTGGCATTCCGCGTTGGGGCCACCCACTGTTCAGCCTCTCCTTCGGTGAGACGCACCAGGGGGGCGCCATCCACCTTGTCGAACCCGTCAGCAAAAACGCTGAAAGCGAGCTTGGCGTGGGTCATCTTGACGCCCACCGTTTTGCACGCGGAGATCGCACCGTTTCTGAAAGCGGCAGCGTGAATGCCCTCCCAACCCTCCGCAGAAATGTGCTTGGCATTCTCGAACAGGGCATTGAAATCCTTCGGCTCGCGCACCTTTTTGCCCCTGGCACTGCTTCCAGCCTCCTGGGTGGCCCGCATCATCTCGATCGCTTTGGCGCTGAACCGGTTGACAACAAGTGGGCTGGTGCCCCTGATGTTGATGTCGATTCGCCGGAAGTCCGGGGCTTTGATTGAGATGGCCTCTTCTGCGGCCGGTGCTGCTTTTGCTTTGGTGGCGGTTGCCATTGGTGGTGCTCTCGCGTGGTGATGATCAAGAGCCGTGCCGAGCCAGCCGCTGGCCTTGGCCGTTGCGGTTTCCAAATGCTACCGTACCTAGGTCAATGCGAAACACCACCAATGACCGCCACTGCCACCCGCCCTCCCGCCGCCGAGCAGGCCACCCCGCAGGCAACCAGCCTCTATGGCCTTGTTGGTGATGCCTACCGACTGGAGGTTGCCATCTCAGAGGCCGCTGAGGGCCTGGTTAGCGACGACCCCGAAGTTGTTGAAGCCGCCACCGCCGAGCTGGAGGCCCTGCTGGCTGCCGGTGAAGATGCCAAGGACGCCCTGCTGGCCAAGGCTGATGCCTGGTGCTGGGTGATTGATCGTCTTCGTGATCAGGCCGCTGCCCGCCGCGCCCATTCCGCTCGCTTGGTGGCCCTGGCCCAGGCCGACGAGCGCAAGGCCGATGCCATGACGGACAAGCTGGTCGATCGGCTCTTGTTCCTTGACCCGACGGCCACGAAGTTTGACCTGGCCAGCCACCAACTGAAGAGCACCAAGGTCACCACGGTCGAAATCGAAGACGACATGATTCCTGAGGATCTGCCCGCCGAGTACCAGCGCACCAAGACCACGGTGCAGGTGGATCGCGTGGCCCTAAAGGCTGCTCTCAAGGCCGGCACCGAGGTGCATGGCTGCTACCTGTCAGAAGGCCGCTCCTGGCGACTGGGCTGATCATGCCGACCTGCCCCCACTGCGGCGCCCCGGGCCACCAGCAACCGCCAATGTTTGTGGCTATCACCCCAAGCATGACCGTCAAGGACCACGACGGCATCGCCACCAGCCCAGCCCCCTTAGTTCTGCAACCATGACCGCTATTTCCACGGATCTCACCAAACTCACGCTTGAAGAGCAACGCCAAAACCTGCTACAAGTCGCTCGCACTGTCTTGGCTGATCCGTCCACCCTCGACATGTTGAAGTTTCATCGGCTCACGGCGGAACAATGGCCACTCGTTTATCCATACAACGTTTATCCATTCAAAACCGACGTGGAGACCGGAGTGGAGACCGGATGGGCCGAAGTGGCGGCCGCCCATTGCGGCACGGTTCATTGCATCGCGGGACACGCCATTGCCAACGCCGGGGCGGCCGGCTTTCAGCTCGCCCGTGACTACGACGAACCAGAGGCCGGCCGCATGCTGCTTGGGAACGAGGCGGCCGAGCACTTCTTTGACGACGATGACGACGCCTTTGATTTTCTTCGGGCCGTTGTGGCCATCGAAGAAGAAAGGCTCGAGGATCCCGCTCTCAAACGCCCTCTACCGGCAGGGGCTGGCTCTGCGCCAGGAACAGGAACTTGTGAGCGAGTACCAGTAGCCTGACGCTGCCGGGTCGGTCCCATCCGCAAGGACGGACGCGGTGAGCGGGTTTGAATGGGCCTGCTCTGAAACCGTACCGAAGGCCCGGTTTCAACCGGTGAGGGCTGGCCCATGGCTGGCCCTTTCCCATTGCGCTATGGTGTGAAAGCTCGGCAGAGGTGTCGAGCATCATTCGATGTATTCACCATGAAAACCCTGGCCATGCCCGCCTTCCCTGGCGGGTCTCCGTTTGCATCCGCCGTTGACCGCGCCCTTTGGGAGCTGGGCTACCCCAACGACTTCGAGACCGAGGCTGAGGCCCGCGCCGCCGTCGCTGAACTGCGCCGCCTGCCCGCCTTCGCCGACACCACCTTCAACTTTGTGGAGGCTTGAGCTATGACCCGCGCAACCCTGGCTACCTGCGAGTGCTGCGGCGAGCCGCTGGCCCTGGCCCCCGCCAAACCGGCAGCGCCCCAGATCGAGGCCCGCGAGTGGAACGGCCATCCGATCCAGCGCCGCCAGGTCGATGGCTTCGTGAACGCCACGGCCATGTGCAAGGCCAATGGCAGGCACCTGCCCCATTACCTGGCCAACGGCCGCACAGCCGAGTACCTGCAAGCCCTCTCGGGGTCAGTCGGAATTCCGACGGACCTCCTGAAGGTCTCTATCGGCAACGGCCCCAACCACCTGCGAGGCACCTGGATCCACCCTCGCCTGGCGGTGGACCTGGCCCGCTGGATCTCACCCGCCTTTGCCGTCTGGATGGACGGCTGGTTCCTTGAGCAGTTCCAGCCCTCCCCTTTGCCCACCACCACCAACCACCAGCCCACCTCCAACCACCGAGGAATCCTCGGCAATCCCCGCATCGTGATTCACGCCGCCTCTGATCAGGAGGCCGCCGCGTGCTGGGAGCAAGTCGTGGCCACCACCGTGCTTGATGGCCTGATTCATCACCGCCGGCGTGCCCGCCAAGTAGGAGCCTCGCCCAGATACGAGGTGGCCTTCACCGCCTGACCACTGGCCCTGGGACTCCCCGGGGCCTTCCTTTTGGCCCAGTTGTTACCGTTTCTGAAGCGCAACACCGCGCCGGCTTTTCAAAAGCGGCTTTAACGGGCTATGCTTTGTGAACCGGGGCAACCCGGCCACCACCACCCCAGACCGCCAGCCATGACCCGCTTTTCCATCCTTGTCACAAACAGCCGCAACGGTGGTCAGCACGAATTGACAATCGAAGCAACAAACGAGCTCCACGCGTCAGAAATTCTCAAAGCCACCCGCCCCCACTACATCATCAAACGAATCGACGCCATTTAATTCCCACCACGGCCCGCCGGAGCCCATCCGGCACTCCACACCACCACCCCAGACCGCCAGTGATCAAAGCTCTTGCCGATGCCCTTTTGACCATCGGCCACCACCCCCTCTGCTCCGCTGTTGAGGTCGAGCAAGGCGACAGCGACGGCCTTGCCTTCTTCCTGGACAACGGCAAAACCGGCGACCCCGCCTGGCCCGCTGACCTGGAGGCCACCATGGCCGATTACGACCAGATCGGCCCTTACCGCCTCACGGTGATCCTGCCCCTGGCCACTGAAACCTGGGACGACGAGCCCGGCTGGGAGACCCCCTCGGCCGCCGAGCGCAATCCCAGCATGTTGGCTTGCGCCTAAGCCTGCTGCCCTTTCCAAATCACATTGCCCCGCTTCCGATGCCCACGATCACCCACACCACCCGCCAGCAGCCGGTGGCCACGGCCTTGGACAAACTGCTGTCCAACGCTGAGGCCACCGCCAGGGCCCTCGTTGACAACGCTTTCGAGGATGGCAGGCCGGTGGATGCCCTTGCAGCCCGCAACTGGTGGAACCGGTTGGATCGCATTGCTGACCTGATCGCTGATTCAGCTCATCAGCCCAGGCTAAGTCAGTCCTACTTGCCCTCGTTTCGCTCATTCAGCGGTAAGGAATTCCTTTGACACCCGGGGGCATAGCACCGAAGTGACTTTCGGCTCACTGCGCTCCCAGGCGATGCCATCCACTGCTCGGGTCATGCGGTGGAACCAAGCAGCCGTGTAGAAGCGGATGCCAATGGCCTCTCATCTGTAACGGGACCCGTCGCGGTCTGTCGTTGATACCAGGGCGTTGGGCCCCATAGGACGGCAGCAAGCGCAGCGCCAGTAAGACCCCAAGCTTTTTCCAGCAACAGTTATGGCCTTCTCCATCGTTTACCACCGACCGAACACCCATGCAGTCGCCATCCTCCCCGGAATCTTCCAAGCCAACAACCTCCAGCAAACCGACTGGGTTACCCCAGAGGGTTGGTCAGCCAGTGACGCCAGACTTGCCTTTGAGGCGCGGCATCCAGGCTGCACCGTCCTTCGTTGTGACGAAATCGAGGGTATCGAGGGTTCTATCGGATGAACCGGTACTTCCTGCCTTCTCTCGCCGGCGCAGCGGTGCTCCTGTGGATCGCACAGCGGAGGCCCAGTGCCCCTGCCCGCCCACCGATCGCGGAATAGGCCCGGCCATCCTGGCCGCCGCCCTTTTGTTTGCCGGTGGTCTAGTGCTTGCCCAGGCCCTGTTCAGCCGTGACGCCGAGCAGATCCGGCTGCATCAGCAGCAAGTCGCTCCGGTGCTGCGCCATGACTAAATCATGCTGCGGCAACTGCCGATTTGCGGTGATGCGTGACGGCGAGCGGGGCGCCTGCCACCGCTACGCCCCACAGCCCTACCCCAACCGTGACCCCTGGGTTCACTGGCCGGCGATCATGGCCTCCAACTGGTGCGGGGAGTGGTCACCACCACCACCCACCGATGACGATCTGTTTGCCGACTATCACCTGTCAGCCCATGGGACACCGGTTCCATTTGAGACAGCCCCATCGGCGCCTGCTGCAGACATTCCCCAGGCGCCGATGACCTACGACGATCCCTTTTCCGATCCCCTTCGATGACATACCAAGTCAGCTGGTACGCCAAGCGCACACCAGGCCCGGGCCGCCGCGCTCATGTTGGAAATGAGTGGTTTGACCATTTTCCTGACGCCAGGAAAAAGGTCGAAGCACTGCTTGAGAAAGGCATGGAAGTGCGGATCCTGTTGGTGAAAGACTGATGTTTAACTCCGACTTCTGCCCCACCCCACCCGAGGTGGCCCCTGGCCCTGACGCCTGTTGCCCCGACAAAAACCTAAAGCAAGAACATCGGCAACCGAACATCGCCTTTCATCAACCTCATCATTTAAATCCATGGAAATTGAAAACGATGAAATAGCAATGGCCGCCATTGTTTATTTCAAAGACCAAAACTATTCGATTGAACAAGTCTTGCTTGCAATGGCCGTCAAGCCAAAGACAGAGCCTGAAGACCTCTTGCCGTGGCCAGTTGGAGCGGTAGTTCGAGAAGTAAAAACAGGGTATCGCCTTATTTTAACTGAGCCACTCGTGCCAAGCGATGATTTTGAATTTGTATGCGAAAAAGCGCATGGAGAAAAGCCAGATCCTGATTACTCGTATATGTGCAATAACCGATACTGTCGCTGTAGTAACTAAAAGCCGTAAACTTATTACTGCAAAAGCACCATGAGCACTGACATTCGCGCCGCCCTGGAAAACCTGCTTTTCAGGCTCGATGCAACAACCGATCGCACCGGCCCCGTGCCGGCATGGGTGGATTCCTATTATGCCGCCCGCGCCGTCCTGGCTCAGACGGAAGGGAACGACATCCCTGCTGGGCCGCTCTCGGAGCAGGACCTATGCCAACAATGGAATGCTCAGGCTGACGAGTTGAACCAGTGGGATTCGCTGGACACCTCTGAGCAACTGGCCTGGGCTCAGGACCGCGCTGTTGCTGTTGACCGCAACCGCCGTGTCGCCTTGGTTGAACCGGGAGGGGAGGGCCCACTGCCAACCAATTACATCGACTCTGAGCACCAGGGGAAGGACCTCGAACTACTGCAGACTTTTTACCAGGCCTGCGCGTCCGAGGGTGGCACCGCTGATGAGATTTGCCTGCGTGGCATCCGTGCGGTTCTCGCCCGCTGGGGCCGCCCCGCAGCACCGCCAGTGCCGGGCGGCCCATGGAGGCCGATTCCCGCGCCTCTATGGGGTGTGCCTGGGCAGGCGGCTGCGCCGGTAGATCGGTTCACCAACGCCGACCGCCTGGCGCTGGCGTTATGTGTCTCCATAAACGGCGCGGCTGGCTGTCCCATTGGCCCATGCGAAGAATACAGTCGTCGCTCCACCGCCGTTGCCCGCGAGCTTGCCGCGATCCTGCGCGAGCACCACGGGGGTTCGTCTCAGGTCGCCGATTGGCTCGATGGGGTGGGGGAGCACCCATGAGCAATACCAAGCGCTTCGGCTGGGGCCTGCGCATCCTCCAGGTGCGTTCCATCAACGGCGCCCCCGAGGCCCTTGTCCTCCCGCCCGATCACGAGGCGCCCTTTTGGATGGACCTTCGCCAGATCGCCCAGCACCAAGCCCGCACCATCTACGAACCCCGATGATCCTTGCCGACTTCCAAATCCGCGCCCTGTGCGAAGCGGGTATGGTCACACCCTTTGATCCCACCCTGCTCAATCCCGCCAGCCTGGACCTCCGCCTGGGGGACAACATCCTCATCGAGTCCGCCGAGGGGCCCACCCTTGTGCCTTGCTCAATCGCTGGCCACACTCCACAGAACCCCTACCGCCTGGTGCCAGGGGCGTTCTGTTTGGCTGAAACGCAGGAGATGTTTAACCTGCCCAACTGCATCGCCGCTCAGTTTGTGTTGAAGTCTTCCCGTGCTCGCGAAGGAATTCAACATCTTCTTGCCGGGTTTGCTGACCCCGGCTGGCATGGTTCACGCCTCACCTTGGAAATCAAGAACGTCCGCCAGCTCCACTGGGTTGGCATCTGGCCTGGCCTCAAGATCGGGCAAATGAAATTCATGAAAATGGATTCCACACCCCTGGCCAGCTATGCGCAGACCGGTCGCTACAACGGGGATGCGACCGTCACAGCTTCGCGTGGCTGACCGCTGCGCTCGCTGTGCAGCTGGCGGAGGCAAGCCCCCTGTCGCTCAAGTTTCCGATCCCATGCCGCCTGTTACCTTTCTCAAAGCGCAGTAATGGCTTAGGATTGCTGTATCGCAACGCCATTGGAACCTGTGCCCTCTGGTGGCCGCCCCTCCAAGCTCACCGCTGAATTGGTGAAAGCTGCACGCTTGGAAGCGGCCCACGGTCTTCCTGTGGCCTTGATTGCGGATCGACTTGGGATCGGAAGAACAACCGCTCATAATTGGATCAACAATGCTAAAACCAAAGGCGAAGACAGCCTCGAATATCAATTTCGGGATGCCATCTTTCAGGCAGATGCTGAAGAGTGCAAAAACCTCCTGTCAGGATTAAGGCTTGCCGCCAAGGGAGACGAGAAAAATTCGCCGAATGCTTGGGCCGCAACCTGGCTGCTAACCCATCACCCCAGACTGCGTGATCACTTCTCCGACGCCGCCGCCGATCGCCGCGTAGAGCGCAAGACGGTCGCCACCATCATGGATGCCATTGCCGCAGCCGCCCTGGCACCGGATGACGAGCGCCGCCTGCAGCTTCAGATCCAGGCCCACGGCCTCGGGTTGCCGCCGGCAGACGAGGGGGACGCATGACCGACTTAGTCCATACCCTGCTGTCTCGCCGTGCCCTGCTGCCGCCTTGCGCTGTCCTGGACTGCCTGGACCTCGCCGACTGGCTGGGCCCACGGATTCGGGCCGGCCTGACGCCGCACGTCACCACGGCTGACCTGGAGAACCGTTGGAGCTGCACCCAGTCCACCGTCAGCCGCCGGGTTTCGGCACTGATGGAGCACGGCTTGATCGAGGCCACGCTGCAGGCAGGGCCTGGCGCCTACTGGGCGGTGAAGCGCGTGGGGCCGGTAGCGTGACCCCCATCCGCGCGGCTCATCCCTCCGCACGCCTTGCCCTGCTGGAGCTGGAGCAGGAGGCCACCACTGCCACCCTTGCGCCTCAGGCACCCTACACGCGGTCCTTTGGTGATCACATCGCAGCGGTTTATCCCAAGTTCTCTTTCAGCCGGCACAACACCCGCCTAATTGACATCGGCCAACGCATTGGTGCCGGTGAGATCTCCAGGTTGCTGCTGATGCTGCCGCCACGGCACTTCAAATCCACGATCTTCAGTCGATTCCTGCCGTCCTGGTTCATCCGCCGTTACCCCGATCGCACCTGGGGACAAGGCGCCCACAGCCAACCCCTCGCTGAAGAGTTCGGGCAGGCGGCCCGTGACTACTTCACCGCTTCCGGTGGCATCCTTGACCCGAGCAGCGCCGGCAAGGGCCGCTGGAAGGTCGCCGGCCAGCTTGGTGGGTTCTGGGGTGCTGGCGTCGGCAAGGGGACCGGCCTGCCGGCCCACTTCATCAATGTCGATGACCCGATCAAGAACCGGCAGGAGGCTGAATCCGCCGCCTACCGCCGGCAGCTTTACGACTGGTGGAGCACCGTGCTTAACACCCGGGAGGAGCCCGGCTGCAGCAAGTTGATCACCCACACCAGATGGGCCGATGCCGACCTCATCGGCTGGCTGATCACCCAGGTCGAAGAACTTGAGCGCGATGGCAACGCAGATGCGGCCGAGCCATGGCACGTGATCCAGATGCCGATCATCGCCGAGCCGGTGCAGGTTGCGGTCCCCGCGACGCTCACCCTGGAGGTCGACGACCGCCAACCTGGGGAGGCCCTGGACCCCGATCGCTACAACGCCGAGTGGGCCCGCAAGAAACGGCTGAACACACCAGAGCGAGATTGGGCGGCCCTCTATCAGCAGCGACCCCAGCCATCTGGTGGCACGGTCTTCAATGCGGAGATGCTCCGCTTCTACGGCACTCGGGAGCGGCCTGGCCTCGAGGGTGACGCGATGCTGCCAGATCGGTTCGTTCGCAAGCTGGCGAGCCTGGATTGCACCTTCAAGGACCTCCCAGGCAGTGACATGGTGGCCATGCAGCTATGGGGCCAGGACGGTGCCGGCGCATGGCTGATCGACCTGGTGAACCAGCGCCTTGACTTTTCGGCGACCATGGACAGGATCCAGACCCTGTGGCCTGCCTGGGGCTTTGGTGAGCTGCTGGTGGAGGACAAGGCCAATGGCAGCGCCGTGATCAGTGTTCTCAGACGTGCCGCCGCCGGCTTCATCGTTCGAGCGGTTGACCCAGTGGGCGGGAAGGTGGCCAGGGCCAATGCTGCGACGCCAGAGTTCAACCAGGGCCGCGTCTTCTTTCCCCGCTGGCACCCACTGACGGGAGTGCTCACCGGGCAGTTGCTGAAGTTCCCCGGCGACAGCTTCGACGACCAAGTGGACGCCTTGAGCCAAGCGATCAACACCATGCAGTCTACCGGCCCGATGCGCGTGACTACCGCCACCTACGGCCATGGCGCTGTGGCACAGCCTCCGCGACCGGAGCCACCGCCCCGGCGGCAATCCGCTATTCCCGGCCTCCGATGAACACTCTTTCCAGACCGCAACAGACCGATGCCGTCCCTCAACCTGCCCAAGGCGCCTCTCTCCCAGCTGATCGGCAAGCCGGTGGCGGGGACGTGGAGACTGCGCCAGACCACCAACGGGAGCCATTTGGAGTTGTTCCGTTTCGGGGGGAGCTGGAGCCCACCGTCACCAGCAGTGAGGATCCATCAGGCCCGGCCCGGCAGTCACGCGGTCCTGCTCGATCGCGGCGAGGTGTTCGTGCAGGAGAGCCGCTAGAGCAACCGGAGAAATCCGGCGCACCCCCGCGCACCGAGCTATCAGAGCGGCTGATCGTCGAAAACCAGGGCCTGGCGCACGCAGCGGCGAACAAGTGGGCCCGCCGGTGCTCCCGGCCGTTTGAGGACTTCCTGGGGCCCGCCCTGGAGGGCCTGATCAATGGCTGCCGCCGCTATGACCCATCCAGGCTCAACCCCGCCACTGGGCGTCCCTACGCGGTGTCCTCCTGCGTCTGCCAGTTCATCGAGGGCGCCATCAAACATCACATCCGCGACCACGGTTACGACGTGAAACTGCCGTCGAAATGGCGTGAGCACTACCCCCGGGTGAAGCGGTTGCTGGCCGAGGGCCAAAGCCTGGCGCAGATCGTGGAGGCCCTGCCGGTGTTCACCCAGGACGAGATCACCGAGATGATGGGCGGCATGGTCGGTTCCATCGAACTGGAGGACGAGCTAACCCTGTTCAGTCAGCACCAGCCCCAAGCCACCGAAACGGACATCGCGCCGACGCTCTATGCCCTGACAGAGGCCGCCTTCGCCAGCCTCAGACCCGCTGACCGTGGGCTCCTGGAGCGATGGGCCGCCGATCCCGCCCGCCGGCCCTTCCCGTCTGGTCCGATGCTGCAGTTTCATGGCCGCCTGAAGGCCCAGCTGCGAGGCCGCACCCTGGCCCAGTTCCGTCAGGGCCTGCTGGGCATCGAGATTGCCGTCAGGCCCCCGGAGCCCCGCGAGCGCCGCCCCCGGCAGCCGAAGCCGGCCCCCGTGGTGCAGTCGTCCCTGTTTGCCCGCCGCAAGCCGCATCCCAAGGCAGTGAAACTGTGATCGGAAAGCTCAGGAAAGGCAGAGAATCGGGCGCTGGTGAAGTCTGAGCATCCTGGAACCGACCCGAAGCTGCCATCCTTCAGGCATCCGATCCTGGTGGAGCAGGCCGAGGATCTGGAGCGGGCATTTGATGCGTGGTACTGCTTGAAGGGCGAGAAAGTCAAGCGTAAATACCTGGTCCAGGAACAAGCTGAGCCGTCACTGGCTTACGAAGGACGCCTTAAGCGTGCGGTGTTCAGCGACTTCTTCAAGGCCGGCATCGAGGCGTTTGCTGGGGTGCTCTCGCGCAGTGATCTAGTAAATCCCCCACCCAGCTTTGAGAAGGCCGAAGACAATGTGGACCTAGAGGGCAACAGCCTGCAGGCCTTCTGGCTCACCGTCGATTCTCTGTCTTTACGGGATGGCGGTGTGCCGATCCTGGTCGAAATGCCTGACGGCCAGCCCACTGATGGGGCCAGTGAAGCCGCGATGAAGCGCAGGCCTTACCTGGTCAACCGCACCCGGTCAACCATGCTGAACTGGCGCACGACCATCGTCAATTCGGTGGAGGTTGTCGTTCGCTGCACTTTTCTGGAGTGGGCCGAGATTGATGATCCTGACGGTGACTTCGGTGTTAAACATGAGGAGCGGTATCGGGTGATTGAACCCGGCAAGTGGACCCTCTACAGATTGGCCAAGCGTCTCGATGGGACCATGGCCCTGGAGGAGGTGGGCAACGGCCAATACTTGGACGCCAATCAGCAACCGCTGAAGGTCTGCCCGGTGGTCTGGTATCCGGCCGAGCGGACTGGCTTTGGCAAGGGAGCCCCCCCTTTGCGGCAGGTGGTTGAGCACTGCATCGAGCATTTTCAGATGCGTTCAGATCTGAAAGAGAAAACCCACCGTTGCGCCATGCCGGTGCCCGTCCGCAAGGGCGCCCCGCCGCCAATGCCTGGCCAGGGGCCCACGCCATTGGTGATTGGCCCGAACACGGCCATTGACGTAGAGAAGGATGGAGACTTCTATTTCGCTGAACCTTCGGCAACGTCTCTGGCGGAGCAGCGCAGCCAGATTGAGGCGGTTGAGACGCTGATCAATTCGCAGCTGCTGGGGTTTCTCAGCGGGGACAGCAAGCAGACCAAGACCGCCACCCAGGCTCAATTAGAGGGGGGCCGCACCCAGGTCAACATCAAGGCCATGGGCGAGCGCAAGCGAAGCGCAATGCAGAGCATCCTTGCCATCTGGTGCCTCTACACCGGCGAGGAGCTGGCGGTGGGCGCTGGCCTGACCATGGACGAAAATGCCTACGACAAGCCGTTGGGCTACCAGGAAGCAGCGCAGCTGCAGGCCCTGGCCGGCGGCGTGGAACTGATCAGCCAGGAGAGCGCGGTGGAAGAGTTGCAGCGTGGTGGCTTCAACCGGGCGACCAGCAGCGTGGAGGACGAGATGAAGCGGATCATGGCGGAACGGCCCACGCTGGGGGCCCCGACGACGGGGCGGAATGACATGACCACGCTGGTGACCACACCGGTGGATCAAGCGCAGCCAACGGCGCCTGGGGCCTGATCGGAAAGCTAAGCCGTAACCGCATGGGGAACCATGGCTGACCAACTTCACGAAGCACTTGTCGAGCTGATCGGCGAATCCGAATGCGGTCTGTTTGAGGTCGTCGGTGTACTCGAAGCGGTGAAGCACGAAGTCTTGCTGGCTTCCCTGGCCGACGAGGACGAGGGCGAAGAGGGCGACGAGGGCGAAGAGGGCGACGCTGAAGCCTGCGTGGTTGGTTGATGGGCGCCCCGGTCGTCACCGCCATCGGCCGCCATTGACCCATGGCCCAGGGCGACCAAATCGTCAGCAGCGTTGACAGCTACGCCGCGATCCTCGACGAGCTGGAGAGGCGGATGGTGGCCAATACCACCGCCATGCTCCGCACCGCCCTGGATCGCGTGCTGGCGGACCTGAGGCGCCACTATGCGGCCTACCTGGCGGCTGTGGGCCCCTCTAACGTGGACCCCGAGGGCAACACCATCAGGGCCCCCGGTGCCTACAGCTCCGCCGAGGCCACCGCCAAGTACCGGGCAATCCTGCGAGACGCTCAGCAGTTCCTGCCACCGGAAGAGGTCAAGGCCTGGCAGCAGCAGTTCACCACCGACCTAGTGGAGGCCCTCGCTATTGGCGGTGAGGCTGCAGCGGCCCTGCAGACCATCGTCACCGGCGCCGCCGCTCAGTTCGCTGGGGCTAATCCGCTGGCGATCAGGGCCGCCACCCAGGCCGCAACCGCGTTCATGGAAGGCGAGGCCGCCCGGTTCCGCGATCAGATCGCCCAAATTGTCAGCGAAGGGGTCGCCCGTGGATGGGGCTCCAAGAAGCTTGAGCGGCAGATTGTTGGGGCCCTCGAGGGAACAACCGACCCTATGGGCAAGACCGCCCGCATGGGCCTCCGCCAGCGAGCTGAGGTGATCGCCCGGTCGGAACTGGCCAATGCCTACGTCAAGGGGGCCATTGATCACAACCTGGCCGAGGGTTTCGCCTACATCCGCTGGGTCTCCGCCACTGATGAGCGGGCCTGCCGGTGGTGCCTCAGCCGTCACGGGCGCATCTTCCCTGCTGACCAAGTGGTGATCCCTGCCCACCCGCAATGCCGCTGCACACCGGTCCCGGTCAACACGACCGACATGCAGCAGGAGGATCCCGTGATCCGTGACACCTTCCTCGATGGGGAGTTCTGGCGAGGCGAGCATGAAGCCGGGGTGAAAGCCCTGGCCAAGCATGAGGGAATCAGCGAGGACAAGGCGCGGGCCCTGCTGGAGAAGGCACTGAATGCACCCACCGCCAGCGAGCGATACCTGTTCCCAGATCGCAAGCACAGTGTGCAGCCATCAACGCCGCTGGATGCGCCAACGGATGGGCGAACTTTCAGCCAGGCGATCGAAGAACTGGCGGCCAAGCGTAGAGCGGCTAGGGGGTAGGTGGCAGGTTTTGGGAGTAACGATCGGCCAGCCCCTGCACCAGGGCACGAACGCGGTCATGGAGATCAGCGGAAGGGCCATCGCTAGGGGGATCCGCTGGGGTGACTGGCGCGCTGCGCTGGTTCCAGGTGGTGGCGGCTTCTGACCGTGCGAATTCTTCCCCCTGTTTTGGGTCGTAATCAATGTGTGGGCCAGTGGCCTGGCATTTGTGACAACGAATATAAAAATAACCCCATTCATCAGGCGCTTGATCAAAAAGCTCAACATCAATGCTCCCGCAGAATGGGCAAGGCGCAAGGGTTGGGGTGGTCATGGTGGTGGTATTGCTAACCAAGCTCACAACATAGGACCCATTTAGACCCTCGTGAGGAAACTTAAGTCTTTGCAATACAATCTTTTCACCTGGAAGTGGCGTTCGTCGTGCAAGTAGCACCCACGTCCCATCCTCAAGCTGTAGGGGGGCTCGAAAGTCGGGATCAGTCATGGTCTTCCCGTGGTGGTGGTGAAAAAATGCCGGAGGCGCGAGCCCCACTCCCATAGGAACCCCCGGCCCTCAGATCCTAAGCCGTTGCAGTTTCCAAAGCCAGCACGGCAAACTGGGAAAACGAAACGCTGCCGATGCCCCCCGATCTCCGAGCGTTTCTGACTCTCCACGCCACCGTCAGTGCCCGCGACGAAGAGGCCACCCGCCAGGTTCTCCGCGACGTGGCCCTGACCATGGAGCGCCGCACCGCCCACAAGGTCGTTGGGATGCTGGAGCGTTCCATCAGCATCGGCGCCCGGGTCTGGCTGCAGAAGTTGGCCTGAATGGGCCACCGAATTGAGGGGTCGGAGCTGATCCCCAAGCGGGCCACCAAGGCGAGCTTCAGGCGCGAGATCATCAATGCCTGGGATGGGTGCTGCGCCTACTGCGGGTGCCAGCCCGAGAAGGTGACGCTGGACCATGTGGTGCCCAAGGCTCGGGGCGGGACCACGGAGCGGGCCAACCTAGTGCCGGCCTGCGCGGGCTGCAACGGGGCCAAAAACCACTGTGATGTCTGGGCCTGGTATCGCCTACAGCCGTTCTTCTGCGCCGGCAGGGAGGCCAGGATCAGGGACTGGCTGGCCCCCATCACTTCATCTTCTTGCGGCCACCCTTAGACGCCTTGGCCTTGACCGAGAGACCAATGGCGATCGCCTGCTTCTGACTCTTGACCACGGGGCCCTTTTTGGTGCCGCTGTTCAGGGTGCCGGCCTTCCACTCCTTCATGATCTTGCCCATGGCCTTGGCGCCCTTGGTCATCTTCGCTTTGGCCACGGGAGCACCGATCACTGATGAATGTTTCCAGGAAACCTGAGCCAGATCGTGCGGCGCCATGGCCATCCCCACCCTGAACAGCTTGTGGCGCACCACCACCAAGAATGACCGCGAGCTGATCCGGGGCTATGCCGGCTGGCCCCTGTCGGTGAGCAACCTGACGGAGCTGACGGCGATCCTCAACCGGGTGGCGATCACCTCCACCGCTGCTGTTGTGCAGGTGCAGAAATGGATCGACGAAATCGAGAACTTGGAGAGCGACTACGCCGACCAGGTGGAGAGCGGGACCGCGCATCTGGGCAATGCAGCGAGCTACGAAGGCCCCGCCCCAGGCACGACCTTGACCCGCGACGACATCAAGCGCAAGGCGGATGTTCTGGAGTGGGACACCAGCCTGCTTCAGGTGAAATACCAATCGGGCGGCGCTGGTGGGACGGCAGGCGCCGTGCTCGGCGGTCGTTTGGCCGACTTGAAAGGCCGAATTTTCCAGACCCTGGGGATTCAGCCGGTCGTCGCCGGCAGCAGCGGCATGGCCCAGTTGATTCGCAGCTGAGCTGATGGCCACCGACTTCTCCCCCTACGCCAATCTGCGGATGCTCTGGACACCGCCTGGCACCATCACCACCTTCCGCGAGGGGGTGCCGGCAGCCGGCCCTGCCGTGGTGGTCGAGGCCTTCGCCAAGAGCCAGGGCCGCAGTGAGCAGGACCTGCCTGGTGTCAAGGCTGGGTCGCTGATCCTGGAGGGCTACATCACCCGCTGGGCCCTGCTGGGCAATGCAAGCTGGCTGGTGGCCGGCGCTTCACTGAGCTGGACTGAGACCGGCTACCGCCCCGTTGGGATGCTCCCTGGCGCCGAAGGTAAGGCCGTGCTCACCGACCTGACGGTGCTGCCGACCCTGGCCGATGGCGCGGAACAGGGTCAGCTCCGCATCCTCGAACTGGGCCAGCCGTTTGGTGTTGGTGGCATCGGGGCGGAACTACGCGAGGCCCTGGGTGACAAGTTCCGGGCGGCCCTTTCCACCGCGATCTGATCCCATGAGCATCAAAGTTGAGACCACGGTGAGCGGCCCTGGGCCTGGGGAGGTGAACCAGATGCTGGCCCGGATCGTGGGCGAGGAGTTTGTTCAGTTGATCGATCGCTATCAGGCCTCGTTCAACGCACAGGCATGGGAATGGCCACGAGAAACCAAGCGTTACATGGGAAGGAGTCGCGGCAAATCGGGAAAAGCAAGGCGAAGCTTTGTGGTAGTCGGCAGCCCCCGCAATATCAAAGACCGAGGAACCTTGCTTCAGTCGTTTCACTATTCCAACCCCAATCCTTTTGTCCTGGAGGCCCGCTGGAGCGCCAACTACGCCACCGCCGTTCACGAAGGGGCCCGGCTGCGCAACGGCACCATCCTTCCTGCCAGGCCCTGGACCGATGCGGTCAGTGGTGCGGTGCAGGCTCCGGGGATCCCTGCCTATCCGCTGGGTGAGAAGCTGCGCCAGCGGATCCTGGAGGCCGTGGCGGGAACCTGAGCCGGAAAGCTAAGCCGTTCGGTCAGGCTGACCCGTGCCCCTTCCCTTCGTCACTGCCCCTGAAGTCAAGGTCGAGGACGTGGGCGACGCCAGCACGGGCATCCTCCAGTTCCCGGTCTTCGGCTCTCTCCTGGCCGGGGAGCGGATCATGATCGATCAGGTCAATTACCAGTCCACGGTGACGGAGCAGACCCACCGGCTGGCTCAGATCATCCGCGAGGTGGATGCCCTACCGGAGCCGACCGCCAATCTGGTGGCCGCCCGCCTGATGGCCCGGCACATCGGCATCCCCGTGGTGCTGGAGCCCCTGGAGGACGCCATCCGCCTGCGGGAGCACCGGCTGATCAGGGACATCGATGCCCGCCTGTCAGCCCAGAACCAGGCGCAGGTAACGCGGCTTGTCACCGCAGCGATCGTCTACCGCCTGGGGAAGGTGGACCCCTCCTGTGCAGCCTGGACCGATGAGGACACCGCCGGTCTGACCGAGGGCCTCCGCGATGCCATCTATGCCTTCATGCTGCGGGAGCAGCGGGGCGGCGGGGCCCCAGTTGACCCCGATACCGTGCTTCAGGCAATGGCCGACAGCCTGGGAAAGCCGGACCTGCCCAAACCGACTGGGGTGCCATCTTCTGGCGGCTCAATGACCTCTGGCCCCACAACCCCGCCTTCACCCGCGAGCGATTCGCCTGGTGCCCTGAAACCTTCATCTGGGAAGCCCTCGAAGAAGGCGCCCGCCTCCTGAGGGAACGGCAGCACGCGGCAGAGTTGCCGATCGCCAACCTGCACGCCTGGTACGCCAACGCACACCGGGACACCGAGAAGCGGCCCGAACCATTCACTGAGGAGGACTTCTGCCGATCCCTGCCACCCAAGGCGGGCGGGGGAGCGCCTACCGGCCCGCCTGCGGAGGCCGGCGCTGCGATGCTGGCCCTCTGCGAGCAACGCCAGGCGCCAGGTTTTGCCATGGCCTTCTATGACGCCCTGGCCACTGCCGGGGAGGGGGCACCCGCGCCCACACCGCTGGCCCTTCTGGCTGATGACGCTCTGCTGCTGGCCCCGATCGAGCACCAGGACGGTTGGCGCGGTCTGCTGCTGGCTGAGGACACCGCCGCCGGCCAGGTGCGGGCCTTCAGGTTGGCGGATGATCCGGGGCGGGTGGTGACGTTGCTTGTCCCATCCGCTCCCGATGCTGCAGCGCCAGCATGGGCGGCGGAAGGCGCATGGCTGCCCACCGCTCGATCTCCCGATAGCACTGATCTACCTGATGAGCCGCTACTTCCCAGTGCTCGAAATAGCCCAGCGACCACCGGCGACCCTGCCACCACACCCGAGCCTGATAGGGCTTGTTGACGGCATGGGGGCAGTAACAGACGCCGCGAGGAAGGGAGGCCATGCCTGAGCTTTCCCCCTAAGCCACTGGCGGGGCTTAAGCCACGGGGAAACCTGCCGGGTAACGCACCGGCCAGGCCGGAACAATCATGGCCCAAACATGGGAGCAGGCTTACGGGTTCAGGTTCTACTTTGTGCCGATGAAGTCGGCGTCGGTGGACCTGACCCAGGTGGCACTGGGTGGCCTGGGCTCCGGCAAGTTCATTGACAACACCACCGTTCAAAGCGCCACCGCCAAGGTCATCACCGCCGGCACTGGTGACACCTTCGCCCTTGGTGTTGGCGCTGTCTCTGTCACCAATGCGGCCCTAGCCTCCAACGTGGCGACCTTGACCTTTGCGGCGGCTCATGGCATCACCGTTGGCAAGCGCATCGCGGTGAAGGATCTGCCGTCGCCCTTCACCAGCCTCAATGGGTCGTTCGTGGTCACGGCTGTCACCACCGTCAGCCCCTTCACGCTGAGTTACGCCCTGACTAGCTCCAACATCACCACGGCGGCGGTCTCCGCCGGTTCCGTTGCCCCCAGCCTGCTGCTGGATGGCACCGATCCCCCGTTCCGCCTGCTGGGGCTGATGAACATCCAGCCCAGCAACAGCACCAAGAAGGAGTCCGTGGTCATCTATGACGACGAGGCCGGCAGCTATGACACCCCGATTGCAACCGGGAAGTCAAAGGAATGGAGCCTGGAAGGTGCGATGAACTACTCGGACACCGCCTGGCGTGCCATGCGGTTCTGCGAAGAGTTCAACGTGGTTGAGAAACTGATGGTGAAATACGCCGTCATTGGGCCAAACAACGGCAAGCAGGTTGAGTATGGCTTTGGGTTTTTCGAGAACTACCAGCCTGACCAAAATGCCGGTGGGGTGATCAAGTACAAGGTGAGCATGGCCGGTTACGGCAAGGTGGGCCTTGATCTGCTCTGATCGGCGTTCTTGACTGGCCGCAACAGAAAGCTGCGATGTCTTCGCACTGACTCCCATGTCACCTGTTGTTATCACCGCCCCAGTCGCCCGACCGCAGCAGACAGGACGCCTCTCCCTGCGGTTGCCGGAAGCCCAGCTGCAGCAACTGGAAGCCGTCGCCACAAAGCACGGTGTCCCCCGCTGCGACGTCGCCCGCGATCTGCTTGCCCAGGCCCTCGCTGCGCTTGAGGTGGCCTGACACCGAGCTCGGCCCGCCCGCCGGGAAAGCTGAGGCATGAGCCTACCCACGACCGCACAGGAGCTATACGACCTGCTGGTGGGCGATGCCGTGGTATCAGCGGCCCTAGGCGCCTACACCCCTCGCGATGGTGACGCCATCCCCGCAATCGCGGTGGTCAAGCGGAATGAGGCGCTGCCCGAGGGCGTTACCGTCGCGGGCCTGGAGGTGGTGATCATGGCCAACCCCGATTACGCCACCCAGGCGATGCTCACCGGCGAGACGGGACTGAACCCGCAGTTCAGGGTCTACATCAGCGAATGGTCGCCAGCAAGCGGCCTACTGGCCCTCCAGGCACTGACCCAGCGCATCATCGCCCTGCTTCCTGGCTGCCGTGCAGTGCCGATCGGTGGCGACCACCCCGGGCGCGGGATTGGGGTGCTCGATCAGTACGCCCTGAGCTGGACCAATCCCACCCAGTACGTCGTGACACCAGAGGGCTGAGATGGCAGGGAACGAATGGGTTGTCAAGGTCACGGCCGACGTGAAGGGTGTGCTCGATGCCTCGCGGCAGATCGGGCAGGCAGGTAAGCAGGCAGGGGAGGAGTTCAAGCGTGGGTTCAGCGGCAGCGATCAGACGCTCAATGGGTTGCGTGGTCGGCTGTCGGAGCTGAATCAGACCCTGGAGAAAACGGCCATTGGTTCCAAGCAGTTTGCGGCAACCCAAAGGGAGATAGCGCAAGCGCAAAGGCAGGTGGATGCCGCACTGGCCAGCGGTACTGGGGCAATGAACAGCTTTAGCAAGGCCGTGGAGGGTGTCGCCTTGCAAGCCGCTGCATTCATTGGCCTGTACCAGGCAATCACCTTTGTCGGTAAAGCGGTCACAGAGCTTGACAATGCTGGGGCAGCAGTTCGCACTCTTGGCACAAATTCCAAGGAGTTAAGTGCTGCCTTGCTTGATCTTTCAATCGAGCTAAAGAGCAACGTAAGCCAAGGTGAATTACTAAAGTCTTCATACGATATAGTTTCGAGTGGGTTTACTAAAACATCAGAAGTCACCGATATTCTCAGGGCTTCCGTTTTGGGTGCGACGGGAGGCTTTGCCGAGCTTGGCGACGTTACGAAAACCGTTTCAGGCATTATCAACGCCTATGGGTTGACATCGAAAGACGCTCAAGGAATTGTCGACACCCTTGTGCAAACCCAAAACGATGGTGTCATCACTGTTAGACAGCTAAGCGACAATATAGGAAATGTTGCGTCTATTGCAGCTGCAGCAGGGATACCATTTAAGGAATTGAGTGCTGCAATTTCAACGGCAACCCTAAAAGGTGTCCCGGTTGAGCAGACATTTACGGGACTGCGCCAGGCAATCACGTCAATTTTGAAACCGAGTGAAGAGGCCAAAAGCCTTGCAAAGCAACTGGGTCTTAGTTTTGACCTGGCATCGCTCAAGGCCCGTGGTTTTGGTGGCTTCCTTGCAGACGTGCAGACCAAGACCGGAGGGGCAGCCGATAAGATTGCTATTTTGTTGGGTTCTGTTGAAGCTCAGACAGCAATTCAACCCCTGTTAAATGACCAGCTGAAAACATACAATCAACAGCTAGATAATCAAAATCAAAAGAGTGGCCAGGCAGCAGAAGCAAGCAAAATTGCAACAGAAACCATAGCCAGCGGCTTCAACCAGGTTGTCAACGCCACTAAGAACCTTGTCGGGACAGTCAACACGGCACTTCCAGGAGCGTCAGGTGAGTTCAGCAAGCTCGCCAAGGTTATTGAGGTTGGAACGAGGTTGTTCGTGGCCGCAGGGCCAACTATTGGCAAGGCATTAAAGCAAGCGTTTAACCCATTGTCAGCAATTTCTGATAATCCTATATTCGAAAAGCTAGTAAATGCAAGCCTTGATTCACTATTGAAGCTGGGCGGCGGCAGTAAGCAGGTTACGACTGAACTTGACAAGCAAAATCAAACACAAGCACAAATTAACGCCAAGCAAAAAGAAAGGGAAGCTATCGAAGGGCAAATCCTTGGTAACAAACGAAGCCAGAATCTAGAGGATCAAACCGCCAATCAAAACGCGCAAAAACTCCTAGAGGCCTATGGCAACATTGCTAAAACTCAGGTTGATGGTCAGGTAAAAGTCAGCCAGGCAGGTATCAACCTTGGCCAGGCGCTAATCAGCCTGGAAGAATCGCGGTTTGGCATCGTTAGAAGCTACAACCAGTATCAAATAGATCAAGCTCAAAAACGTGGTGCAAGTGAGAGGCAGCTGCAGGAGCTTGAGCAGCAAGGTCGAGGCATTGAGATTGCAGCGCTTACGTTTAAGTATAACGCACTCCTA
>Ga0136644_10000214_pt1 | contig 45599 bp, 32 predicted proteins | sample C_130820_EF_Meta_FD_94780 | JGI IMG/M metagenome (GOLD analysis project Ga0136644, IMG submission 94780) | Freshwater microbial communities from Lake Croche, Canada to study carbon cycling - C_130820_EF_MetaG (v2) (version 2) | ecosystem: Environmental > Aquatic > Freshwater > Lake | place...
TCGTGCGGTCGTCGAGCGACTCGTCGAGCCGGCGGACGAGTCGCGTGGTCGTGATCGGGGCGTCGGGGGCGAGCACGTACGGAGGCTGGGCGGCCGCGGGACCCTGGGGAAGCGTCCTGCGCGCCGCCTTCGGCCTGGCGGCCACGAGCGCCCGGAGAAAATCCTGGAGCAACACGTGATGGAAGTGGTGATGGCTGATCCGCAGCTCGTCGGTCGTCGCGAAGATGCTCCGGGAGGCGTCGAGCTTGGCGGTGAAGATCCCGAGGTCGAGGTCGGTGAGCAGCGTGCCCAGCAGGATCACGCAGTCGCTCTCCTCCACGAACCGGGTCACCTCCTCGCGGCCGAGCGCGCCCTCGTAGAGGCCGACGTAGAGGGGATGCACCTCGCTGACCACGCTCTTGGCGAGCAGCGTCGCGGCGATGGCGATGCCGGAGGCTTCCGCCAACTGCACGACCTCCTGCTGGAGACGGTGGCGGTGGAGCTCGATGCCGGCGATGATCACGGGACGTTCCGCCCGCTCGATCCTCGCCACGGCCTCCTTCACCGCCTCGGCCAGCGCGCTCGGATCGCTCGCCGTGCGGGCCGCGGAGTACGGCCGGATCTGGTCGGGCACGACACCCACCATGTCCCGCGGCAGTTCGATGTAGACGGGCCGCTTCAGCCGGTGGGCGGTGTCGAGCAGCAGATCGATGTCGCGAAACGCGGTGGCCGGATCGACGATCTCGCGCGTCGCCGCACAGATCTGCTCGAACACGTCGAGCTGCGTGTGCCACTCCCGGACGCGATGGTGGAGCAGCGGGTCGTTCACCCGCTCGCGGATCCCCGGCGCCCCGGAAATGAGCACCACGGGGCTCTTCTCGGCATACGCCCCGGCGATCGAGTTGGCGAGGCTCAGGCCGCCCACGCCGTAGGTCACGCACACCGCGCCCATGCCGTTGACACGCGCGTAGCCGTCGGCCGCGAACCCCGCACAGTCCTCGCGCGTGCAGTTCACGAGGTCGAGCGGGCTGTGCTCCAGCATGCTGTAGAACGAGAGCACGTAGTCGCCGGGAAGCCCGAACACGTGGCGGATGCCGTAGTCGGAGAGCCGCCGGATCAGGTACTGCCCGATCGAGAGCGCCGTCACGCTCTGCTCGGTGTCCACCGGCGGCCGTCCGTCGGCACCCGCTCCGATCCCCTGGTCGAACACCGACCGCAGCTTGATGGGCATGGCCCCTCCTTTCCGGCGGCCGAATTATACGCCGGCCGAACAGCGACGCTCACCGGCGCAGCGTGCGGAGCATCGCGAGCCAGAAGCCGAGGAAGCCGAGGACGCAGGCCATCACCACGATGGGGCGGCGGATGTCGTGGTTGAGCGTCCAGGCGCCGAACGCCAGGATCGCGCCCCAGACCGTGATCGCGATCATCAGCCGGCGGATGATCCTCTCGGCACCGGGCTGCACGGCGGGCGGCGTCATACGAGCGTTATAGACGCCGCGGGCCAAAACAAAGGCCCCCGGAACGGTCCAGGTCCCAGGGGGGCGGAGAACCTGAACCGTTTCCGGGAGCGATTGGACGGTCACGAACTGTTCGTTCCCCCGAGGATCCGGCGTCGCATCCGTGCGGCCGGCGTGCCTCGGGTCGGGGCGATTCCATCTGCCCCTCGAGCCTTCAGGCGGGCAGGACGATAGGGAAGCCGGTTTTTTGAATCAATGCCTGTTTTGCTGCGGCAAAACGTGTTTTTTCCTCCCGGTTCCCGGCGGACGCTATGCTCTGCCGACCCCACCCGCCAGGAGCCCGCGGCCCACCGCCGCGACATGTCCATGGTTCAGCCCGTCGAGATGTCCCAGCCGGCGACGCCGATACCCGGTGCCGGTATGCCGCCGACTCCCGCCGCCTGGCAGGCGGCGTTCGAAACAGCGCTGCCCTACGGCCGCTTCCTCGACCGCCACGCCACACCCGACCAGCGGAGCCGCTGGGACGCCTTTCATGCCCGCGTCTCGCTCGCACCCGGCCAGAGAACCCTCCTCGGCGGATTCGTGCGCCGGATGCCCGTCCTCGTGCTGGCGGGCGCGTGGTGCGGCGACTGCGTAAACCAGTGCCCGATCTTCGAGCACTTCCAGACGGCGAGTGCGGTTCTCGACGTGCGGTTCCTCGACCGCGACGCGCGGCCCGACATCGCCGCCCACCTGAAGGTGTGCGGCGGGCAGCGGGTGCCGACCGTGATGTTTCTCTCCGAGGACTTCACGCCGATCCTCTTCTACGGCGACAAGACGCTGTCGGCGTATCGGGCCGCGGCGGCCGCCCAACTGGGCGAAAGCTGCTCGAGCGGCGTTGTGCCGCCGCCCGCCGACGCCATCGCGGCCGTCGTATCCGACTGGCTCGATCAGTTCGAACGGGCGCAGCTCATCCTCCGGCTCTCGGGTCGGCTGCGGCAGCTGCACGGCGACTGATCGACCACGGAACCTCCGGAGATCTCCGCGATGACCAGCCGCGAACGGTGGACCGTCTATCCCCTGCTCTTCCTCGCGATCGGGCTGGCGGTGCGGGCCGTCGCGATCCCGGAGGAGCGGTTCGCCGCCGCGCGGGTGGGAGACCTGGAGGCGGCGCGGCTGACCTGTCGGGAAATCGTGGTGCAGGCCGAGGACGGAACCGTGCTCATTCACATGGGCCGGGTGATCCACGACGGTGGCGGACGGATCGAGATCAAGGACGACAAGGGGGTGGATGCGATCGCGATCGGCACCCGACCCGATGACCGCTCCGGCGCCGTCGAGTGCTACGACGCCGACGGACGGCCCGCGCCGTGCCGCTGACGGCGACACCGGGGCGTCACGCCTCCGGCTCGATCGAGGCCGACATCGAGCCCTTCGAGCGGGCGATCAGTCGGTCGGGGCCGAAGGCGTGGATCTGGTCACGTTTCAGCTCGGCATGCTCCCGGGTCGTGGTCAGCACCACCACGCGGCCACGCGAATCGACCTCCTTCGCGAACGCGAGGCCCGCCTCGGCAGGGTGGCCGAAGAGCTGGCCGAGCATCCGGATCACGTACTGGAAGGTGTGATCGTCGTCGTTCCAGAGCACGACGTGGTACCGGGGCTGGCGACGCCGCTTCCGTCGGGCATCCGCCGCGGGGTCACTCGGGGTCGGCGCGACGACCACGGCCTGTTCGGGGTCTGCGACAGCAACGTCTGCCGGCATGGGATGCTCCTGACACAACCGGGGACAGTATATTCACCGCTCCCTCCGGAGGCGCTTCCCGTGCTCGACCGCCGCTTCGTGGCCGACAACGTCGATCTCGTCACCACCAACTGCCGCAACCGCGGATCGACGGCCGACGTCGGTACATTCGCCGACCTGGACCGGCTCCGGCGGCAGCTCCAGGCCGACGTGGACCGGCTGAATCACGAGGCCGGTCAGGTGAGCAAATCGATCGCCAAGGCCACCGACGCCGCCGAACGCGAATCCCGCAAGGCGGAAGGTCGCCGCCTGCGAGAGGAGGTCGGGGCCATCGAGGAGCGGCTCGGCCGGATCGCGGCCGAGTCGGAGGAGATCCTGAGGCAGATCCCCAACCTCACCCATCCGGCGGCTCCGGTCGGCGGGGAGGACGCCGCGGTGGAGGTGCGTCGGGGCCGCACGCCGCTGCCCACGTTCGAGTTCACCCCGCTCGACCACGTCGCCCTGGGCGAAAAACTGCGGCTGTTCGATTTCGAGGCGGGGGCCCGGGTCGCCGGACACGGCTTCTATTTTCTCCTCAACGACGCGGTGCTGCTCGAACTCGCGCTGCAGCGCTACGCTCTCGACCTGCTCGTTCGCGAGGGGTTCACCGCGATGACCACGCCCGACCTCGCCCGCGACACGATCCTCGAGGGCACCGGCTTCATGCCGCGCGGCAACGAGACGCAGATCTACTCGCTCAAGGACAGCGACCTGTCGCTGGTCGCGACCGCCGAGATCACGCTCGGCGGCGCGTTCCACGAGCGGATCTTCGAGGCGGAAGAGTTGCCGCTCAAGCTGTGCGGGATCAGCCACTGCTTCCGCACCGAGGCCGGCGCCCACGGCAAGGCCACGCGCGGCCTGTACCGCGTGCACCAGTTCACGAAGGTGGAGATGTTCGCGTTCACTCGGCCGGAGGAGAGCGAGGCGATGCACGACCATCTGCTCGAGCTGGAGTGCCGGCTGTTCGACGGTCTGGAGGTGCCCTACCGCGTCATCGACACGGCATCGGGCGATCTCGGCGGGCCGGCCTACCGGAAGTTCGATCTCGAGGCCTGGATGCCCGGTCGCGGCACGGGCGGCGAGTGGGGCGAGGTCACCAGCACCTCGAATTGCACCGACTTCCAGGCGAGACGACTCGCCGTGCGCTACCGGACGCCGGGCGGGAAGGGCACGCAGTTCGTCCACACGCTCAACGGAACCGCGATCGCGATCAGCCGTGCGATCATCGCGATCATCGAGAACCACCAGCAGGCGGATGGATCGGTCAGGGTTCCCGCCGCGCTCGTGCCGTGGATGGGGAAGGACCGTCTCGTGGCGACGCCTACCAGTTGAGCCCGAACCGCCCGCCCTGCGAGCCGCCGCCGAGTCCACCCTTGAGAGGCGCCGTGCGCTTTTTCGCCACCGGCACTGGAGCCGGCTCCTCGCTCCCTGAAGCATCAGTGTCGCTCTCGGCGGCATCACTGCCGGCGGCCGTCGGTTGCGGGGCGAGCGCCTTGATCGACAGCGACAGCCGCTGCCCGTCGGGGTCGATCGTGAGCACCCGGCACTCCACCGGTTCCCCCTCCTTGACCACGTCGGCCACGCTGCGGATGTGCCGCGTGGCCAGTTCGGAGATGTGGACGAGGCCCTCGACGCCCGGTTCCAGTTTGACGAAGGCCCCGAACTGAGCGATCCGGCTCACCGTTCCCCTGACCGTGGCACCGATGTGATACCGTTCCCCGGCCCGCTTCCAGGGGCTCTCGATGAGGTCGCGGGCGGAGAGGCCGATCTTGCCGGTCTGCGGATCGATCCGCTTCACGACGACCCGCACCCGCTGCCCCGGCGCGAGCACGTCGGCCGGGTTCGCGACCCGCTCCCACGACAACTCGCTCACGTGCACGAGCCCCTCGACACCGCTGCCGATGTCCACGAACGCGCCGAAATCCCGGACGCTCCGCACGGTTCCCTCGAGTTCCGCACCGGGTTCCAGCGTCTCGAGCATCTTCACCCGGGCGTCGGCCGCCTGCTTCTCGATCACGGCCCGCCGCGAGAGCACGAGCCGACGGGCGGCCGGAACGATCTCGGTCACCAGGGAATCGAGCGTCTGGCCGACCATCTCCTCGAGATTTTCGATCCGCCAGGTGCTCACCAGGCTCGCGGGCATGAACCCGCGCAGGCCGGCCACCTCGCACTCCAGCCCGCCCTTGTTCGCCGCCGTGACGCGGGCCTCGACGATCATGCCCGCCTGCAATTGCGACCAGTCCTCGATCGCCACGGCCCGGTTGGCAAGCGCCACGTCGTAGAGGTTGTCTTCGTCGTTGCGGCCGCCGATCGAGACCTCGATCGCCGCGCCGACCTCCGGCACGTCGAGCCCTGCATCGACGAGGGGCGCGAGTTTCATCGCGCCCTGGCGATTGCCTCCGAGGTCGATAAAGGCGGTGTCACCGCCGACGGAAAGCACGGTGCCCTGCACTCGTGCGCCAGGCTCGAGCGGCGCGTCGATCTTCGGGCCCGCGCCGGCGGCCAGGAGCGTGTCGACCTCGACTCCCGCGAGCGCCGCCTCGAAATCGGCTTCGAGATCGTCGTCGAGCCCGCCGCGCAGGCTCGGCACGGCCACCCGTTTCGCCGGCGGCAAGGCGTCGGTGAACGAAGGTCGCGCGTCGCGGTCCCGTCGCCGACCGCGGCCGCCACGGCCCGCTCCGCCCTCCGGCCTTTCCGGTGCTGCGGCCGGCTCCGGAGGTTGCTCGCCGGTCGGCGCGCTCGGGGACGCGATCGGGGCGGCCGGGACGGCCGGCTGTTCCCCGATCGGCCGGGCGACTTCGCCACGAGCCGGTGTGTCGGAGTCGGAAACTGCCGGCTGTGGGATCGCTGCCGGGGGCGCGACGTATTGATACCTTGGGGCGAGCGACGGCGACTTCGCACCCGGCCGCTGCGTGCCGATCGGAATCCTGCGGGATGCACCGGGGGACTGGTCGCCGGGTTCGGCGGACGAAGCGTCGGACTCAGGCGTCGAACTCATGCCCACCTCGGAGCGAATGCGGGAAACAGGACTTGAACCTGCACGGTATTACTACCACCAGGCCCTCAACCTGGCGCGTCTGCCAATTCCGCCATTCCCGCGGCGTGGAAACCTGACCGTCACCGACGTCTGCATTCTGCGGTCCAGCCGCAGGCAGTCAAGCCGACGCAGCGGCGCGGGACGCACGCACTGCTGCAGGGGCTGCCGACAGGGCGGTGAAGATGACCGCCGTCCACGCAAGGTCACCCACCGGCATCCACCGGTAGAAGGGGAGCGCGGCGACGAAGCAGGACACGAGGCCGGCCGACGTGTGCGGGTAGTCGCCCGTCAGCCACCAGTGGGCGAGGTTCGTGGAGAGGAAAAACACGAGCGAACTCGCGAGCGCGGCTCCCGCCAGGCCGAACCAGCGCCCGAGTGTCCACCCGGCGACGTTCTCCCTGCGGCCTTCCAGCCAACCGGGAACCAGCCGCCCGAGCAGAATCGGCCACAGCGTTGCCGCATACACGACGGCCGCCAGCGCGACGCTGCCATACCCCGGCAGGAACAGGTTGCCGATCGCCAGGGCAGCCGCGGGGACGGTCGCGGCCACCAATGGACTCGGGAAGAGGGCTCCGGCCGCCAAGGCCACACCCGCCATCGGCGTGACGTTCCAGCCCGGCTGCCAGAGCCTGCCGGCGATGCCGACCGCGACGAGCGCCAGCCAGGCGATCGCGAGAACCATCGGGCCCGGTCCTGCAGTCCGCAGCCGCGCGTCGCTCCGGGATGTCATCGTGGCGTGGTTCATGGCCGACCGCGTCCTCCGTCGGAAAGCGCCCTCTGGGGCGCCGAAACCCTGCGGATACACTACCTCTTTTCCCGTCCCAGGCAAGCGAACCGGCTGGAATTCGGCCGGCTGGCTTCCCGGGCAACCAGACCACGGCGATGCCGGCTTCACAGCGGGATTCTGCGACGGTCACCACGGAGCGACTGGCCGATGGCATCGTCGTTCTTTCGTTCCTGAACGCGGATCACCGGCTCAACGTGATCACCGAGCGGGTCGTCCGTGATCTCTCCGCCGCCCTCGATGCCCTCGACCGCGGCCCGACCCCCCGGGGCGTCGTCCTGCAGTCGGCCAGGCCCGGATCGTTCTTCGCTGGCGCCGACCTGACGCGGGTCGAACAGCTCGCCGACCGGCAAGCCGCGGACATTGAGGCGGCCTGCGGGGCGGGGCGAGCCGTCTTTGGGCGACTCTCGACAGCCCCGTGGCCGAGCGTGGCCGTGATCGATGGCGTCTGCCTCGGGGGCGGCCTCGAACTGGCCCTCGCCTGCGACTTCCGCATCGCCACGTCGGCGGCCCACACCACGCTCGGCCTGCCCGAGGTGAAACTGGGGCTGCTCCCCGGCTGGGGCGGCACCGTTCGCCTCGCCCGGCTCATCGGCCCCGGCCCGGCCATCGAGTTCGCTGCGGGGGGAGAACCGGTCGAGGGTCCGGCGGCCCGAAGGCTCGGGCTCGTGGATGCGTGCGTGCCCGGCGAGGCGGCGCTGTCCTCCGCGCGACGGCTCATCGAGCACGAAGTGTCGCGGGCAGGCCACCTCGTCCGCCGCCGGCGGCTCGCCGCCCCGATCCTGCTCGACCCGGCCGAGCGCGGCTTCCTGGAGGCGGTCGTGGCGGCTGTCATTCTCGGCCGGACCGACGGCCACTATCCGGCCCCTGCGGTGATCCTGCGGACGATTCTCGCAGGCATTGAAGTCGACCCCGCCGAGGCGATGCGCCTGGAGTCGGCCGCTTTCGCAGCGCTCGCCACCGGCGAGGTGTCCCGGCAGCTCATCCGCGTGTTCCGACTCGGCGAGCGCAATCGACGCGACTCGGGGGTCGGCAGCGACACCGACGCCGAGCCCGCACCGGCCGCCGCCGACACGGTCGCGCGGCCGGCCGTCGTCGGCGCGGGCATCATGGGGGCCGGCATCGCCGCGAGCCACCTGCGGCATGGCTTCGAGGTCGCGCTCGTGGACGTGGATGCCGCGGCCCTGGAACGCGCGGTTCCCGGCATCCTCGACGAGGCCGCGTGGGACCGGGCGGCGAAGCGCACCGATCCGGCCCGGGCTCTCGCACTCGCCGGCAAGCTGCGCACCGCCACGCAGCCGGCCGCGCTCGCCGCCGCCGACCTCGTCATCGAGAGCGTCGCCGAGCGCACCGACGTCAAGCGGCAGGTGCTCGCCGAGATCGAGCGGACGGTGGGACCGGCCACCGTGATCGCGACCAACACCTCCACGAATCCGATCACCAAGCTCGCCACGGCCCTCGGCGACCCGACCCGGTTCTGCGGCATCCATTTCTTCAATCCGGTGCGGCGGATGACGCTCGTCGAAGTGGTCCGCGGGCCCGCCACGACCGACGCCACGATCGCCACGGCGGTCGCCCACGTGAAGCGGCTCGGGAAATGCCCCGTCGTGGTCCGCGACAGCCCCGGCTTCCTCGTCAACCGGCTCCTGATGCCGTATCTCCACGAGTCGGTCGAGATGCTCCGCGCGGGGATCGACCCGCGGCGGATCGACCGCGTGGCCCGCGGGTTCGGGATGCCGATGGGGCCGCTCGAGCTGTACGACATGATCGGGCTCGACACCGCGTTCTACGCAGGCCTGGTGCTCGACGAGGCGTTCGGCGACCGCATCGAGGCGTCGCCCGTGATCCCCGCGCTCGTGAAGTCGGGACGGCTGGGCCGCAAGACGGGCGCGGGCTTCTATCTGTACGACGCGGCGGCGGGGCAGCGGGCGAAGCCGGCGCGGCCCGACGAGGGCGTGGCCGCGCTCGTCGCGCCCTACGCCCTGCCGCGGCGGGAGACGGGCGATCGCACGATCGCCGACAGGCTGCTGCTGCCGATCGTGCTGGAGGCGACCCGCGTGCTCGACGAGGGGATCGTGCGCGACGGCCGCGACATCGATCTCGCCGTGATCCACGCGCTCGGGTTCCCCGCCTTCCGCGGCGGCGTGCTCGCCTGGGCCGACTCGCTCGGCGCCGCCGAGATCGTCCGCCGGCTCGAGCCGCTCGCCGACCTCGGCGTGCGGATGCATCCCACGCCGCGGCTCGCCGACATGGCCCGCCGCGGCGGCCGTTTCACGGCGGAGGTGGACGCATGAGCCTGCCTGCGCGTCCGCCTGAGACGAATCCCGTGGTCGTGGCCGCCTGCCGCACCGCGATCGGCCGGGCCCACGCCGACCGCGGGCTGTTTCGCCACGTGCGCGGCGATGAACTCGCGGCCGCGGCGCTCGGGGCGGCCGTGGACCGCAGCGGCATCGACCCGGAAACGATCGACGACGTGCTCCTGGGTGCGACGCAGCAACGGGGCGAGCTCGGGGGCAACGTGGCCCGCACCGCCGCGCTGCTCGCCGGCCTGCCATTCTCCGTGGCCGGCGCCACCCTGAACCGCCTGTGCGGCTCCGGGCTCGAGGCGGTGGCGCAGGCCGCCCGGGCGATCATCGCGGGCGACGCGCGCGTGTGCGTCGCGGGCGGCGTCGAACACATGCACCACCTGCCGATGGATGCGGCGGTCGACATCCATCCGCAGGCCTGCGCCCGGTCGAGCAGGGGAATGCTCTCGATGGGGCTCACCGCCGAGCACCTCGCCGCGGCACACGGCATCTCGCGACGGTCCCAGGAGGCGTACGCGCTCGAGAGCCATCGCCGGGCCACCGCCGCCACGGCGTCCGGCGGCTTCGACGACGAGCTCGTCGTCATCCTCGGACACGACGAACACGGTTGCCTGATCGAGGCGGCCCGCGACCAGTCGATCCGCGCCGACGCGAGCCTCGAGGCGATGGCCGCGCTCGAGCCGGCGTTCCTGCCGAAGCTCGGCACGGTGACGGCGGCCACCAGTGCGCCGCTGAGCGACGGCGCCGCCGCGCTCGTCGTGATGCAGGAGGCCGAGGCCCGCCGCCAGGGGCTCGCGCCCCTGGCCCGCATCGTGGCCTCCGCCGTCGTCGGCGTGCCACCGGCCGCGATGGGCACCGGTCCGGTCGTCGCCGTGCGCAAACTCCTCGACCGTGCGGGCATCGGGCTTTCGGACATCGATCTCGTGGAGCTCAACGAGGCGTTCGCCGCCCAGGCGATCCATTGCATCGACACCCTCGGACTCGATCCCGCCCAGGTCAACGTGCGCGGGGGGAGCCTCGCGATCGGTCATCCCCTCGGCGCGTCCGGCGCCCGGATCGCGACCACGCTCGTGCACGCGCTCGCCGCGGAGGAGAAACGACTCGGCCTGGCGACGATGTGCATCGGGCTGGGGCAGGGCATCGCCGTGTTGTTCGAGCGGCTGGACGCATGAGTGTGACGCCGCACACATCCCGGGCATCCGACCGGCAGGCGGCCGCCGTGCCCGCCTCGCTCGTCGCACTCCTCCACGCCCGGGCGATCGACGCCTGCGACCGGCCGGCGGTCGTCGCCGTCGCTCACGACGCGCCGACACCGACCGGCGGCCGGATCACGTGGGGCGAGTTGCTCGCGGCCGCCCTCGAATACGCCCGCGTGCTCGAGTCGGCCGGCCTCGTCCCGGGAGACCGGCTCGCGCACGTCGGGCCACACACGGTCGAGTGGGTCGTTGTCGATCTGGCCTGCCTCCTCGCCGGCATCGTCCACGTCGCGCTCCACGCGGATGAGTCGCCGGCCGCGATCCGAGAGCAGGTGCGCTGGCTCGGACCACGAGCCGTCATCGACTCCGAAACCGGAGAGGCGCGGGGGTCGGCGAACGTATGGCGCCTCCCGACGCCGCGCGTGGTCACCGCGCCACCATGTCGGCTCACCATCGCGGAGGCGCTCGCCGAGCGAGCCGCCGCCTGCGACCCGGACGCGCCGGCCACGATCTTCCTCTCGTCGGGCACGACCGGCCGGCCGCGGGGAATCGTGCACTCGCAGCGTGCGCTCGCATGGAATGCGTGGGCGTCGAGCGGCGTTTTCCTCGACGACCCGCGCGACGTGCGTCTCTCCTGGCTGCCACAGAGCCACGCCGCCGCGCGGGTCGGCGACCTCTACACGTCGCTCGTCCGCGGTGGCACGCTCTGCATCGTCACCGACCGGCGGCGCGTCCTCGAGGCCTGTCGCGCCGCCGCCCCCACGGTGATCCTCGGCGTGCCGGCGTTTTTCGACCGGATCGCGGCCGACGTGACGGCCGCACGGGTCCGCGACCTGCCGGCGACACTCGGGGGTGCGGTGCGGGTCTGCGTGTCGGGTGGAGCGCCGCTTGCCGTCCGGACGGCCGATGTGTTCGCCGCCCACGGCGTGTCGCTGGTGCAGGGCTACGGGCTGGCCGAAGCCGGCCCGGTCGTGGCGTTGGCGAGCCCGCGGAGCACGCGGCGTGGAACCGCGGGTCCGCCGCTGCCCGGCTGCGACGTGCGGTTCGACGGGCGAGGCCAACTGCTCGTGCGGTCGCCGGGCCTGGCGCTGGGGGTGATCGAGCCGGGTCACGCCACGATCCGGTCGGCGGTGCGCGACGGCTGGCTGGAGACGGGTGACACGGGCATGCTCGACGAGGCTGGGCATCTGCGGATCACCGGCCGCCTCGCGGACACCCTCGTGCTCTCGACGGGCGTGAAAGTCCCTCCGGCCGAGGTGGAGCGCGCGCTCGCCGAGGATCCGGTCGTGGCCCAGGTCTGCGTTTTGGGCCAGGGGCTCGCCGCGCCGCTGGCCCTCGTCGTGCCCGAGGCCGACGTCGTCCGCGCGGCTGTGCGCCGGCTCGGCCTGAGGGTGTTCGGCCGGCGGCACGCGCTCTCACATCCGAGGCTCCTGCGCTGGCTGGGCCGGCGGCTCGCTGCCCGGCAGGCATCGCTGCCGCGGGCCTGGCGGGTGCGGCGGGCGATGTTCGTGGGCCGGGCATTCTCCGTCGCCCACGGCGAGGCCACGGCCGCCTTCAAGCTCAAGCGGTCGGTGATCGCCGACCATTTTTCGTTCGCCCTGGCGGCCGCGGCGGAACCTGTGCCGCCGACCTGGATGGCTGATGTTCCCGGAACCGGCCCCGGCGGGCAGCCGATGTCGGAGGCGATCCCGCAGCCGCTGGCAGGTGCGGTCTGGCAGGCTGCGGAAGGCGGATTCGCGGCCGCGGCGGCCGCGGCGGCCGCGCCGCTCCGCGCCGCGATCGGCGGCGTGCTCGAACACACCGACCGGGCGATCGAATCGCTGCGGGCCGACGGCCGGCTCTACGAACCGTTGCCACCGCTCGCGCCCCCGGCGCCGCTGGGCGACGCGCCCCCACCGCCCGCGGGACGCTTCACGGCGGCGGCCGAGGCGGCGCTCGCGGACGCGGGCCTGTGGGGCCTCGCCGTGCCCGAGGCGTTCGGCGGGAGCAGCGCGTCGCATCTCGAACTCGTCCGCGGGATCACCCACGTCGCCGCCCGCGTGCCGACGGCTGCCGGCCTGCTCTCGGTCCACTCGTCGATCGGCGCGGTGTCGGCCCTGACCGCCTTCGGCTCGTCGGCACAGCAGGCGCGGCACCTGCCGGGACTCGCCCAGGGCCGGCCGCTCTCGATCTTCGCCGCCACCGAGCCCGATGCCGGCTGCGATCTCGGCCGCATCGGGGCCACGCTCGAGCCCGACGGCGACGGGTTCGTCCTGAGCGGCACGAAGATGTTCATCACGGGCGCGACGCACGGCCGCCTCGTGAAGCTGCTCGCGACCTGCGCGGGCCGGCCGACGGTGGCGCTGGTCCGGCTTCCGACCGCTGACACGCCGTCGTTCCGCCTGCGGCACTATGCCCTCCACCCGCTCAAGCACGCCCACAACGCCGCCCTCGAATTCGTCCGGTTTCCGCTCGACCGCACCGACCTCCTCGTGCCGCCCGCCGGCCGCAGCGGCCCCGACGCGATGCAGATCATCTGGCACGGCTTGAATCGCGGCCGCATCACGCTCGCCGCGCAGGCCGCCGGCACGTTGCGGATCCTCCTCGCACAGGCCCGTGAGCATGCGCTGCGACGCACGACATGGCGCGAGCCGATCGCTTCCCGGGAGCTCATCCAGGGGCGACTGGGGCGGATTGCGGCGCGGATCGCGGTCTGCGACGCACTGGCCGCGTGGGCCGCGACCGCGCTCGACGCGGGAGGCGAAGGAGAACTCGAGGCGCTCACGGCGAAGATCGTGGCCGGGGAGTGCGTCCGCGAGAGCGCGATCGACGCGCTCGGCGTGCACGGCGGGCGGGCGTTCCTCGTCGGCCATCCGCTCGGCGACTCGTTCCACGATCATTTTGCCGTCACGGTCTACGAAGGGGAGAGTGATCTCCTCGGCCTCGCCCTCTTCAAGGGGCTCGCCAAGCACCATCCGCTCGCGCGTGCCGGCGGCTCGGCTGCGACCCGCGCTGCGGGCTGGCTCGCGTGGCGGGTCGGCACGCTCGCCCGTGGCGACCGGGGTGTCACCATCCTCGACGTCGGGCTGCGCGTTCACGCGCGACGGGCCCGGCGTGAACTCTCCCGCGTCGCGGTCGAGATCGATCGCGCGATCCGCCGCCACGGGCGGTCGCTCGCCGCACGACAATTGGAGATCGGTTCCCTCTCCGCGCGCGCCCGCGACCTGGCGAGCATCCTCGCCGTGGCCCACCATGCCGACGCCGCGGCCGACGACCATGCGATCGCAGCCGCCGACGTCTGGTGCCGCCTCACGCTGGCCCGAACCCTCGCCCGCCGCCTCTCCGCCGCTGATCACGCCGCCGTGGCCGCGCTCGGCAGGACCCCGACATCCGGCGGCTGAGGCCGTGGAATTCGGGAGGCTGGGGGGGAACTTGGTTCTACCGGTTGATGACGAGCGCCGGCCACCAGCTGCACAGGTACCACGCCCGCGGCGTCGTCCACTCGGCGAGCGACTCGAGCGACAGCCGGGCCCCCGGCGACGCTCCGCCGAGCAGCTCGTCCACGAGCCCCTTCTGTCGCGAGTAGCGCACCACACGCGCCGTCTCCCTCGTCAGTCCGGCGAGTTCGACCGCCCGCTCGACCGCGTCCTCGAGGAACCCGATCCGGTCCACGAGCCCCGCCTCCTGCGCCTGCTTCGCCGTGAACACCTGGCCCGTCGCGACCTTCGCGACGGCCGCGTCGTCGAGCTTCGGCCGCCCCGCCCTCACGATCTCCTTGAATCGCTCGAACATGTCGTCCACGAGCCCCTGGAGGATCTTCCGCTCGCGGGCGGCCAGTTCCGGCGTGCGATCCTTCGTCGGGCTCAGCATCTCCTTGAGCGGCCCGCTGGCCACGGAATCGTCCGTCACGTCGAACTTCTTGAGCATCTGCGAGAGGTCGAAGTGCGGGATGATCACGCCGATCGAGCCGGTGAGCGTGGCCGGCTCGGCGAAGATCACGTCGTCGCGGCCGCCGTTGGCCATCGCCACGTAGTAGCCGCCGCTGGCCGCGATCCCTCCCATGCTCACGACCACCGGCAGGTCTCGCTTCTTCGCCAGCGCGGCGAGGCGGTAGTGGATCTCGTCGCTGCCGCTCACCGTGCCGCCGGGCGAATCGACCCGCAGCACGATCGCCTTCACGCTCTCGTCGGACTCGATCCGGTCGAGCTGCCAGCGGGCGAAGCCGTCTCCCCCCATGATCGCCCCGGCCACGTCCACGATCGCCACCTTGGACGGCGCGAACTTCGCGAGCGAGTGGTACTTTTCCACCACCTTCGCGTCGGTCTGGAAATACTGCGCACTCGCTCCCGCGCTGGCGAGGGCGGCCAGCAGCGACACGCCGGCGATCGCCCACGCGATGCGCGTGCCCCACCTCCCCCACACGCTTCCCTGCTCGAGGATCACGCGCGTGACCGGCGCTGCATCCGAAAACGGGTTCGTGACGGGCTGGGACGTGCGTTCGATCACCATGAATGTTCCTCCGGGGGGACGCGTCTCGTTCCGGCATTGTTGCCAGTTTTTCCGCCCGACCGCTACCTTCTGGGCTCCCCGAGAGAAGGCCCGCCGGCCGAGGAGCGTGAAGACGTGATTGTTTGCGTGAGCACCGAGTGTTTTCCGGAGGTTCCCCTCGCGAAGGCGATGGAGCGACTCGCGGAGCTGGAATTCACGGCGGTGGAGCTCGACATCCACGAGCAGGGAACGCACCTCACGCCCGCCGGCGTGGCCGCCGATCCGGACGCGGCGATCGCAGCCTGCAGCGATCTGCAGCGGCTGCGACCGGTCGCCGTTTCGTTCGCCGCCCCGGAGACGGCGGAACTGTACGACCGCTTCACGGCCTGCTGCCGGCTGGCGAAGTCACTCGGCGTGGTCACGGTCGTGGTCGATTCGTCCGAGCTCGGCACACCGTTCAACGGCGAGATCGAGAGGCTCCGCAAGATGGTCGCCATCGCCTCCGGCCTGGGGGTGATCGTCGGGGTGCGGACGATGGCCGGGCGGATGACCCAGGACGCCGAGACGACGGCGTCGCTCTGCCGCAACGTGCCGGGGCTCGGGGTGGCGCTCGACCCCAGCCACTTCGTCTTCGGCCACAAGAAGCCCGCCTCCTGGGAATCGATCCTCAAGTACGTCTGCCACGTCCACCTCCGTGACACGCGGCCCGACACCTTCCAGGTCCGGATCGGGCAGGGAGACATCGACTACGGCAAGGTCGTGAGGGACCTGCAGCGGGTCGGCTACAAGCGGGCCCTGTGCGCCCACCTGCCGCCGCTCGAGGGCGTCGATCAGGTGGCCGAACTCCGCAAGATGCGGCTCCTGCTCGAGAGCCTGCTGTAGGCACCGTCGGGACAGGTCACCGCAGCCGCGTCTCGGCCGTTTCGGCGCGGCTTGCCATTTCCGCGTAGGTCCGCGACTTCTCGTCGTTGCCCTGCTCGGCGTACATCGTCGAGAGGTTGCCGTAGGCCACGGCCAGCGACCGTTCCTCGAGCTGCTGGCGATCCACGGCCTCGACCATGAGGTCCACGCCCGTGCGGCTCAACTTCATCGCATCGTCGCGACGGTCCACCTGCCAATACGAGATCGCCATGCTCACGAACGACTCGCCGAGCCGGCCGACGTCCCCCTCCTTCGTGAAGCACGCGTTGTTCTCCCACAGCGGCACGACCTTGTCGAACCACGTCACCGCCGTGGCGTGGGCGCCGTTCTGGAGGCTGTGGAGGATGCCGATCCGGAACATGAGGTCGCCCATCGCGCGACGCTCGATGTCGGTCAACTGCCGCCGTTCGGCGCCGCGTTCGAGGTAGGCGGCCGTCAACGTGGCGTTCTCGAGCATGTCCGAAGCGTCGCCACGCTTCAGCGCGGCATCGATCGCGTCCGCGAGGCCGAGCCCCACCTCCCAGTCGGCCTGACGGCGCCGGTCCACGTCGGTGAGATGGGCGTCGAGTTTCTCGCGGACCTCGAGCAGTCGCTTGACCCACGGGAGCGCTTCCGTGCCCTCGTCGCAGCTGGCCGCCACCGCGAGCGCCCCCCGGCACAGCGTGAGCTCCATCCGGGCTCGATCCGCCCCCTCGGCCCCGGCGTCCCGGACGATGCCCTCGGCCCGACCGATCCACTTGGGAATCACGCGGCCCTTCTGCTGCCAGGTGCCGCGGCCGATGGCCAGCGCCGTGCCCAGATGGGCGTCGAGCAGCACCTCCCGCGCGGCCCTCTGGATCGACTTTGACTGGTGCTTCGCCAGCGGTGTCGCCGTGCGGATCGCCTCCTCGAAATGGGCGACGCTCCGCTGATAGTCGGGGGACTCGGCCTCATTCTCGATCCGACCGAGCGTGCGTGCCGCCTGCGCGGCCACGAGCGGAGGAGCGTTGTCGAGCTTCTTCACCCGTTCGACCCTCGCCCTGGCCTCGTCGATGCGGCCCAGGTGGAGCAGCACCTCCGCGTGCTTGAACTGGGTCCAGATGTCCTCGGGGTCGAGCTTCTCGACGGCCTCGGCAACGGCCAACGCCTGCTGCCAGCGGCCCTGTTCCGCCAGCAGCGCGACGAGGAGACGATGGGCCCGCACGTGCCCGGGATCGATCTCGATCGCATACTGCAGGTCGGCGACTGCGTGGGCGGACGCCTGGTCGATCTCCCCCTCCGCACGAAGCACGAACGGCTCCGGATCGAGTGGCTCGAGGAGCACGGCGAGGGCGGTCTGCGTGCCGGGTTTCACACTGATTACGATGCCCCTCTCGGGAAAGGCCTCGCCGATCGAGACCCCGTTCTCATCGAGGATCGACACGGTCCGCAGGTCGGCGATCTCCAACTGTCCGGCGAGTTGCTTGAGCGCGACCGGCTCGGCGAGCTTGATCCGGATCGACGAGACGACCGAGTCCTCGAGCGTGACCTCGACCCGCTCGAACGGTTCGACGACCCACGACAGGCCCTTCACGTCGTCATCGCGGACGAATTCCTCGCCTGGCCCCCAGGAGGCCTCGATCTCGTCACGGGTCGTCTTGCCGGGTAGCACGCCGCGAAAGCTCGCGGGATCGATCGCGAGCGTGGGGGTTTCCTCGCGTGACCGCGGAGCGGGGGCAGGGGTGGCGGTGTTCGGACCGGCGGTCAGGTGCGCGTCGGCCGGCGGGATGGCGGGCGCCGCACCGCCGGGCGCCGGAGGCGTGGCAACGCTCTCGACGGCGACGGGCAGTCTCGATGGTTCGGCGCGCGGTGCTTCCGCCGCGGTGCCGTCCGCACCTGGATCGTCGCCCGTCGCAGCCGGCTCCGACGTGAGGACGCTCGACTCGGGCCCGAGCCGCGTCTTCTCCGCCGCGGTCGGGGCGACGACGGCCTCGCCCTGGTCGCGGTCGGCCTTGGCCGCAGCCTCGTCCGCGAGTTCAGTCCAGCCGCCGGTGAGCACCGTGGCGGCAGGGGCCGCCGGGGGGGCGGCCGGCCGCTGCGGCTGACGTTCACGACCGCCGATCGACTCGATCCAGTCGGGCAGCCGCATGAGCGGTCTCGGCGGCGCCGTCCTGCCGGCCGGTTCCACGGCACGTGCGGCGGACGACAGCCCGGCGGCTGTCGCGCCGACGACGAGAAGATGCACCAGACGAGCACGCGGACGCCGCTGCATGGTCACGGAAAGGTCCTCCTTGACGGTTTCATCCGAGCGACGGTTCGCCGACCCCGGACGCGGGCGGGAACCTAGGCTTCGCGATTCACCGGGTCCAGACCATGTTTCCCCCGGGTTCCCGCCCGGCCGTCCGGACTCCGCCGCGTCGGCCCCCGCTTCCCAGGCTGCCCAGCCGGCGTCTGACGGCGGGATACAATCCACCCGCATGATCCTGCCCGAGCCCTCGTCCACCGCCGCAGCACCCCGGGTGTACGTGGTCGTCGGAGGCGGTCTCGCGGGGCTCGCCGCGGCCGAGGCGCTCCAGGAACGAAACGCCGGCAGGATCGTCGTCGTCGAGCCGAACCCACGGTGCGGAGGCGTGCTCGACACGGTCCGCCATGACGGCTGGCTGATCGAGCGATCCGCCGACAATTTCCTCGCCGCACGCCCCGAAGGCCTCGACCTCGTCGAGCGGGTGGGACTGTCCCCGAGCCTGATCGGGGTCGATCCGACCGTGCGCCGCGCCCTGATCTTCCATCGCGGTCGAACAGTGCCCGCCCCGGCCGGGTTTCGTCTCCTCGCGCCAGGCAGCATCTCCGGAATTCTCCGGTCACCGCTGCTTTCTGCGGCGGGCAAGGCCCGCGTCCTGTGCGAGGCGTTCGTGCCCCGACGTCGGGACGGCGAAGACGAGTCGCTCGAGCACTTCGCGGTCCGCCGGCTCGGCCGGGAGGCCTTCGAGATGCTCGTTCAGCCGCTGGCGGCCGGGATCTGGACTGCCGATCCGGCCCGGCTCAGCATCGCGGCGGCGTGCCCGGAGTTCGCCGCCATGGAGCGGTCGGCGGGCGGTCTCATCGCCGGTGAACGGGCGAGACTGCGGAACGCCGGCCAGGCCGACGCCGCCTCCGGCGCCCGATACGGGCAGTTCGTGACGCTGGCCGATGGCATGGGAACACTCCCGGCGGCGCTCGTCGCCCGCCTCGCTGCCGGCGGGATCGAGTTTCGCAAGGCCGCCGTGCGCCGCATCGGACGACACGGCGCCGACTGGCTCGTGGAACTCGATGCGGGCCCCGCGTTGCGTGCGGCGGGCGTGGTCGTGGCCACCCGGGCCCCGGTGGCTGCCAACCTGGTATCGACCATCGACGCGCCGCTCGCCTCCGTGCTCGACTCGATCGAGTATGCCGGATCGGCGGTCGTGTCGCTCGGCTATGCCCGCGACGACGTCGCCCACCCGCTCGACGCCGCCGGCGTCGTCGTGCCGCGCCGGGCCGGACGCCGGATCCTCGCAGTCAGCTTTTCCAGTTCGAAGTATCCCGGCCGCGCGCCTGCCGGGCACGTGCTCCTCCGCGTGTTCGTGGGAGGCGCGCTCGATCCGGGGGCTGCCCTCCTCGAAGATGGGCCGCTGGTGGACATGGTGCGGCGGGAGATCGCCGACGTGGTCGGCGCCCGCGGCACGCCGCGGCTGGTGCAGATCGACCGCTGGGTCGGCGCGATGCCGCAGTATCACGTGGGCCACGTCGCCCGCGTCGCGCGGATCCGCGAGCGGCTCGGGATGCTGCGCGGGATCGCCCTCGCCGGGGCGGCCTACGAGGGCGTCGGCATTCCGCAGGTGATCGCTTCGGGCAGGAGCGCCGCCCGCGCGGTCCTGGACTAGGCGGGAGCGCCTGCCAGGTTTCCTTCTCGGGTCACTTCTTCTTCGCGCCCGCGGCCGGAGCCTTGCCGGCTGCCCCTTCGGCGCCTTCTTCGGCCTTCGCCTTCTTCTTCTTCTTCATCGACATCTTGTAGACCCGGACCTTCGGCAGACCGAGCGGGCTGCGGCCATCCTGCCAGCGATCCTGCTCCTTGAGTTTCGTGATCCGCTCGGCGCGGGACAGGACGCCGCGGGCGCTGCTGCTGCCCTTGCGGACACGGAGACTTTTGTCCATCGTCATGGGAGTGATCCTGTGAAGTGCGAGGCGAGTGACGAAAATTTAGGTTGGTCCGGGTCCCGCATCAAGGGCCACGCCCTTGATCCGCGTCAGAAACGCGTCGAGCGTCTCCGGCCGCCGGGCGGGCTCGGGAGCGACGCAGGCCATGATGGCGTCGGCGAGCGGCCGGGGGATGTGGGGCCAATGGCCGCGGATGTCGGCCGGTTCGGAATCGTGCGCGAGCGCCGCCTTGCCGCTCGACCCGCGGGGCCAGGGCAGTTCGTACGTGCAGATCTCGTAGGCCGTGACCCCGAAGGAGAACACGTCGAGCCGTTTGTCGGCCTGCCGGCGGCGGACCACCTCGGGCGCCATGTAGTTGGGAGTGCCGATGCGGTTGCCGGGCTGGAGGAAGACGGGCTGATCGGGCACCGTGAGACCGAAGTCGATGAGCACCAACGTCCCGTCGGGCCGCAGGATGAAGTTCCGCGGGCAGACGTCGCGGTGCACGAAGCCGGCCTGATGCACCGTGGCCACCGCCAGCGCCGCCTGGCGCACGAGATCGAGCCGCTTCGCCGGCGACATCGGCTTCCGCGCCGAGATCAGCGAATGGAGCAGGGTTCCTTCGACGAACTCCTGGACGACGAATGGTCGGCCGTCGGTGGAGGTTCCCCAGCTGAGCGTCTTCACGACATGCGGGCCGGTGATCTTGAGGCCGATCTCGCCCTCCAGCGGCTTCCCCAGCCCCTTGTACCTGCCCTCGATCGGCTCCAGCTTCCTGGGATCGATGATCTTGAGCCCGACGATCGTGCCGGTCTCGTGGTCGCGGGCCTTGTAGAACTGCGACATCGTGCCGGAGACGCCCTCCTGGAGCCGCTCGTACCGGCGCTCGAGGGGCACCCGCGCTCCGCCGCCGAAGAGCCGCTGCAAAAATCCGGAGAGGGACATCGGGGATTCCGCCGCGCGACGCGGAGTGTGGATCGGGGCGGAAGGCCCCCGTCGGGATGCGGGTGGGTCGTGGGCTAATGCGTCTTGAGCGCGGTGAGCTCGGCATGGGCGGCGGCGAGTTCCCGCTCCAGTCGCGGAACATCCGCCGGATCGTCCGGCTGCTTTTTCGCGCCGGCCAACTGCTGCTGCAGTTTCGCGATCTTCTGCTGCAGGACTTCGATCCGCTTCTTGTCTTTCTTGTCCACGGCTCCCCCCGGTGTTTGCGTGGCGGATTTCAGCGTGCGATTGAACGAACCGTGGCGGACGGGGTGTTGGGGCCCGTGTGAAGCTGACGCATCCAGCCCGAGATGAGGACGACGACGAGTCCCAGCGCGAGCGTCACCGTGAGCCACCTCGCGCGGTCGTTCCGCACCCACTGCGTGCCCGCGCCCCGCCCCACGAGGGCGCTCGCGAAGTAGAACATCACCATCGCGATCAGGAACTTCGCGCCGAACAGTGCGTGGTAGCTCGTGTCTCGCATCCAGGTGGCCCCCCAAAAGTCCGGGTCGGCCCTGACACGAGCGTTGAAGATCAGGAAGTTCGCGAGCCCGCTCGCGAGGAGCAGCGTGATCGCACCGATCACCCACGGGAGCCAGCGCCGCCGGATCGCTTCGTGGATCCGCTCCCGCGTGGAGGCGTCGAGTTCCGCGAGGGCCGGCACGAGTCCGAAACGGGCGAAGGCGAGCCCGCCGAGCGCCGCGATGGCGGCCAGCAGATGGACCCAGCGGAGCAGGAGACTGACGGCGGCTGCGGAATCCATGGCGGCTCCGGGAGGGTGCTGATGGCGGCGGGCGACCGCCGCGGACCTCTTATCGTACTCACCGGCCGGAAGCGCTGGTAGAGTTCGATCGATGGACCAGGAAGACGACCTGCCGCACTCCCTCCTCGGGGGCACGCCCCATGACCGCTGGATGCGCCTGGCGCTGGACGAGGCGCGGGCCGCCGCCGCGGAGGACGAAGTGCCCGTGGGCGCGATCGTGGTCGCCGCGGGCCGCGTGATCGCCAGCGCGCACAACCAGCGCGAGCAGCTCGAGGATCCGACGGCCCACGCGGAGATGATCGCCCTCACGCAGGCCGCCGCCGCGCTCGGCTCCTGGCGGCTCGAGGGCTGCACGCTCTACGTCACGCTCGAGCCCTGCCCGATGTGCGCGGGCGCCATCCTCCAGGCCCGGGTGCCCTTCGTGGTGTGGGGCGCCGCCGACCCGAAGGCGGGCGCCGTCGAGTCGCTCTACAAACTCTTCGAAGACCCGCGGCTCAACCACCGCGTCGAGCACACCGGCCGTGTCCTCGCCACCGAATGCGGCGCGATCCTGAGCGACTTCTTCCGCGGCAAGCGCACGTAGGACAGGCTTCAGCCTGTCATGCCTTGTGCGCCCGATCCGGCTCGGAGTTACCCCGTACCGTCTCGCCGGACGTTCGCCTCCCACTTTCCAGTTGAGGAGGCTTCGGGCTCCCCGTGTCCCGGTCGCCGGCGTACGCAGACAAGCGCAGGCATGGATGCCGAAGCGCCGTCGGAGTCGAGTGAGCGGAGGGCAGGATGCCCGCAGCGAACGTCCGGCGACCGGGACATGGGGAGCCCGAAGCCGGCTTGGGCGCGAAATGCCTGGATACGACAGGCTGAAACCTGGCTTACGGCAGGCGGGACGCTTGCCCCACGCGTGCCTACGGACGCTTGTTGATCGGGAGGAATTCGCGGAGCGTCTCGCCCGAGTAGATCTGTCGCGGGCGGCAGATCTTCTTCGTGGGCGAGTGGTGCATCTCGATCCAGTGGGCGATCCAGCCGGGGAGGCGGCCCATCGCGAACAGCACCGTGAACATCTGCACCGGAATGCCCATCGCGCGGTAGATCACGCCCGAGTAGAAATCGACGTTCGGGTAGAGCTTTCTCTCGATGAAATACTCGTCGGCGAGCGCGACCTCCTCGAGCTGCTGGGCGATGTCGAAGATCGGGTCGTGGCGGGCGATTTTCGCCAGCAGTTTGTCGCAGGTGGCCTTGATGAGCTTGGCCCGTGGGTCGTAGTTCTTGTAGACGCGGTGGCCGAAGCCCATGAGGCGGAAGCCGGAGTCCTTCTTCTTGGCGAGGTCGACGTACTTGCGCACGTTGCCGCCGTCGGCGCCGATTTTTTCGAGCATCTCGACGCAGGCCTGATTGGCACCGCCATGGAGCGGGCCCCAGAGGGCGCAGATGCCGGCCGAGATGCTGGCGAACAGGTTGGCGTCGCTCGAACCGACCATGCGCACCGTCGAGGTCGAGCAGTTCTGCTCGTGATCGGCGTGCACGATCAGCAGCATGTCGAGAGCGTCAGCGAAGTCGGGATCGACGTGGTACTCCTCGCACGGCACCGCGAACATCATGTGGAGGAAGTTCTCGCAGTACCCCAGGTCGTTGCGCGGATACATCAGCGGCTGTCCGCACGACTTCTTGTGGCTGTAGGCTGCGATCGTGGGGAGTTTCGCCATCAACCTGTGGACGCTCACCTCGACCTGCCGGGGATCGTGCACGTCGAGCGAGTCCTGGTAGAAGGTGGACAGGGCCCCGACCACGCTTCCGAGCGTCGCCATCGGATGGGCGTCGCGCGGAAACCCCGTGTAGAAGTTCCGCATGTCCTCGTGGATCATCGTGTGGTGCGACAACGACGTGCGAAACGCGTCGAGTTCGGCGGGGTTCGGCAACGTGCCGTAGATGAGGAGGTGGGCCACCTCCACGAAGTCGCACTTTTCGGCCAGCACCTCGATCGGGTATCCGCGGTAGCGGAGGATGCCGTTCTCGCCGTCGAGGTAGGTGATGGCGCTCGTCGTCGAGCCCGTGTTCACGAACCCCTCGTCGAGCGTGATCGCGCCGGTCTGGGCCCGCAGTTTGGCGATGTCGAGGCCGCGTTCCCCCTCCGACCCCACGATCACGGGCAGGTCGATGGACTTGCCGCCGATCTCGAGCCGTGCCACGCCATCGGCCTGCGTGCCCGGCCAGGGGGGCGCGGCGGACGGACTGGCATTCGCGGGCTGCGATGTTGCGGCACTCATGGCGGCGGCACTCCGAGGCGGACCGCCGCGCCGGCCGCGCGGCGGCGAGAACACAGGCGTGACCGCCTGCTCGCGGAGTCTAGCCCTCGCCCCGCGGACCGGCAATCGGCGCCCGTTCCGACACGGGCTTACCGCGTCCTCGCGTCGCCCGGGGATCGGGCCGTGGCGGTGGGAGGCTGACCGTCGAAGATCGTCCACACGGGCGTCCGCTCCCTGAGTTTGGCCAGATAGTCGTCGATCTCGCGCTTTCGCCGCTCCTGGTGCAGCATCTCGCGGATCTCCACCTGGGCCTCGAGGAACGGCTTGCGTCCGGCCTCCGTCCGCTCCGTCACCCGCACGATGTGGAGAGACTGTCCGTCGTCGAGGATCGTGCTCAGCTGGCCCACGGGGAGCGTGAACACCGCCTCGTCGAGCACCTTCGAGGCGAGGCTGCCCCTCGTCGTCCAGTCGTAGCCGCCGCCCGTGGATGCGGTCGCCCCCTCCGAGCGGGTCTTGGCGATGTCCGCGAACGGCTTCCCCTCGAGCACGTCGTTGCCCATCGCGGCGAGTTTGTTCCATGCCGCCTGACGGGGCTGGGCCGGTGTGATCCGGACGGTCAGTTGCTCGAACTTCGCCCGCGCCGGGAAGTCGTATTCGGCGAGGTGGTTCTCATACCACGCGATCATGTCGGCATGGGGAATCTCCTCGTCCTTCGCGACCTTCTGCTGGATCCACTGTTGCGAGAGGGCCCGCTCGAAGAACATCTTGCGGACCCGGTCGAGTGACTGGCCGCGCGACCTCAAAAGCTGCTCGTACTCGAGCGAGTTCGCCACGCCGGCATCCTTGATCATCTTGGGGAGTTGCTGCTGATCGAAGGCCTCGTTCACCTTCTTTTCGATTTCGGGCAGCTTGGCCTCGGGGATCGTGCGGCAGGCGTCCACGTACACGATCAGCGACTCCACGTGCTGCGGCAGCACCTGCCTGCAGATCTGCATCTTGAGTTCCCGGATCTGCTCCGGCTTGAGGCCCGGCGACACCTTCGCCAGCCAGTTGAGCGCGCTCGGCGTGAGGAGATCGCCCTCGAGCACGACCTCCGGGCCGACGCGGGCCACCACCATGGCCGTATCGAGCGATTGCGCCTCCGCGAGCAGCCGATCGGACGCCGACGCCGCGCCATCGGCACGGATCGGCTCCTGGTACTGCGCCTGGACGACACCCTCCGACGTCTTGCCCGCGAGTTCGGGGCCGAAGTCGATCGGCACGATCGGGGCGCCGGGATCGGAACGGATGCTCGACAGGACGTGGTTGTCGGCGTTCTTCCCCGCGGGCTTCCGCCCGGGCCAGCCCTCGGGCCGCGACACCGTCTTCGGGATCGTGGGGGTGAAATGCGGGGTGGATGTCCCGTTCGGGCCGGGCTGTCCGACCGCCAGCGGCGCCTGCGTGGCGTTCGCGGCTCCTTCGTCGAACTGGTTGGCGATCCGCTGGCCCCATGCCTCCATCGACACCACGCTCAGGCACAGCCCGACCATGGCCGCCAGAAGACGCGGCGTTGGTTCACGGCGGCGTGCGCCCGGCTGGTTCATGAACGGCGGCTCTCGGGGGGCGGGGACTATAGGTCTGCCCGCACGCGAGTCGCAAGACCGTCCCCCGGGCCGGAAATAGGGCCGCCGGGCGCGGGAGCGAGGAACGACCGCACGGCCGCCACGAGCCTGTCCGGGTCGGCGAGAGTCTCACGCGACAGCGGCAGCACCGTCGTCTTCTGGTCCACCATCCGCACGGTGCGGCCCCGGCCGACGGCGGCCGCCCGCAGCCTCTCGAGCGCGGCGCGGTCGTGGTGGCCGATCACGATCATGCCCGGATGCCTGGCGATCGAGTCGATGCCGAAGCCGGCGGCGACGACCCGCAGGCGGGCATGATCGAGCAGGCGGGCCGCCTCGGATGGCAGCGGGCCGAACCGGTCGGCAAGCTCGGCGGCGAGGTCGTCGATCTGGCTCTCCTCCCCGGCCCGCGAGAGCCGCCGATAGACGTCGATTTTCGTGCGGAAGTCGGAGATGTAGTCGCGGGGCAGCCAGGCCTCGCCCGGAAGGTCGATGTTCACCTGCGGGGGTTCGGCGGGAGGCAGCGCCTTGAGCCCGCGCACCGCCTGCTCGAGGAGGCGGCAGTAGAGCTCGTAGCCCACCGTGGCGATGTGGCCGCTCTGTTGCGTGCCGAGCAGGTTCCCCGCGCCGCGGATCTCGAGGTCGCGCATGGCGAGCGAGAATCCCGCGCCCATGCTCGAAAATTCCTGGATCGCCCGCAGCCGGCGGGCCGCCGTGCTCGTGAGGTGGGCCGTCTCGTCCACGAGCATGTAGCAGTAGGCACGGTGGTGAGACCGGCCCACGCGACCGCGAAGCTGGTGGAGATCGGCGAGGCCGTAGGTGTCGGCCTCGTCCACGAAGATCGTGTTGGCATTCGGGATGTCGAGGCCGCTCTCGATGATCGTGGTGGCGAGCAGGATGTCGGTCCGGCCTGCCACGAAGTCGAGCATCACCTCCTCCAGCTCGCTCTCCGAAAGCCGGCCGTGGCCGATGCCGATCGTCGCCTCGGGCACGATCTGCGCGAGCCGGTGGGCCACCTGGTGGATGTCGTGGATCCGGTTGTGGACGAAGAACACCTGCCCGCCCCGCGCGAGCTCGCGATCGATCGCGGTCTTGATGAGCGTGGGGTTCCAGCGCGCCACGCGGGTCTCGACGGCGATCCGATTGGCCGGCGGCGTGGTGAGGTTCGAGATGTCGCGGATCCCGAGCATCGACATGTGGAGCGTCCGTGGAATCGGCGTGGCCGTCATCGTGAGCACGTCCACGCTCGCCCGCAGCGCCTTGAGCCGCTCCTTCACGTCCACCCCGAACCGCTGCTCCTCGTCCACGACGAGCAGGCCGAGGTTCGCGAAGTGGATGTCGCTCTGCGCGAGGCGGTGGGTGCCGATCACGATGTCCACGCTCTTGCGGGCCAGCCCTTCGAGCACCTCCCGCTCCTCCTGGGCCGACGAGAATCGCGACAGGGCGCGGATCGTGAACGGGAACTCGGAAAACCTGGCCGCAAAGCTCCGCCGATGCTGCTCGGCGAGCACGGTCGTGGGCACGAGCACGGCCACCTGATAGCCCGCCTCGACCGCCTTGAACGCGGCCCGCATCGCCATCTCCGTCTTGCCGAATCCGACGTCGCCGCAGAGCAGCCGGTCCATCGGCTTGGAAATCTCCATGTCGGCCTTGATCGCCGCGTTCGCCGTCAGCTGGTCGGGAGTCTCGTCGAACGGGAACGACTCCTCGAACGCCCGCTGCCAGGGCGTGTCGACGGGAAACGGGATGCCCGGCCGCTCGGCCCGTCGGGCCTGAAGCTGGATCATGTCGGCGGCCATGTCGGCCACCGCCCGCTGCACGGCCGCCTTCTGCTTCGCCCACAGCGTGCCACCGATCTTCGCGAGCTTGGGCGCGAGCTTCGTGCCGCCGACGTACTTCTGGACGAGTTCGATGCACGAGGCGGGCACGTAGATCCGCGTGCTCTCGGCGAACTCGATCTCCAGGAACTCCTCGGTGCGGTCCTGCTTCTCGAGCAGCTTGAGCCCGCGGTAGCGGCCGACGCCGTGGGCCACGTGCACGACGTAGTCGCCCTCGTGGAGATCGAGAAACGTGTCGATCGCGCGGGTGAGCCGGTGCCGCGGTGCCCGCACCGTCGCGTCCTCGCGGCGGAAGAGCTCGGCACTCGACACGATCACGAGCTTCTCGGGCACGAGCCGGAACCCGGCCGACAGCCGGCCGCGGGCGAAGTGGAGCCGGCCGGATTGTGCCGGCGCGCTCGCGGCCAGCAGCTCGCCGAGCCGTTTCTCCTCGGCGTCGGTGGGGGCGACGATCCACACATCCTGGTCCTTGCCGACGGTGCCGAGTTCCTCGCACACGCGGTCGAGCACGCCCGTGAACCGCTCCACGCTCTCGACCGCGAGCGTGGCCGTGGCCTCGAGGCTCGACGGCGCCACCGAGGCGAGCGTCACCGACGGAAACCGGTAGATCCGGGTGAACGTCTCCTCGGGGTCGGAGACGTTCGCGGCCCCCTTGAGCCGGTCATAGGCTCGCTTCGCCTCCTCGAGGCATTCCCCCGGCTCCACGACCGCCCACCACGAGCCGGCCGGCAGGATGTCGGCGAGGTGCGTCCGCCTGGCCCCCGCGCTCACGCCCAGCGCCGTGAGGTCGATCGTTCCGAGCACCTCCACGCTCCGCTGCGAGACGGTGTCGAACGTGCGCAGCGACTCGATCTCGTCGCCGAAGAGTTCCACCCGCACGGGCCGATCCCAGTCCACCGCGAACAGATCGACGATTCCGCCACGGCGGGCGAACGTGCCCGGCCGGTCGATCGAGTCGGCGGCCTGCCAGCCGCGGGCCGCGAGCCAGTCGGCCAGTTCCAGCGGGTCGAGCCGACCACCGACCGCGAGCCGCCGCGTGCTGGCCTCGATCTCCCGCGGGTCGGCGAGCGGCGCGATCAGGGCCTGGATGCTGGTGACGACGATCGCGGGGCGTGCATCGGCGACCGTGAGCCGCTTGACGAGCGCGAGCCGCTCCGCGCTCGCGGGATCGTCGGCGAGCGACTCGTCGTCGAGGCTCTCGAGCGCCGGCAGGAGCGCCACGGGCCGCGAGGTGAAGATCGCGAGGTCGGCGCAGAAGGCATCCGCCTCGTCCGCATGCGGGAGCACCACGACCAGCGCCGCGGGGTCGTGAGGTCGCGTCTCGGCGAGTTTCCCCGCGAGCGCCGCCGCGACCAGGGCGGACGCCGATCCCCAGGTTCCGCCGACCGTGCCGCTGTGTCCCGCACGGAGACTGGCGACCACCTCGGCGAACCCGCCATGCGCGTCGAGCGTGTCGGCCAGACCCGGCAACCGTCGGTCAGGCCGTGTGGTTTTGCGTGCCACTCGTGCGGCCAGTATACGGCCCCGTCCGTGCCGGCCCCAAGCCGGCGCCGCTCAGCGGGGCGGCGCCGGGCCGAAAAAACCTCACCCGTAGGTCCTGATGTAGGCCTTTTCCTCGTCCGTGAACGGAATGCCCGCTCTGTCTCCCCTGTCGATCTGCTGCCTCAGCTTCTCCATGATCGAGTCCTTGAGGTTTCTGAATTCGCGAGGCTCCGAATCCTCCTGGACCTCCTCGTACTTCCTGACGATCCCCGCGAACTCGCCGAGCACCTTCGATTTGCAGTCGCCGAAATTGGTGAACATCGTCGCCGCCATCACCGAGATCGCGGAAAAGCAGGCCAACTGTTCCAGGCTGCAGAACCCCTTCCTCGCCTGGTGACCGACACGGGGACCCGCGGTCACGATCGCCGGCGCGGCCGACGCGGCGGCGATCGATCGCCCACCGACGCCACCGGGTTGCGAGACTGCCTGGGAGGGGGCATGCCGCAGGCCGAGCAGGGCGAGCAGCGACCAGCCCACGATGGCGAAGGCACGGAGGGCCGAAGGATCTTTGGCGACGCGGAACCCGCGGGAATCTCGGCGGCGGACCTGTGCGACAATGGGGGCCATGGGAAACTCCTTTCGCGAACGCGTGCCGGTGTCCGGTGAGTCACGACCTGCCCCGTCATCGTGAGTCCGTTCGCTGCCGGCAACTCTACGGAGCCCCTCCGTCGAGTTGCACGGCAGAGGTCGGAACATGCGAAACTCCGCTGGATTCGAACAGTTTTCGCGACGTTGGACACTTGGCATCGACCCCTCGGGCTCGCCGTCGGAGGGACGCCGGGCCGGTGCGGGATCAGGGCATCTCGCCCTGTTCTTCGACCGCCCACAGATTCCGCTGCGACGCGACGAACAGCGTCTTGTTGGCCGCGCAGGGGATCGACCACACCGGCGACCCGAGCTTGATCTGGGCGAGCGTCTTCTTGTGCCGCCCCGCCGCAAGCACCGTGAACGTCTTGCGACCACCGATGTACACCTTCCCGTCCACCAGGAACGGCGAGGACCAGATCTCGTCCTGCGTGTCGTGGAACCAGACCAGTTCACCGCTGTCGGCGTCGAGGCAGTGGAGTTTGCCGGCGTACTCCGCCGCGTACACCAGCCCGTCGTCCACCGCCACGGTCGACAGCGCCCGCCCGATGCCCGTGTACCGCCACACGAGGCGGGCCTCCGCCCCATCCTCGACGCCGTCCACGGCGATGCAGGAGAGCGCGCCGCGGCCGGGCCCGTGCACCGGGTCCTGACCGATCGCCACGTACACCCGGTTCCCGACGATGACCGGCGACCCGATGATCTCGTTCGGGCTCACGACGAGCCCTGCGTCGTCGATCGACGTCGCCTTCCCGCGCACCAGCGCCCAATAGTCGATCGGAATGTCGCCGCGGGCCCGGTAGCCGGGCGGATTGCAATCGACCACCCAATCGCGGTCGAGAATCGTCGTCGGCGACCGCGGCCGGGCATCCGGCGCGAGGGGCACGAACCCGTGGCAGCGGCCGTCGCCGCCACCGAAGATTACCCGCTGCCCCCGCGGCGAGTCGAGGATCGTCGGAGAGGACCATTGCCCATGGAACACGTCGGCGCTGATCGTGCCATCGTCACGGGCGAGGAGCTGTCCCGTCTGTCTGTCGAGGACGACGAGCGAGGCGGCGGTGGGCAGGACCACCTTCCCGTCGTACACGCCGTTGGCCGTGCACACGTAGAGGTGCGGCCCCACCACGAGCACCGAGCAGTTGGCCGCGTCATGGGGAAACACCGGCAGATCGCGGATCATGTCGAACCGCCAGAGGATGTCGGCGTCGCGAGGGTCGGGCGCCACCGGATCACCGCCTGCAGGCACGCTGAACGTGGACTCCTCGCGAAACGGACCGTCGTTGCCGTCCGCCATGCCGTCCGCGTCGAGGCACACCACCTCGCAGCGGTTCGTGACCAGGTAGACGAATCCACCGTCGACCGTGGCGGTGGAGCAGATCCCGAGGTTCATGTCGTCGAAATCCTCGCTCACGAGCTTGCGGTCGATCTCCAGACGCGGCACGACCAGCCGCCACACGAGATCGCCCGTCTTCTCGTCGAGGCACATGAGCACGCCGCCGCGGCTGGGGCGAAACCGCGGGTCGTCGAGATCCTCGTCGTTCGTGCCGATGTAGACGCGGCCATTCGCCACGACCGGCCCCGAGTAGTTCTCGCTGCCGAGCCGCACCAGCCACCGCACGTTCTTCGCCGTCCCGGGATCGAACCCGAGTCGATCACGCTTTTTCTTCCCGGGATGGAACTGCGCCGGGATGCCCGTCTCGTGCGACACGAGGTTCCGCCGTTGACCGCCTCCCCACTGCGTCCAATCGGCCGCCTGGCCCGCACCGGTCGCACACGCCGCCGCCATGACCGCCATGACCGCCACGGCCACCATGTCGAGCCACGCCACCACGCCGGCCCCGCGCCGCCAGTTCACGTTTCCGCCCTTTCGCCGCTCGAACCGCTGGATTTCACCCGTCGAACCGCCCACCCGGCCGACCGCTGGAGCCCGCTGGAGCCGTCGATTGTGGTTGGCGTCGGGGCGCCCGTCCAGATGCCCTCGGGACGGGCCCTGCCGGTTTTTCGGCGGCCTTTTTATCGGGTATGGTTTAGGGATTCCTTCGTCCGCCCCACGGAGCACACCCCATGGCCACCGCCTCCCGCCCAGCCTCCTCGACCGGCTTCGTCTCCGGGGCCGACGTGGTCGTCGAGTCGCTGATTCGGCACGGCGTGGACGTGATCTTCGCCTACCCGGGCGGGGCGAGCATGCCGCTGCACCAGGCGCTCACGCACGCGAAGGACCGCATCCGCACGATCCTGCCGCGACACGAGCAGGGCGGGGCGTTCGCCGCCCAGGGCTATGCCCGCACCACGGGCAAGCCGGGCGTCTGCATGGCGACGAGCGGCCCGGGAGCCCTGAACCTGGTGACGGCGATTGCGGACGCCAAGATGGACAGCGTCCCCATGATCGCCCTCACTGGGCAGGTGGGCACGAGCGTGATCGGCACCGACGCCTTCCAGGAGACGCCGATCGTCGAGGTCTGCCGCGGGATTACGAAGCACCACTACCTCGTCACCGACGCCGGCGACATCGCCCGCGTGATGAAGGAGGCGTTTCACATCGCCACCACGGGTCGCCCCGGCCCGGTGCTCGTCGATCTCCCCAAGAACATCCAGGTCACGCAGCTCGTCCCCGACTACGACGTGCCGATGAACCTGCCCGGCTACCGCCCCGAGCCGCGGCCCATCCAGCCGGAGCAGATCGCGCAGGTGGCGGCAGCCATCAAGCGGGCCAAGCGGCCCGTGATCTACGCGGGCGGCGGCGTGGTGACGGGGAACGCTTCGGACGAACTCCGGGAGCTTGTCCGCAAGACGGGCATCCCGGTGACGATGACGCTCATGGGCCTCGGGGCTTATCCCGGCGACGATCCGCTCTCGCTCGACATGCTGGGCATGCACGGCAGCGTGTACGCCAACTACGCCGTCGATCAGGCCGACCTCCTGCTCGCCATCGGCGTCCGGTTCGACGACCGCGTGACGGGCAAGGTGAGCGAGTTCGCCCAGCACGGCTTCATCGTCCACATCGACATCGATCCCTCGGAGATCAACAAGAACAAGCTCGTCCACATCCCGATCGTGGCCGACGTCGAGGACGCGCTCCACGCCCTCAACAAGATCGTCGAGAAGCCGGCGGCGAGCCTCGCCCCGTGGCACGCCCAGATCGCCGAGTGGAAGAAGGAGGACCCGTTCTCCTTCGACACGGCCTATCCGGGCATCCTCGCCCAGGAGGCGATCCAGACGCTCTCGCAACTCACCGCCGACCGCGACACGGTCGTCACGGTGGGCGTGGGACAGCACCAGATGTGGGCGGCGCAGTTCTACAAATTCCGCCAACCGCGGACCTGGCTGTCCTCGAGCGGTCTGGGAACGATGGGCTTCGGACTGCCGGCGGCCATGGGGGCGAAGGTCGGCCGGCCGGGATCACTGGTCGTCGACATCGACGGCGACGGCAGCATCCTCATGAACATCCAGGAGTTCGCCACCTGCAAGACGGAGGACATTCCGGTGAAGGTGCTGCTCCTGAACAATCAGCACCTCGGCATGGTGGTGCAGTGGGAGGATCGGTTCTTCAAGGGCAACCGCGCCCACACGTACCTCGGCCCCGTCGATCACCCCGAGGCCTGCGGGCAGGGTGACGGAATCTCTCCCGGGGACCGGTATCCCGACTTCGTGGCCATCGCGAGGGGTTTCGGCTGGCAGGCGGAGACGATCTCGGCGAAGAAGGATCTCCGTCCCGCGCTCGAGCGGCTGATCGACGCGCCGGGGCCGGCGATCCTCGACGTGCAGGTGCCCTACCAGGAACACGTGCTCCCGATGATCCCGAGCGGGATGACAGTTCGGGACCTTATCAAGAAGTAACGCCGAAAGTAGCGCCGGCTTCGAACTCCCCATGTCCCGTCGCCGGACGTTCGCCTCCGCCCTCCAGGCTCCGGCTCACTCGGAGTGACGGGCGCTCCGCCATCCTGGCTGCGCTGGTCACAAACGCCGGCTCCCGGGACACGGGGAGTCCGAAGCCTCCCCGACTGTTCTCTCGAAAGACTGCCGGGCTGGATGCCCGGCCTTCGAGAGCGAACGGACGTTCGCCAAGCAAAAATCGGCAGGATGCGGATGTTTTGCGTGCTCACGGAAACGGGTTGTCGAACGGCGACGCGTTCGGATCGGCGGGCTTGGGTTGGGCGGGTGTCGCTTCCTCGGCCTGCGGCTGCCGCACGGCCCGCTTCGCTCCCGGCACCGGCGGCCGCAGCACATCGAGCGCGTCGAGCACCGCATCCTCGTCGGGCGTCTGGTCGATTCGCAGCCCCTCCTCCGTGAGTTCCTTGGCGAGTTGCTTCGCGGCACCGCCCGCCTCGCCGAGGAGCGTCGCGAGGCCCTGCTTGCCGTCCGTCGTCAGGATCGCCGTTCCGAGGGAATACAATCGCCAGGCGGCACGGCGGCAGGCCTGCTCCGAGGGTGCGGCCTGATCGACGACGGGGATCGGCATGCCATCCACACCGATACCGGGCTGCCCGACGGGCGCCGTCGCCCCGCCACGCCGATACCGCTCCTCGAACCGCCGCGCGGTGGCATCCCGCTCCTCCGTCTCGAGCGTCGTCACGGCCAGTTTCCTGATCGCCTCGACGACGGCCGCCGCGTCGACCCCCGACGCGGCATCGGCCGCGCTGCCGAGAGCCGCAGCGGCCCTCACCCGCAGGTCGATCGAGCGCGTCTCGTCGGTAACGATGCCGGCGACCGTCGTCGCCAGCTTCTGGGGAAGCGGCTTCGACACGGCCGGTACGATCTGCAGCGCCCGCGACACCAGCCATTCCTGTTCGACACCCCGTGAAGGATTCCCGGGCTCCTCGAGGATGCCCGCGACCGCCGCCCGGATCACCTCGGCGTTTTCCCCGCCCGCCGACTTCTCGACCTGCCGCGCGATGCCCGCGAGCGCCGCGATCCGCACCGCGTCGGGCAAGTCGCCGTCGCCGGCGGCCGCGGCAAGTTGCGGGGCCGCCCCCGGCCACGGCTTTCCATCCCGCCCCTTGAGATCCGCGATGAGAAGCATCGCGTTCACCCGCACCACCGGATCCGCCATCCCGTCGCGAGCCAGTGCCGTCATGAACTGCGCCACGGCGGACGACATCTCTCCGTAGATCTTGTCGTCGGGAACGTCCGCCAGGACGACCTCGCGGATGCGTTTGCGCGTCTGCTCGATCAGCGAGCGGTTGTCCTCCAACGCCAGCTGTGGCAGCACCGTTTCCTCGAGGAACGCCCGGGCGTTGACGTCGAACTGCCCCCCTTCGCGCAACTTCTCCTTGAGTTCGCGCAGTTCACGGCAGGCCTCGACCTTGTTCCAACCGAGATACTTCGGTTCCGCCTGCGCCACCCGGGCCGCGAGCACCGCGAGTGCCGCGATCGCGAGAACGAGTCCTCTGATGAACGCCAAACCGTGCCGGTGGTGCGTGCTGATCATCGGCCGAACGGGCTCCCGAACGGAGTTTCAGGGCTGGCAGCGGGCTGTTTGTCGCGACCGCCCTTGCCGTCATCCGCCGGCGGCAACGTGCCGATGTGGCGATCGACCTTGCGTTGCGACTCGGCCGCCGAGGCCACCGCGAACGTCCCGTCGGGGTTGAGAAACAGCATGTCGAGCGGTTCCGGCGGCGGCGACCCCTTGCCGGACCGCGTCTCGGTGCGGTCCTCCTGACGGCCGCGCACGTCCACGAGCACCGCCTCGGTGAAGACATCCTCGCCCCGCGCCCGCGGGTTGCCCGGCTTGTTGAGCCGCTTGTCCACGTTCACGATGCCGCCGGGCTCGGTCACGAGGCTGCGGAGCGCATATCCGCCCGTGTCGGTCCCCTTGTCGAGCACGAGGACCTCCACCATGCCGGGCTTGAACCGTTTCGAATCCGCTTTCCGCAGCGCCCGAACGAGCAGGCCGCTCGTGCCGGGCACGGTGACCGGCTCGGTGGCGTTGCTCGGCGCCGACGCGAGTTTCAAGTCCTTGGCGAGGGCCGCTTCGGCGAGGTAGCGCGGCTCCAGGTCGAGGTTCGGGTTCAGGAGCGAGAGCCGCACCCGATACCGATAGGTTTTGCCCGGTTCGACGCTCGTATCGACGAACCGGAAGAGGCCGTAGTCCACCCTCGGGATCGGGCGTCCGGCGGCGTCCATCATCTCGGGCGGCGGGCTGATTTCCGCGGCCCCGAACCCTGACGGACCCGGTCCGAACTCTCCGCCGGGTACACCGAAGCCCGCCCCCGCCCCGGGCGGCTGTCCCGGGAGAACGGTCGCCGCCTGCTCGGCCTGCTCGGCCGCCAACCGCGTCTGTTCCTCGGTCAACTCCTTCATTTTCGCCACGAACCACGGATGCACCGTCTCGAAACCCCACGGATCTCCGGCGAGGAGTGGCAGCGGATTGCAATACGGATAGGACGCACCGCGGATCTGCTCCGGGCTGAGCATGAAGCCGGGGGGCAGGAGCTCCGGTTGGAGTCCGGCCCATTGCTTCGCCGCGTCGGCGTAGAACTGCTTGAGGTCGATCCGCTTCCACTCCTCGCGGCCGTTGGGTGTGACCACGGCACGCTCGATGAGGTAATCGCTCCAGTACGGCACGTCGCGTTGCGGATCACGCAGCCCGGCCCGGGCGAATCGCTCCGCGTAGTCGCCGGTCTGCTTGGCGACGGGAATCAGGCCCGTCACGACGCAGTAGGGGATCAGCCGCCCTTTCGTCGCGGGCGCTCCGGGCACCATCATGCCGGGAGCCATTCCCTCCGGAGGCATCATGCCCGGACCGAACTCGCTCAATCCCGGCGGCAGGCCCGGCATGGCGGCCTGGCCGGCCTGAGCCTTGTCCTTGCGCCGACGCTTGTCCGACCCCTTGCCATCGCCGTCGTCCGGCGCATCGACGTCGGGATTGCGACCGGGCGCTGCGGCGACCGCCCGCTCCGGCATGAATGCGATTCCGGCGACCGCCCGCAGCTCCTCGATCGGGAACACCTCCGGCTTCGAACGCCGCGTCTTCTCCTCGAACAGCGGCTTGTTGAACAGGGCGACCGGCGGGGGCTGCTGCACGTCCGGCTTCCGCCACGGCTCGATCAATTTCGCCAGACTCGTGGTGCGCAGCTCGTCCGCAGGGGGCTGCTTCACGGTCTGGATGTGAGTCGATGCCCGAGTCGCCTGTTCCTCGATGGCGGCCGGCTGCTGCTCACGGCCGGCGGTCTTCGTGCGGGCGGCACCGATGCCCAACCCTATCAGCCCGCAGGCGATCGCGGCGACGACCGCCGCACCGATCTTCTCGCCGTGGTCGAGGAGAAACTGGATCACCGATTCCTTGTCGAGCCGGAGGCTGGGAAGCTTCATGGCTGGGCGGCTCCAACGGGCTCGGCGGCGGGTTTCCCGGGGGCCGGCGGCGGGGCGACGGCGGCGTCATCGGCCGCGGGCAGTTCGTCGCCCGCCGCAGCATCGAGGCCGAGCACCTGGGGGTCGGGAACCGTCGCGAGCCCCACCGTGCCGCGCACCTCGATCGTCACGTCGTTCGGCCGGCTCCCGGCCGGCGCGCGGCCGCCGAACTCCACGGGTCCGGATCCAAACTCGGCCACCGGCGCCCTGCCGCCCGCCATCCCTGCCGACGACGCAGTGTTGATCCGCACCTGCCGGACGTCGATCGGCACCGGCATCGTCGAGAGGTCGGTGAGCAGGGCGTCGATCTTCCGCTCATCGATCACCGCACGGACCATGAACGGCACGAGGTGCACGAGCTGCGCGTCGGGCGACGCGGAAATCTCGGCCGAGGTCAGCGGCTTGCCGTTGAAATCGACGTAGATCCAGTTGCGCAACAGGTCGTCGGGCGACGTGGTCGCCTCGGGAGGGGGCGCGTCCATCGGTCCCGCCGCCATCGGCCCCTCGCCGCCGCCGGCGAACCGCGGATGGAGGGGGCGGACCGAGCCTCCCCCTTCGGGTGAACCCATCATTTCGGGCGGGGGTGAGAACTCTCCCGCCGGCGCGGCCCCTGGCGCCGACGGCAGCGCGATCCGTCCACCGCGCGACGCGCCGGGATCGTCCTCCGCGGCCGGATACCCGACCAGGATCGACTCGACGACCGGAATCGCGGCGTTGAACGGCCCCGCCGCCGCCTTGTTGGCGCGAGCGATGGCGTCCGCCAGCAATCCGTAGACCCAGAGTTCCTCCTGGGCCAGGAGCACCTGCAGCGTGGACGGGGGCTTCGCCCAGTTGAAACTCGCGTACAGCCGCTGCTGATCGGTGGGCTCCCACCGGACCGGCGCCGCGGGCTTCTCCGGCACGCCGGGTCGGACGCGGGGCATGCCCGGTTCCATCATCGGCGGCGCGGCGGCGGCCTCGGACTCCATCATCAACTCGTCCGCTCCCATGCGCGACGGCAGCGAACGCACCACCGCCCGGACGCCGTTTTGATACCTCTCGAGCAGCGGCCGCGGAAGTTTTCCGCCCGGCTTGAGCGCGGCGACCCTCTGGACGAAGTCCTGACCGAGCGACGCCGGCCAGGCTCGCAGCGGCTGTTGGCTCGTCCAGAGCCTTTGCCATTCGGAGAGAGTGTCGAGCTTGACGCGTCGCGTCGCCTTGTCGATCTCGTTCGACCAGGCGTCGTTGGGGTGAGGCTGGATGCCGGAAACGCTCTTCACCGCGGCGAGTCGGCTCTCGACCTGCCCGCGCGAGGCGTCGATCTCGGAGGCGAGCCTGCCACGGGCGCCGAACACGACCGGGAGCACCAGAAACGGCACGAGCGCGACAAGCAGCCAGAAATGGTGCTTCACCACCGCGTCGATGACGGGCCGCACGTTGTCGGGGATCTGGATCATGAGTTGGTGGAGGCGTCAGCCACCGTCCGGAGCGGGGGGCGTCTGGGTGGCAGCCGGCTGCGGCCCGCCCGGGGACACGGGTCGCCACGCGAACTGCAGCACGAAGTCGAACCGGCGGAGTCGGAGGCCTGGATCCTCCTGCGGCGCCGCTCCGGGAAACAGCTCGGGGCGGGGCTGCGTTGGCTCGCCCGCTGCGGCTGCCGTCTCCCGTGGCACGACCACCGTCTTCACCGGCGACGATGCGACGATCACCGGATGGCCGATCCCCAACTCTTTCACCGAGACCAGCTGCCCCGCGAGGGGACCGGCCGACACGGACACCTCCCCCGCCTCGCCGAGCAGCCCCTTGATGATGGTCGAACGCACGAACTGGGCGGCCTCGTCCGGCTTGTGGTGGTCCTCGTTGTGGTAGTGGTAGCCCGTCAACTGCACCACCCAGCCCGGACCGGCCGGCGCGGCATGCACCGCGCCCGGCGCCGCCGCTTCCGGTGCCGCGGGCGGAGGGGCGGCCTCACCCGCCGCAGGCTCGACCGCCACGTCGATCTCCTCGGTGGCGTGCGTCTCGCTCCACTGCTGCTGGACCCGGTCGCACCAGGTCTTCAGGTCGGGGAAGTACTGGCAGTCGATCGACGTGATGTGGAGTTCGTTGCGATCTGCCGGATTCGCCGGCACCTGCCCGGGAGGGTCGCGTGGCAGCAGCGACTGCACGGCCCGCAGCATGTCGAGCGATTGAAACCGCCTGTCCTCGACCTGCACGAGGGCCCGCTGCTGGGCGATGGCCGCGTCGCGTTTCTGCTTCGCCTGATCGAGGGCCGCGAGAGCCGCCTGCGACTGCGTCTTCACACCGTCGGCACGTGCGAAAGCCGCGGCGTAGAGATTCGGGGCGAACGACGTCCAGGCGAAATACATCCCCAGGAAACTGATCGCCGCGGCGGTGAGCAGGCCGACACCGGCGGCGATCGCCCACGGCTTCTTGGCCTCGATGATCCGCTCGTGGATGATCTCCCGGGGCAGGAGGTTCGTGCTGATCCCCCCCCCGCCCGCCCCCTCGAGCGCGAGGCCGTAGGCGGTGCCGAAGGCGAGGCGATTCTCACGGAACGCCGGCGCGCCGACGACGTTCGCCCCCTCGAGCCCGCGGAACGTGTCGAGCCGCTGCACGTCGAGCCCGAGTTGCTTCGCCACGAACTCGGAAAGGCCTCGCAGCTTCGTCGCATTGCCGAGCAGGAGCACCTTTCCGATCGTGGCCGAGCGGTCGGTGCTGGCGAAGTAGTTGAGAGACCGCTGCAGTTCCGACGCGAACTCGGTGAACACCGGCCGCATCACCTTGAAGACGAGTTTCGGATCCTCCGCGCGGACGGCATTCCGCTTGAGGTGTTCCGCCTTGGCGAACGTGAGCTTCATGCCCTGCACGAGGGCCTTCGTGAAGCTGCTGCCTCCGATCGGGATGCTGCGCTGCCAGATCCGCAGGCCGTTGGTGACCACGAGGTCGGTCGTGTCCACGCCCATCGACACCAGCGCGATCGAGGCGGGCGGCTGGTCGGGATCGATCGCTGCCGGTTCGGGCAGCTGATCGAACATGATCATGTTCGCGAGGGCGGTGGGCGCGAGTTGCAGCACGTCCACCTCGATGCCCGCCTGCGTCAGGGGCGCAAGCGCCTTGTAGACCTGCTCGCGCTTCATCGCGAACAGGGCCACCTCCGCGTCGATGACGAACCCACCCTCCTCCATTCCGCCCGCGAGCCGCTGCCAGTCCCAGACGACCTGCTCCAGCGGAAACGGGATCTGCTGACGCGCCTCGTACTTGACGATGTCGGGGATCTTCTTCGACTCGATCGGTGGCAGCTTGATGAATTTCACGAGGCCCGACTGGCCGGGCACCGAGACGGCCACCCGGTCGCCACGGAGGTCGTTGCGGCCGAGGAACTCCCGCAAGGCATCGCCCACGAGTTCGACGGGATCGGCCTCGGGCTGCGTGAGCAGCATCGGATATTCGACGTAGTCGAAGGCCTCGGCAGTGAGCTTGCGCGGCTCGGCCGAAAGACGGCAGCGCACCGCTTTCAGGGCGCACTTGCCGATATCGATGCCCCAGCAGAACGGGCTGCGTGCCATGGGCGGTGCCAGAAGGGAGCGAACGGACGGGCCGGTCGATCCAGCAAATACCGTTCTAACAACACTTTACGAACGGCCGACGGGGGGTGTCAATTTGTCGCGCCGCCGCGGCGGCATCGACCGGAGTCTCGAACGGAAAGGCCATGCCCGGAGGAGGTCCCTCGGCAGCATCCGTGCTCGTGGGGCCCGTTCCGTGGCGTTCATTTTTCCTGACCGGATGACACCGACAGGTCAAACCGTTCCTCTCATCCGGGCATGGCCAACAACCGTCAGGCCGTGAGTTCGTCGATCCGTCGGCGAAACTCCGGCATCGCACCTGTCACGTAGGCCGACCAGGCGGCGGGCTGCCACAGTTCCACGCAGACAGCCGCCCCGACCACGAACAGGTCGCCCCCCGGCTCCACGCCGAGGAAATCCCGAAATCCCTCGGGAATCACGAGCCGATCGCGGGCTGCCAGCGACACCACCTTGTGTCGCGTCGACAGCAACCGACCCAAATCCTGCAGTTGGCCGACCCGCTGCGTCAGCAGGCCGGCCTGGTATTTCGTCCGCACCACGTCGATGGCGGAATCGATCCGGGGCTTCCACACCGCCGCCGACCACAGCGACAGGCATCCGGCCCGCTCCTTGGCGAGCACGAGTTTCGCGCCCCCGGCCAGCAACGGGGTCGCGAGTTCGGGAGGGACTGCCAGCCGAAACCGCTCGTCGAGCGTCCTGGAAAATTCGCCGATCAGCAGGTCCGCGGCAGCTGTCATCGGTTGCCAGAGGCCGATCCATCCGTGGAAGCCAACACGTGGGGTTCAAATGCAATTAGGGCCATCAACCCACGCGAAACATAAAATGAATCGCCGAAAAGGGTCTTTAACCCACGAGCCGGCAGTCTAGCAGCGGCCGGAGAAAGTGCAACCTGACGAGCATCGACCGCGGAGTCTGGTCTGCGGGACGCGATCAACCCATCCGCCGGCTGCTGGGCGGACGACCGCCACGCTCAGTCGCAGCCGGCCATTTCCTTCTTGTAGGCCTTCAGAGCGGCCGCTTCCTTCGAGAGTTTGAACTCGGGGCCGGCCGGGAAGTACTGGATGTCATCCTGCAGGTAGTACGGGCTCGGAAGCGTCTGCCCGCCGACGTCCACCTGGCACCCGGTGAGCGACAGGCCCACGATGCCGAGGACGGTGAGGCCGAAGGTTCGAACCGGAACGGCGGGGATCGTGGGGTGACGCATGGCGATGATTCCTACGTGGGACTCGCAGGTGGTATCGGCCGTCACGATCCGAAAACTTTGAAGAACCGTCATAACCGGACGAACGCCGTTGCCCAGATTGCCCAAGCCTCCGGCCGGCTGGAGGGCAGCCCGATAGCTTGCGTGGCTTTGCTGTACAACGAACGTCCATGCGACGTCGTTTCCGCGGGCCAAGCATCGTGTCGGCTGGGATCGTCCTGGCGTGCATGGCGACGGCCGCCGCACAGGTCGTGCTCCCACCCACGGTGGGCGGCATGCAGGTCGGGCAGACGGTGCCCACTCCGGCTTACGACGCGGCCCTCGCGGCCCTCGCCGCCGGCGACCTCGCCGGCGGGCTCGAGATCGCCACCCGGGAATACCGCGGCGGCATCCGCGCCGGATCGCAGCGTTGGATCGATTCGATCGCCGCTGCGATGGTCGTGGGCGAGTCCCAGTACGAACTCGGTCACCTCCGGGAGGCGATCGCGGCCTACGACGAGGCTCTCCTGCTCTGGGCGACGCACGGCGACTGGCTGCTCGCCGTGCAGTTCCCCGCCCAACCGCTCCGGGGCCTCGCCCAGGCGCGCGTGGCCACGTGGGGCAGGAGCCGTCGGCCCACGTCGCCCGCGGTGATTCCCGAGCAGCTCTCGATTCGCCAGGGGAACGTCGATCCGCAGCAGGTGCTGAACAAGGGAGGCGTGCTGGCGGCACCGGTCAACTACCCCGTGCGCCCACAGGAGATCGTGCGGGCGCTCGTGATCTCGCTCTATCGACGCGCGGAAATCCTGGGAGAACTGTCACGCGAGGGCGCCGCGCTCGACGAGGCGGCCAAGGCGCTGTCGAGGCGGCCGGCCCCGCCCAACCACTGGTCGCAGTCGTGGATCGACGTGGCACTCGGCGTGGCTGCCTGGGCACAGGGCAAGACCGATCAGGCCACCCCGCTGCTCAACCGCGGCCTGACGGCCGCCAACCAGTTCGACCATCCGCTCACGTCGTGGGCGCTGATCGTGCTCGGAAGGATCGCGCTCGATGCGGAGCAGTACGCGGCGGCCCGCGGCTATTTCGAGGAAGCCACCTACACGGCCGCCGACTACGGCGATGCGCGGGCTCTCGAGGAGGCGTTTCGGCTGGCGTTCGCGGCGCACATGGCCGCCGGCACCGGCGGCCCACCGCCCGCGCTCGCGGCAGCCGCCGAGTGGGCGCACAACACGCTCCCCGCCCTCCGCGCACGACTGCTGGCGATGGAGGCGGAGGCGCTCGCGTCGGCGGGGAACCCCAAGGCCGCGACCGCGGCGCTCGATGCCCTCGACGGCCGGCTGATGCGCGGCGACTTCGGCCGCGGCACCTGCGGCATCCAGGCCGCCTACGCCGCGGGCCTCGCGGCCTACGGCAGGGGAGACGACGCCACGGGCGACACCGACGTCGATCGCGCGATCTCGCTCGCACAGCCGCGCACGCCGCGGCTCTTCCAGACGACGCGGCTGGTGGAACTCGTCATGGGCGGAGCGACGACAATCTCCGATCGCCGGGCCGACGCGCTGTTCGGGCAACTGCTCAGTGACCCCGCACCGCGGGAATTCGCCGTCGATCCCGTGGCCGCGCTCGCCACCGCGTCAGCGCCGCGGCGCGAGGCGTTCGAGGCCTGGCTGGGGCCCGCCTCCCGCAGGGGACATGACGCTTTTCTCACTGCCGCCGAGGCCCGGCTGCGCAGCCGATGGCTCACGTCGAGGCCGCTGGGGGGGCGGCGCGCCGCGATCGAATCGCTGGTCGGCGCCGATCCCGACACGCTGCCCCGGGCCGAGGCGGCCCGCCGGGCCGCCCTCCTCGCCCGGCACGCCGACTTCGCCAGAGTGCTCGACGAGATGGGGAAATTGCGGCCGGCGCTCGCCAACTCCCTGGCAGCCCTCCCACCGGACGCGGCCGCCCAGCGTGTGGGTTGGGAAAACTACGCGGCGCTCGCGCGGCAGCAGCGCAGGTTCGTCGCGGCCCTCGCCGTCGGCCGCGAGCCCACGACCTTCGACTTTCCCCCGCTCGACCCTCCCGCCGACGTGCGGCAACGGCTGCCGCCGCGGCACCTCATTCTCTCGTTCCAATGGACGACGACGGGCCTGACCGGCATCCTCGAGTCGAATGCCCGCGTCGCCACATGGCCGGTGAAGCGCCCCGCGGCGCTGGCGAAGGAGATCCAGTCGCTCGTCAGGGAGATCGGCGTCGTCGACGCCGTCGCACCGGTCTCGACGGAGCGACTGCTGGAGGGGGAGTGGCGCGCGGTCGCGGAGAGGGTCGAGCGGCTGTTGTTCGAAAACTCGAAAATCAGCCTCGGCGCGGGGGTGGAAGAACTGGTGATCGTGCCCGACGGGCTGCTCTGGTACCTGCCGTTCGAACTGCTCCCGGTCGGCTCGGGCCGCGACGGCGGCGTGGACGACGCCGGCGCGGTGCCCGTCTCGGCGCCAAGACGCATGCTGCGCGAGGCCTGCAGGATCCGCTACGCGCCGACGCGCGGTCTGGCGATGCGCCGGTTCAACCCCGGCGGAGCAGACGGCTGGCTCGGCATCCACGCCGTCCGCCCCCACCGCGCCGATCGCCCGGACGTGGGCGTTGAAATCGTCGCGCGTTTCACGGAGTCGTTCGACCGCGTGGTCGGTCTCGGAACGGGTTCCGCGCCCCTGCTCGCGGCTTCGCTCTGTGATCGGCTCGTGTTGTTCGATGAACTCGGCGGCGACGGGCCGATCGCCGGTCGGCCTCTCGCGGTCGGCGTCGGGGGGAAAATCGCGATGACGTTCGGGGAGTGGTGCGCCCCGCCCCCCAAGCGGCCGCAGGTCGTCGTCGTGCCCGGTCTGCAGACCGAGATGGCGGACGGTCTGAACAGGGTGCCCGCCCGCCCGGGCGAGGATCTGTTCCTGGCAGCCACCGACCTGCTGGCGGCAGGAGCGCGCACGGTCGTCCTGAGTCGGTGGAGAGTCGGAGGCGAGATGAGCGTCGATCTCGTGGACGAGTTTCTCCGCGACCTGGCAGGGGACGAGCGGAACGACGGCGAGGCGGCGCCGGCGCGAGCGCGGGCGGCCGAGTGCTGGCAGCGGGCCATCGATGTCGTGTCGGCGGAGGAACCGGACATGTCGCGCGAGCCGCGTTTGAAACAGTCGGCCGGTGCGATCCTCACCGACGGATCTGCCCCGTTTCTGTGGGCGGGCTACGTGCTCTTCGACTCGGGTCCGGGGCGGTATCCCGACGCGGCCCCGGCCAACCCGCGGGCCGTGCCATGACCGGCGGGGCGTGGTTCGCGGCGGCGACCGACACGGTCGGCCCCTGGGTCGGAGGGCAGGGCGGAGGCATGGCGATCCTCGCCGTCGTGACGTTCGTGGCGGCGGCGGTGAACTCGGTCGCCGGTGGCGGCACGATCCTCACCTTCCCGGCGCTGGCGGCGATCCTGCCGGCGGGGCCGGACCGGCTCGTGGTGGCCAACGCGACGAGCACGATCGGCCTCTGGCCGGGGGCCCTTGCGGCTGCGTGGGCCTACCGTGGCGAACGCGCCGGGCAGCCGGCGTTCACACGCTGGCTCGTGGTCCCGAGCGTGCTGGGTGCGCTCGTGGGAGCCTGGCTGGTGGTCGTGCTGCCGCCGGCGTGGTTCGATTCGCTCGTGCCGTGGCTGATCCTGGCCGCGGCGGTGCTGTTCGCCCTCCAGCCGCGCATGACCCGGCTCGTGGCGCATCCGCGGGCGTCCCCCCGCATCGGTCTGGCCTGCGTCCTGCAGTTCCTCGTGGCGGTCTACGGCGGCTACTTCGGCGCCGGGATCGGCATCCTCATGCTCGCGATGCTCGGGCTGCTCGGGCTCGGTGACATCCATCGGCTCAACGCCGTGAAAAACGTGCTCGGTTCACTGATCAACGGCGCCGCGGCCGCGCTCTTCGCCGCCGGCTCA
>Ga0136644_10000215_pt1 | contig 45558 bp, 46 predicted proteins | sample C_130820_EF_Meta_FD_94780 | JGI IMG/M metagenome (GOLD analysis project Ga0136644, IMG submission 94780) | Freshwater microbial communities from Lake Croche, Canada to study carbon cycling - C_130820_EF_MetaG (v2) (version 2) | ecosystem: Environmental > Aquatic > Freshwater > Lake | place...
AAGAAAAATGATCTCAAACTATCTGATCGTATATATAATTGTTCAGATTGTGGCTTTCAGATTGATAGAGACTTAAATGCCTCTATCAATCTGAAAGAAATGAGAAGATATATACCCGAAGCTCTCGGGAAATCAACGCCCGTGGAGATGAAAGCTCTGGTTGCTGGCTTTGCCAGCAACGAAACTATCGTCGTAGAAGCAGGAATAAAACATCAATTAAGAACAAATGTTCAGAATTGTGTAAGTTTTTAAGAGCGGTTTTTCTCAAAAACAATATTGCAAAAGAAAAAGAAAAGGTGGGGGTTACAATTCTTAAATGTACAATTAATTATGGCACGAAAAGGCATAATTTTAGCTGGTGGCACAGGCTCTAGACTTTGGCCTGTTACAAAATCTGTATCAAAACAATTGCTACCCATTTATGATAAACCTATGGTTTATTATCCTTTAAGCTTGCTTATGCGCTCCAAAATCACCGATGTACTTGTGATTACTACACCGCACGAACAAAATCTTTTTGTTAACCTACTAGGTGACGGAAGTCAATGGGGCATGAATATACAATACGCTATTCAGCCATCTCCTGATGGCCTGGCGCAAGCTTTTATTATTGGAGAAGATTTTATTGGCAACGATTGTGTTTCTTTGGTTCTTGGTGATAATATATTTTATGGCGGCAATCTTATGATGTGTATTGATGAAGCCTCTGTCCAAGACTATGGTGCTACAGTTTTTGCTTATCGTGTGAATAAACCAGAAGATTATGGTGTTGTAGAATTTGATGAATTAGATAGAGCAATTTCATTAGAGGAGAAGCCACAAAATCCTAAATCTAACTATGCTGTAACAGGTTTATATTTTTATGACAATGATGTGGTAGACATTGCAAAATCTATATCTCCATCCAAAAGAGGAGAACTGGAAATTACATGCGTAAATAATGTTTATTTACAAAATGATGAATTAAGAGTAGCTAAATTATCTCGCGGATGTACTTGGTTTGACGCTGGCACATTTGATAATATGTTGCAAATTTCTAATTATATTGAAACTGTACAGACTAGACAAGGGCAGATCGTGGCCTCCCCTGATGAAATTGCTTATAGAAATGGATGGATTACTTTTGAAGAATTAATTAAATTAATTAATTCTTATGGTAAAAGTTTATATGCTAAACAATTATACGAGAGTATATTAGAGGATTAAATATCGGGCCAAATTTGGCCCGATTATTATTCCACCCACATCACACAATCTTTAAATATTTCTCTTATTTTTCGTCAATTATTTATTTTGTAGAGCCAGTTATTAACGCAACAAATTCGTCAAAAGCTGCCTTTTTTACTGTAATTTCTTTTCCAGATTTAAGATTAATTTTTCCCCATTCAACACTATAATCAGAAAAAGTTTCTACTTCAGAAAGAACGATATATTGGTAACCGTTTGTAAATCGTGTAGTGCCTTGCTGTGTAGTTTGAATAATGGATTCAAGTGGCATTCTATGTACTTTTTTGTTCATAATTTATTTACGAGGATTTTTGCTTTTTATTTTTTAAATAAAGATTATGTTGAAAGATTTTCTTTTTGAAATTCAATGTGCAGAAGAAATTGGTGCATATCGAATTGCCGACGCTTTAGATGCGAAACTTTTAAGATTAGCTACTAGCGATCATAAAACTTTAAAAAAACAAATTGAAAAAAAATATTCAACCAATGGTGTTAAGTCTGTTAGCTATTCCCCGTCACAACAAAAGTTTATTGTATCAGCCGAGCCAAATATATCCAACAAGACAAAAAGAGCCATACAATCAATTGTGGAGCCTTACAATTTGTCTTTTAAATATAGCATGAAAAATATTGACGAACTCATGGGCGCACCAGAATTTGATCCCATAGAGAGACATATGAAATCAGTTGACAATCCACTGGGAGATTATATTGGATTAGATAAATTTGATGAAATGGAGCCAACCGAAGAAGATCTTAATTTTGAAGAAGAATTCCCAGCAGATGAAATTTCTGAAGATCCTTATAGTATGGATCAATTTTGGGCTGATTTTGCCCGCAGAGATATCAAAAAGCATTATTAAGAAACACAATCTTTCAACAACTGTAATGCAATATTAATTTTTTCATATCGTTTATTTTCAATATTTTGCATGTCTTTGTAGCCCAATTGAATTAATTGATTAAAAATATTTGATGCAATTAATAATTCTGCGGGCATTTGCTGAGATTGTTTGTTTAAAAATCTTTCACACAATTGTTTAAAATTTTGTATTTCTTCTTTTGAGCAATAAGTGTTTTCAGATATCTTTTTTGCTATCTGAAAAGCAATATCAAATCTGAGTCTTTGATCGCTTGGATTTTTATAGATTATTTGACTATTTCCAATTATTTTAAATTCCACTTTGTCGATTATTGTTTTTAAGTGTTTTATTTCTGAAAAATCATTATCAATATAAGAATTATTATCAATTTCTGCAGCAAGAATAGAAGAAATACTTTCGTATTCCACTTTGAAATTATCATTATCAATTCTGATATTAAATTTATGCATTCCCTAAAACCGTGCTTATTCCAATATTGAATTCATTTTGTTGCCAGTATGATAATTTTTCGTCAGATGTAGTGGGTATTACAAAAGCTTCAAAATCCAATGTGTGAACAAAAGAATCTCCATCTCCACTTACTTCTGAGCCAAAGAAATTAATATATAAATTATCCATTTGGAAAATAAATGGTCCAGAAAAATAAAGCGTAAGTGATTGAATTAACACACCAGGATCACTATAAATTAAAAGCAAATCCACTGAAGCAAGAAACGATATGGTCCCTTTAACCGTTCGTTTACTTAAAGCAATATATTTAACGCCATCGCTAATTTGTTGTGATGAATTCAGTGTATTTGCTGTGAATCTTTTTGATATTTTATTATCAATAGTAAGAGAAGCCGATTTTAAATAAAATACATTTGAGTTGAGATAGGATACCTGATTTGCTAAAGAAACATAAGGGTTTGTTACTTGGGCTGATGGATCTGGGGTTGGAACAACTAAACAATCGTAACTTTTTGCAGTACGGTATTCACCTTGAAAAACCGGAGGTTCTATATAGTCTGGTGGAATATATTTCAAACCTCCTGTGAAGTTGATATCTATCTCTACTGGGCCATTGTCACTTACAGATATTTTATATTCCGTGACAAATAAAGGGCCGCCCAGATTTGTTGGCGATATATCAGTATAGATATAAAAAGGTAAAAAATATAAAACACCGAGTTTCCAAATTTGATTATAGAAATTTTCTAGATCAGAGGTATAATTTTGATTGGTTATAAGAATCGGAATATTTAATTTTCCACCAGTAAAATAATTATCACTTTTAATTTGAGTAATAAAATTAGAATATGTATTTGTATTTACTGCCTTGTTGATAATTATGGGATCAATGTTCAAGTTTTTCACTAAACCAAAAATATAATTTTCTCCATCTGCTCCGAATTGTTGAAGGTTTGAATTTCTTATTAAATCATGGATATCTATATAAGGTACATTTATCGTATTTGCGTCTGCGTTTTCTTTTTGCTCGAAGTTTAAAAAGGGTACTTTGCTGGTTTGTTGATCATAAAAAGAAGTTTTTGAATAAACAGCAATTGCTACGCGATGTAATGATCCTGGATTTACAATTATCATATTACTTTCTTAAGCCACTCCTTGATAATAATTTTCACAAGATTATAATTAATTTTACTTAAATCCGCCGAAGCCACATCTATGTGATCTAAATTTGGATTATCGGTAAAATCGACATCTACTATCACTGATTGAAATAATTGTTTATAAAGCACTGAACTTCTTATAAAAGGCTTCCCCGTTATGTGATTAATATATGTTGATTCTTCCAGCGCCAGAGACACTACATCAAACTCTGGGCCTTTTGCTAAAAACACTAGCTTAAATATATTATTTTCTTTCTGAGTATCAATTTTTACCAAACCATTTTCATATTGTTCATATGAATATTTAGCCTCAAATGTAAAAAGGTCATTGTTTTCAAAAATTAATTGATTCATATTATTACATTTGGAACAAAGGCTGGCCTTGCCTTTCGTTAGTAATTGCCTCCCATGACGAATTTACTGTTACGAGTTCATTTTGCTTCACTTCTATTTTTGCTGGTTTCCAAACCGTATACGGAATAGTGAATATTTGATTTCCAAAATAAACACTCATACTTACATTTGTAACGCCTGCAAGTGTGGGAAATCTATCAAATGTTGGCTGCGATGATCTAAGAGCATATGCTGTTAGATTGCCCGTAATTTTTCTTTGATCAGATATATAACCAGCAACATATGTTCTGTGTAGATTAGAATAATGGTTTGCGTAAACAGGCTTAAGCCCATTATTAATTGAGATTGATAAATCCTTGAATGGGGTAGGCGTGAATCTTTCAGTTAAAAATGATTGCATATAATCTAAATTTTTAATGTCATTTAACAAAAAGTTGTTTACAATAGAGTTTTTATAATCAATAATTTTAATTCTAGATTTGTGAATATCTTTTAATGGCGGAATAGCGTTTTTTACAGATTGTGTATTTATGAAATCAAACCTAGTAGAACGATCATAATTGATTGCAAAAAATACACAATTTAATTTAATAAATTCTTCAGAAACAGAAAAATCAATTTTATCAACCACGCAAGGATAAAAACTGCCCTCTGATGTATCCATGCGAAACATCGGCTCTAGTTGCAGAGGGAAATTATTGTAGTAAATTGCTTCTATCCAAATTGTTTCAGTAATTTCTGAAATAGTATCAAAGCTGATAGTATTATAGATTGTGTCAATGGTTACATTGCTTAATTTTATTGAGGAATTTTGTGATACTGCATACCATTGGAAATTATCCACAGAATATCCAGAAGTTATAAAATTAATTAAATTAAAAGTGGTGTAAGTGAATACATAACTATAATATGTGGGATATGAATTGCTGCTAGTTATGGCACCTGCTATTTTATAAGATGTTGTTGTTCCTTGATAAGACCAGGCTGACAGATTCATTATAAGGTCAACTGCTGGATTCAACGTGCCTGCTGGGTCTAAAGAAAATAAAAATGATGTATTTATGGTAATTTTTCGATTTCCTAAAACAAAATTTGGAGTTTGGTTGAATGATCCAAATAATTTAACTTCTCCAACATTTTCTTGATCAACATCAACAGAAAAATTATCTAAAAAACATAATCTTGGCAGTGATAATGAGTGGCCAAAAAAATCACATTTATATATGTTTGCTTTGCCAAAATTTCCAGAGTATCCAAATAGATTTAAAATCATGGTTTTGAGTCCACCGTAAATAAATCAAAAATACTCCAATTGATAATATTTGTGTTAGGTATATAATTCATTCCCGCCGCACTATTAACATTTGGTTGAACAAAAACATCTAGTACTTTATCATATAAATCTGAGATAGACCCAAGTAATATTGATGAACCTCTCGGTGTATTCCGGTCTATTCTGCCAACGAGTGTAGATGTAATTCCAGTTTGAGAATTCATTGCAAGTACGCTTACGATCATTGAATTTTGAATCGGCAATGATGTTTGATATATTCCATTTACTGTTGCAGTGGGGCCTACATCGTTATAGGTCAAGCTTGACAAATCTATATTCGGGACATAAAGCTGAATTCTGGTTGGATAGCTACTTTTATCATCCGTTAAATATACACCTCTACTTGAAATTAAGTTGCCAATTGAATTTTGATCTACATATCCTAATTTAGCCACTTGAACAGATGTAGTAGATGATATAAATGTTGATCCATTTATCGATGTGGCTATATTACTAGTATAGCCAGCCGCTTGGAAAAATGATAATTTTTGATTTGCCGCTAGAGCATAAGGTGTATTCATTGTGAATACTGCCCAATAATTTGTGTTAGGATTTAAATTAACAAAATTAGAATTTTTTACGGGCATATTCACAGGTATTGAGCTTGATATACTTGCGATTGTCACAGGTGAAAGATCTATAATACTTGTGCCCATTGGAATGGTAGATGTTCCGGTATATATGCCGCATTTTAATTGTGATAAAATCGGTGTGATTGAGGCACCATAAGCAGTGGTAGAATATGGATCAACTATTGTTATTGTGGGAGCAGCAGTATATCCGCTTCCAATTGAAACCATTGTATATGATGTTATGGTACCGGAACCATTAATGTTAAATAGAACAGAAGCGCCTATACCATTTCCTGTAATAATTGCTTTAGGAGAAACATAATTGATGCCGCCAGAGTTGATAATATATCCTTGAATTCCAGTGAGAGGTGCTGGATCGGGTATATATGCATTGAAGTAAATTCCTCCAAGTGTAAGACCTGAAGCTTGCGCCTGCAGAATCTGAAATGCGAATAATGAATTGCCTATTCCCTGGGTTGTCGTGAGAGGTGTCAATATATTATCATTTGCCGAATTATAAATGAGTTGGCTTGGGTTTGTTAATCTTAATTGCTCAAATCCAGATTGTGTTTGTTGATTTTTATAAATATGATAAAATAATAAATTAGAAATCGTGCTTGAAGTCCAAGAAAGATAATTGTTTACTGTGGAATTAAAATAATAGGAATTGGTTGCTCCGAAAACTGGTGCGTATTCTCCTGCTGGAGTTACTGCGGATATTCCGTATGAATAGGTACCATTATATAATGAAGATAAAGATGAATAATCTATCAAACTATTTATAGAAATAGAGCCTGGGAATATGCCGGGAACTTGACCAACATAGGCATTTCCTCCGTAAATATCTCCTCTAAAAATTGCATAAGTACGTGTGAGTTCGGAATTTTTGTAAAAATACCAAAAATCTTTAAATCTTGAGTCAAAATCTACTTTCTGTAATCCATTAAAATTAATACCGTATTGAAATAAATCTGTTGGGGTGAATGGTTGAGAATGCCAATAGTTATCAAAATTTGAATTAGCGGTGGAAATACCTTGGGTGTATAATGTGAAGCTTGATAAAATATTTGCTTCCAAATCGTATTTTTCTACATTATTATAAGCCTTAATGCTGCTATTTACCGATTGCAAAAAAGAATTATAAGAATCTTGGCTTGGAAAAATTGACGCTGGATTAGAATATGCTTGGAATGCAACGAATGTTGGAGTTACCGTGCCAGAATAAGTGAAAGGACTACCATTGCCAATAGTTATGTAAGATTGAGCAAACGGAATTCCGGTGCTTGGAATTGGCAAGACAGGTGGCGTTCCGGTTATCGCAAAACTTGAAATAAATTTAATTGTTGGCTGATATATTAGAGTTACTGTTGAGCCAACAAAAGCAAAAGCGGAAATATTTTGACTCACAATTATTGTATTTGTGTTAATATTGATGCTTACAATATTAACTAAATAATTGTTTATGTTCAAAGTTTGAAAATTGTTCAGATATGAGATTGATGGAATTTGATTTACTACCAAAGTATTGCCTGATACAGCAACCACTTGAGCAGAAAAAATAGTTGAAGCAAGCAGAAAATCGTTATAGTCTAAATAAAATTGAAATAATTTAATTCCAATTGTGTCATTTGTATTAGTTGCTGGAATTATTTGGGAAGGTACATTTATTAAATTTCCTTTAAAAAACACCTGACCGGCGCTAAATTGAAAGCTATTCAAGTTAGTATTAAATGATAAATTTGCAAAAGAATTTGGATCATCGTAAACTCCAAAAATTGGAGAGCCAGATGTCAACAAAGAGGCAATTTGGGAAATATTAAACCATGCTGAATTTGGTTGATTTTTACTGCCTAGCACATTACTTTTTAAGTCATAAGATACTCCCAATGACTGAGATAAATTAACTAAAAATTGTTGAGAAATATTTGCCACTAGTTTAAATTTATGAACAATACGGCCCCAAGCCTACCACAAGGGCTTTATTAGATATATTGTTAAAATACTAATTGTGTTTGAGGATATTAAAAATTATTTTCATTTGAATAATACTGATAAAACTTGTCAGCTGTGCAACGATGGTCGGCCATTGAAAATGTACACGCAATGTGATGGTTGTCAAAAATTTTTCTGTTTAAGCCACCGCCCAATGTTTCAAAAACAATGGTTTTGTCCATTATGTGAAGAAAATTTTAAAACTTATTTAGAACCGTTGAGGCAATCAAATATTCAAGATTTTTTTGAAAAAATATTTTGAATTATTTATTATGGATGAGCCAATTAATATCTATTACCCCAAAGCCCTTTAATGCACCAAAAACTCCAATAATTGCTCCAAGCGCCCATAAAAATAGTTTAAACTTATCAAATGTTTTTTTGAATTCAATTAAATTTTCTGTTTGAATGCCTAATTGGGATGTGATCTTGCCAATTGTAGCTTGGGTTTCTTCATTGCTTTTGTGAATTTGATCTGTAATTTTTTTAGAATATTCAATAAGCTCTTTAGTCATGCCAGATAAAACTTCATCAGACTTTTCGGTTTCTGAGATTAGAAAATTCAATCGAGATTCATATTCGGTTAATTTATTTTTGAATAATTCTATGTCTTTTTGAAACATTGAATGCTGATTCGAATTATCACTTGAATATTTAGTAAATTCAATTAAAAGTTCTTGAAATTTGTGGTTTAGAGCTTTATGTTCTTCTTCTAATACATTGTTTGAGTTATTTATTCTATCTCTGATGGCCGCAGTTTGTTCAATGATCCTGACCAAAGCGTTGGAAAATTCAACATATGCTTCTGTTTGCGCAGATATTCTTTCGGAAAGTGCCGATATATCCAAACTTCTTTCTTCTGTAGTCATAATAGTGCCATTGCTTGGGCTAGTTTCTCTCTAGAATTGTTTAATTTATAAATATCACTTTCAATTAATTCGCAAATTTTATAATCTTTATGAAGTGGTTTTTTATTAATTACAATTTCTTCTTCATCATAATGGTGACCGGAATATAAATCATTAGATAATATTATTTTCCCATTTTGTTCAATATAAGCTGGATTGCTCAAGGAATTAAGTATTGATTGCAGCATCACCGTTATTTCTACGCCCATGAATACCTCCAAATATTCTATTATAATATTCGATGAAAGATTGTTCGGTTTCCTCGTCTTCCATGCAAATAAATATTTTTTTAAGATATTTAAATTCATGTTTTTGTGATATAGTAAATATCGCTGAAAGCTGAGCCATAGAAATTAATGAAATATCATGTGTTCCCTTGTCACAAGGAATAATTACTAATGATTCTATTTGATTTTCATCTGCCAAAAGTATAGTTTTTTTCATGGCGCTCACAACAAATGTTTCATTGACAAGATATGTTTCACTTGAAATAACAGCTGTAATTATATATTTTTGTTTTGTCTTCCATGATTCAGAACATTTAAATAAATATGGGTGGCCAATTTTTACGCCATTCTGAAGTGTGCTTGAGAATAATTTTGGCGTTTCACCTAATGTCATTCGGTTTAATAGAGGATCATCAACTTCTAAAAGATCATTGATTGGGTAAACCAGCGCATCAGCTTTCACAAGATATGTATTATCAACCCTCTTAATGATAATTTTTAAATTTGAATCTGTATTTAATTGCTTAATCTTTTCTTTGATAAAAAATGAACATTGATTCAATAAGCCTCCACAATTATGCTGAGATTTAAATTCTGGCAATGTGCATTGTGTTTTTATTAAGCAACTTGATTCATTATAAAAAGGGCATTGTAAGTTAGACACAAATTATTATACAATAGAAGCAAAAAATTGCTTTGCTTCTTCACCTAATCCAGCTTTAGTAGCTGCATCCATGCATTTATTGTATTTTTTAGGATCTGCATCTAGAATAGATCTTCCGCCATCAAAAATATTTTGAGTTTGAACCACTTCATTTATTTGTTTCAAAGCATCCGAATTAAGAGGTTTTCCTGGATTTTCTTCAATCCATTTATCTTGCATCTGTTTTCTAAAATCGCTCTCTGATTGAAACATGGTGGGCGATCTCCCTGCTGAAGCATGAGTAAATTCGGCACATTCCGGGATACCAATAAACATCGCCAGAATTTTCTGAATATTATAAATATTTTTTGTGCTTTCCCAATAGTCTCCGCCCACACTCTTAGCTACATCTTCAAATGATGCACTATATCTAATTAATTGTTTGGTAAAATCATCTGCAATTCTATGGAATCCTAAATTTTCATAAAATTCTATCTCATTTAGTAAATTTTCAATCAATCTATTTCTGTGTTTTTTCATTTAAAGCCCTCTGGATTAAAATAAGACAAAAGAGTTCCAAAATTATTCAAATATTCATTTAATGGCCCCTCCATGTTTTTCGCAAGTAAATCTGCTTGCTTTTGAGTTAGATTTGCGGGAACACGGCCAAAAAGTAATTTGGCTTGCTGCTCTGCTATTGATTTTATTTTGCCTATTGGATCAGCATTACCAGCCGCGTATAATGCTGGCATCAATTCTTTAAAAATTTGCTCATTAGTTAGACCTGGCTTCAAAAGCAAGTCTGGACCACCGCCATTTATAGGCACATCTACCACTCCTCCCACTTCTCCCACATTTCTATTGGTTTCTGTAGTTTGGGCCTGATTTGATGCATCACTAGGCGCTACTTCATTCTCTGCATATCTGAGTAAAATAATGGCATCAACTGCCGCTTTTATAGTTTTGCGGTTCATCAATTATATTATTACACACTTAAACACAATTTTTCCTTTAAGCTACAGCAGAAGTGGCAAAAGAAACAAATGACTGAAGATTTTCCATTCTATACGCGTCTGGGTTAACCAAACAATCCTTGTTTAGCGTAAGTCTGCCTTTTATGGCGCTGTGATCGTGAAGATTTAAGAAATTGAAACTTGCCACACTAAGAGACTGTTTTACATAAGAATCCAAAGCTCTTGTGCCTGTGGCTGACTTATACGATCTAGATACTAAATCTTCCAAATAGTCATCAGTAAACTCAAGATCATATCCAGATAAAGCAAATAATTCTTTTTGTTTTCTTAATGGTGAAGCCTTTGAGTGGGTGAGTACTTTAAGTAAATCATCCTTATCAAGAGGTTTCAAAGGAACAATGGTGGGGATTCTTCCAACAAACTCTGAAAGCATTCCATATTCAATCAATGAGTCGGCAATTTGCTCTCTGGAGGCAAGGGAGAAGATTTCATAAGACTTTAATGCTTCATCAATTTCTTGATTTTTGGTTTCATCAATTTTCTTAAATCCAACAATACGATCTTTAAGTCCCATTTTTTTAGCAACTATATCCGCTAGTCCATTGAAAGCTCCACCGAAGAAAAATAACATTCTATTAGTAGAGATATTAAAAGTATTTCCTGGCATCTCGCCAAATAATTGACCTGGCACCTTAATTGTTTTCCCTTCAATTAATTTTAAAAAGCTTGATTGGATAGCACCAGAAAATGAGTTTTGTGTGCTATTTTTAAAACTTGAGCTGATTTTGTCTATTTCATCAATAAATACAATTCCTCTTTCTGCCAAGTCGAAATCCATTTCTGTATCCAAAAGCAAATCATAAATTACAGAATCTGCATCAGCTCCCTGATATCCAGCTGGGCTATAATTTGTTGCGTCACCCATAACAAAAGGAAGCTCGAAGAAATTAGCCACAGATTTTGCGATCAAAGTTTTGCCGGACCCTGACTTACCCAAAAGTAAAACATGATGCTTGTCTGCTTGAGTGTTTTCAATTTCTTCATTAAAAATCAATTTCAAATGATTAATCATAGCAACAGAAACAGATTTTTTAGCATAATCTTGACCAATTACAGTTTTTGATAATTCATCATACAGCTCTTTTGGTGTGTGATACTTAAAATCAAAAGGTTCCAGTGACTCTGCATTTTCTGTAATTGATTGCATTTTTGACATTGGAGCAAGCTGTAATATGCTTTTTTTGAGATCATTTTTGGTAAAATTTTCTGGCAAATTGCTGATATAAGAAAGTAATTTGTGATTTATTTCAAGTTGCCCCACTTGAATACCCATTTGAAAAGGCTTTGAATGAGAATCACAAAAATAAAGGGGTTCTTCATTCAAATAAAACACAAATGATTTTGCTGGATCTACCGAAAGATTGCAGCAAATGCAATTCGCTATAGAGAAATTATCTTTTTTCATATTAGTTTTTAGCTCAAAATAATCGAGTGGTTGTATAGATATATACGGTTTTTTAACTTAAAACTCATGCACACAACCATAAAGGATTTGATGTTTTTTTACAAGTAATTATAAATATGTCAAATGATATTACAAACAACCGAGGTTTTGGAAATTGGATATTTGAAATTTACAACCCAAATAAGCTCAAGGGGCCCATTCCTGGTTATTTGGTTATAACTAAAGACCACCACACTGTGTATGAAGATTCTGCTCTTAGGAAAACTCTTTTAAATATACCATCACAGAATGTGGCCTGGGTTGAATTAGACAAAAAATAATATGAATTTTGAAGAAAAATTAATACGATATATAGCGTCTAAACTTGTTCAAAGAAGATATTTTTTGAACAAGGGAGAAATGCCTGAACCTAAAAAAATTATTTTTCTTATTCAAGCGGTATTAGACCAACTCAAAAAAGATTACAAGCAATTAAAATATGTGAGGCTGCATTCAAAAAATGGCTTGATCACGCCAATCATTAAAAAAGTAGTGGATAATTTGAAATTTAAATGAGCAATGTATTCAAAATTTATTCTCAACTCACTGACAAAGATAAAAAAATTTTTGTGTCATCTTGTTATGCAAAACAAAAAAATCTGTTTGGATGCCCGAGATTAATACTTAACAAAAATCAGAAAATTACACAATCTATTTTAAAAAAATTTTTTAATGAAAAAAATAAATATAGATTATATGACGAAAAATTTTTCCCATTAATAGAATCTGATGATTTAGCTTATTTTGATTCATTAGATTTAAATATTATATTTGATATATCGCAGATTTCTTTTTTTGGTTACGACGAATTATATGATATTTCATCAGAAAATATAAGAAAAAAATTTAATTTATCAAAGCGTCATTTTGAAAAAGAACGTTTTATCTTATCAAATTCAAATCATTTTGGTGATAAAAATACAATCTGTGAAAAAATAATATTTGAAAAATTAAAATCTTTATGGAGCTATAAATGGTCAAATCCAGAATCATATTTAGGTCCACATGATAGATTTGATATAAATATAATTGATGACTAGATTTGAATGTTTTTTGAATAAAGAAAATAAGAAAATAAGCTATCCTGAACTAGCTGTTATTGAGCCTTTATTTGGAACGCCTCTCAAAGCTTTAGCGTTATTCACATCAGAAATAAAATCCGGTGAATTAATAATTGTAGAATATTTTAACAATCATATAGAAAGAGTTTATAAATCAGAAAATGAAAATATTGAACAAATTTATGGCATTCCTAGCTTGGTGCAAGAAAATATAATATTAACAGTTGCTTTTTTATATAAAAAGAAAAAAATTGAAGAATATATCGCAGATATTTATCGTTCATTATCTATTCATGATTTAATTACTTTTAGATATGATTTGAATGATTTTGAAAAAGAACTTATGAAATATTTTTTACTTTGTAAAACAGAAAATAAAGTGAATTATAAAAATTTACGCAGTGTGGTTTTTAAAAGTTGCAAAAATAATAAATTGGCAGAAACCATATGTTTGTATTTGAAAAACAAACCATTTGTTCATTTTGGATATGATACTGCAGTAATAAAAATAAATTTTGAAAACTGGATTGTACAATCTGATTATGATTAGTCAATTCTTTGCAGACCATGAATTATATTTAAATTTTCTAGAAATTTCAGAAAGCAATATACCAATCAAAGATGGTAAAGTTGATAAACCTGAATTTTTAAAACTTGTTGAAAAGCAATTTAGAATTTTGACTAGAAAATATCATTCAGATTTTGGGGGAAACGATGAAAGTTTTAAATTTTTATTAAAATGCAAGCATGTATTTCTGGATTCTGAAATTAATAATAATTTTTCTTTGAATCTATTTGATGATAAATTTTTAGAATTTGACAAAAATACAATTGCCGCAAAAGTGGGCGACCAAATTTTTGAATTAATTTCTTCTTGGAGCGATATACTTAATATTAAGCCGATCTTTAGGCCTCATCAAATAAGCGATTGTTATGAATGGATATTTAACACCGAAGAAGAAGGAACCCAATTGTGTTTAAATGTTCAAAATCTTACCAATGAATATGCAGAAATATCCAGCGCTAATTATGGCCATGACAATTTAAACGTTCTTGTGTGTATTTTTGTTCCAAGTAAAAGACTTACGGTGAATAATATTCAATATGATAATTCTGTGGAGTTAAAATTCAATGATAAAATTTTTCTTGAATCATCTAATTCGGTCAACATTTCTGAATATTTGGCCACTCCAGACAATATAAAAAACGATTTGTGTAAAGTTTTTCGCGGAACTTTTACATCAAAAGAAAACGAAATTAAGGTTAAAAACGCATCTGCTTCAATAAAAGCTGATGCTAAAGTGCTAAAATATTTAGAAGATATTAAACTTTTCTCTACGATCCAAAATGATTCTGCGGCAGACTTTCTTGATAAGCTCTGAGAGGATTTAGTGGTCTAAATTTGCAATTTGTTAAATAAGGGCAAAACAATGGCTAAATCTAAAAATATTTTTGTACTCGACACCTGCGTTCTACTTCATGACCCTAACTGTATTTACAAATTTGAAGAGCACGATTTATATATTCCGCTAGCTTGTATTGATGATCTAGATGAAATCAAGACAAGAAAAGATTCAACCGGATGGGCTGCAAGAGAAGTATTTAGGAATTTAGATAAATATGATATTTTGCAAATAACAAAAGGTGTAGTAGTGAATGAATTTGGTGGCAAATTATATCTTTATAACAATGAAGCCCCTTTACAAAGAGGCGAAAAACCAGCAATAGTAAGGGTTAATTCTGATAACGCAATTATCGATGCCGCGATGTCATTGAAGGCTGAAAATGTTAAAAGAAAAGTAATAATTGTTTCAAAAGACACTGGATTAAGAGTAAGAGCCGTAAGTTGGGGCTGTCTTGCGGAAAATTATCGAAATGATTTATTGGGTGATGATAAAACCTTTGAAGGATATCGAACAGTAGATGTAATAGCTCTGGAAGATTGGGAATATTTAAACCAAAGAAAGACTTGCGATATCAGCAAATTAAGCTGCAAGGATGGTTTGCAAAATCTAAATCCAAATGAATTCATATGTTTTAAATTTGGTAATCAATCTGTATTTGCTTGGTATAAAAATCGTGAAATTATTTTCTTAGATGAAAAGAAGAAAAAAGAAGCTTATATGGGTATTGTTGCCAAAAATATGGAGCAAAGATTTGCTCTAGAAGCTTTATCTGACGATAACATTCCTCTCGTGTGTTTGAATGGACCAGCGGGTTCTGGTAAAGCCCAGCCGCTAAATTCACTTTTGCTCACGCCAAACGGCTACATAAAGATGGGCGAAGTGAAGCTGGGCGACAAAGTATGTGGAAGCGATGGCGAATTCCATAATGTCACTGGCGTATTTCCTCAAGGCGTGAAAGATGTGGTGAAAGTCATCTTCTCCGATGGCTCTGAAGTAGAATGCTGCAAAGAACATTTGTGGAATACGAAAACTGAGCACGAAAGAAACAACAGAAAGGCCGACCAAAGTTACACCACAAAAACCACTGAAGAAATCATGGATAGCCTTGTCGGGCACGATGGAAGAAAAAATCACACAATTCCATTAATAAGTGCTGTGAAATTTGAAGAAAAATATTTGCCAATTGATCCATATGTATTAGGGGTATTGCTTGGTGACGGCGGTATTAGCCAACAATCAGTGGTAGTTTCAACTCAGGACATTGAAATCTTAGATTTGCTTAAAGAGCGACTGGAAGAGAACTGTGAAATCAAAAAAATCAAAAATTCAAATTGTGATTACAGAATAGTTTATTGCTCTATCAAAGAAAATATTTTATCCAAAAAACTTTGTGAGTTACAACTCAAAGGAACAAAGTCTAATACCAAATTTATTCCGCAAGAATATAAATTTGGGTCAATCAACCAGAGATTGGAGATTCTTCAGGGGCTATTAGACACGGATGGGTATGTTAGCAAATCTGGAAGTATTTATTTCTATACTGTATCAGATCAATTATCTTCAGATGTAATCGAAATTGTGAATTCTCTTGGAGGTATTGTAAAATCCACGGTTAAATATCCAAAATACACCTATAATGGGGCGCGGAAAGATGGGCAAAAATGCAATGTTTTGTGCATTTCTCTTCCAAATGAATTTGTTCCATTCAAGCTTGAAAGAAAAATCAAACTTGTTAAAAGCAAAACAAAATATCCGCCAGCAAGATACATTTGTGATGTAATTGAAATAGGCGAAAAAGAATGCCAGTGCATTTCTGTTGACTCTCCCGATCATCTATATGTTACTGACAACTTTATATTGACTCATAATACGCTTTGTGCGATAGCAGTGGGGCTGGAAAAAGTTAAAAATGGTCAATATGACCGAATTATTGTAATGAAACCGCTTATTGCCGTGGGTGGAAAAGACATTGGATTTTTGCCAGGTTCAAAATTTGAAAAAGTATCGGCTTGGCTTGGCCCATTTAAAGACAATATTATTCAACTTACATCTTTCAATGATTATGACAAAGGTGGCAAGTTTGGTGGAAATAACTTCGAAGAAATGGTGGAAGACGGCACTATTGAGGTGGAGGCTATGGCTTTTATTCAAGGCCGATCTATTCCAAATTCATATATTATATTGGACGAGTGCTTAGTTGCAGACTCCTTAATATACACCGGGAATGGAAAGCTAATAAAAATTCAAGATATTGTTGATGGAGAATATGTTAATAGCTGGAACACATCGAGTAATATATTTGAAAATAATCAAATATCAAATAAATTCAGCCGAACTTCTGACACTATCATTAGGTTAAGCACTTCTCGTGGGGTTATCGAATGCTCACCTACTCACAAAATGTGGGTTTACGAAAATGGTTCTTCTTTAATTAAAAAAGAGGTTTCTAAAATTAATTTAGATGATTTAATTCCATGTGTCACTGAAACAGAGCACTATGTTGAAAATGATCTTTCTGATTCTGAGGCTGCCTTGCTTGCTATGATATTGACCGATGGACACATTACAAAAAATAGCGATGCGATAAAAATTGATATGTCTAAAGATCAAGAGTGGTTGAAAGAATCATTTTTGTATGCAGTTAATGGAAATTTTTCAAAATTTAATATTGACAATAAGACAAATGCCAGAGGAAATATGATTGGAAGAATTAATAATCCTTCTGAAATTAAGCGCTTCATTAGTAAGCACAATCTCACTTGCGGGAAGAAAGCGCATAAAATTGAAGTGCCTGACATGATTTGGAATGCACCAATTTCTTCAGTTAAAAAATTTATACAATTGTGTTTTGATTACGAAGGTGATGTACACGTTCAGGAGAGATCAAATAATGTGCCTCAGTGCGTTGTAAACTTTGTAACTTGCGGCAAGGTATTTGCATATCAAATGCAGGGATTGCTGCTGAAATTTGGGATTGAATCGCATATCTACAACAGTTCTCCAAAAAATAAACCTGAGCACCATAACTCGTGCTATAAAGTAAGTATTGTTGGAGGCTATATGTGTAAAAAATACGGGCAAACAATTGGATTTTCAATGCAAAGAAAACAAAAACAATTAGAATATATATATGATTTTGAATACAGTTGCCCTTATGTTTATCCAAAAGTTGTTGCATTGGATCTATATAATTCTCTTGAAGATAACGGAAGATGGAAGGACAAAAATAATTATTATAAATCAAATATGAATGATGACCTCAACGGCAATAGAATAAATCACAATGATGGCCCTGGAATTTCACACAATACACTTCAAAAAGTTCAAATAATTGCAGATAAGTTAAATTATTCACTTAAAAATGTAGTAGCGTGTTCAAAAATTAATAGCATAACGTTGGTTGAAGAGCCCGCTGAAGTTTTTGACTTTGAAGTGGCAAATAATCACACTTTTATTGTCAATGGGTTAGTATCATCTAATTGTGAAAACGTTTCACCAAAAGAGGCGCGAATGGTAGTAGAAAGATGCGGCAAAAACTCTAAAGTGGTACTGCTGGGCGATATGTCTCAAATTGAAAATCCATATTTAGACAAACAAAGCTGTGGCCTTGCTCATGCTATAAATGGAGGAAAAACACATGAAGTGGCTGCGTCGGTAGCGATGCACAAGGTTGAAAGATCGGTTCTTTCAGCAGCAGCTTCGCAAATTTTTAATGTTCAAAAATGACAAATCAAGTACCAATACCACAAAATACAAAATTATATCAAGTGGTAAATGGAGCAATTGTATCGCCTAGAATTTCCACAAATTCTATAGCATGCAATTGCTCCGCATCCAATTACAGTGATTTAAAAAATAATCAGTGGATTTATCAAGTTTATAATCAAAATGTTTCTGTAATGCATCTTTATTATAATGATAAAAGTCTTTCTATTTTTAGGCCTAATTTAATAAGCTATTATTCTTTTGATGGCATTGATCCATCAAATAATAATCTTACTCCGGGATTGGTTTATCAATTTTTAAATTTAAATAGCCCGTCTGTACAATTTTTACCTTTGATTGCATTACTTTTTACAACAAATGTTGTAATCACCAGCAATATTATTAACAATTTACAAAATCCGCCGCCGATAGGAAGCTATTTATTTTTAACAAATCAAACAAATATCGCACAAAATGGTATGTACCGAATCACTGCGATAAATGGCACGAATGTTACTGTTTATTTAGACAATCGATTCAACACAATTTTAAACAATACCACTCCAAATGTTTTTACTAGAATAGCTGTATCTACATCTGACCTTTCCTCAGCTAACTATTATGGAGTATTTTACAATGGATCAAACTATGATATCTATACACAGACAAGTGAAATATTTTTAGGCCCTGTGGATTATGGAATAACACAAGCTTTTGATATAACCAGCAACTCTTTATCAATTTCGATATTTAGTTCACAATCAATTACTCCTAAAATTGGAGAAAAAATTGCTTTAAATATATCTAGTGGCGGATACACTTCGGGTATTTATGAAATATACAAAATAACAAACAATCTTGTGTATTTTCAGCCAATTTATCCAACATTCGTGTTTTATCAACAATTTATAAAAGTGAAGCTTGATCTCATAACATTAAATTCAGCTGTCTGGTATGTTTCTACAAAAATCAATCAAATACTTTATGGAAGTGGTCGTTTTTCATTTTCTACTGTAGATATAACACAATCGATATTAAGCAATCCATCGCTTTGGGCCGCTCAGGTTGGTCTAGCAAATGATACAATTATTGGATGGCCTTTATATTTAAATTCAACAGCTAATCCGTATATATATAATTCTGATACTTTTGTTACCACGGTACAAGTGCCGACATGGGTTAGTAATAATTCAGAATTAATTGGGCTATCATTAAATTTATATTACAAAGGGAACTAAATGGCATACGGATTTCAATTAAGAAAAGTGACGGATAATACAGTTATTGATGGCAATTTAATATTTTCTACTGCTGCTAGAAATGGAATTTCTACATCAGATGCATATTATTTTGAAGCAATTAATTTTAATAGCAATCTGATCTATCTATCTATGGATAATCTTGCCGATTATTTACCTTCATCAAATTCGTATTCAGCGAATATGAATTTTGATCTAATTAATCAAAACTTTATTCCAAAGGTTAGAAATCTATCAAAGCCTACAATTGTAAAAATCTGCGATATAGATTCTTATGAAACGTCTACCACTACTAAAATTAATATTTCTTCTGGGCTGAAAGTGGGTTCTCAAATTTTATCAAATTATTCAAGTCCTTCCACTTTGCAAACTGTTACAGCTTTAAATACAATTCAGTATGCCACCAGTAAGCTAAACACAATTGTTGATTCAAATTATATTCAACAAGATAATTTTGCATATGTTAAATATTCCGATCCAGTGAATAATTTTAATAAATATTTTTTGTTGTCTTTTGCTAGCGGTGCGGCTGATTGGATTGAAATCCCAGATGATTCATTTTATAATTACGTAGATTTTTATATAACTATTTCTACACCATTTCAGGGCACTTCTTTGGATATTGCTTTATTTCAGAATATCACAATCGCAAGAAATCAAACAATTTTAATCAACTGCCAAACTAATGATCTATTATCGGGACTTTATACTATAGATTACATCACTTCAACAGTATTTTTGAAAAAAAGCAATTTATTCTTTAATTATATTGGTCAAACATTTTTTTGTAAAACAAATATTGATTTATCATCTAGTATAAATAGTGTGAGCTGTTGCTATTATGTTCCATACACATATGGCAATACATCAGAAGTTTTCTCCAAAGGTTTAAAGCTTACAAAATTCATTAATTCTATAGCAAGTGCGGCCAACTATCTGCCACTAATTTGCGACGCTATTGATAGCAATAACAATTTTATTTCTTCATCTACTTTTTTAATACCAACAAATAATACGATAAATTTAACAAAAATTTCAGATCAATTTATAATTGCTATGAATGTTGGGCCCTATCTCAACGATGGAATGTTTTTTAATGGAGGCTTCAATATACAAATCGATGAAGGGTTTTGATATTGAAGTCCAGAAGTGAGAAGTATGCAAGAAAAAGAAATTTTAGATGCATTAGAGTCGGTAGCGCAAAGTTTCTATTCCAACGAAGAAAAAGCTTTAATTTTTGCACATGTATTGGATGAAAAAACAAATATCAAAACTGCAAAAAGTTTAAATCGTATTGTTTTAGAAAAAATTACTGAGCACAGCAAAGGCAATCTCAGAGAAGCACAAAACACAGCGCCTAAAATGTTTCAAGATTTTAGTGAAATAGAAGAGTATCCAAAGCCATTTGAAATGATTAATAAAAAAGAAATTGATGCTTTTTTGGATAAAATGACTTCAAATAAATTTGAAGGAAATTTCTTTGATGACACTTTTGAATTTGTTCATCCAGTTGAAACAATGGAAGCTGAAGGTGTTGCCCGACATAGATCAGATTTTAATGTGAGTAATATAGCGTGATGAGATTAGCACAAATTCCAGGAATGCCAGCGATGCCTTCGGCTGACCCTGCTGCAGCAGGAGGAGAAGGTGCGCCAGCTGGTCCTGCATTTAAAATTATTTATTCACCATTGGATTCTTTAGCAAAAATTTTAGCAGATTTAGATTTTAAAACTTTTTTAGAAAATAATTTTGGTACAGATTCAGATGAATTAGCGCATAAAATTTGGGTGATGTATGGCGGATCTGAAGATGAATTAGAACCAGGCAAAAAAGGTGAAAGAAAAGATTCTCCATCTTCAGATGATGTTACGCAGCAAACCCAAGCTCAAGAAGAAGAATACAACCGCACAAGAAAATCAAGATGGAAAAGATTGCCTGAAGGTGTAAGCATAGAAGAGATCACCGATCCGCAGACTATTGCTAGTACGATAACAAGTGGATTTGCAATGCTTGCTAAAATGAATTCAAAACCCGCACAAGCTAATTCCATAGCAAATTTAATTCGTATAGCAGAAATAGCGGAATCAAATAAAAATTTTACATTTGCGGACAGAATTGATAGCTACCTAAAATGTTTACTCATTTAACAAGACAAGTTTTTCTTACTGGTGTTTTGTCGCCGCCGATTCTGGTCAATGGATCAGATCCAATCAAAACATCAGAATATAATATTCAAATGAATCAAGAAATTGATTTAAATATGTTTTACATGCAAGGCGGTCCCGGCGCAAGTGTTGCAAATTTTAAGGGAAAGAAAATTAATGGAAGCATGTTGTTCTTTCTGAGAATAAATCAATCTAATTCTCTGGAAACAGGGGTAAAAGATATTATAAATTCTGGTCAGAATTATGAATCAATAATATCGCTCACCACACTTCTTCTTCCATATAATTCTAATATCACAGCTGAAGGAAATCCATACACCACTAGTACAAACAATTTTGTTTTTGACACATGCTTAGTCAAATCTGTCACAATATCAGCTAAAGACAATAGTGATGTAGAAGTTCGTGCTGAAATTTTAGGACAAAATGATGGTGAAAATATCACTCCTCTCCCTGACCCTCAAGATGGCTATTCATTATATAGAAAATTAAATTGGTATGACTGCCAATTTTACAATAATGGATCACAATTGGAAACTTTAAAAGAGTTTGAATTAAAAATAGAAAAGGATATTGACCAAAAATATTTCTTATTTCCTTATAATGCTCCAACAAGATATGATCGACCTTATTCTAGTGGAGTGAAATCTGTAACAGTTTCTTTTAAATATGTTGAGCAAGTTACAAATATTTTTGATGTATTTTCGTATTCTTTGGGCGGATATGATATGTCGGCGGGGCTATCTGGAAATTTTGGCCCGATTTCATTTACCATTCCAGATGTTTTATTAAGAATTTCTACACAATCTTTGCCTTCTGGTCAAATCCTTAGGACAACTGAGGGCTTTTATCAAATGAATCCATTAACACCAGATACTAATAACTTTTTATTAAATGTTCCTTAAGAGGCACACATGGCAATTATCAATAAATATATATCATGCCTTTAAATAATTTTTTCTATGGTATTTACAATATTGCTTCCTTGAATAGTACAGGAACAACGCCACAGCCTTATATCATTAAAAATTTAACCGTAGACGACACTATGGATTCAAAGGCAGAATTTTATATGCAAGGCACTCTGCTTCCTAAAATTTTAAATATTGGTCACACCAAAGAATCGTTCACTGTAGAATCTCCGATTCTAGTATCGACATCTTCTGTGAATAGCAACAATACATTAAAAGACGGAAGACAATTATTATTTGATTTTGTGAACTATAAATACGGAACCACTGTAGGCCAAATTAATTACGCAGGCAACGCATTTAATAGTTTACCTATGATTGAAAGCATCACTATTAATATTGGCGTAGATGAATCTAATGTGAACATGAGCTTGCTTTCGGATGGTGATCCAAACAACTCATACAATATATATAATATCAAAAAAGGTACTAGCGGGCTTGTAACAAGTGTAGGCTTAAACAATAATGCAAGAGTGGCAAAAAATTGGGATTTTTACGTAAACCTCGGCGGAATTTTATATTTTGTTGAAAACGCGAGGATAACATTAAAGGCAGCATCTTCTGAAAAAAATTTCTTAGGCGCTTATCCATTTGTTTATAATCAAGTTCCTGCCGATGGACTGAATAATGGTGTTTACACTCCGCCAGATACAACATATAGCAATTGGCAATTCCCATTTATTGCACAGGGCGGAATAACAATTGAAGCAAGTGGCAAGGCATCTATATCAATTGATGCAAATAACGACTCGATCAATTTTGTTAATCCTGTTTCACCCCCAAATTCTTACCCCATAACTACGAGAGCAGGTTTGCTCGCCGCAGCGAATGTTACACTTCAAGATACTGGCGTGTTCACTCCAGGAGCAGGTTCATTCCAGGTTTGGCTGGCTAATGCTAATTCTGCACCAATTCAAATGATACCCAACGCGCTAACAATAACAAACGCTATCATAACAAAGAAAAATGCATCATTCACGCCGCAAATGATGGAAGTGGATTTCAGTTTACTCGCTTATGTGTAATCTTCAAAATTAGACATAAAACCGTCTTCATCAAATTTATCCAGTTGTTTATGTACAAAATCTACAATAAACATATCACATTCCGATAAAGCTTGCAAAATTAAAGCGTCGCCAAGACTGCAAACATTATAAATATCTTGTTTTTCGTGTGACCAATGCAACCTACAATAAAACACATCACCATATTTTGCCTCAATAATCACTCTTTGTAATTCAAAGCCTGCACTTTTCTTAAATTGCAATAAAATTTGATGAATGATATTTATGTGGGGATTTTCTGCACATCCAGAATCCACAAAAGTGAGTATAGTTCCATCATAGGAATTTAATTTGAGTCCATATAATTCTTCTCTGATATTCAGACCAACAACATAATCTGAATTTTCATCAAGAACTATTTTTTCAAGATGACATTCTATTAATTCAAAAGATTCTGTATTGTTATTCATGGCTGCATTTGGGGCACGACTTGCAAAACTTATGATTCATTAAATGACCAACACCAATTAAAGCCGCTCCAATAGTAATGATATATTCATTCGACTGCACTAAAGTGTGAGCGAAAAAATTCAACAATAATAAAATGGAGCCAGATAAAAACAAAGTGGGAATAATCAACTGTTTATGTTTTTTGAAATTTAATGTCACAGCTAAAACAGAATTTAATATCGCAAATACAATCATTAATGATTCTGTCATTGGATGCTTCATGAATGAAAGGAACGCAACAAAAGGAATTGTCGCCAAAAGAATAGGTAGAAGCAAGCAATGAACAAGACATGTAATTGCAAGAATCACGCCTGCCTTGTCTAATTTTTCAGAAAAGTTTGATTTGTTTATCATCTTTAATTTTATACGAAAATCTATGAATTTTATTTGGATAACCATTGTCTTTTACATGATTAATGTAGTCTACTCCATAGCCTTTATTTACTTCTAAATTCCAGTGAGGATATTCCCGCGCCAAATTAATTATGCTCCTATCTCTATGGGTTTTTGCTAGAATAGAGGCGCAGGCAATTGAAAAAGATTTCGAATCACCTTTCTCAAAAGACAAAAATCCACGATGATTTTTCATAATATTTCCATCCACTAGATTAATTATATTTTTATATTTACTTTCTGCAATATCTTTTAATTGAATAAACGCTGAGATGTTAATTTGCTGTATTCCAATTGTGTCTATTGCTGAGTTATCATATTCTACAATATGATAAAATAGTGCATTTTCTTTGATTTCTTTTTCAAATTCTTCTAATTGTGTGTGTGAAAGTTTTTTAGAATCAGTTATTTTTGGATTATAATAATCATCAGGTAGTATTACACATGCTGCCACAAGACTAAAAACCATCGATCCTCTGCCGGTTTCGTCCATGCCAACAACATAATTAGCTTTATGTTTAGCTTTTAATTCCAGATCAAATTCTTTAAGCATCTAATGATTGTATGAATATTTTGAGTTTATCTATAGAATCTCTAACAGAATCATAAATTTCTTGATATTCATCTCCTTGTCCATCCGCAATGCTCTTATAAAATGCCTTTGTCCGAGCTTGTTCTCTGAGCATTTCTAATTCTATACGATCTGCAACTAATTTATCTTCATTAATATTTGCATCAATTAAATCTAAACTTTCGTTTATTTTATCTGAGGTAAGAGATTTGAGCGTAACATTCGATTGTAATCCAGATATTTTATCAAAAGCCGAAACGGTCACTAATCCAGATGAGTCTATATCAAATTTTACAATAATTTTTGTCTGTCCTTTGGGTCTCTTTTCAAATCCCGATAATTCAAATTCCCCGAGAAATTCATTATCTTTTGCTAAAGGCCTTTCGCCTTGATAAATTTTTATTAACACTGAATCTTGATTATCTTCAGAAGTAATAAAATCTTCACCAGAACTAACGGGAAGATTGGTATTTCTTGGAATAATTTTGTGAAGCAAACCTCCTTTGGTTTCAATACCCAAAGACAAAGGAGTGACATCAATTAGAACGGAAGAGTTTGTTGATTTCTCTTGAAGAGAATGTGCTAAATTTGCCGCACCTGCCGCCACTGTAAGGTCTGGATCAATTTCATGATACACTTTTGTCTTAAAATTTTCCTTAACATATTCTCTTACATAACGAGATTTTGTACTTCCGCCCACTAAAATAATTTTGTCTAATTGCGATATTTTTTTATTTGCATCATTCAGGGCGTTCAATACGTGTGATTTAGTTTTATAAAGGAGGGCCTGAATCATATCCGAATATTCAGATGGTGTTATTTCAAGAATATGATGATAAATTTTACTATCTAAAGTTCCACAATATTTCATTTGCTTTCGTACATTACTTTTATAATTCAATTGTACTTTTATTTCTTCAGCAAATTTTTTCAATCTGACATCAAAATCTTTAAAGGGCTTGAAATTATTGGGTAAAGTTTTTCGGAACAAATCAACAATTAATCTGTCAAAATCATCTCCGCCTAATCTTGTATCACCTGATGTGCTTAAAACTTGATAAACATTATCGTCTGACAACTGCAGCAAAGTAACATCAAATGTGCCACCACCGAGGTCATAAACCAAAACTAATTCGTTAAGATTTGTATCTTCTCCATAAGCTAATGCTGCTGCAGTGGGTTCATTGATGATCCTAAGAACATCAAGTCCTGCATTTTCTGCCGCTTTTTTAGTTTCCACTCTTTGGTTTTGGTTGAAATATGCTGGCACTGTAATGACAATTCCATCTATTTTTTGGCCCGTATTTTTTTCAGTAATTTCTGCAAGATATTTTAAAATATGTTGAGCAACCAGAGTGGGGCTTACACCATCAATAAGCTCAATGTTTTGTCCAATAAATCTTTTAGAAGATCTAATCGTATTGTTTGGATATTCTTCTTCTTTTTCTACAGCGTCTCTTCCAACATATCCATCCTCGGCAAAACAAACAACCGAAGGAATTAGATTATGCCCAGATTCGTCTGTGACAAATTTAAAAAAACCATCTTTGTAACTTACAACCGAATTGGTGGTTCCTAAATCTACACCTACAAATAAACCCATAAGATTTATTGTACATCTTCAGGCGGATTAGCTGCCCCTGGGTAATATCCATCAAATAAATTAAACAAAGGATTGTCATCTGAAAACAATTCCTGCCTAAAAGACTCTCTGTCTTTTTCTGTAAATATTTTAATTTTATTTTGTGGTGTTTCTCTTACAGGAAGATTTTCTTTGTAGTCGTGGACCATGTTTATCATTTGTGCCACCATAAATCTATCTCTACATGATGGGCATTTCATTATGGCATAAACTTCTATTTCCGATTTAGGTAACCATCCCAAATGGCAATCTTGATAAAATTCAGCACGGCATGTGCGGTTAGGACATTTTGTCGGAGCTCCAAATACAACAGACTTAAACATAAGTTCCTTTACTACTGTTATATTTAAGCATTTTTACTTGAAATTCCGGCTCTGTTTTATATGCTTTTGCCCTTGAATAGTAATGATTTCTAAGATTTTTTTCTTTATGCTTGAAATCAAAGATTACACAATCTTTTTTACCAGATGCCTTTCTTAACACCCTTCCTACTTGCTGAATTACTGTATTCAGTGTGCCCGTGGAACCCGCCAGAATTAAACCACTAATTTTGGGGGCATCTATACCTGTGTTGGCCCATTGAGTGGCTATGAGAATGATTTCATTGTTCTCACATCGGTTTAATTGATATTTGCGATAATCCATTTCTTCATCTGAAATAGGGCGATCATCTCCTCCATCGCCACCAGGCACAAACAGACAATCTTCTATCATTTTTTGCAGAATTTCACCATGCTCAAGTCTTTCAACAAGAATAAGAGTGGGTCTACCTTGCCGCTTCATATCTTCTGCTAAATATTTAATTAAAGTATTTTTCTGCTCATTTAATACAATCGCGTTTTTGTATGTTTCTTGGTAAGAAGAAGAAGTACGATCAATATGCTCTAAATCGATTGTGTAAATGTGGGGTTTAACCAAAAAATCTCTTTTTATAAGTTCAGATGCTGTTACTTTGTGTATAATTTGCCCAGTGGCTCCAAACATTCTTAAGTCTTGATTGTCCATTCTTTGTGGAGTTGCGGATAATCCACATTTATAATATGCTTTTTCCGCCTTCAAAGAAATATTTTCAATAACCTCGGCGGCTAAATGAGTTTCATCAATAATTAATAATTGGCAACTAGAAACAATATCTCTTATTTTTGATTTATTCGCAATAAACTTCTTTTTATTTTCAATTTTTTTCTCCACTTCTTTTATTTTTTTTGCAATTGCTTTTAATTTTGAAGTGGGTGAATTTTTATAATCCACCTCTAAAATATCTAATTGTTTTTGTAAACTAGGTAAAGAAATCTTATCTTCCTCTATATTAATAACTTTTTTCTTTGATTCAGAGTATTTTTGATTATACGCGGTGAGAATTGTGTGATAGGTGGCAACATTTACGCCATTTTCAGCTATTTTACAAACACCTCCGCCAATCTCTCCTATTTCAAAATCGTCAACCAAGGGCTTTAATGATTGCTTAAACTCTGCTACTGTTTGTTTAAGCAAAGAAACAGATGGGACGACAAATATCACGGGGTAAACTGATAGATCAGAAATAATACCGCATGAACTTTTTGTTTTTCCAGCACCTGTGCACATGGCTAAAATTCCGCGCTGATTTTCCTTAATTACTTGGATTGCTTTTTGCTGATAATCTCTAAAGCTATGCTCACCTAAATCTACCACACAATTTTTTGAAACTATTGGTTGTTTTCTTTCGTCAGTGATTTTGAAATTTATTTTTGATTCTCTTAATTTATCGGCTATTATATTTAAAAGGCCACTAGGAAACGTACATGTCTTTTTGCTAAAAAGAGAAATTTTTCCATTCCAGCTTCCACTCTGGTATTTATCAGACCATTCTGCAGCAGGTACAATATAAGAGCATTGCTCGTTGATAAATTCAATTTCTGCTCTATCAGCATACAATACTCTTATAGTGTCATTATTGTAGATTAACTCTATCACAATATATTTTACGATAAAAATACAAAAAGAAGATTAAACTCTTACTGCAATTTCATCTTCATCAGCTTCATCTAAATCGATTGCGATATCCGCCTCTTTTGTAAGAGGTACATCAAGTACATCTTTGATGAGAACATCATTGCTCCATGTAAGATTGGGTTCATTATCTGGATTAGCTGTGTCCTTGTCTACCATTTCTTCGATTGTGCCTTTTGCGCGTTTGATCATTGCCATATTAATTCTCCTTATTTAGTTATTCTAAAAGATACAATATAATCACCCTGTCTACTATTATCTGAGCTTTTTAGGCCTTTTCCTGAGAAAATGATTGATTTATCAGAATGCTCTAAATTTTCAAGATTATAAGACAACATTTCTACATCAAATCTGTTTAGATTCACTGTATTATTATTATACCAATCTTTTAAGGTGATATTGGCTTTGTATTTAACATTTCCCTCTTTGTCTATAGTAAAGTTGTCAGATTGTGGCTGAAGAGTTATATTCAGATCGCCTGGCGGTAAATCATTTTTTTCTTTATTTCCTTTACCATGCACAGCGAGAGTGGAATATATCGGGCAATTTTCAGGAATTCTAAGATCAATTTCTTCTTGGATTATTTTTATACCACCGGAACATTGGTCACACAATTGCGAAAAACTTTGACCTTTGCCATTACATACAGAGCAGGGCACGCTTTGTTGAAAAATCATAAACCCTTGTTGGACTTGTCTCATTTGCACACCGTGACCATTGCATCCATGGCATGTCTTTGGGTTGTGGCCGCCAAGTCCATTACATGAAGGGCAAGCTACATTTTTTGGGAAATTTATTTTTTTAACACAACCTAACAATAAATCTTTCAGTGAAAGATCAATAGAGGCATTGATATCTGAATTAACTGCCCTTTGTCTTCTTTGTTGTCCGCCGCCAAAAAATTGATCGAAGAAAGAATTAGGATCAAATCCCCCCATTCCTTCAAATGGATTGAACCCGCCACCGTAACCATTTTGTGGCCCTGTCGCTGAACCAAACCTGTCATAATTATTTTTTTTATCAGGGTCAGAAAGCACATTATAAGCCTCTGATAATTCCTTGAATTTATTTTCGGCCTCTGGATTTCCGGGGTTTACATCGGGGTGATATTCTTTGGCCAATTTACGATAAGCTTTTTTGATATCTTCCTCTGAAGCGTTTTTTTCTATTCCTAAAATTGCGTAATAATCCATTATGGATATTATACGGATTTTATCAGATCTAAAATCTTATTCGAAGGACAAATTACGTTCTCACCGATTCCTAAATTCGCTAAAGTTCCTGTCACTCCTATAACAGAGCCAATTACTAGCCCATCAGTGGCAATGCACATTCCACCGCTGACACCTTGAAGAATTTTGGCATCAACAAAAATTACATCATTCCATGCTGACGACGGGGCTGAAGAACCCATAGATTGGTGCATATTAGAAATTCTACCTACGCTAACAGTGTCATGCCATCCCTCGGGAGCTCCAAGTACGGCAACAGTTTCACCCAGCTCTAAATTATCGGAATTAGCAAGCGCCACTGCGGCAATCTTTGAATAGTCTCCCTGAATTTGTAATATAGCCGCATCTATATTGGGATCAGATTTAAAAATTTTAGCGGAATACATTATTTGCTGATCAAATGTCAGATTAATTTCACCAGAATCTTGTATTTCTGGTGGAGCCACATGGCTTGCTGTGACAACATATCCATTGCCGATATGAAAGCCACTTCCAGACCAAGACTTTTTTCTTGTTTTCACATAAATAGAACATGAAGCAGGAATGGCTGCTTGAATCACTTCTTGTATTTTGTCTGATACTTTTTCAGGCATATTACTCCCATTTCATATTGCAAAATTCTGGCACAGAAATATCATACTGGCCTGGTGCAACAATTCTGTGCGAAGGGTCTTTGGAGCCAATATCTTGCAAAATCTTAATCATTTCTTTGTAATTTATTTCAGATTGTTTTCCAATTGATTTTTTCCAAGATACAATTAAGGATACAATTCCAGAAATGCATGGCGCAGCCATGCTTGTGCCATCTAAATTAATATATTGATTGTTGCCCCAAGTTGAATAAATATGCACCCCTGGAGCGGCTGTGTCTAGTTCTGGGCCTCGCGAAGAAAATCTTGCCATAGAGCCATCATTTTGAACTGCTGCTACCGCAATTGTTTCGTCATATTTTGCTGGATAATTTACTGATCCTCCATCATTCCCGGCGGCACAGACAATTATTTTGCCTTGATCAACTATTTCTTTGATTATTTGATGTAAACTATCATCACTTGGCACCACACTTGCGCCTAGTGACATATTAACTACATCTACGTCTATATTCTTAACAATTTCCAGCCCTTGTCTCACAAATTCATAAGAACCATTCCCAGAATCTTCCAACACTTTTATTGGCACCAATTTTGCCATTGGAGCTATACCTGTTACACCAAATGAATCTGGACTTGAATTAGCCGCGATTATTCCAGCGACATGTGTAGAATGGAAGTTTCCATGATCTAAATAGTCATTATTTCCGGTTGCGTCGTATCCTTGAGAAAAATTATTAATCAAATCTTTATGAGGGAACCAGCCAGTGTCAAGAATAGCCACTTTAACATTTTCGCCTTTATTGTGCTTCCAAGCCTCTTCTACTTCAACAAAACCCAATCCCCAGTTTTGTTCCTGAGATAATACTGATACAATATTGAGAATTTTTTCTCTTAAATCAGGAATTAATCTTATCAGATTGGACATACTTATATATTTGTGAAAAATTATTTTTTGCCCTTTTTAAGGAGTTTTGTGGAGATTGCTAAGCAAAATTTTTGTGATGAATTAGGTTTTTTGTTGCAAGTTCATAAATAATTTATTGGATCGTTAGTTCAATGGTAGAATAGCTGGCTTTTAACCTTCAGATCTCTTGTTCAATTCAGAGACGGTCCATGAAATTTTTATTTAAATATGACTTTAAATTGCAATTTGCCCCATTTTGAATGTTTTGTCAAGAAAGAATATCTCACAAATTTCACAGACAAAAATAAACTTATCAAAGCCATTGCTTTTGCCGTGTCTTCAACGCGTGGCCAAGTGCTGCAGTTCCATGTGCTTACAGAATTTGGAGCTATGTTTTCAAAATTACCAATTTCTGCGATTGTGTGGAAAGAAGATTATGAAAATTTAGATTTGAAAGAGCTGGTTACATATGATTCATTTAGTTTTAATTTAAGCAATATTACATATGATTATTTAAAATATTTGAACGTTTGTTATTACGGTGGATCAAAACGAAATGAATATAAAGGTACATATCTCACTACTATCGATTTTTATGATTCCGAATATGCAGATGATCCAGGAATAGCAAAATGCTGCCATCTTATTAAACTTGAAAATGGTAATTTTGCTTTGTCGCCAAATAATAGGATTTTGTGGGCAGATACAAATACAAAGCCCGACTTAACAAAAATTGATTTTAAGCCTCTTAAGCACATATTTACAGTAGAATAGCTAAATATTTTTTAATTTTATATATTCTAATGTAAAATCATAAAGTTCTTTGAGTGTTTTCAAATCTGAATCTTTTTTCAAAAGAATTTGAATGGTCTGATCATCTTCGCACCAATTTCGTCCATCCCAATATTCAAAACCATTAAACTTTGTTTTATATAAACCATATTCTTCAGAAACGCCACCAATGAAAACATATTTTATGCTTCTTGATTTAGCAAGCTCTACCTCTTGTATTTGCGAAAAAATCCCAAGTGAAAGTTTTGGATTATGATAATTCCAACAAAATTGATGAGAATACATTTGGCCACCCAGAAACTCCACCATGCAAAACGCCACTAATTCATTTTTTTCGTAAAAACAAAGATACTTTAATGTGTCATTTTTATATCTCTCTAAGAATTGATCTAAAGGCTTTACATCGACAAAATTTTTAAAAACACAATAATCGTAATAAATTTTATAAATTTTTTCAAAATCCAGCTGATCATTTTTTTCAATAAATTTTGTTGTTATGTTATTTTTTAACAATCTTCTCTGGTTTTTATTAAGAGAAAATTTTTCAATATTAATTCTAGAAGACCTTACTTGCACCCAAATTATTTTATTTTCTTGAAAAGATTTTGTAGAAAAATTTGATTGATAATCATACCAGGAAGTAAAAGGAACCCAGCCATTATTTAAAGCATATTCTTCTTCTTCTTTATTGAAATAAGCAGAGACAAGTGCAAAATTGAGATCTTTATCAGATTGCTGACATAATATGTGATCAAAAAAAAGTTTCATTAAATCGCCATAGCATTACGCTTAAAGAATCTAGTTACCATTGATGTTGGTTTGCAAAATTCTTGAAAGTCTTCTATCACTTTTTTTTGAGAAAATTCTTTGCAAGAAAAAAAATCAAAATATGCTTCTTTTGTTTTAGTGTCAAAATGAAGAGTGATATCTGAAGTTTCAATAATTTGAACAGCAGATAGCCCAAAAATACCTTCTTTTTCGTCTTTATGAAACAGAATAATTGGATCTCCAACAGGTGTCATTTTTGAATCTTTAACAATTTTTTTTAAAAAATTTGCTACAGCTTTCTGATCAAGACATATTTTAGAATCACAATTCTTCGCATCCAGGGTTAGATGCCATCCAAAGTTTTTATAATGCACAATTGTGTATTGTAATTTTCTTAATTATGCTCCTCTGTCTTCAAAAAGTCTTTCCAGCCTTTCCAATTGTGTTTGTATGTTTTTTCAGGATTACTTGGAATATTATTTGGTTTTGTTTTTCTCACTTTTTTCCAATCAATTTCTGATTTTATATTATTGTCAATAAACCATTGTCTACATTCTTCAAATGCAACAAAAACAATTTTCTGAGATTGAACTCTGTTAGTTCCCAGGAAATCACCCCAAGAAATCCAACCACTATTTCTGTAGATTATATTAGGGGAATGTGGCACACCAAATGGTCTTTTATCTTTAAGATTTTTAAATTCAATCACAGTGTTTATTTGTAAATTTTGAATTGCCTCTTTTGCTTTTTCAAATGTAAGAAAATTTTTATTTAGTGCTGGCAATCTTTCAAGTGTAAGATCAAGTTCAACATTCATGGTCTGTAAGAATATTGAAAGTTTTTCTTCCAGATTTTCTTTGTAAGTTATTTCAAGTAATGGTATATTGTTTTTACTGCAATAATTTCTTTTGATTTGATCTCTTTTTTGTGTTTGCTTCAGCGCTTCTTCGCCTCCAAAAAACTTAACAGGAAAAAAGTGCTGAATTCCGTGATATTCTATTAAGCAAAATAGTTCATCGTTTTTAATTATTGCAATATCAAATGGTAGTACGCTAAAGTCCTTACAATCCTGAATTGTATATTGCAGCTTATGCTGGATGTTGTTTGTCATAAGAATGCTGCTGATTGTTTTTTCGCCAACACTTACTCTTCTTCTATAACCAAGGAATTCAGGCCATCCTTCAAATTCAGAGTAGATGTCCATCGGATGAGCAGGCACTTTTGTTACTGATTTATTTATGGAAATCCAATTTTCAAATTCTTTGATACTATTGAAATTCAAGGTTTGTACAAATTCTCTGCACTCTTGATAAGAAAAATATTCTTTAAAATGATAATTTCCATTACTTAAAAAATCACCCATAGAAATAAAGTTAGAGCCGTAGGTTTTTCTAGGAGAAGCGGGGATATTATGTGGTCTATTTTCAGATTTAGTCCACTTATAAAACTCTTCTTCAGTTTTGAAATCGTAACTTTTCAAAAAAATTTTTGCATCTTCATAAGACAGAAATAGATTATGCTTTTCAATATCTGAAATTCTTCCAGTTTTTAAAAACTCACCCCAAGATTTCCAATCTTTTTTATATGTCGAATCTGGCCTAGTTGGCACTAATTTGTTTTCTTTTAATTTTCTCCAATTTTCGAATTTTTCTTTTGAATCAATATTTTTATTCAATAGATAGTCTTGGCATTCTTCGTATGAATAAAATTTTTTATCTTTTGCTGCGATGTTGTCATTGCCAAGAAAATCCGGCCAACTCACAAAATCAATATAGTCCCTATTGGGGTTTCTGGGAATTCCAGGTGGTATAAGACCATCTTTAAATTTTTGAAAGTATTCTTTAACGGTTTTGATTTTAAGGTTTCTTACTTGCTCTCGTGCAATTTTGAATTGTGTGTATTTCATAATTATATATACGAAAAATAATTAAATAATACCTTTCCATGTTGTTTTCATATATAATATAATCGATTTTTAGTTTAAAATATGATAAAAAATTCAAATTTTGAACTAAGAAGCGCCCGAGGTCCACAAAGCACGGTACATTCTGCTTCTTCCGCCTGGAAGTGCGTACTCTGGTACTGATATAGACCCCATTGTTGGCCTCTTCGCAATTGGAAGTTTTTTAAGTAATTCGTTGAATTCTTCTTGGTACATTTTTGCTGTATCTTTCAAGCTATTAATTGCATCAAAGCCGCCTTGTTCTGGGTCTTGCACAAGTAATCTTCTTTCCCGCGAATTTAATCCCACCAAAAGTTGTCTCAGAAGGTAATAAGTGGCACCAGATACAAGAGTTTGATCATACCAAAATGGCGTGGAAGCCACGCTATAAATCTTATTCAAACCCGGTTGTGCATTAATCGCTTGAAGAGCCATATAAAGAGCATTATTGATCTGAGCATTGGTGAAAAGCTTAACATAATATGTAACCAAAATTACATCATACTCTTGGACGCTTACCGGATTCCCATAATTATCATAAAAATAAAGCTTTCCTTCGTTTGTGAATCTGTAAAATAGGCCATTTGGGTAATTATTGTTTGTTGTAGCTATATCAAAAGGGTCACTATTTGATTGGTCCAAAGTGGAATAAATTGGGGAATAAGGACTTAATACATACATCGATGATCTTTGCCCTTGATTGGTACTCACACTGATTCTTACTTGAGGAGCGGGATCAGTAACAATATCTCCATGAGCTAGTGTTGCTGATTGGCGCGAGAAACCAAATAAAAGTTCTTCATCATAAACCGGCACCCTAAGTAAAGAATTTAATTCATACAACACGCTAGATTTAATAAGAAGCTCATCGCCAGAAATTGGTGGAATTGAAAATATAGTGGAATAGTTTGCTGTAGACTGTTTGATATAATAAACAGTTTCGGGTCCGCCGTTTGCATCAATATATTCTGTAAGCGGCGCTTCAACCATCCCTAAATAATTAAGTTGGGTGGGAAAATATGTCAATCTATCATTATAGTCACCAATGATTAAATTATAGCTCTGATCTTCAACAATGCATGAAGGATTATTAAACTGAAGATAAGCCACACCTTGCGAACCCACTTTATTCAAGAATGAACCAGTGTATGATGTTGTTGAAGATGTAGAAATCACCTGATAGGAATATCCATCAAATGTTCCATAGTTTTTGGTGCTTATTGTGACATTCGATCCAGCTATTAAATAAATTGCATCATTGTAAGTGTCTGTAGCGATTATCAAACCTGCATGATTATAGATAATTGCGGAATATGTTTGTGAAGCATTCGGTGCCAAAGAAAAACCAAATGTGTATGCGTTGGTGCCTTCGCCTCCTGGATTAATAAACTCATACACAATATTAGCTGTGTCAATTATAGCGAGTTTATCATTTTCGTAAATTGCAATTTTTTTTGGATTATTAGCCAAGCTATTACTACCTGTTGTGGCTATTGGCCCGCTATATGTAGCAATGAGATTTCCAGCATTTACAGTTAAAGAGACAGCGTTTACTAAATTGTTAATTGAAAAATATAAAATTGATTGGAATACATCAAAATCATATCCAGTGTAGCTGCCAAGAGGCGAAGAAACACAATTGTTAAAAGAAATCGAAGATAGTGCAGTGATGGTCGAGCCAACCACTGAATATACATCAAATGATGTGGTATAGCCCACTAATACATAATCTATTCCACCAATTGTTGTGCATTTCATTTGGGTGGGGGCAGATTGTGTTGTTAGTGGTTTGACAGTTACTGTAGAAAATGTATCGCCTTGAGTTATAAGTGCAATTAGGTTTTTGGTGGCAGATACATAATCTACCGCGAAAATATAATTTGTGCCTTTTGTTAGTAAAGTTTGGGTTCCAAGATTAACGGAACTTCCAGAATTTGTATATGTGGATGCAATTAGAGGGAATTTAAAACTTAAATTGCTCATTCCGCTAAAAAGCAAAGAATAAACAGAATTAAAAGATGTATTTGCGTCCCATGAGACATATACACCTGGTGATGATGCATTATTATATTGGCCAATTAAGCCAGTTTGAAATGGAACAGCGCTAGGCATATCTTTTCTTTAAAGAAAAATACCAGATATGCCTATGCTATGTTATTCTTCATCAATGATGATTTCTTCCGCGAAATCTTGATCTTCGTCTTCGGTGTCTTCTGTTAAATCAAAAGCATTTTCAGCAAAACCTTGTCCATCAATTTCTTCAAAATCTTCAACATCAAGAATGCCGTACATTTTTTCTTCAACCAATTCATAGTCAGGATCATCATCTAAATTGAGCATGTCGCGATTAATATTCCTCATGCTTGCCTTCATCACACCTGTTTCTGAGTTTACATCTCCGCGAGGCTGAGCATAGTAAGCTTGGCCCTTGCTACTTGCTGTCGCCACTTTAGTTTCTGATAGAAGCTTGGAAACTACATTTGGATGCTGCTCAACAAATTGCAAAAATTCCTCTGCGGTAAGAACATCTCCTCGATCTTGAGCCTTTGCTGAAGCAATGGCGTAGGCTTGCACCACAGACATTGGATGGTTTGCAGTGCCAGTGATATCTAATTCATTCACATTTTTTCTACTTGCTTTTTCAAGGTCCATAGTTTCCGCAACCATGTCATTGCCTTTTTGATTTTTTTGCTTAGAGTATGTGGCTTTTCTTTGCTGATCTCTTTCGAGCTGCTTTTTCTCTTTCTTGTATTGAAGATCCATTGTTTTTTCATACTGATCTGGAGTAAGCTTGATAAGGTATCCTGTTCTTAAAGCATCCTTTAAATTTCTTGATTTTTTAATAATAATTGGATCTTCCCAGGTTAAATCTTTCACTTCTTTCGGAGCAAAAGATAGGCCGATATCGCTAACAAAATGATACGACAGAGTGCAGTTTTGAACAATAAATGATTCAGGTTCCTGATTAATCACTGCATTGAATTTTTCCATAAACTAATTATACATTAAAAATCTGTGAGTTTTTTATCACCATTTTTAAATTCATTGCCAAGCCAATATTCGTTTGATTGATTTTCTCTTGAATCTGGTGGAGCATCTTTTTTTCTTTTTTGTGTTTCTTCTTTCATCCATTTACCAGAATCTAATCTTTTTTCTGTAGCCCCTAATTTTTTTTGATTATTTGTTCTTCCCTCTTTGGTAGAAAAAGAATCAAATACTCTTTTCATTTCGCCTTCACCACAAGGGCAAACCATTACGCTTTTATAATCATTTATTGTTAGGTGCAGTTCATGAATAGAATTATCACAAGTACAGCGGAATCTATAAAGCGGCATGAAAAATTTGTACATTTTTATTGTGTGAAGTGTCGAGATCATTTTAAATCTAATGAATACGAAGATGTAAAATTTAAGAATGGAAAAAATGCAATAAAATGCAAATGTGAAAAGTGCGACACCGCATCTTATTTAATTACAAAATGATGAAAAAAGAAGCTGGAATTGATATTGGTGGATTGCTCAGTGGACCGATTGGAGATGCTATATGTGGATTAACTGGCGCTGAAACTGGAGGACTTGGCTTCGTCGCTTGCGAAGGTTTAAAAAATCAATTGGGGAAAGTGATTTCGCAGGGCCAGAGTGCGGCGGAATCTGCGGTGGAATCTGGCAAGCGGTCACCCGATATTATGAAAGAGCGGTTCCAGGCGTATCAAGACCTTTCTAATTTATTGAGCACAATGGGGTCCACAGATCCAAAATACACAAACCCAAAACAACTCCAGTATTTTTTTGAAGGGCCTTCTGGTGGTAATATGCTTGCATATAGTGGTCCAGAAGGTGCTTTGAAAATTGCCAAAGCATTAAGCAATTTTATTGCTAGTGGATTTATGGTTAAAGCTTCATATCCAGCTTTTATCAATAAAAGCATTGATTGGGTTTTTAATTACTATAAAAGAAGCGGGTTTGATATAAATGGCACTTTACAACAATTGCAAAAATTGCAAAATGAAGCAACTAATCCATTAATGGTTAATTATGTTATTGATGTTATCAATAACAATTATTTTGGCGCAATAATGTTCAAGCTAATGATGAGCATTGGTGAGAAAGACCTATCTGCTGTAACAAAAGAATATGGTGAAACTTTACAAACTGCCGTAAAAGTTCTTGGCAAACAATCTCCAGATGTATTAAATATTCAAGATGCTATTAATGAAACCGCAAAAGCAACTTTTGATCAATTGGCATTAAGTGAAAAAGTTTATAAGTATCATCTCGATTTTGCTAGAGAACAAGCTAATCGCAAAAGAGAATTAATCGAACAAGCGGGTCCATGGATAGAAAGGGCACTTGATTCTCCATTTGCGCATTGGCTCAATTGGTTTATTCCAGTTGCAACAGCTTTAGGGCCAAATGGTGTGGCTGGTCAATCGTTATCACAATTAGGGAAAAAAACATAAAATGATTTTTAGAAGAGAAGCATCTGATCAAGAAAAAGAACAAGAAAAACCCTCTAAGAAACCTACTTGGGGTCCACAAGGCGCTGGCACACAGTCAGATTCCAAATCAAATACTGGACCAAAAGGCAATAACAAAGAAGAAGCAGATAAACTAAAAGAGTTTGAGAAAGCAAATCCATGGGTGGCGGAAGTAACAAAAAAATATATACTATTAAAAAATAATCAAGCCATAGCCAATTCTAATCTTGAAGCAGCCATATCAAAACTTGATAAAGATAAAGAGCAGTGCCAAGTTTTAAATTTCGTACCATCATATTTGTCTGCTTGTGCAATAGCACAACAGGCAAATGACATAACAAAAAATGTTAGCATAGAGCAAGTAAATCAAGATTATCAAGATTATAAAAATATATATCAACAATATTTACAAGCATCCAAAGCGGCAATAGATTTCTGGCCTATGCTTATAGAAGTTGCAAAGGCGGCTCAAACTGCTGGAGTAGAGAATCAATATCAATCTGAAAGTAGTGTTCAAGCAGAATTAGCTACTTTTAATTCTGCTATTAATATAAAAATAAACGAATACAATAGTATAACAAGGCAAAATGATATTTTATTAAATCCGGGCCCTTCAGGCAAGAGCATTCTTGATTGTTATCAAGAAATAATTGATTTGGGCACTGAAGGATGTAAAATTTGCCAAGATGCTGCTCCTTCTTTTAATACAACTCCTGGATTGGGGCCGGTCACTGCTTATGTAGGAGAATTAATTTCAATTTATGCACAAATAGCAAATATTTATCGCACAGAACTTGCTCCGGCGTATTCTTTAATAGCAGCTAGTTCTGGAAATTCCGCAAGTAAAGCAAAAATACAAAACACTGTGGCTTTGTTTTCTACAAGAATTCCACAAGCTTATGCAAATGAAATTCTTAAAGCCAAATATGCACTCATGATTGGAAAAACTTATGGACCCCAAGATCAAAGAGTTCGTGTAGCTCTTGAAAAGTTTCTTGAAGTTGGTGGTGGTGCCGCCAGTGGCGCTGGTGGAGCATCTGGTGCGGCACCAGGAGCAACCACTGTAAAAAGCAAATAATGGAAGCTTTTCTAGAATTTGATGATATTAATTTAACTGATTATATTATCAGCCCAAATTGGGAAATTCGCGGAAAAGTTTTTCCTAAAAATCTTAGAACCACTGGAGACACATTTAATCAAGAGTTTCCAGATCATGAAAATTGTTTTCCTTATTACAGGGCTTATTCTCAAATTCTATTCCCAAAACAAACACAATCTGAACAAAATACTCCAAATTCAAAAACTACTGATATAGAAGATTTGATTGATAAAAAATTTAATAAAATACTTGATTTATTGCCAAAAACTGAAACAAAACAAAACATCAACGAGCAAAATATAATTGTAGATGCTGAAGAAATATCACAAAATATTTTAAATTCAGAAAATAAAATAATTGAAAATAAGACCAATGAGATATTTGAAAATATAAACAACATAGAAACTAATTTGCAATTTAATTTTGATAATCAAAATATACAAAATATAATTGAGCAGAAAAATATTGAATCAAGAAATATAAATACACAAACCGTTTTAGAATTAGAGAAAAGATTATCAGCTAGTGAAGAACATAAAAAACCAGTGACACAAAATGATTTAAAGCTTGTTCATCAGAATATTAAAAAAGAAAATACAGAAAATGTAGAAATGTTGAAAAATAAAATAAGCGAACAGAAAAAATTTATAGAAGATTTCCTTAACTCATGAGAACGCCAGCTGCATACCAAAATCCAGATAGACAGCCCTGCGCCAACGGGGTTTCCTGGGTGCCACAAACGCCGCCTAATATTGGTGGAATAAATCCCTTGTTGGGATTTCGAACACTTGTGATTGATCGCGGAAGATTCCGAAATTATATAGTTCCTATAGAAGGTAGCCCGGATGTTACGGTGTCACCGGCAAAAATTTATAGAGGTGATCCAAGCGCGCCAATTTATAACGCCACAAGGCCGCTGGATACATTTAATAATAGCGTTTATGGCACATCAATTAAATTAGCCGATAATACCAATTATGTGGCTACAAGCTCTTCAAAAGAAGATGCACAAATTGTAAATTATACTTTTCCTCAATATGATGCCAATAACCCTTTGTCATGTGTGCAAATCACATATGACATGTCTTTTTATTCTGGTGATTCACCGGTAACTAGCGAAGCTATATCCACCACAGCTGGATGCGATGTTTATATAATCACATCATCTGGAAGTCAAGTAAAGATTGGAAGTTTATACCTAACTAGGCTACGTATTAATCTAGGAGAAAAAAATGCTACATCGTTTACGGGAATAAGCGATGGTTCTCAGTTTTCCACTGTCAGGTTCAAAACAGCAAACGATCAGCTTAATCGATCATCTTACCCAAAAGTTAAAAGCGTTTTTATAAAAAATAACTATCCTGGTTCTTCTTTAATTATCACTATTAAAAAAATAATGTTTTTTACAGCAGATCGTGTTAATTTTAGATTTTCAGAAGGAATTGGCACCTCAAGCGCTCAGCTGCCATGTAATGCAATCGGATATTCCTTATTAATTTCAGGTCAATTTGTGCCCACTATTTCATATGTAAGTGTGATTGATACTAGTTCTGGCCAACTTAATTTCTCTGGAGGCACTGATAGTAGCGGAGCGTATACCTGGCCCGCTTTTGATAGAGTAGTTGGCTGCAACACTCATATTAAAGTATTTAATCCAGATTATGTAACAAATTCTCCGGGATTTGCTCATTCTTTAAATCTTCATCTTTTGATAATATCTTCTACATTCACTCCATTTCCTACAGCTACCAATTTAGGTTATATTGTAGGGCCGAGACCTTTCTATCAACAACTGATTTTTCGCGGCACCACTAATATAGTGGGTAATGACAATATTACTGTGAATACTTTGCAGCCTAAAACAAAACAGCAGTCTGGCGTTTATACTGTAAATGCCACTGGCAACGAAGCTAATACCACTGAACCTTTTCGTATTTTGCCTCTTTCGGAAATCCTTAATAAATCTGATAACCCAGTGTATGAATTTCAAAGCGATTTACAGGATTACACAAAGCAAACTTTTCAAAATGTTTATTTTGATACTAATGGTGCTCAGTATTTTGACCCGAAAAGTGGAGCAGTTCAGTCGGAATCTTACTATGGTGGTCCAGCAAGAGGAGCGAGTTGTCTGGGTGCCTATGATAATAGCTCAAGTAAATATCAGAGTAGAACAATCACCTACACTCCGAAAATTTTTTACAGCTCTCCTAAACTCGAAGATGTTTTTGCTCAAACACCGCTACTCACATTCAAGCTTATATCATCTTATGATTACACTGGAAACAATATCTTACAACCGGGATTTTTAACCACTGCTGTAAACGCTCTTAAGTTAGATACTTCTGGTGCCTTTGACATAAAACTTGTTTATAGAATTTTTGCTTTAAATAGAGGGCAAAATTATTCTACATATGACCCAAATGATTCTTCAATAAGTGGTTTTGCCTATGCCCATCATTTAAAGTATATTCCTCAAGCAGGAAGCAAGGCTTCATCGTTAAAAGTGGCAAATTATGACAAATCGTGGACATTTGATAATGTTTTAGTTTCTGGAAATATTGAATCTGTTTTACAAACAATTTATGCAGATTTAATGATCAATGAATCTAATTACAATTTTAAAATAGCTTCTCAGCCATTTGATCTTTATGTTGGAATTTACGCAATTACCACATTAAATGATATTGTAAAAAGCATAAATTTTGAGAATTTGTCTTCTTTTGATTTACCACAAATAAGTTTTGTTTTAGATTCTGATTTTATTGTTTATTTACCAATATACTACCCAAAATCTTTTACAAACGGCGGAAATTTGCAAGCCCAAAAAGATTTTGGCTGGACAGGAAAATATACAGCTGATAAAAACAAATATTATCTCACAAATAAAACATTTACAGGCGAAACATACGATAATGAACGAGCATATAATTCAATTTTCTCCGATGTAGGTAGTTTGAGCTCATTGCTCACTTTGGATTTTCAACAACCACAAGACACCACTCGTATTTTTTCAAGAATAACTGGCGGCGCTAGTTTAAATCCTGTAGTTACTGAAATAGATTTCATTTTTATTAATAATAATTTGTCTAATGCAGAGGTGGCCGAAGGATTCTGGAACATAAGTTTAAATGCCGAAGCAGAAAATGTAAAAAAAGCAAAAATTAAAATAGAAGTGGATTTGATCGATACAGTTACCGGAAAATTTTTATTAAAAATATTTAGCACACCATATGAATCATTTACAAAAAAAGTGGGAGGTGTATCATACGCAATCAAAATACCTTTTACACTTCCTCCAACAATGACAAATTTGCTATTGCGGGTATTTGTCGAAAATTACTCACCCGAGTTTGAATTAAACTTTTCAAATATTACTGTTACCTCGACAACAATTAATTTTTTTAGTTATCAAAACACCGTACTTCCTGCTGCTCCACCTTTAGGCTTCTATGAAGATTTGCCACTAACCCCAGCGAGCTATGTAGGACAATGTTTTGATTTTTCTTTATTTTTAGATATACCAAGTAGCGGCAGTATCATTTACGATCCTAAAGTTGGAATATACATAAATGGGGCGATTTACAGTCCCACTTGGAATGTAAATTTACCTAAAGATATGGAAGTTAATTATAAAACTGATTTAGTCAGTGGTACTTCATTCAAAATTGTTTCTGGCGTGAAACCATATGATATATATTTCAGAACGGGAACCAAGCCGCAAATATCTTCTTTAGATGCAAAAAAGAATGGTATGACAAATACAGTGCAAACTGTAGTTAATACAGCTACTACTCTGTCCACATTAAACGTTAGACAATATTCCACAGAATCATATAGAAGATGCACGAATAATAATCAATTAATTTTCACCCCCACCTCTTCTGGGACATTTAGTAATTTGACAACTGAAAATCCAGCTCTGGCAAAATCGGTTACTATGCATATCACTGGACAGATAAACAAATATGCAAGCACAAGCACTGTACATTATGAAGCAGATTTACCCAATTATTTTGTAGCACAAACATCTCCTCAAGGATCTTATTATCCAGATGATAAAGCGAATGATATTATGCCCTATTTGTCTATTGCAAATTATGTAAGTATAGATTACAAAGATAACAATCTATACTTGGCGGGAGCTACAGCTGGTGGAAATTTAATTTATGCAAACAATTCATTATATAATAATATCAATGGCCCCACTAAATATTTAGTAGAGGGTAAATCAGATGATGCAGAACTAGAAGAGTCTGGTATTTTATCAAACTATACACTAGGTGGGCACGTGAATGCTTATTTTCCTGGAATTAAAGTGCATAATTCCAGTGTACTATTGTTTTATACATTCGCCTCAAGCGCTCAATTTAAGACAAATACAGCCATTTATATTCGAGATTTAAATTTGAATAATTATCCGCCCTATAAATTATTTGATTTTAGTGATTTAGGTATTGATTCCCAAAATATTGACAATATTTCAGTGTGTAAGGATGATGCGCATCCAGATCGAACAGATTTTTCAATAGCCTTCGGTTGTTTAGGCAAAATTTTTGTTATTAATCTAATTTACACAAGCTATCTAATAACTCACGGAGCACCAATACTAATATATGGATCTCTTGGCAATAACACTGCGATTGGTAATAACACATTCGTCAATCAGTTGAATAGCTTGATTCAGTCTTCGCAGATTAAAATTCTCAAATTTAACAATTCTCCTGTTACCACTTCATTTTACAAAAAAGATCTTTCTGGTCCACAAAGGGTGGCTTTTGTTGATTATAATGGAATATATGTTGGCATTCAATTTGTTGACGCAAATTATATTTATGAAGTTTTAT
>Ga0136644_10000216_pt1 | contig 45507 bp, 37 predicted proteins | sample C_130820_EF_Meta_FD_94780 | JGI IMG/M metagenome (GOLD analysis project Ga0136644, IMG submission 94780) | Freshwater microbial communities from Lake Croche, Canada to study carbon cycling - C_130820_EF_MetaG (v2) (version 2) | ecosystem: Environmental > Aquatic > Freshwater > Lake | place...
TGGAAGATATATGGCGGCAGGTTATGGATTTAGTTCTACACAAATCAGCCCATTATATTATAGTTTTGATTCTGGTGTAACTTGGAATACATATTCCTCTGGATTAGCTATTAATTCAATTTGTATCCAGAACTCAGTATTATTATTTACAACAGGGGGGTTTGCGAATGCTGCAATAGCATCAAATGTATATATTGCGTCTCTATTACCATTAACATCAACAGCTATTTCTTCTTCTGGGAGATACGCTGTAGGATTTATAAAAGGCGAACGTATATATTATTCTGATACAAGTGGTCAGATATGGACAGCCTCTACTCCACAACCGACTTCGACTATTTATAATTGGTCCGCTATAGCAATGGATCAAACTGGTCAATATGCAGTCCTTTGTGAAAATAGTGGAAATATATTTTATTCTTCTAATTTTGGAAATACGTGGGCACAGTCAACTGTAACAGGAATATCTACTACACAGAATTGGACGAGTATTGCGTTATCGGGATCAAATGCTGTAGCATGTATAAATAATGGACAAATATATTATTCGAGTAATTATGGTCAAATATTTACAACATCCAGTAGTATAACAAGTACTTGGAATTCTGTTTCTATATCATCAACTGGTCAAGCGATTGCATCTGATATTAGTAATATCTATTATTCTAGTAATTATGGGAATACATGGACATTATCGAATCTCTCAAATTTAGTTAATTCTAAACCTATTTCATTATCTATATCAGAATCGGGAACTTACGCATTAGCATGTGTATATAATAATAATATTTATATATCGATAAATTCAGGCCAGACATGGACCTCTTATAATAATCAAAATAATTGGTCGAATATAGTATTATCTAGAGATGGAACATATGGCTTAGCTACCTCTGATAATAAATTATATGCTTCTTCTCTTATCACTCCTGCGACTTTTCCAAAACCTGACCTTTATTATCCATTTAATATCGATAACACGAATATTAATAATTATCAATTAGCCGATTGGTCATCTGGTACTCCTGTATATGATACGAATATGAATTATTCATATATTTCTAAAACGAATTATAAAGCAGGTATAGGATCTCTCGAATTTCCAAAAAATACAGTGACAGTTGGAACCGTAACTAATATATTTACAGTTACTGGTACAAATATTAGTTCAATTGGTATTGCTGTATCTCAAGACCAAACACGACTAGTAACATGTGCATATTCTGCTGGTAAAATACAATACTCTACAAGAGCAAATAGTTCTTCTGCATGGGGTACATTAACACAAGTGACTGGCTCACCTACTGGCGCATATTCAAGAGTTGTACTTACTGCGGATGGTACTCGTGGTATTTACTGTTTTGGATGGAATAATACTGGTTATGTATATTTTTTCAATTGGACAGGTTCTGCACCGTCAACACCTGTTCAAACACTAGATACTAATCAGCGCGATTATAGTGGACTAGCAATTACACCAGATGGTTCAAGATTAGTCGCATCTACATCAACAAGTGTATTTTTTTCTGTATGGAATGGATCGAATTACACTGCATTTACACAGACACTTGAAACACTTAGTACACGTTTCACAGGGATTGGTATTTCTACTAACGGTGATAGAATTGTATATGGAAATGAAGCGGCAAATACTTGGTATATATCGTTTTGGAATGGAACAAATTATAATCCTGGGACTGTATTTCGTACTGGTGCGTCTGGTAATACTCGAACTGCATATTTTAGTGCGGATTCGTCTATTCTATTTTTATCATATCAATTAAATACATCCTATTCAATTGAATATGGAAAATATAATCCAGTTTCAAATACATATGATACATTTACATCAGTTCCTACTGGAACAGTTGCAGCTAGTCAAAATATTCACGGATTATGCTATATAGAAGGAATTACTGTCGCAAATTTATATTATGCAAATGCTTCAGATGGTAAAATAAATTATTTACCCTTTACTTATACGACTACACAGACACAAAACTATGTAAATCTAAATACAACAAATTTTAATACAGTTTCTACAATGACTACACCAACATCGAGTAATATACTTCTTGGTATAGCAGTATCTAGTGACCAGTTAAAAATGGTGGCTTGTTTAAATAGTAATCTTGGTGTATATTATGCAACCAGAACCAGTATAAATTCTGCTTGGTCTGCATTCACAGTAATTCCTGGTTCAATCAATGCATATTGGCAGAGAATCGCTCTAACACCAGATGGTACAAGAGGCGTTGTATGTAATTATGGAAGTGGTTCAGGCGGCTTAGTATATATATTTACTTGGACTGGAACAGCACCGGGCGGATGGTTACAAACAGTAGATACAACTGCTAGACTCTACTCAGGATTATCATTAACATCAGATGGGTCTAGATTAGTTGCATCAACATTTTCTGCCGCTGGTGTTACATGTATATATTTTGCTACTTGGAATGGGTCGAATTATTCAACATTTACAGCTTGTACTGCAATTACAGGCAGTTGTTTGGGTATTGCTGTTTCTGCAAATGGTGACCGTATTATATTTAATAATAATTCTACAAGTTGGTATATTTCATTTTGGAACGGGACGAACTATCCTGCAGCAACTATATTCCGTACAGCACCAGCAGGGAATACTAGAACCGCATACTTTAATTCAGATTCGTCTCTATTATTTTTATCTTACTATAATAATTCAAGTTATTCAGTAGAATATGGAACTTATATAAATGGACAAACTGGTGCAAATTCATATACTGGGTTTTCTCCAGTATCAACTAGTATTATACCAGCAAGTTTAGATACACACGCAGTCTGTTATGTCGATACAAATACAACTGGTATGCTATATGCAGCAGGATATGCAACAACAACTATTTATATGGCGCCCTTTACTCGTACACCGAATAATACTGGTTCTACAAATCAAATTCAGATTTCTGGTACATATGGTTCGAATACTAAAAATATAGGTATTGCTGTTTCTCAAGACGAATTAAAAATGGTATTATCTGGATATGATGGTGGAATATATTACTCTTCTAGAACGAATAAATTCGCAAGTTGGCCCACATTTACACAATTTACATCCTCATCGCTACCAAATAAATATTATACATCCGCATTAACATCCGATGGTACTCGTGGAGTAACGTGTATAGGTACTGGTGGTTCACCAAGTTATGGATATGTATATTTTTTTACATGGACAGCTGCAGCACCTAGTGCTCTTACACAAATATCGGATACTAACTCGCGAAATTATGTACACGTATCTATTACATCGGATGGTTCAAAATTAGTAGCAGCTGATTGGTCAGCCGCTATATATTATACTACTTGGACAGGTTCAAATTATGGTACTTTTACTACACAGATTTCTGTAGCAGGTGCAATCGGAGTTACAATTTCATCTAATGGTGATAGAATCGCATATGGAGATAGTGCGAATAATTGGTATCTATCCTTTTGGAATGGAACAAGTTTTCCTACAGGAACTGTTATTAAAACTGGTCCAACATCTCTTCGTAGTGCACATTTTAGTGAAGATGCATCCATATTATTTTTATCTTATAATTCAAATATAAATGGTTCTGTAGAATATGGATATTATAACAGTAGTTTATTAACCTATGATTCATTTACTTATATAGCAAATACTATATTACCAGTATCTCTCGATACTTGGGGTCTATCTTATAAAAATGGAAATTTATATGTGATGGGGAATGGTTCAACCGTCGTATATGTAGTAACTATTTTTCCAGAATATCCACGACCCTTTATTAGTGGAAATAATGGATTGACATTTTCGACGTGGTTCCGATCGAACTATAATAGTTCATATGCACGTATATTCGATTTTGGAAATCGTGATGCTTCAGATAATATAATATGTTATAATTATAATAATAACTTAGGAATTAGTATATATAGAGGTTCTTCTTTTACACAACCGGATATATTAAATGCCTATCAAATTAATGATTACCAATGGTATCATGTAGCATTTTCTCTCTCTTATATTGGTTCAAACTCTCCAACTGCGAATCTTATCGTATATTTAAATGGACAAGTCATTTCAAATACAAATATTTATTATTATCCAAATAATATACAACGAACTTTGAACTATATTGGAAAATCAAATTGGGCAGATTCCCAATTCTTCGGATCAATCGACGATTTACGTATCTATAATTCTGTATTATCCGGCGCACAAATCCAACAAATCTATTCTATGAATACATCTATTATTAATAGTTTTTTTGATATTACCAAATCACCAATTTATTTACTTACGAATAATTCAGTCGATATATCAAATTCTATATGGGGTAAAGCAACCAATATGGGAACTGGTCTTACCTATTATTATTGGAACGATCCCTATGGTCAAAATGATGCATATATTAATTATTCGAATCCTATACTGTTTTCTTATACATATACTGCTGCATCCGCGATGTCTTCTGTTAAATTATATGTAATGTGTGATGATACATGTAAATTCAAATTAAATTCAACGGATGTAACATTATCTGGTACTGGTTGGAATATAGCAGTTCAAGCTACTACAATTAATCTCATTTCTGGAAATAATAAATTCGATTTTTATTGTATTAATACGGGTGGTTCAGCAATGTTTGCGGCTTATGTAACAGATAGTACAGGGAACTATTTATTTTCTACGAATAATACTAAAACAGGATGGACCTCTCAAACCACTGGATTTTTTAATAAAGGTTCAACATTAACTTCTTTCATACGAAATAGTTATAAACAATCCGGTACTCCTGTACAAAATATAAATTATACAGTAACTTCAACGAATATAAATATTGGAAATTCACAAGCATTAAATATTATATCCCCTTATCCAACTTTGAATTATTATTATAATATTACTGGATTTACTATAAATGGTATAAATACTGTAGATATAAATAATTATTTATTTACAAATTCCAATCCGAATTATTTTATAGCAGCAACATTACCGAATGGATTCAATATTATTTATTTTAGAAAAGGAACCTTTACGGTTATACCAACTGGAAATCTAACAATATATCAGTTATTTTTAGTTGGAAGGGGTGCAAATGGTAGTGGTACTACTACAAATAAACCAGCATCTGCGCCTACTCCTGGTAATGGAGCAGGAGGCGGAATTGTATTTAATGATAATACTGGTAATTTATCCAATATAAAAGCAGTTACATCCGCGTGGTCATTACAATTAACGGTTGGAACAACCGCCAATAATGGTAATAGTACCGCAGTATTAAAAGATGGAACACAAACTACTATTTGGAATTATACTGCATCTGTTGGTGGAGGTACAGCTTCTGGCTCATCAGCAGGAGTAAAAGGCGTAGATGGTACATTGAATTATTATACGCAACTCTATTATGGTGGTGGTGGTGGTGGGATAGGAGGTAATAATATAGCTGCAGGTGTTGGTGGATTAGGAGGTGGTGGAGGTGGTGGTAAATATAATGCAACTGCAGGTAATAATGGTGGTAATGGTGGTGGTGTTAGTAATGTTTTAATTGGCGGTGCTGGAGGAGTAGGTGCAAATGGAACAAATAGTCAATATGGTGGTGGTGGTGGAGCATCGTCCAGTATAGGCGGTAATGGTGGTGTTGGAGGTGGATTAGGAGGAGGTCCAAATCAGTTTTTTGGAGGAGGCGGAGGAGGTTATTGGGGCGGGGGCGGAGGCGGAGGAGGATATTATGGTGGAGGAGGTGGTGCTATTGGTGGAGGTAATATAGTAGCGAGTACTGGTGGTGGTGGTGTTATTGTTATGGTATATAAATCTACACCAATACCAAATTATTTAACAACGTCGAATATGTTATATGCATTTTCAGTAAGATTATTATCAACAACCTATGCTGGACCAGTAATGACATTACGTAGAAGTTCGGATAATGCTACGGCTGACTTTTATACAGATACTACTCAATCTTTTTTAACAACGGGAGTAAATAATACTGGTATTACATATGCATCGTGGATTGGTTCATCATCCGCAGCTGTTACAAAATGGTATGACCAAAGTGGTAAGGGAAATCATTGTACACAAGCAACTAATAGTATTCAACCAGTTATTTCATATCAAGGAAAATATGTTATTTATTTTAATAATTATGCTTCAAACTATTCATATTTTAATTTAACAACTGCTTCCCAGCCGAATACTATCTTTTGTCAGTTTTATAATACAAATACGTTTGGTTCTATCATTTGTGCTAATAGTGATTTTGAGCAACGGTTTTATCCTGATGGAAAGACAATAAATGGAGGTGGAGGTACTGGATTCGATTGGTATTTTTCACAAGGTGGTACAAAATTCGCATATAATAATGGTGTTTCCGCAACAACAGTATTATTAAATGGATGGAATAGTCTTGTATTATCGACTACTTCTACCTCATATTCAGCTTCATTTACTAAAATTGGTACAGACGGATATTCAAGTGATCGTGGTATAAATGGTTATATGACAGAAATGATTGGACATAATACAGCAATGACAACAGATGACGCAACCGCATTTTATACAAATCGATTGATATAACCCATTTTTTATACCTTTCCAAAATATAACAATCAATAAAAATATCTAAATATATTGTTTTATTTCTATAAATGAAACAATTTGTATGTCTTAGTGGACTTCCGCGTTCAGGGTCTACTCTCTTATCCGCTATATTAAATCAAAATCCATTGATTCATGCAGAAGGAAATTCGGCAGTCTGTCAACTGATGTGGGATATAAAACAATCGTTATTACAAAATTGTATAGAACAAGTGAAAGCTAATCATAAAGAAAACGAGATTCACAATTTAATTTCGCAAGTCCCCCATATTTATTATAAAAATATGGATAAAGACGAGAGAATTATCGTCGATAAATGTAGGTCTTGGACATTACCAGATAATATCGAATTATTAAAAACATATATTGATAAAGATATTCGGATTATTGTTTTAGAAAGACCTATTTTAGAAATAGCAAATTCATTTGTAAAAATATATCAAAAAAATAATCAACCAGTAGATATGGATAAATTATTAGAACCTGGTACAGAACCGATTATGCGGTCATTACAAGGAGTTTTATTAGCAAAAGAATATAATAAATTAAATCCAAATATTTTTTTGTTTATTACATATAAAGAATTGACCGAGAACCCTGAAGAAACAATTCATAAAATATATGATTTTTGTGGATGGGATAGGTTTCAACACGATTTCCAAAATATTATTCCCAAATATAAAGAAGATGATAGTGCCTATATTTTAAAAGGATTACACGATATCGACCCGTGTGTTAAAAGAAATACGAGTATCATTCAATTACCTGAATTGATTATTGAAAAATGTATATTTCTAGATAATATTTTGAAAAATAGTTAAGCCTTTTTTTTATTTTTTATTTTTTTTATTTTTCTGATTTTTCCTTTTTCTTTTTCTTATCACTCGGTTTAAAATATTTCTCATAAATGATCTTTCCTAAATTCAATCCTTCGAGAATTAATCCTATCCATAATAGCCCAAATATCCACCAATAAAGTCCGATCCTAGAATATCCTATATAGGCTAGTATTAATCCAAAATAAGATTGGTCGATTCCTAAACCATATATTAACAGATGTACTATAAAATAAAATATTCCAGTATATAGAAAAATCGGATAAGATCGATCGACCAACTGCATTTATATATTAGTAGATGAATATATAAATATTATTTTATCTTTTTTTGTTTATCTTTTTTTATGCGCTACACATCTCGCATATATCTTCCTCCTCTTCTTCTTGGTTAGTTTGTTTCTCTGGCTCGATTGTAAATTGTTGGGCCTGATGTTTTCCTCTTCTTCTTAAATAATATATTCCTGTTTTCAATCCTTTTGACCAAGCATAGAAATGCATCGATGTCAGATTCGAATAATTCGGATCTTCGAGCCATAGATTGAGACTCTGGCTTTGACAAATAAATGCACCACGGTCGGCCGCCATATCTATAAGCTGTTTCATTGGGATTTCCCAAACCGTCTTATATTTATTCTTGATTTCCTGAGGTAGCCCATCAATCTGTTGACATGATCCATTATTCGCGATAATATTATTCTTAATTTTATCTGACCATAATCCCCTGTCGATTAAGTCCATCATTAAGTATTTATTGGCCTGGATAAAATCGCCGGCATTCGTCCTCCTGCTATAAATATTACTGGTGATGGGTTCAATACATTCATTGAATCCTAATATTTGACTCGTAGATGCAGTGGGCATCGGCGCAAGAAGAAGCGAATTTCTTAGACCGACCTTTTGGATTCTAGTCTTAAGGGCTGACCAATCATATCGATTCTCTTCTAATACTTTGTTCCATAGATCGAACTGAAGTTGGCCGTTTGAAGCGGGTGATCCCTGGAATGTCTCATATGGACCTTCTATTTCGGATAAATCACAAGAGGATTCGAGAGCGGCATGATAAATGGTCTCGAATATTTGCTTGTTTATGACTTTCGCCTCTTCGGAATGGAAGGGATGACCCATTAGAATAAAGGTATCTGCTAAGCCTTGGACACCAATCCCAATAGGTCTATGTCTTAGATTACTTTTCCTTGTTTTCTCAGTCGGATAATAATTGATATCGATGACTTTATTCAGATTATACGTCACTGTCTTTGTGACCTCGTGTAACTTTTCATAATCGAATGTTTTATCGGGTAAAATGAACGTAGGAAGACCAATGGATGCGAGATTACAAACCGCGGTTTCATTTGCATCACTGTACTGATATACTTCGGAACAAAGGTTGGAACTCTTTATGGTGCCTAAATTCTTCTGATTTGATTTTTGATTTGCTGCATCTTTATAACATAGGTAGGGTGTCCCGGTCTCCATCTGCGCATCCATTATCTTAAACCATAAATCGCGAGCATTCATCGTAACACGACCCCGGCCTTCTGTTTCATATTTTTCGTATAAGGTATCGAATTGGGAGCCATAGATATCAGCTAAGCCAGGGCATTCATCGGGGCACATAAGAGTCCATAGCCCATTTTCTTTGACTCTTTTCATAAAAAGATCGGGAATCCATAGAGCGTAGAAAAGGTCGCGCGCTTTCAGTTCCTCATCCCCATGATTTTTACGCATCTGGAGGAACATTTCAATATCCGCATGCCAAGGTTCTAAATAGATCGCGAAGGAGCCGCTTCTTTTACCTCCTTGATCAATATATTTCGCTGTATTATTAAATACTCTTAACATAGGTACGATTCCATTGGATGTTCCATTAGTACCCCGAATATGGGATTCATTTGCTCTTACATTATGAATATGTAGTCCGATTCCACCCGCCATTTTCGAAATAAGGGCACATTCTTTCAATGTATTAAAAATACCTTCTACACTGTCCGATTCCATCGCTAAAAGAAAACACGACGATAATTGTGGTCTAAGAGTACCCGCATTAAATAAAGTCGGTGTAGCATGAGTGAAATATTTCTGTGACATGAGTTCATATGTCTCTTTTACTCTGTCCATTGAAAATCCATGAATTCCAATTGCAACACGTAACCACATATGTTGTGGTCGCTCGACCGTCTTACCATCGATTTTCATTAAATAGGAACGTTCGAGTGTCTTAAATCCAAAATAATCAATTAGAAAATCACGGGAATAATCACAGAGTTCATCTAACATATTCCCATATTCATCCACTACTTTGATAAGTTCATGTGAAACGAGAGGTGCGGATTCTCCCTGTTTATCTAAAAAACCATAGAGTTGATACATTACTTTGGAAAAAGATTCTGAAGTATTTTTCTGGTGATTCGATACGACGATACGACCCGCAAGTACATTATAATCTGGATGGGTAGATGAAAGAGACGCGCATTGTTCTGCTGAAAGTTCGTCGATTTTTGTGGTAGAAATTCCATCGTATAATTGATCAATGACTTTCATCGCTAATCCAGTATAATTTAATTTAATTTGTGTACCATCTGTACGTACGCCTTGGCCCTTGATTCGTTTTAGAATTTTATCGAATGAAACGGTTTCTATACTAGAATCGCGTTTCGTAACATTCATTTCTTGTTCAAAAATACTCGAATTTTGCTGAATAAATGATGGATTTATAGGAGATGTCATTTTAATAATAAAAAAAAATAGGTTTATATCCTTTTTCTAATTTTCTGATTTTCTTATTTTTCCAAAATAAAATATTTTATAGAAAGAGGTCGAAATATTCTAGCATTTGTTTTCGCGATGGTTCAAAGAGAATATGTTGTTTTGGACACTGCTTAACTGGACAGCGAATATATGTATATGCCCAGCAAATATTATTCGCCTCACATAATCGGCGCTTCATATCGATTACGAATTCTTGTTCTATCCTAAATAAATATTTATTCGTTTCGGCATTCTGGTCATCCTCCCCATCCGAATCTGAATCCGTGATGAATTGCTCTAATCTCTTACGATAATATCCTTCTGGTTTAGGATTTCGAATACGATAATCGTGATAGAATAGCCTAGGGTCCTTTCGAATATACGCTTCTAATGCGTTTTGCGCACCATCCGAATATTGGTAATTCACCTTGGGGTCATTTAGTACTGACGTAATATTGTTATACATCGATAATCGATTTTCCCATTCTAGTTTATCAAAAACGGATTTCTGCATTTCTTTTTCTAAAACAATATAATTATATTTTCTTTTATAATTATATTTTCGGCGTCAATTTTATCAATGGATTTATCTTCAAATGATTCAAATACTGATTCAAATGCCGATAAAAAACAGTTTTTTGTATACCTTTTAGAATGTACGGATGGATCGACCTATGTAGGGGCTACTGTCGATCCAGAACATCGTTTAAGACAGCATCGTGGAGAGATAAAGGGTGGTGCTCACGCGACGACGATGAAGGTTAAACAGGGACATACTTGGTCGAGAATTTTATTAGTAGAAGGATTTCCCGATTGGCAAGCAGCCCTACAATTTGAATGGGCATTTAAGTTCTATAGTAGGAAATATTTGAAAATAAGAAATCCTTTAGAGAGAAGAATGCGTGGCCTCTATGATATTATACATATGGAGAGACCAACTAGTAAAGCGATTCCTTATTCAGAATGGCCTTTAATAATGGATAAAAAGGGCCCCCAAATTAAATGGACAATAGACCAGTGTCCTTCAAAAACAATATATGAGAAATTAGGAGGATATAAATAAAGACTTGTTTTGTAAAAATCTCTAAAATAAATATCTAAAAAATATATACAATGTCTTCTCTCCTTTTCTTAAATTGTTGTATGAATTCTGTAAAACAAGTTGTAGAAACTACTGGGGATATTTCACATAGGTTAGTCGATGCTTCAAATACATTAGTCGACCTATCATTTTCTGCTATTTTACCAGATGATATTTCGGCGAGAGCCTGTAGTATTGAAACAGTAGAATTATCTGTTAATTTACTCGAACAAACGAGTGTTTTGGAAAACATTATTTATGAAGAATTAAATAATAAACACGATAAAATAGTTGAAACAATAGTCGAAACAATAGACGAACAAATAGTCGAAACAATAGACGAACAAATAGTCGAAACAATAGACGAACAAATAGTCGAAACAATAGACGAACAAATAGTCGAAAAAATAGACGAACAAATAGTCGAAAAAATAGACGAACAAATAGTTGAAAAAATAGACGAACAACTTGAATAATTAGAAAATCAAAAATCAAAAATAAAAATCGAAAATAAAATAAATAAAAAATAACATATAAACATTTCATTTTTAGATACGTATATACTTCTAAAAATGAAAATTGTACGTTTAGGAATGACTGAGACTGAATTATTATTTTTAACTTATGTAATAAGATATCATAATGTATTTTTACATCCAGAAGTAAAAAAACAAATTTCGAAATTTATTATGAGTATGGTAAATTGGTTATATACTACTTCTGGATATTATGATAAATCTGTAAAAGGGTCTCATTTTAATTTCGATGTTACTGCATTAAATTCGAACTATTTGAAATATCTCGAGCATTTAGCAGTGTCAGTTGTTGGTTGTGAAGAAACCCAAATTTATGTTCACGATGGATTACCAATGACTTTATTTCAACATTTTAAAGAAGATTTTATAAAACATTTTAGAATAACTAATTTAGTTTTAATGAATGGAACGAAATTTTACGATCGTATTGATTCAATTTTTGATAAAATAAATGGGAAAAGGTTATTAGCGATTTCATCTTTCGATGGGCTTATTCAAAAACAATATACTTCTGGAAATGTTTATAAAATCTACGAGAAATTTCCGCCCTTGGCTGGAGTCTCTACAGTAAAATTCCCCTATTGCTTCTTAAATAATGGTCCTCATCAGAATTATTTCGAGACATTAGATGCTATTTTCGAAGAAATAAAACGGGCAGATTTTGATATTGCACTTTTAGGATGCGGCGCATATGGACATATGCTTTGTCATAAAATACACTCTGAGCTTGGTAAGGATGCAATTTATATTGGTGGGTCTATCCAGACGATATTCGGTATTCTCAGTAAAAGAGAGCGCGATTCTTCAAATTTACCTGTAAATCAATATTGGATTACAGATATTCCTGAAGAGTATAAGCCGCCAAATTATAAACAAATCGAAAATGGGTGTTATTGGTAGGTTAAAATAATGATATCCAAAACAATATAATTATTATTTTAGAAATAAAAGGAATGACAGAAAATTACTATGGGTTCATATCAGTCGCTTCTAATGCGTTAGGTATTATTGGATATTTTCCAGAAATTTATTCTACGATTTATGATGTAGAAGTGAAACCTACTACAAAAATATGGGCTATTTGGATTCTCTCTGGTCTTCTTGGTATATCTTATGGGGTCTGTATTGAAAATCCTTATGTGATTATGAGTAGTTGTATAGGAACTGGATTAAATATACTATTATTCAGTATAAAACATTGGAAACGTATGAGTATCGAAGAAATCCAAAAAATCGAAGAAATCCAAAAAATCGAAGAAAATGATTTATAAAAAAATCTCTCAAAATCAAGAAAATTGATATTATATTTTCTATAAAATACAGAAAATATATTCTTAACATATTTTTAAAATGAGTTTTCCAATCGAGTATTTTCCAACATATAAAACCTATAAGGGGCATCGATTCGCCAGGCAATTCCCATACGATTGGATTTTAGACCAAGCACCAGGAACTGGTACAGAATGTGAAAAATGTTTAGACCGAGCATCTTGGCGTGGTGTCCTAATAGGATATTGTATGGACTGTGCTCCAGTATATAAAGAAAAAGGCGAATATAAACGAGGTCCAGGTTTCTGGGATTGTGGTGTTGAAGTATCTTGGTTAGACTTGGAACACTGTGCATTTCACGGATATCTAAAAGGTATTCCAATGGGTAAAATAGGTAATATAGATTTCAATGAAAAACATACTTTTGAAAAATTTCAAGATACCTGGGATTATGTGAATTCGACAGATTCACCGCTAAGAGAAATGTTTAAATAGCTGCTAAGGCATTACATAAATTCGTAGAATTAGGGGACCCTAATCCAGTTGTTACATCGAACCCTATTCCAGCATTATAGGTAGTCAATGTATTTTTTCCTGCGACAGAACCATTATCCGAACCAATCGTTATATCATTAAATAATGATGAATATTGTCCAGGATTTGTATATACTGTTTTATATAAGAAATTTTGTATATTCGTAGAATTCATTGGATTACATACAGTAGTTAGCCCCGATTTTCCTAAATTAAATCGTTGTTGGATACTTAATGAGAGAATACCTGCGAAAATAGGTGTTGCTGCGGAAGTTCCACCGACACCATACCAGCTACCATTAAATACTGTATATACAGATGTATTTGGATCTGCGATTAAAGATACATCTGGAATAACACGATTTGTATGTGTTATTGAAGAAATATTGGATTGATATGTGGGTTGTGGAATAATAGAAGAATATCCACATCCGGCCGAATTCCATGTATATTCCGTACGTTGTATAGTAGAATTTGGATTCCATATGAGTGTTGTACCACCTACTGCGATACAATTTGCATTTGTTGCAGGCCAGGATACGGTATTTGAATCACCGCTTGCTGCACAATAACATGCGGAACTATCGCTAAAATATGAATTATATTGTGTGAGAGAAGATGTTTCGGACATACCCCAAGACATGGATAATACATCGGCTTTTATAGTGGTTCTTGCATAAGATATTGCTACTAATAAATCTGATAAATTATCTGATTTGGCTTCGACTACCCAAATATTCGCATTCGGATTCATTGTACATACCATTTGTACATCTAGACATTCTTCTTGTGCCCAACCACCATTTTGTCTAGCACCAGACATTGTATAAATATTAATAGCAGGAGGTGTTGAATTTGGACCGAAATTAATTGGATTTGTCCAATACGTAGCTAGATCAGTTTTTAATCCAGGATAAGTATAGGCAACGATTACAGCAATCGTGACTTTTCTTGAAGATGGGAGAATTGTTGGTACGCTATATAAATTTTTTAATTGTACACCACTAAAGTATTGAGGTGGAATAGATGCGATTCCTTTTTGCGAGAGATTCGGCGAAATATATGGTTTTAGAAAAGTGGTGGCTTTTAGCTCCTGAATGGATTCTTCTATCTGATTCATTTTTTCATTTGATTCAAATAATCTACCAAATCTATCTGTATATATGAATTTCTTAAACATTATAGATATTTGAGAGATAATTATACTATTTTTTTTATTCAATCTTTTGGATCGTCATTTGTTTTGTAAAAACATATCTCTCATGATACATGGTTCTACGTTTTAAATTACATTGTAGGCAAGCAATTTCGATATTTCCAAAATGATGTCCCTCTTTATTATTAATACGTTCTATTGTCCATTGTTTTGGATCTCTCACTGTTTCATATAATATTGCGACTTTCTCTCGACAATAAAAACAATCGAGGTTCGAATCGACCAGTTTTTGGAGGATATTAGAGAGATTGATTTGAATCGCACCGTCGGGATCTACTATTTTATTTTTCTCTCTTTCTCGTTTTTCTACGTCTTGTCCTAAATATCCATATATTTTTGATTTGATTTGAGAGGTAAGCCATTGTTTTTCTCTTGGTTTATTCGTATTTTCTGATATTGTTTTCGAATCTACTGTTTCTGAATATACTTCGTTTAAGAGTATCCATTGATTTTCTGCCGATAAATCGTCTTGTGTAAAACTCCAGGCGTTATGTGTCGTAATTACGCGTTTTTTTATCTGTTTTGGTTCGATTTTTTTATTTTCTTTTTTTATAGAATTTTCTTGAATAATAATTTGTTTTATTTCTGTGGATTCCATTGTTATAGTTGAGTGATTTTATATTTGAGAGATTTTTACTGAATTCATAAATTCGAAATTTATAAAATTGATAGATATTTGAATTAATATAAGAAAATATAATATATACATTATTTTTACTATAATATATGTCCGAAACAAGAAATATTATCATATCGATTGAAGGTAATATTGGATCAGGGAAATCCACATTACTTACAGAACTAATGCGGAAATATAGTGTATCTAATCCTAAAAAAATTATATTTCTAAAAGAACCCGTCGATGAATGGGAAACAATAAAGGATGAACATGAATTCACTATTCTTCAAAAATTTTATAGTAACCAAGAAAAATATGCATTCTCATTTCAAATGATGGCGTATATTAGTCGGTTAGCACTTTTGAAAAAAACGGTCGAAGAAAATAAAAATTCAATTATTATTACTGAACGTAGTTTATTCACAGACCGACATATATTCGCAAAAATGTTATATGATAATGGTAAAATCGAACATGTAAATTATCAAATTTATTTGAAATGGTTTGATACATTTTCAAAGGACTTTCCTATTGAAAAAATAATTTATGTGAAAACATCTCCGGAAATATGTCATAAACGGATTTTACAACGTTCTAGACTTGGTGAAGATATTATTCCGTTAGAATATTTACAATCGTGTAATCATTATCATGATATTATGATTTCATTATATGAAGAGGATCGTATTCTATTCATTGATGGAAATATTGATATTCATGCCGAACCGCACTTATTAGAATCATGGCTAGACCGAATTGACGAAATAATATGATTTATTATGGTTCATCACTATAATTCTATCAAGACACTCTACGCATTTTTACATTTACTATGAAGTGAAAAGCCGACCCTCTGGGTCGGTATCTTTTAATGTAATTAGGTAACTGTACTGCGAAGTAATTTTATAACCGATAAATCGGGGATTCATAGTAAAGGTTATAATGTGTAAAATAAATACTATAAGAAAAACAAGATAAACATTATTCCGTATACTATTTAAAGAATAGATTCCTAATCTATGTTTCCAAATATGAAGACGGTAGAACCAGAAAATACTGTTTTAGAACAGACACTCGATACTGATAGTAGTAATATTCTATCCTCTAATAAATATAAATCTGTCATTATTTCTCAAACACAATCTGAAGCAGAGGCAGCATCTTTTTCTGCATTAGATACTCTTTTAGAAAATGAGAAGTTACAGAATAAAAAGGATGCATGGAATAAGATTGATAAAACCGTAAAAACTCAAAAACTCCATGAATTCGCAGAAAGATATGGAAAAGAACATAGTTTACCGATTAAAGATATTAAGAGTCTGAAAATATTTTTTATTGATTCTCTCGATAAGGCAAAGTTACAAAAGGCCAAGGATGTTATTTATGATAAAGAAAAGGGGATTATTACATCAATTCCGGCATTGTTTTTTAATTCGACAAATCGGATGTTTACTTTGAGAATTATGGATACAAAGAGGGTTTCTACTCTTAAATCTCTGACACCTAAACGGGTAGTGAAATCTGATTCTGAAGAATAAAGTACGGGCGCTTCGCACAAATATGTAGTGAGTAGTAGCGGCAGGACTGTCCCCTACAAAATTGAAATCTTTTTTTTACAATTCATCAAGAATACAAGTCCCCAAAAACGAAAAACGCCTGAAAATGCAAACTATTGGTATTACCAAAGAGATAAACGAAGAGATACCTCAGTGGTTGAAAGTGAAGATTGAGTTTTTGAAAACAAAATTCGAAGTTCAGTTTCGGATCGTTGAAACTACTGCTGATGAACCAAATGAAGACATTGTTTTAGAAAACCAAATTGAAAAAGAAGTTACTGCTACTGCTGAATCGCCAGAAGAAGCCAAGCGCCGTAAAGCAAGAGAATACTACGCTGCGAATAAGGAGAGGCTGCGCGAGGATGCTAAACGCCGATATCAAACGAAGAAAGCAAATACTACACCAGTAGTTATTCCAGAGTTAGTCGATGATGTTTTGGATAATACTTCTCAAGAATCTCAAGAATCGCTTGTATTTGACTACGATCCATCGCTCACACCTAGCACCGAAGTCCGTCAATATCGCGATAATTACTACCAGACTCATCTCGCAGAGATTCGTCAGTATTACCAAGATAATAAGGAGCGTATTGCGAAGAGACAGCAGACGGACGAAGTAAGAGCGAAGAATCGAGAGCAGTATCATGCGAGAAGAGCGACACTTACACCAGCACAGATCGCAACGAAGAATTCAATTGCAACTGCACAGCGTAAGGTACGCGAGGCGAAGCTAAGAGCGAAATATCCAGATTGCAGGACTCTGAAAGCGGCAAAGGCACTGGAAAAAGCGAAGAGAATGTAATTCGAAATAGAATGTTATTATTATTATTTATAAAAAAAAAGAAAAATATTGTATATATATATTTAGATGAAACGTACAATAAATAAAATAAAAAAAAATCATAGAAATACAAAAAAGAGGGGAGGAAGTACTAATGAAGGTATTACAGAAAAACGTAGTGAACGAAAACAAAAATCCCCAACAAAGCGAAGCAGAGCAACAGAAACAGAAGTATATACTAAAACAAAATTTGAAAACCCATTCAAAAGACGTATAAAATGGACTTGGCCAAAAGATATTTTTAGTACAGATTCATTGTCTTTAACTTGGCTTCGTTCAGGATTTTTTATTGAAAGAATAATTATTTATTCTCTATATTCGATTGTTTTAATAATTCATACAAACACTAAAAATTTTGCACTAAAATGGTGTATCATATCAGACGAAGAACTTGACGAACTTCACTATAAAATTGCAAGAGCACCTAAAAAAACTATGAAAGAGGAAAATTTAAAAAAAGAATTTTTATATTTACAAAAATATAGTCGTTTAGGAATATGTCCTGAACCATATGAACGTATAACTGGTAATACGATTCCATTAATAGATTATATTATGAGGTCTATTCATTTAACCAAAAATACACCCACAAGAAAAAAAACTTTGGAAATATCACACAAATTAATAAAACAAAAATTTTGCACAGATTGTTTTACGTATTTTTATGAACAATATTTTAAGAAAATGCATCTACAGAAAATGCATCTACAGAGAACGTTGAATATTGGTATTATAACAATGGACTATATTGATGGTTTTACTTTAGGATTTTTTATGCATTATGCAATTATTTCAATGGATATATTAACCACTATATTTCAAAAATTACTATGTATATTTATAAATGGAGATTTAAATCCTGATTGTAATGATGGTAATATACTTATAACGGGGTATACTAAAACTGTTACTGAGAGTGAATATGCTTCGGATAAAATATCGTTTCACGTTAACACAACAGTGAGTCAAGATGTACAATTAATTGATTTCGGAGAAGTCGAAGAACGTAAACATATGAAAGAATATATTGAACAACGAATTACAGAAGATGGTACTTTAGTATATGCAAATTTTGATACTTTTTTACGTAAAGTTTTTCCAAAAATATCGCCGGAGGATAAAGAGTTAATTGAACATTGGGTAACTACATCGGAGGTAATCAAATTCGAACATCTATTTCCTAATGGAATAATTGATTTGGCTACAACTGATTTTTCTAGATTAGAATATCTATGTAGAATGATTTATCATACATTTGATGGTTATGGTTGGATTGGACAATTTCGGAAAGAACTAGGAACTCGAGAATTTTTGTTTGGTTTAAGTAACAAAATATCAAAATATTTCCCTGGAAAAACTCTGCTACCGTCAGATGATTCTTTTGTGGATATATAAATAATATTCATTTTTCAATATGACAAAAAATTGATTCAAAATATTATATAAATACTATTTTTATAGTATCTATATCTTAAAAGAATGAGTGAATACGATGAAAAAACCTCGGAATACGAAGAATCCGAATCCATAAAATCTTCCGAATCGGAAGAGTCACAAACAATTCTATCAGATGAACAATATGAAGAAATCGAACAAAATATTCAATCCTTTATTTTCGATCTTTTATCAATAAAAGACGAAATTCTTCGTTTTAGAAAACCCGATTATTTAAAAGAATTTATATCAGAAATATCGCATACAATTTTCGATGGACTTGTTCTCTCAGAAACGTGTAAAGAAACTGATGATGAAATTTTCGATACAATTATTGAACTCACAGAATCGACATTTGATTATTGTTTAGATATTCATCAAATTCCACAGCGATCTGAGCCATCCAATCAATTGACTCTTTCTTCTAAAATAAATATTCCATATATTCGTCAACGGCTCAATATGTTAAGAGAGATACCGCAACCTATCCAACGAACATCTGAATGGTATGAATTCCGACATAGCCTTATGACAGCAAGTAATCTCTATAAAGTATTCGGATCGGATGCTATTATGAACTCTATTATATACGAAAAATGTAAACCCTTTACTGTTCAAGATGATCGATCCGGTGGATATACAAATACGGCCTCCCCTATGCATTGGGGTACAAAATACGAAGTATTAACCGTTGCACTTTATGAGTTCAAAAATCGAACAAAGATCGATGAATTCGGATGTATTCCACATTCAACCTATCCTTTCATAGGGGCATCGCCTGATGGGATTAATTGTGACGAGTTATCGCCACTCTATGGTCGTATGTTAGAAATCAAAAATATTGTAAATCGCGATATAGATGGTATTCCTAGCGAGGCCTATTGGACACAGATGCAAATTCAGATGGAGTGTTGCGATCTCGATGAATGCGATTTCGTCGAAACCCGGTTCAAAGAATATGAGTCCGAGGAAGAATTCTGGCTCGATACAACTAAGGATTCGAGTGAAAAAGGTGTGGTCCTATACTTTATACGACGCGACTGCACTCCAGTACCACCCTTGTATAAATTCAGTCCATTGAGTATTGTTTTAACTATTGAAGATAGTAAAAAGAATGTTTTAGAATGGATTGAAACCGCAAAACAAGAAGCCGGTGAAGAGTGGATATTATTTGAGATTAATTATTGGTATCTCGATGAATATTCGTGTGTTTTAGTTCGTCGTAATAAGAAATGGTTCGAAGCGGCTCTCCCACATATTCAGAGTTTATGGGAAACTATTTTGAGAGAAAGAGTCGAAGGATATGAACATCGGGCACCTAAAAAGAAACCTATAAAAAATACAGAAAATACTGTTATCGATATGATGGAATCTATTGATTCAGAAAATTCAAAAATCGTTAAAATTGTCCAAAACAAGCATTTACCAATAGTAAAATTAGGATAGATACATTTTTGAAACCCCCAAAAAATAAATAATCTACATTTTTGAAACCCCCAAAAAATAATATAAATATTTTTTCATTTATATTATAATGAATCCATCCGAAAATATTATCCAGTGTCCCCATTGTAAAGAATTTATTATTATTCAAGAACTCAACTGTAAGATTTTCCGCCATGGTACATATAAATCTAACGGCGAACAGATTCCACCACATTCTCCAAAAGAAGTATGCGATGAATTATTTATAAGTGGCCAGATCTATGGATGTGGTAAACCCTTTATAATCATTGTTCTTGATTCTGGCGAATGGAAAGTCGAAATCTGTGAATATATTTGAGAGATTGAGAAATATGTAAATGAGAGAAAATATATATAAATAATTAGTGAATTTTTTATAAAATATATATAATTCTCTCCCAATGGATTTTCAAAAACCCGATTTTGATAAACTTCATCAACAAATAAAATCGCGACTATCCACTTTTTATGAATCTAAAAAAATACCCCATATTATTTTCCATGGTGCGTCCGGTACTGGAAAAAGGACTCTTGTTCATTGGTTCTTAAATCTCATATATGGAGAGAATAAATCAATTATGAAATCCAATATTATGTTAGTAAATTGCGCCCATGGAAAAGGAATTAAATTTATTCGCGACGAGCTCAAATTTTTCGCAAAATCGAATATTCAATCGAATCAAGGAATCCTATTTAAAACAATTGTTTTATTAAATGCTGATTCTTTAACGATCGATGCACAAAGTGCTCTTCGTAGATGTATAGAATTATTTAGTATAAATACCCGATTTTTTATTATTGTAGAAAATAAGAATAAATTATTAAATCCGATTCTCTCACGATTCTGTGAAATTTATATTCCTGAAATTTTTGTTTCTAATAAAATTATTAATTTACATAAAACGAATGAACTTGTGAGAGATTTTGGTTCCGAGTTCAGTTTCGATATTCTTAGTAAATATACACATACCGATTTTGTGAATTTATCTAATGAACTTTACGATAATGGATATTCATGTTTAGATATTATAGAATGGATAAAATCTCCGAAATCAACCATATCGGATTATGAAATCAGTCGAACCGTTCTATGTTTCGATAAAGTCCGTCCCGAATATAGATCAGAAAAATTATTAATGCTTTATATGTTTGACTATATATTTTTACGTTCAAACCGCGATTTAAAAAACTTTGGATTTATATAAATGGACGATTTTGTCATTTCAAATTTACAAGAATCGCGTAATGAATGGTGCGCACGTCTAGTTAATATTTTCACACCTTTAGTAAGTGATGGTATACGGTCGATTTTTAACGAGGCATGGAAACTTTGTCAAGATACGGATGAGATGAATAAATATTTAATGACCTTTCAAAATCTATTATCACGAGTTCCAAAATGGAATTCTATTATTATTGAGGAAGAGAGAAAGCGTATTATTGAGAGGAGTGGATGTAATTATTTAGAAGATTTAATCACATGTGTACATATTATCCAATTAAAAGTCCTCACATGTATTCGTGTTGGAAATAAACAGAAGAAGATCGATATTTCTATTCCAAAACTGGATGCTTTTATTCATAAAGTCTATATTCATGCTGCACGTAAAATATATATGAATATTTATTTATTTGAGAAGGGTATTACTGCATTACAGCAGCAGAAATATAGTCGAGAGATGGAAATTATTATTCAGGATTGTATTTTAACTGCGATTCGAGAGAGTATTCCTACAGAGGAAATTATTCGGGCTTATATGGATGAATCGATTGAGAGAGAGGAGGAGGTTGTTATTGAGAGAGTAGAAGAACCTGAATTAGTCAAGGGATCTGAAAAAGATGAATCTACAGATAGAAATGAAACCATGGAGAATAACGAGAAATCGGATGAAGAGAAATCGGATGAAGATAAACCATTCGAGGCTGTACCCTCTATAAAAAATATAGACGATGAACCAGTTACAACACATCTCTCATTTAACGACTTTGATTCTGTTATTTATGATGATAAAGTCGAATCTGTAGAACATAATCCAAAGACAATTGAACGATTGGAAGAGATTAGTATGGAACGTACTATGCAACGTAAATTACAGGAGGAAGATGATGATGATGAAGAACGTCTTAAAATAGATACTGGAGATATAGATTTAGGAATATTAGATATTTTTGATTTAAATGGGTCTTCTTCTTCGAATGACGATGTCTTATTAAATGATATTGTAGAATTAAATTAGGTGATTTATTTATAAAGAAGATTGTATAATTTTGAATCGCGTTATAATAAAGAGAAAAAGAATGAAATAGAATGTATATATCCGGATTTTTGAAATGGATAGTGAAACTGTTTTTTTATTAGCATTCTTTACAACAACTCTTTTCTTGTTATTACGATTTATAGAAATGAAATTTATTGATAAAGAATATAAACCATTAAAAATATTACTACGAGATGGTATTATGGTATTTAGCTCAACACTTATTACTGCCTATATATTATCGAATATGAATGGATCGATTAAGGATTTTATGAATGTCATTACAGAGACCAAAACATTAAATCCAGAAGCCACTCAAATTTTTACAGATATTCCGACATTTTAGGATCAATAGTTATATTGAAATATAATAAATAATTTCATAAAATATATGAAATTATATGAAACTTTTAGAATTTTCATCTCTCGTTTTCTTTAGTAATTTTCTATATAATACTTGGAATAAAGAATATCCATATGCTTGGTTATTCCTACTTCTAACTGCTACATCTGTGTTTATACATTCTAAAATATTTTATCAACCAATAAATCTACCAGAAGTAATCAATTATTCCATACATGATATCATTTGTATAATAGATAAAATCATAATAGTATGTATTGTAATCTATGGATTTACATTATTTTGGAAAACGAGACAGGTAAAAGAAACATCTGATATACCGATTATTTGCTTTTTAGCTGTTTGTTATTTATATATTGGAGGGTATTTCTTAAAAAAATATTGTTTTGATCCAGATATCGATTATGCGAATATAATACATGCATGTCTTCATATTATTTCAAGTATAGGACATCATGTAATAATGTATGAATATGCGAACCTGGAATGGATGCGAAAAATACTCTTACAAGGATTTATTAAATTTTTATCAGAATAATTTGTCTTCACAATATAGATGAAAGGGTTGCTCTAATTAATATCTTTTAAATATATAAATGACTACACAAACTCCATTCAATCCATTCAATACATTCAATCCAATCAATCCATTCAATCAGAACTCTAAAAGTTTAGAAGAACAAGAAAGAGAATTACTAGAACAAATAAAAACAGTATTTATTCCCGATTTTTCGAGTGAGGATACAACTATGGTGAGTGAGGATACAACTATGGTGAGTGAGGATACAACTATGGTGAGTGAGGATACAACTATGGCGAGTGAGGATACAGCTGTGGCGAGTGAGGATACAACTATGGATATAGACGATTACTCACCTGATTTTACGGATTCGCCTACAATAACAGTTCCTTCTGGACTAGAAGTATCACAAATGAATAAATTAATAGCATTAATGATAGCAGCCGGAGAATTATTTCCTGACAAGGTTATATTTCGTATAGAAAGATTTCGTATAGAAGGAGATGAAGAAATAGCAAACACATTCGTAAGAACAATTTATTATAAAGATATTGATAAAGCTACAAAAACTCCTGCACAGCATAATTCAAGTGTTACTACAACCGAATTACAAAAAGATATAACACATATGAACTCATCGCCAAAAGGAAATTTTTTCATTCGAAATCCGAAATTGAAAAATAACTGTGTTGTAATTTTAGAGGCTAAAAGGGATTTAAGGCTATGTAATTTATCAATATTATCATTATTATTTGGTATTTCAATTAAAAATGGTAAATCTAAAGAAAAAGATAATTTAAGAGGCTTATTTAGTCAATTTTCATATTCTAATATAAAATCTGCATGCAGAAAATTGGGTTTAGATGGTATAATTATATTCGATACAGTTGATCTTTGGGAGTTTTATAATTCCGAAGAGTATCCTTTTCCAGGAGGTCCAGAAGATAAACTTCGTGCAGATCTAGAATGTTTGGAAGATGCTAAACAGCGAATTGCTGTTCCATTGTTTACTAAAGAAGAATCCAGTTTAAATTGTATCGGTGTACTATATCCAGAAATTGTACTTATAAGTAAGGAACACGGAAATTTAACTGAATTATTAAAGGTAAAATATGTACGTTCTATAGATAGTTTTTACAAAGAAGAAAAATATAGACATAAGAATTTTATTAAACCCTTACATTTTAGGTATCCTCATACGCAACAATTTTTAATTCCCCCTCTTGAAGGATCCCACCATAAATATCGAATAAATCCTGAATATAATGAACGAATCACATTGATTAATGAAGTTTTTGAAGAACAATTTTATACATTTCCTTATTTATACGATCAAAAAACGAATATACTTAGATTACGACAATTTATAGATAGATATACAGTAGTTTTAAGTGTAATAGTACATTCACATGATGGTTCACATGCTGGTGGTAATTCTGAAAAAACTATTAAAATAAAGGCATCTAAATCAAGACGTAGAAAGTTATATCAAAACAAATATAAAAAAACCAAAAGGAATAAAAAATAACTAATATACGATATATTGAAAATATTTATTATATATTTTCAATATTTATTCATCTTTTACTAGATATAACATGGTAAATTATCAATATCTATTATTTTTTCGGAATTTATTATTTTAGATTTTTTATCTGATAAAGCAAATTGGCTGAAATAGGGGTCGTCGAGTTGGGCTTCCGGTGTATGGTTATGAACCGTACGGGCGATCATTTTATAGAGTTTAAAATTCGGATATCTCTCTTCACCTGATTTCTTATACAGAACATTCTTACTATTATCATCGGAACACCAACGAATGACTGTTCGCTGTAAATCATCGATTTCTTCACTATCATCTTGTTCTAGATAATCCTCGTCTAAAATAAAATCAAAGATAGAGCATCCTAATCGGCATAAATCGAAACTATAATTTGGTTCTAGACGGGGTTTTTTTTCATTTAAATAGGGCTCGCAATTATATTGCGAATTTGCATCGCCTTCAGGAGAGAAACTATCGCTACAATATGTTCGACCCTGAAATTTATAAATAGCACGTCCAAAATCGATGATTTTATAGAGTTTTCCATAGGTCGGTACTTTATATATTTTATTATTAAATTGATAATATAAATATTCTTCTTCTGTTTCAATATACATAATATTATTTGTATGAAGATCATTATGAGTAAAATGGAAACATTTCTGAAATACTAATAATGACATAATGATTTGCATTAAAGCAGCTGCAGCGGTCTTTTCATCCAGTTCTCCGGATTGAAATAAACTATCGATTGTATTTTTACATGGTTCTAAACAAATTAATTGTATTGGAAAATCATGAATATATGCATATATGGGTATATCATCATCGTTCTCGTCATCGTTCTCATCTATAGCGCTATCATCCTCTTCCTCTTCATCGTCCTCATCCTCTTCATCATTCTCTTCCTCGTCCTCATCATCCTCATCCTCGTCCTGATCTATAGCGCTATTATCATCGTCATCTTCCTCGTGATCTTCACCGTCCTCTTCATCAGAAGTATAATTTGTTTCGCTATCATTGGATGAGTCATCATCAGATTCTTCATTTTCATATATTTTTTCAATATCATTATTCACTTCATTGTTATTAATAGATTCATTCGTATTATCTATAGAATCTAAATCTTCAACAGAAAAATGAGAGATATTTGACTGGTTATGAAAAACTAATTTATCTTTATTTTTTCTAGAACCAAAATTTGCAAAAGGGTCATCTTCTAATATATCAATATCATAAAGAATATCCTTATTTGTTAAAAAATCTTGAGAATTACGTAAATAATCCATATCATCTGCAATATTTACACGAAATCTCTCTTGAATACCTAAAAAAGATCCATAATAATCAATTCCGTTTATAAATTCATGGTGATTCTTTAATTGACTAACTAAATAACAGAAAAAATTATCTATATAAGATGCGTTATTTGGATCTATTAATTTATGGAAAGAATCAGTTGAATCATTCGATTTTTCCCTTATTTTTGGTAGTACTTTGAGAGATGTATCTTTTACATCATATTTACCAGTTAAATATCGAAAAGGGTCTAATAAGGGCGAATATTTTATAAAACATTCGTCGTATTTTACAGAATTTTCTTGGGTCGTCTGAATATCAAAAATAAATTGTTTTTTTTGATTTAAAGAAATTGAATTAAAATTCTTTTTATTTAATTCGAATATTTCACTATAAATCGGATTATAATTTTGAAGATTATTTATTTTAAATGGATTATAATTCGATTCGGATGTTTCAGTCATAATTAGAGTTTCTAAATCTTGTTTATTTGGTAGAGCTATTTTCTTATATCCAATCGAAAAGGAATCTTTAGTAGAAGACATGATACTCGTATATTATGTTGTTAATACTATAAAATGATGGTTTATCCGCGTTATTATTATGCGTAATTTGATATATTTGTATTTTATATCCTATAATATATCCAAAATGGCTCAATTAGAATTACGAAAATTCAATATGCGAGAGATTACTTTTAAACCAGATGAAAATAAAGGACCTGTTATTGTCATGATTGGGCGTCGTGATACTGGTAAATCGTATTTAGTTCGCGATTTATTATACCACCATCAAGATATCCCTATTGGAACTGTAATTTCGGGGACAGAGGCGGGTAATGGTTTCTATGCTTCCCATGTTCCTAAACTCTTTATTCACGAAGAATATAATACAGTATTGATCGAAAATATTCTGCGGCGCCAAAAAACGGTTCTAAAACAAGTCAATTCTGAATTGACCCAATATAAGAAATCGACGATCGATCCCCGTGCCTTTGTTATTTTAGATGATTGTCTTTATGACCAATCTTGGACTCGTGATAAATTGATGCGCTTGCTTTTTATGAACGGCAGACATTGGAAGATAATGTTGATCATTACAATGCAGTACCCCCTTGGTATTCCCCCGAATCTCCGTACCAATATAGATTACGTTTTTATTTTAAGAGAGCCATATATGACAAATCGGAAGAGGATTTGGGAGAATTATGCGTCTATGTTTCCTACATTGGAAGCATTTAATTCTGTCATGGACCAGACGACAGAGAATTATGAATGTTTGGTGATTAATAATAACTCAAAATCGAATAAATTAAATGATCAGATTTTTTGGTATAAGGCCGAAAGCCGACCCGATTTCAAGTTGGGTTCCAAAGAATTCTGGGAAATATCGAAGAATCTGGCTGATGATGAAGAGGAGGCGTACGATCCTAGTAAATCGAAAAAGAAGAGCGCTGGACCACAGATAACAGTGAAGAAGAATAAATGGTAGGGAAACCTACGGTTTCCCCTACGACCCCTTCCCTTCCAGTAAGTCCCTTCCAGCAAGTCCCTTCCAGTAAGTATGTTAAACATATAACCTTTATAAAGGGTATAACTTAAAGTTATACCCTTTCAACAACCTATAACATTCTAAGAAAATACCTTCGAATAATCCATTTTTTCTATTTCTTTTCTCTCGACCCCTCGCATTTTAATAATTGGAGAATCCAGAAACTTACAGTTTTCTTTTATAGAATCTAAACCGCTGGTAGAATCCTTACAATCTAATATATTTTGGATAGCCCGCTTAGAATCCCATTCATTCTGCGTTAAATATTTAAATGCGGTATCCTCGGCTTTTAATAAAGCGAAACGATACGGACGATTCGCCCCCTTCTGTAGAATTTTCTGACAGGCAACATGCATAGATAAATAGGTAGGCGATGATATGTTTTGGATATTCACACCTTCGGCTTTCACTGCGTCCACATATTGCTGAACAGTATCATAATCCGAAATCCGCAGAAATTCTTTTAACCAATCATTTACCATTTTTGACTCAGTTGTACAAGCGAAAAACCAATTTTCAATTACAGGGGAGCTTTCTTTAAATTGCGGAAGTGTAAAACTATCGATATAGAATCCAACGAATTCTGCACTAGCCCCTTCTTGCATATCGGGAATCCATGAATCGTATGGTTTTAGACAAATTACGGATGCATCCGACCAAATCCCACCATATTTCGCTAAAAGATGGAGTCGTACCATATCGGAAAACTTCTCTGGTGAATTTTCAATATGTTTTATTTTAGAAAAATCGACACCAGGTAAATATTTGGATAAATTCGATTTATTTACAACCGTTATTTCATAATTTGGATTCTGTTTTTTCCAAGTGTTTATACATTTTTGAACAACTTCTGGAATATCAGTATTATCCCAAAAAGTCCATATTTTTTTAGGAATTTCTATTGAAAAACCTTCTTCTCTCTTATTATGATATTGAATTGATCCTATACTAATAATTAATAGTAGTAATAAAACTAATAATAGTAGCATTATTTTATTACTACTATGTATATTCATTTTCATATTTATATATTCTAATATAATATCGGATATTATATTGTATATTATATATCTAATATTTTATAATGAATACAGTGAATACAATCGAACCACTCGGTATTGATAATCCAAAAGAAAAAGAAGAAAAACAAAAAAATCCAGTACAATACTATGTAAAATTTTCGTTTATGCTCGCCTATGTTTTATTATTAACGACGGGTACAATTACATTTATCGAGGCATTAAGAACAACCATACCATCGGTACGACATGTAATGAATTTAGAAACATGTATTTCCATTATTGCTGGATATTTCTATTCTATTTTCGACCAAAAAATCGAAGAATTCAATAAAGCCGATATTCCTATTGATTGGGCGAATATTACAATGATGCGCTATACAGATTGGGCAATTACTACACCGATGATGTTAATAGTCCTTTCTCTCGTTTTAGGACAAAATACAAATACACCTATTCATTTACCTGTCATGTTATTTATAATATTAATGAATTATTTAATGCTCTATATTGGATATTTAGGTGAAGTTGGACAAATGGTACGCCTAACGGCTATGATTCTAGGGTTTATACCCTTTATTATCATGTTTTGGACAATATTTATGACATTTATTAAACCGAAATATGTGTTTGCAAATTATGCTCTATTCTCTGTATTTGTAAGTATCTGGGCATTGTATGGTGTTGTATATATGTTTAATGAAGAATATAAGAATATTGCAATGAATATTTTAGACTGTACTGCGAAATGTTTTGTTGGTTTAGGATTATGGGCATATTATACAAAAATTATTGTTTTATAAAAGAGAGTTTATATAGTGTCCATTTATTGAAACATACTTATTTATAAAGGAGTATGTTTTTTACTTTATCATTTAATATCTTTTTTTAATCGTTTTTTTACGTTTAATAACCTTATTTTTTCTAATCGTTTTTTTACGTTTTGCGGTTTTTTTATATTTTTGTTTATTTATTTTCTTGATTGGTTTATATTTCTTAGTTAGATTTTGAATATTATAATATGTGCCTCCAATAGATCGTTCTCTACTTTCAAAAGGTAATATATTTTCAAATATATATCTCAAAGAAGCTTCATCATTAAAAATAGTTGAAAGATTATATTCATAATCAAATCCTAGTCGTTCATTATAAGAAGTTACCATTCTATTAATACTATTGAAATCAAGTGGTATAGATTTCATATCTGCATCAATATTAGAAGCAAACTCTATAGGACCATAATTAAAACACGTATATCTAACTTTTTCTGATTCAACTTCATGTTTGAAAAGAAGAAGATAACCGAATTCTGATGGATATATACATATATGCTTAACATTTTGTTTATCCAAAGAATCAATATTTCGACAAATAATAGATATACTCACTTGTTGTCTTATTAATGGAATAATATCATAAGGTAATAAGACGTTTAATTCTTGATTACGTTTTAAATATGCGATTGTTTTTTCTATATCTTCTATAGTAATTATTTGTTCCTTTTTATCTTTATAATCTTCTAAATTCTTCAATAATTTTATATATCTTTCATTATTTTGTTCTATCGCTATTGTTTCTAGTAGTTTAAAATTCGATTGAATTATTGCGGTTTGTTCATCGATTGATTTTGTTTTAAAATCAACTGGTGAATCAAACCGATTAAGATATGAATCTACAATACATGGAATAAGTTGTAATATTGGAGAAGTTTCATTACCTCCCCCTCCTATCTTAGTTTTCTTAATTACTCCATGTTCTTCATCTTCTTCATCTTCTTCTCTCCCTCTAACTATACCACGATTCACAGCAGCAAATACTCTATTTGCTACAATTTGAATTGGGAAATCATCATCATCATTTATATTTATTCTAAAACCTGGTCTTCTAACAACTGGTCTTCTAACAACTGGTCTTCTAACAACTGGTCTTCTAACAACTGGTCTTCTAACAACTGGTCTATTTTGAGGTTCTCCTAGAAATCGTTGTTGATCTTGTAATCGTTGTTGTTCTTGTAATCGGTGTTGTTCTTGTAATCGTTGTATTTGTAATCGTTGTCTTTGTAATCGTTGTTGATCTTGTAATCGTTGTTGATCTTGTAATCGGTGTTGTTCTTGTAATCGTTGTCGTTCTTGTGCAAAAGCAGCGAATAATAATTCTTGTCCATGCATATCTCCTCGAGGGGGAGGGTTTCTTCTATCTCTTTCTTGTCGTTGTCTTTCACGTCGTTGTCTTTCTAGTTGATGTCTTTCTTCTAGTTGTAGTTGAAAAGCAGCTAACAATGCTTCTTGTTCACCAATATCTTCTCCAATTAATAAATCATCTTGTTGTATACGTTCTTGTTGTATACGTTCTTGTTGTATACGTTCTTGTTGTATACGTTCTTGTTGTATACGTTCTTGTTGTATACGTTCTTGTTGTATAAGTACTTGTTGCTGAAAACCATCTAACAATGCTTGTTGTTCGGCTGGATCTACTCCTTCAAAATTATCTTGTTGACGTTCTACTTCTTCAAGTTCTAGTTGTTCTTGTTGACGTTCTGCTTCTTCAAGTTCTAGTTGTTCTCGTTGTCGTTCTTCTTCTTCTTCGCGGTCTTGTTCAATTCGTCTTTCTTGTTCTTGTTGTCGTAGTTGTTGAAATAATAATTCTTGTAATTCTCGTTCTTCTTCATCAATAATATCAATATCAAATTCTGGTGGTTCTACAGGATGTTGTTGTTGTTGTACGGCTAGTGCGATAGGTTGAAGTTCTACTGGTCCACCTAGTACTTCTAAAACATCACTGGGGTCTACTAATCTTGCGTCTAGAATAGGTTGTTCCAACCCAGCATCACATCTTTCAAAAAATGTTTGTATTTCGCCTCTAGCAAGTTGAGCTGGATCATTATTATCTCCGAGCTCGTAAATACAATCTGTATGTGGGTTATAACTAAGTGCGTCTAATCTAGCCCATGTTTTATTACCTTCTCCAATTGCTTCTTCATTTCTGCCTTGTCTACGATATTTTTCTTTTAAATAATTCCATTTCTTCCAAGTAATTCGTGTTAAGTCAGCAAAATCTGGATTAGGTACCATTGGTTCTCTTTGAAATTGTGGTTGTCGAGTATTAAAATGTTGACCATGACGTCCATCTGGATCTATTGCAGTGAAATTTACATTTTTACATTGTATTCCCCAAACTGAACCATATGGTTGGGGAATTTCGCTTAGGAAATGTGCTCCATCATGATCGACGCGAAGTCTTTGTGAACATATATAACACCAATATGTACGACATTGGTTGCATGTCATACTTGAACATCCTTCTTCATTTCTACTAAAAATATTACATCCAGGACATTTTTTTATTGATACTTTGTTTGCTTCTTCATCTGAATATCTAGCTGATATTTCTGTTTGTTTTATTTCTTTAAATTTTTCCATTGATACTCTAACCATTCCGACTTGTCTTCGTAATAATATTCCTTCATTTTGAATAAATGTACATGTATCGTTACTTTGTAAAAATCTTTGAAATTGATCCTTTTTTAAAATATATGGTTGTCTATATTGTTCTCTAAAATCACATCCATTGAAATTTCTATTACATGTTGAACAATGCAAATATAATAATTCTATTGATTTTTTTTTGAAAACTCTAAATAATCTACCAGTTTTTTCAGGAGGACATATTTCACATCCAATTACCTTAATTTCTTCCATTGACCTCGTTTGTATATCAGCATCTGCTACTCCATCATTTCTAAGTTTATCAATAACTTCTTTAATTACAGTATGTGTTTCTTTTGCTTGTTTTAATTTAACAAATCCTAAAGAATGAATATCATATTTTACACTATTTATTTCTTTAAGCTCAATAGGGGATAAGTTGGATACTAATTCCTCAACTAAATTAAAATTTGTATCTCCTATTTTTATGTTATCTATAATAGCTCCAAAATATAACGGCCATACACCTTCATCAATATGTGTAAGACCTTCAAAACAACAATTTGCACATGTTAATTTACTACCATACGTCTGGGTATCAATTTCTTCGCCAAATTGTGTATTAAAAGTATAGCGTGGCTCTATTGCTTTTTCTGCACTTAATGATTGAATTAATTGTTTACATGGGAAAATATTTAATTTACTATAATATAATAGTTGTTGTCTGATTTCATCTCTTAATTCTGGTGTATCAACCCCACCAGCAGCTATTCTTTCTTGTACTACAGTATCTATTTCTGTCTCATCAAATTTTTCGTGAATATAGTTATTTTCAGTATTAAAACAAAATTTTTTATCACATATTGGACAATTTATTGTCTTATATGTTCTTTTTTCAATTTGTTGAATTGCTGGCGCTGGATTTAATCCTGGTAATCTCATTAAAAATATAGCTTTTTTATGTTGAGTAATATCAGTAGAATTAACGATTCGAGTAAGATTTTGTTTAATAGATTGTCGTTGGGTATTATTCAATAGATTTAATGTGGCTTTACCCTCTTCTGTAAACTCAATATTCTCTCCAACAACACTTAAAAATCCTTGTAGTTGTTCATCTGTAAACTTTGGATTTTCTAATACTACATCTTCTATAACAATAACTTCTTTATCAAAAGCATTTTCTCCATTTGAAATATACCCTTGATCTTTTTGAAAACGAATGATTTCACTTTTTAATTTATCATATTTAATAGGAGTGATTTTCGTTGAGTTTAAATAGTTTCTAGCCGAATATTCCGCAAATTGCTGTCTAACAATTTGGGAAAAAGTATCAGCTACTATAAAATTAAATTGCTCGAGATAATTAACAAAAGAATCTACATTAATATTTGCTATTAAACGTGGGTAACGTATATCTCTTTGTAATACTCTTCGTACTAAATATCTAGAATTCGTTATAACTCTTCTAATACCAATAGAATATATCACTAGTGTTATAGCAAATATCATTAGTAAACTGATTGGTGATCCTAAACAAATATTTATTGCTTCAATTGAAGAAAATATTGTAATAAATGTTGAACTGTCACTTATTAATTCCCTTCCACCACTCGCATATTGCAAGTTTATTTGATTACGTAGGTAGTCGGGTATCTCCGGTCCTGCTCCTCCCTTTTTTACATCTTTTTGTCCTTTTATTTCACTATTAAAATTTATTGTCTTTGAAAAAAATGATTCGTATGAATTAGAATTTAATAATTCAAATAAATTTAATATAAAAATACTATCCATAATTTGTTTTTCATCATTTACATCCAGTAAAGAAGAATAAGCTTTATACAACTTATCCTTATTAACTTTTTCATGATTATATTGACTACTTTTTAATAAATTACTAAATACTTGTCCTTTTGAAATTAAATCAAATAGGTTTCCAAATTCTGATTCATTTATTTTTACAAGATTTAAATCAATTTGACCAATTAGCACTGGGGTTACATATAATTTATTATTCTTATCAATATAACTTAAATGATTTGGATACATTGACTGTAATTTTCCAAGTGGTTCTCTTTCAATATTTAAGGATTTTTCAAAAATTAATGGTTTTGTTTTATTAAATGTAGATTGGATAGTGGGACCATCTTTTTTAGAAGTATATGGAATAGTTATACCATCTTTTTTAGAAAAAGCAAATATAGATTCTTCTTTTATAAAAGTATCTGATGCTTCTTTTATAAGAGCTTGATTTATAAAAGTATCTTTTTTTCCACCCTTCATATAAATATATATATAAAATACATATTTATTAACACTTTATTGAAAAATACCTGATAGTCAATAGTTATATGAAGTAAAATAATTATTATTTTTGATTCGCTTCTAAAACACTCTCATTATATGCTTTCGTCTCCTCATCTGTGGTCGCTGTACGACTCTCAAAATCGACAGTCTCCTTGACACCCACTAGATTACCCTGTTCATCCATCGTCTGTGTTAGCTTGTTTCCCGATTTCTGTGCATTCTTAATATTCTCCTCGATCGCCTTCTTTTTAGAATCCTTTACTCTTTTCTCAAACTCTTCCTTTGCTTTCGCCTCATTCTGTACCTTCTCTTTATGTAGCTGATTAAGCTCCTCCTCCATAAACTCGATACGCCCCGTCTTATAAGCATCTGGGTCCCAAGGAATCCAAATCCCAACTGGCCCAACAAAAATATCATGGCTAGAATCTAAATCGCGCAGCTTCTTACAGCGAAGTTCTGCTTCTTCTTGTGAATTATATACACCACGCACTTTTAATCCACGAACAGATGTCTGAAATTGATTCGCCTTTTGAAACCGTTCGGTTAATACATCTTCGTTCTTATCTAAAAATGTCTTATAATCATCCTCTACAGACGACGCTTCCTTTAGCTTAATACCTTCCTCTTGGATAAATTCTGTATAATCGTTTATGAGAGATTCGGATTTTAAATTATATTTAAACGAAATGAATTGAATAAAATCGTGGAATTTATCCATCGACTTTTTAAAATCCCATTGTTTTAAAAATTGTTCGAATAAATATAATTCGCGCTTTTTTAGGATACTCTCTGGCGATATAAATGAGAGACAAGCGAATTTCTGTCCTGCAATAGTCGGATCTTCATCGCATAAATCAATATAATTTGGATTTGGTTTACCGTTTTCCATATTTTTTCGTTCGAAACCTGACATTGATAATTATATATTTATTTAGGAGAATTGTTTAAGTATTTTTTATTAAAGGTTAATATTTTTTTGTTTTCTATAATATATACAAATGAGTGCTTCATTCGACTTTAGTGAATTAATCAAACGCGCGATTAAATATCTTATCGAAGGTTTTATTGTAGGTGTTGCTGCCTATACCATCCCAAAGAAATCTCTTAATATTGAGGAAGTCCTTATCATTGGTTTAATGGCTGCTGCTACCTTTAGCATCCTTGATGTCTTTATCCCTTCTATGGGACAAAGTGCCCGTTCTGGTGCTGGTGCCGGTCTAGGTATTAACCTCATCGGTGGTCTTAAGGTCATGTAAATTATCACTCTTTCTGAAAGATTTTCTGAAACATATTATCTAATATAGATACTATATTTTTTACAACATATTTATTGTTTTATACAAATTCTAATTCAATATGCCGAATTCAGGGGTAGAAATGAATGGATTTGACCGGGTACTTTGCAGATCTTCGATGCGAAAATGTGTATAATAATTCGTAAATCATTCGCCTTTATGGTAATGATGATTTATAATTAAAAATATTTTATCAATCAAGTCTGGTAAATTATATTGTAATGACTTACACTGTTTTTGAGAGAGACCTTCCCATTCAGCTAGTTTTTCTTTCTTCTCTCTTTCTGATAATTCCGAATCTAAAATATCTTTATAATCAAGTCTAGGAAACCAACCATTGTTTTCATAATTTGGACTATCAGTTCTATCAGTACTATCTATTGTTTCGGTTGGTTCGGTATATTGATATCCTTCCAGACAATTCGTATCTAGCCGTATGGAGAGATGCGCCTGTTTTTTTTTATTTAGTGGATCGTATTTCACAATTGGTAATCGCCTATTATGAATATTCACAGGATACGATATGGCTGTCGATGGATTCTCTATATTTCTTAAATAATAATATAATAATTGTTCGCCAGATTCATCTTCTACTAGAATGCGATTTGTAGTTTCATCATATCGATACATCCATGGGTTTTCATAAATATCAATCTGATATTGTTTAGGAGTTCCATCGATTGGAATATAAATAGGTTCTATAATATAAAATGCGGGTTCGTAAATTATAAAATATTCCGCGGTTCTTACTAATACTACGCAATGACAAAATTCGGGGAATCCAGGTTGTATTAAACTCTGTAATGTAGTCGCGGGAATTAAATATCCTTGAATTCCTTGTGTTTTTAATTCTTTTAATACCTTTTTCGCGAAAAATACACAATTCCCCGAATTCATTTCACTTATATAATCATCTTGTTCTTCGATATTTATATTTGGGATAAAATAATACGGTAGTAAGGAATATGTATTTTGTCCGATAATATCAAATAGTATTTTTTTTGATAGAGTATCCAAATATGGATGAGTCTGTATTTGAAATTCTGTATCGACATATTGTGGATCTTCTCTTATTCCTAAATTTAAATAAGATTCATATACTTTTGGATGAATCTTTTCATTATATTTTTTAGATTGTTTTTTAGATCTTTTATTTATAGTTTTGAGAGATTTCTTTTTTGATATCCTTTTGGATCCCCTTTTGGACCTTTTTTTTGATATTCTTTTGGATATTTTATTATTTAATTTATACATTATTCTTTTATATATAAAAGAATGATACATGTTTTTATTTAGAAATATTTATACAGATACATATTGACGATTTTGCTTACTATATAAATCGGTATTATTATAATGTGGTTGTATTTGAGCTGGGATTTTTTCTTCTACTTTTTGTTTATTTGGTGGTTGTTCTCCTTGTTCTCCTTTTTCTTGATGTTGTGATTGTGTTTTTTCGTCTACTTCTACAACAGGTTGTCCTTGTACAACTTGTTGGCCTTTTTTCATCATATCTATTCCGAATAAAAGTAATAAAAAGAAAAACACGTATGTAAGAATGACTAATAACCATGAAATAGATTCATACCCTTTTTGACAAACCCAATTTATCATAAATGACCATAAGCCAATAAATATAATCCATAATAAAATAAAAATGAATTTAACAAAAAATGTCATATAACTAAAAGTATTAAATGCTGTAAATATTAAAAATAATACAGAAAGTACTAAATAAACTTTCGAAGGCATACATAAGTTTCCAAAACTCGATTTTATAGATGAAAAATTTGGTAGATTCGCCATTATATATATTTCTCTTTATTTTTATTGGTTAAATTTGTTGGGTTTTTGAGAGATTTTTCTGTTTCTCTTAAATATCTAATAATCATTTCATTTACTCTATGGTTTATACTGTCGGGAAGAACTCCCAATCTAACTCCATACATACCTTCTTCCATATCATATCCTGTTCTAACTGTTTCTCTCGATCTTTCATCATTGGTATATAGGGTAAGTACTGTGTTTGGTCTAAAAGAACACATAGCTGATAGAGAGTATATGTATAATTGAAGAAATTCGTACGATTCGGAGGGCAATGTACTGCCCATGGTTGCTGTATCTCTATAAAAAGAACACAAAGAGTCTCGTGTAGTTCCTCATTCATAATCGGTGGTTTTATCCCAAAGAGAGAATTAATATATTGGATATGTTCGAAATACCGATTCATACTTAACTTTTTCAAAATCTCTCGCATTTTATCATAGTTTAATTCCGAATAATCTTTAATTCTCTCTTTTTTAATCCTCGATTTTATCTGTTCAATAACTTCATCGGGAATCTGTGTCGTCTCTTTTGCCTGGAATTGGGAGAGAATTTCCTTGAAATGGTTCAGTCGAATATAAGCGGTATAAGAAACTTCATTCGGCGGCTCTTTATTCGTAGGTTTCGATGAATCTACAATATAGGTGATAAATTTACCACAAGCTGTATTATTACATATTAGAATACCTTCTTCATCCTGAGGAATCATCTCTCCCTTTTCACATGTTATACAAATATCCGAGGAAATATAATAATCCTGTAAATTCGTAATCTCATTATTGACATTTTTCCAATAGTTTTGATAGAGGCTACGAGAGGCCATATACTGTTGTGTTGTTTTGGAAGAATCGGTGGATTTTATTTTAAAAAAATGGTTTAATACATTTGTATTTTGCTTATTATTACCGCTGGAAATATCTTTTTTTTGTTCGAAATACTCGAATATATATTTGGAATTATCTAACAGATAATTTTTCTTTTGGTTTTTAATTGTTTTTATTTCTTGCCTTTTTTTTCGAATCGTATCTTTAATTTCCATAAATTCATCAATTTGATTTGGTTTTAGTGTCTTTACTTTTAACTTAAGATTATCAATTTCAATTTCGAGTTTAGGAAGCAATTCAGTTTCATTCATATGATAGTGCGCCATTAATTCGCTATGTTTTTCATCGAGAGTATTAATTGGTTTTTTAGAAGACATTTTTTTGAAATAGAGAGATTAATATAATAGTAATAACAATGGTGTTTTATATTTTTATTATGTAAAATATAAAATATAAAATAAAATTTATAATTATATTATATATTAAATAATATAGAATATCATAAATGCCGCCAAAAAAACCCCCAAAAAAAGCCTCACAAATAGATGTACCCCTGGATGCACGTGTTGCTGTTTTAAAATGGAAATTAACAGAAGAATTTAAACGTAAACTAGCAGGGGCAGATAATATACACGATTTTAATGATAGAGGCGGTAGGGTCCCACTATCTTGTTGGGATTCGGTTAGTAATAATCTATTAATATATTTGAAAAGTTTATGGCCTGGGTCTTCTGGGTCAAATTTCAATGGATGGTTACATTCAATATATACTACTGTATCAGCGTCAGAAGTAGAAGAACAAACTATTATTTGGTATGAAAACCAATTTCCATTAGAATTACGCACAAATACACGTAGAACAATGACATATCGAGAAATTGTTGGACAACCTGTTAGTATTGTGAATGGTGTAGATATTTTAGAATTAAATGTTGGTAAGTTAGAAAATTGGAATAAAAATTATTCAGAAACAGAAAAAAAACAAATCGGATTATTTATTTTAGACTTTTTCTTTCCGCCTACAGGTGATACTGCTTTAAACTCAAGACAAAAAACATATATATCATTTGATGCAGGTTCTCATATGCCGGATAGTATTTTTGGAAAAATGGACCAAGTGATTAATCTAGTAACAGCTTTGAATATTGCAGATTCTGCTAAAACAGAAACACATTTAAACGGTAAAAATTATTATAGATTTCAACCAACAGAAGGTGATTATTATGTATATGACAGTAATATATACAGTAAAGACCGTTTTAAAATAAAATTAAAACCAAATCGCGCTATTTATGATAGAGATGGAAGATATGATTTTAAAATACATATCGAAGATTTATCTAAGAGAGGAGGGGGTATTAATTATGATTTTTTAAGAAACAAGCCTATAACGCCTGCAAAAATATCTGGAGGAAAAGTAGTTTTAAAAAAAAAAGAACAATTAGTTACTAGTGGTCAACCTGAAATAGACTTTGACGAAAAACACTCTAGTGGACCTAGTGTTAAATATTTATCACAATCAATCGACCTTACAGTTAAAGGAAAATCAATCAATGAAGGTGAAGGTATGGTTAGTATAAGTAAATTAAAAATATTAATCAATCCTTCTAATATAGAAAAAGATAAAGAATGGTTAATTAAATTATTATTCGATTTAAAACGAAGTGGCGATTGGGAACAAGCAAATGCTGTAAATTTAATCGATAAAATGAATGACCCATTGAATCCTTGTCGTAGCAGAACTATTTTTGCAACAATTGACCGATTATGTTCATTATATTCAAGATGTTTATCACAAAATACGATTTATCATTATAATACATCACTCATTCTTTATCGGTTTAAAAGTGTACCATTAACTCCATTTGATGGAGCGATTAATCAAGTTTTAGAAATAAAGGAAAAATTACAAAGTATTGATGCGTTAAATACAAAAATAGACGAATTTAAATCTGGCTTAGATACTAGTTTATCAATACCTGAAACAGAAAATCCGAATACATCTAGATTTAAATGTAAATCGAATATAAATATTGAGAGAATACTTACATATGTAGCTATTGAATTATTAAAAAAATCGAAAGACGAAATTGAAAGAATAACAAAAACCGAATCCAAAATAGTATTACCAAATAGAGCTGAAATTGATAGTCTTATTGGTATAGATGTAAGTACATTAACTAATGCTGTTAAAAAAGCAGATTATATTGCAAAAGCAACTAAAATAAATGAGCAAATGCAAGGTATTTCTCTCGACTATTTTGATAAAATATCGATAGTATTTGGAGAAAGTGTAACTCTTACTAATTATGCAAAATATGCGTCTTCTATAAAAATTCCGATTAAATTAAACCAATTCACAGATGGACATTATTGTTTATATGATGGTAAAGTGTTAGATTCGATTAAATTGTTATTTATAAATATATTAAGTTATGATACTGGACGTATTACTGGTCAAAAAGACAGAGTTAATTATCGTGATGAATATGAAAAGAAAGGAATTTTTGAAATTATTACTAGTCTTATACATAAATTAAGCGGTAAAGAATTAATTTATTTTGATAAAAAAGATATAACCTCCTTTTCTGATATTAATGACCAAATATGCTTTTGGTTATATCATATTGTTACTCAAGAATATACTGAAGTAAGTGATGGTAGTTATGGTGAGGCAAACGCAGCTTATCATATTTCATTAAAAGCACATATTCGTGAAATAACTGCATTAATTCCTAGTTTAATAGTTGGTGGCGCAAGTTTTCATGTTAGAGAAGAATCATTTTCAAGTGATTATATTGATAACCTTGAAAAAAGTATTCAGTCCCAATTATTAAGTGAGTTTATTACATTAACAAATTTATTTACTTCCACTACTGATAAATTATTAAGTGGTTATGAATTTGAAGATGATGATTCGGCAGGTACGCCAATTGACTTAGCCATAAATCCATTAGATTTTAATAATTTTAAAGATTTGATTTTTAGTATCGAAATAAGCGATGAAATTAAATCTGAAATATTAGAAAATATGATAAATTATATAACTAATGTTTGTGACTATTTCAATAAATTATTTGAAACTATTGATTTATTACAAATCGATAAAGAAGATAATGACTATAAACATAATCGAAAAAAATATTATAAGAAAATATTTGAAAATGCAGATTTAAAAAAAATATATCATTCAATAAGTAATTTTATAGCAATATGTTTTTTATTTGGTATGTTTTTAAAATTGAGCGGATATGAAATAAACTATAGTGAAGGCGACAGAAATCCAAATATAGTATTTGATAAGGAATTATTAAAAGATACGCGAACGTCAGCATTAGTAGAAAATAAAAATCAGTTTTTTATTTATATTAGTAATATCTTTGAATTATTTTTCGATTATTTCGATGGAAGTTTATCAGTAAATGATTTCAGATATATTATTGATATTTTTACAAATACATTTATTAGCACTGCATCTGAAAATTTTACAAAATTACAATTTTTAATCCATTATATTTTTACACACGATTATGACCCATGTAAATTATTTATTATTTATTTTTCCGTATTTAACCGATTATTTATTGATAATATATTATTATGTAATGGTGTTAGCGAAGAATCTGCTATTGAATCTGGATACTATAGTCGAGTTTTAAGTATTGAGACAATTCGTAAAAAACGAATTACAACAGTCAATTTAGAATCACTACATAGTCAATTTATACAAATATGTAATGGACGTTCTACTTCACTTGATAGTAGATATTATAGAGTAGTCACTGGTGAAGAAAAAATATTTAAAAGTAATTTACTTGTCTATAATTTTAATATTCCAATTGTTTTGGGAATTACAGATTTTATTAATCACCCGGAATATTTAAATAAAAAATTATTAACTACAGAAGTATTGACTCCCGAATCACTTGGCGGAAAATCTCATAAAATTACACGAAAATATATACACAATATTAAAAACTATAGTAAAAACCATAATAAAAAATATAATAAAAAATATACTAAGAAAATATCGAATAAATTAATCCGTAAAACCATAAAATACTAAATAGAAAGTCAATATATATTTTACTTTGTTTAAGAAAAATGGAAAGACCCTTACTTGAAGACCATATAAAACTTTCTAAAACAGATTTTCAAAAAATGGTATTTATTATGAATGCATTGAATTATGGATGGAAAGTCCAAAAGAATGATGATGAATATATTTTTACCAAAAAACATGAGGGAAAACGAGAGATTTATAAATCTGATTATTTAGAAAAATTCATTTATAATAATTTAAATATTCACAATTTGTATTTACAAAAAAATGATTCTGTTTAGGAAAACTGAAAATGAATAAAATAAAATATATTTCTAGTATGTGGGATTCATATTTTAGAATCGAATATATTATTAACCTTATTATGTTGTTATTTTATTATAAAACAACATAAACTTATTATTTTATAATATATTTTATTAATGAATTAATGTGTTTTTTCCCGAAATTATTATCTTTAGGAAGTATATAACCTAAAATGGGTGGTGCTCTCTTACAACTCGTCGCCTATGGCGCCCAAGACGTCTTCCTTACTGGAACCCCTGAGATCACTTTCTGGAAAGTTTCTTACCGCCGTCACACTAACTTCGCCATGGAATCCATTGAACAGACTTTCTCTGGCCAAGCCGATTTCGGTCGCCGTGTTACCTGCACCATCTCCAGAAATGGAGATCTTGCCTACCGTACCTACCTCCAGGTTACTCTCCCTGAGATTAACCAACAGATGGCTGCCTCTGGTACCGCTGTCTATGCCCGTTGGTTAGACTACATCGGTGAGCAACTTATTGCCCAGGTCGAGGTCGAGATCGGTGGTCAACGTATTGATCGTCAATATGGTGACTGGATGCACATCTGGAACCAGCTCACAATGACATCTGAGCAACAGCGTGGATACTTCAAGCTCATTGGTAACACCACTCAGCTTACCTACATCACCGATCCTACCTTCGCTGCTGTCTCTGGTCCTTGCGCTGCTACCGGTGGACCTGCCCAGGTTTGCGCTCCTCGTAACGCTCTTCCTGAGACCACTCTCTACATTCCTCTTCTTTTCTGGTTCAACAGAAACCCTGGACTTGCTCTTCCTCTTATTGCTCTCCAATACCACGAGGTCAAGATCAACCTTGATATCCGCCCTCTCGGCGAGTGTCTCTGGGCTGCTAACTCTCTTTCCTCTACCGCTACCTCTGTTGCTGTCACCACTGCCTACCAACAATCCCTTGTTGCTGCCTCCCTTTACATCGACTATATCTTCCTTGATACCGATGAGCGCAGAAAGATGGCCCAGAACCCTCACGAGTACCTCATTGAGCAGCTCCAGTTCACTGGTGATGAATCTGTCGGTTCCTCGTCCAACAAGATCAAGCTCAACTTCAACCACCCTGTTAAGGAGCTTATCTGGGTTGTCCAGCCTGATGCTAACGTTGACTACTGCTCGTCCCTCAACAGCCAAGGTCTTCTCTACAAGACCCTTGGTGCCCAGCCTTTCAACTATACTGATGCCGTCGATGCTCTCCCTAACGCTATCCACGCTTTCGCTGGACCTAACGAGACTTCTGGTGCTAACGCCTTCGTTAATACCTCTGGTCTTTTCACCCTTCCTGGTGCTGATGAGATGAATACCACTGGATACTCTGCTGGTATCTTTTCTACACCTGGTGTTGCTACTGAGTCTTCTGTCTCTGATGCCGGTTCCTTCGTCCTTGCCGAGACTGCCCTTGACATGCACTGTTGGGGCGAGAACCCTGTCGTCACCGCTAAGCTCCAGCTTAACGGCCAAGACCGCTTCTCTGAGCGTGAGGGATCCTACTTCGACCAGGTCCAACCTTACCAACACCATACCAGAGCCCCTGACTGTGGTATCAATGTCTACTCCTTTGCTCTCCGCCCTGAGGAACACCAACCAAGCGGGAGTTGCAATTTCTCCAGAATCGATAACGCTGTCCTCCAGCTTGTCCTTTCTTCCCCTACCGTTTCTGGAACTGCTACCGCTAAAGTTCGCGTCTACGCTGTTAATTACAACGTATTAAGAGTTATGAGCGGCATTAAACTTGATTTTATTGAGTATTTGTTATATAAAATATTCAATATTATTAAGAATTGTGCAGAAAAACAACCCGCCACAAACAAAACAGGCTATGTTTGTGGATCCTTCGGTTTGACCCCTGTTTTAATGGTCAGTTGTTAGTGAGGAGAAATCCTTGCAAGATTACTTGTTGTTCGGGGAACCCCTTAGAGCTTCAACTACCAAGTGAGTATGGGAAACCTGCTCATGGCTGAGAATAGAACTCAGGTATGGTAATAATGTTGAAGATTGGGCAATCCGCATGGTTATAACCTAAAGACGCTTTTTTAATTGCTAGTCTATGGTTAGCCGTCAGAGACTGAACGGTAGTCGCTCGATGATGAAGGTCTAAGCAGCCTGAGTCGGGTTAAGATACAGTCCATTCCCCTAGGGAAACTTAGGGGTACTAA
>Ga0136644_10000217_pt1 | contig 45479 bp, 40 predicted proteins | sample C_130820_EF_Meta_FD_94780 | JGI IMG/M metagenome (GOLD analysis project Ga0136644, IMG submission 94780) | Freshwater microbial communities from Lake Croche, Canada to study carbon cycling - C_130820_EF_MetaG (v2) (version 2) | ecosystem: Environmental > Aquatic > Freshwater > Lake | place...
AAATTTAAATATTTTTAATATTTTTTTTTTTATTTTAAAAATTTTTTTTTTTTTTAAAAGTTTGTTTGAAAAAAAATTAAAGTTCAATTTAATGTTTATTATTTCTGGTATTTGGATGCTAAGTGTTCATCCTTTAACAATTGCTATAGTGCTTTCGCAAATTATTTATATTTTTTTTTTTAAAAAAAAAAATTATTTAATTTTTATATCAATTTCGCTTACAATTTATTTTTTAGTTAATTATAGTTACGTAATAAAAGGATTAAGTGGAGCATTAACACCTGGCCATACAAAATTACAATTTAATTTTTTTTTAACTTATTATTTTAATACTTTTTTTGGCAATAAATATTTTGGAGGATTTTATCTATTATTATTTATAATTTTAATTTTATTTAATTTCAAAAAAAATTTTAAAAAAGAGATAATTGTATACTCTATAATTACAATTTTTTTTTCCTACACATTAATTGTATTAGGATACTTATTTTCTTTTCACATTGCTGCTCCGCGATATATAGAATTCATCGTGCCTTTGATAATCCCAGTTCTTATATATAATATTGAAGATGCAATTATAAAGTTTAAAAGAAATTTTTTATTCTTATCTGAATTATTAATTTTTATTCTAATTATTCTAAATCTTTTTATAACAAATGATAACAAACCTGTAAAAAAACCCTATACAAAAGCGGCTCTAGAAATCATAAAATTAAATAATATTGAATACATCTACACAAACACTGATCAATATTTTTCTTCATACTTAAAAACGATTAATTATTTTAAACTTCATAATTTTTTATTACTTGATAACGAAACAATAAGTCAAAAAAAAATATTAAAATTTGCTTTTTTATGCTCAAAAGAAAGTAAGAACAATTCTATTAAAAAAGGTATTATTGAAAATAAAGAATGTCAAAAGGAATTTGATTACTTCAAAAGTTATAAAATTATAGATTTAGCAGATTATAAAATTATATTATTTAAAAGTGATTAAAAAAATTTTTTATTTTTTTTAAACATAAAGTGTTTTATAAAAAAACATCATTTAATGAACATTACTATATCTTTTAATAAACAATTTTGAACTTAATATACTTACAAGATCTTCATCTTGTTATAGTTTGCATTTTTATTTATTAAATTAAATTAATTTAACTAATATTTTTATTTAAAAAAACTATAAAGACAATTCGTGATTAACCATTTTTTCAATTAAAATATTTATTTTTTTTGGTTTCCAACCTAAGTACTTTCTGGCTTTGGAACAATCACCAAGTAAATAATTTACGTCATGAGGTCTGAAAAGAGACTTTTTTATATTAACTACTACCTGATTTTTAGAAGTTACTGCTTTTTCATTTATTCCATTTCCCTTCCACTTTATTGACAAGTTAATATGCTTGCAGACCAAATTAATAAAATCTTTAATAGAATACGTTACTCCAGTTGATATTACAAAATCATCAGGCTTGTTCAAAAGCATTATTTTATACATCATTTTTATATAATCTTCCGCATCGCCCCAATCTCTTTTGGAATAAATATTTCCTAAGTAAAACGGTGTACCATTTTTTTTAAATTTTATTAATCCACTAACAATCTTTTTAGTTACAAATTGTTCACCTCTAAGTGGACTTTCATGATTAAATAAAATTCCATTAGAGCAAAATAGTTTATAGGCATATCTATACATTCTTGTGTAAAAATATGCTGACAGTTTTGATATTGCATAAGGTGATACTGGATTAAATTTTGTATTTTCATTAAGAGTTTTATTCTGTAAAAATTGTACATCACCATACATTTCAGATGTAGATGCTTGGTAAAATTTAGTTTTCGGACTAGATAATCTTATAGATTCTAAAAAATTTATTACAGAATTATTATTTATTAAATCTGTATAGATCGGGTTATTAAATGAATAGCTCACGAAAGACTGTGCGGCTAAATTAAAAAAAAAAGCAGGTTTGATTTTTCTGATAACTGAATCAACTTGTTTGCTTTCACTTATATCTAATGAAATAAAATTAATATCATTCTTTATTTTTAAATAATCTAAACGCTTAAATGGATCACTTGAATTTCTTCTTAAAATACCAAAAACATTAAAATTCTTTTTTAACAAATATTGGGATAAATATGCTCCATCTTGACCGGTAATCCCTGTGATAATTACGTTTTTTTTCATAAAATATAAATAATTAATAAGACATAAATGATAAAAATACAAATTATTAATTTAAAGACAAATTCAAAAATTAAAATTCTTATTACGCGCATGCTCTATATAAGAAAACAGGAAGTATTATGTAGTTGTATTTTTTATCATCAAGATAAAAAATTAATTAATCAAAATATTTTTAAATTAAAAAATTACGTTATTATTTAATTTTTTTTATACAGAATAAAATACTTACATAGAATAATATTGATAAAAACATTGCTAAAATTGATGATGATACAAAAAATAAATTAATGAAATTAATAATTAATATTAAAATAAAAATTACTACAAAGGCAGTTTTGTCACCGTAAATATCTGAGATTAAATGATGCATATGGTTTCTATCTGGATAAAACGGATGTTTTTTTTTTAATAATCTAACAATAGCCAATCTTAATAATTCATAACCAGGTATGCACATTAATAGAAAAATATCGTCTGCATATAATTTATTAATATTATGAAGTTTAATAGTTAAAACAGAAATAATGAATGCCAATAAAGCTGAACCGCTATTTCCAAGAAAGCATTTGTTTAAATAGTTTAGTGCTAAAAAAAAAATTAATGGAATAATTAGATATAGGAAAAAAATATTTTTGGTAAAAAGTAAAAATATAATAAAAATTAATAAACTGTAACATCCACATTGCAAATTAATTCCGTCAAACATGTTAAACGCATTTATAAAAAGTAGAAAACATAACAGTGTAAAAAATATAGAAAAACTATGTAAAAAAATTATTTCGCTAGAAAATTTTATTTTTAAATTTGATAAAATCAAACTATTATCTAAAATCAGATACAATGTAATAAAAATTGATAGCCATAATAACTTAAAATTTGGTTTGATACCCTTGATATCATCAAATAAATAGGTAAAAAAAATTATCAAAGAAAAAATAAAGAAAAGTAAAAGATTTTCTTTATAAAATTCTAATTGAGCTAAATCATTAGTATTAAAAAAATATTCATATATAAAAATAACAGTCAGAGAAGAAAAAATAATTGCACCACCAAGCATTGAAGTGGTTTTTTTATGAAATTTCCTAATTTTATCTGGATGGTCATAGATTTTAATTTTTTTTTCAATTTTATTGAAATAATAAAAAATTAAAATATTAAAAATTATTAAAGTTAAAATCATTTGCGCTGACTTAATATAAGAAAAGTTAACGGCAAATATAAAAATATACTATAATAATTATTAAAAAAATTACCAGAAGGTGTTAGTGGTAGAAAAAAAGTAAAATAATAAGCATATATTATTAAATCTTTGGAGTTTTTACCAATTGTTATGAATTTAAAAAGTCTCATACATAAAGACTTAAATATAAATAAATAAAAAATTAATAAAAAAACAAAACCTATAATTCCAGTTTCAGCTAAAATTTGAAGAAATAAATGATGAGGATGAGTATTGCATCCATTCTGAAATTCATAAGACGCATATAGTAATGAACCTTTTTCAACAAAATCGAAGTTTTTGTAATTAATAGGAGTTAATAAATGTTGAGGGTTAATAATATAAAAATAATACGCTTCACTTTCCTGCTTATTAATTAATTCCAAAATTTTATCACTATTATAAATACCTATGTTATTCTTTTCAAAATATTCTTTTTTGAACAAAATTAAAAGATAACTATTTTTGTATGGAATTAAATCATGTGTTTTTAAATAATAAAAATAACCATTATCTTTTGAATATATACTATTTTTAATATTGTTTTTTATAATATCATTTGTTGAATAAGGCTCTTTATCGCATAAGTATCTAAATGAATTTACACCTCCGCCAAGAATTGGAAATTTCGTAAAAATTCTAAGAGCGGTTATATAGTGTAATTCGTGTCTATAACTAAAAATAGACAAATTTTTACTCTCTGAAAATAATTGTGACTTGGTATGAAAATATAATCTATCAAGTGGCTTTGGATACAAAATAGTTAGCAAAAATAATTTAAAAATTACGATTAAAATAATTTTAAAGAAATACTTCTTTTCAATTGAAAAAAATGAGAAGAACAAAATTATCAAATAAAAAAACAAAGATGATCTTTCCTTACTTACATAAACTAAGAAGGCAGTCACAAATACACTCGAAAGATAGAAAATGTATTTATGTTTGATATTAATATAAAATATTAAAAAAACTACAATTGCAAAAGTTTTAGAAACAAAACTTCCTAAAATTAGATGTCTACCAAAAAAAGAGGATGCTCTCCCCGAAATATCTAAAGGATATCCAAATAGATTAAATCCAGAATTAATTTGGAAAATTGCATCAATTAAAAGTATAATATAAACAATAAAAATTGAATATAGAAGTATTTTTAAAGAATATTTATCTGAGAAATATATTAAAAAAAAAGAAATAAATAAAATAAATCTAGCATAAGGCAAAGTACTTTTAATCGACTCTAACGGAACTTCAGAAAAAAAGGAGTTAATTATTAAGTAAATATTAAAAATCAAAAGAGAGGAAAAAACTATTGATTGTATTTTTATATTTTTTTTAATTACTAAATAAATAAAAAATAATGCACCAATAACTACAAGTGCATCTGCCAAAAAGCGGCTGAAAACTAGCGAAATTACAAAAAAAAAGATAAAAATACTTTTAATATTGCTAAATTTAATAAGTCTAATATTAAAGAATTTTGGAAACATTAAAGTTCAAATTGTCAAGGTTATATATAATCAGAATTTTTTAATACGAATAATTTATTAACATTTTAATAATTAATATAATACATAAAAAATGAAAAATGAGATTGGTTATGCACTAGTATGTTTTTATGAAGCAAGTACAGGAGGGCATGGTTCGGCGGAGGTAAGCAAAAGTTTATATGAATGTCTTCCTATTAAAAATAGTAAATTATTTGAAATTAAAAAAAAAAATTTGTTCTCTTATTTAGAGAAATATAAATTTAATTATTTAGAGAATATTTACAAATTTTTTTACATATTCATCATTATCAACCAATTAAAAAAATTTATCAAAAAATATAATAAAAAAATAATTATTATTGAAGGGGCAAGTTGGATTGGGTACACTTATTTTTTTTTTATAATTATTAAGTTTTTTTTTCCTAAAATATTAACAATATATCATGCCCATAATATTGAATACGATGTAAGAAAAAAAAGAAATAACTCCATTATCTCTTTTATTACCAAAATTATTGAAAAAAAAGTCTACAAACTAATAAATTTTTCAACAGCTGTTTCTGAGGAAGACCAAAAACGATTGAAAAAATTATACAATGTTAATACTTATATTTTGCAAAATGGAATTAATAAAAACCGATTATTATTAAGAAAACCTGAATTTAATCTTCCTAAAAAGTATATAATATATTCAGGTAGCTATTCTTATAAATTTAATAGAATTACAATTAACAAAATTATTACTAGAATTATGCCTGTAATATTAAAGAGATTTAAAGATATTAAATTAATTATTACAGGAAAAGATTTTCCTAATGAAAGATTTATAGAACATGATTTTATAATAAATTACAAAAATCTAAAAAAAGAAGAGTTAAATTATTTAATAAAAAAATCACTATTCATGTTTACGCCCATGAATAATAGCCCCGGAACAAAATTAAAAGTAATTGAAACTCTGCTCTTAGGTGCGAATTTAATAACATCAAAGAGTGGAATTAAGGGCGTTAAATTTGTTAAATGCGGGAATTTATTTATATATTCAAATATTGATAAAATGTATCAATATATTTATTACCTAATACTTAATCATAAAAAAAATAAAATAAACAATATAAGCCTATCAAATAAATTTTATTTTAAAAATTATTTAATGGAGAATATACTCAAAAACTTTTTTACAGAAATTAAATTATTAAAAAATGTTTAAGTTTTTTTATGCAAATAAGTATTTAGCAATAATTTTTATTTCATGGTTATCCCTATGGCTATCATTAGGTATTTTACCAACTAATTTAAATAATAAGTTTGATACATATATAGATTTAGTAAACTTTTTAAGAGTTTACATACCACTTTTTTTTGCATTCTCTTTATTAATTATAATTTCTGCAAAATATTTAAAATTTTTTAATCATTATAAAAAAAACTCTATTACAATAGTAAATTTGTTCATAATTTATTTTTTATTTCAAATGATAGGATTATACCAAAATAGTTTTTCACAATTTAATATTGAGAATTTATATTTAGTAATTTTAGGGTTCTGCACGATAGAAATATTAATAATAAATCAATTTTTAAATAAAAATATAAACTTAGATTATTTTTTATATTCTGCGATAATTATTTGCGTTTTATCTAGTACATTTTTTTTTTTTTCATCTTTTGCAAATCTAGAAGCATACTCTTTACTTGATATTCCTAACGTTAAAATGAGAGCATATTACGATATCAATGTCGTAAAAAATAATTTTTTAGAAACTATTATTCCAAGAAGCACTGGAATATCTCGTTCTTTTGGATTAATTAATATTTGTATTATTGTATATTTAATTTTTATAAAAAAAAATAATAATTACTTATTTTACTTCATATCTATTATTTATACGTCTTTAATCTGGTTGCTTCAATCTAGAGGCTCTATTTTAATTTTTTTTTCAACTGCTATTTTAATTATTTATTTAGCAAAAAAAATACATCTAAAAAAAAAAATACTTATAATATTTTTTTTATTATTTTTACCAATAGTTTTATCAGAGACTGTCATCATTTCAGGAACAAAATTTATTTTAAATAAACACTCAAATAATTTTATGCCGACAAAAAATATATTATCGACCAATAGAATATTATCAGACCATACTACAAGTGGTAGGACTGAAATTTGGGATAAATCCCTAAAACTTTTTGAAAAAAATAAAATATTTGGTTATGGACCACAAGGTGACAGATTTGTTTTAGGTCCTTCAGGGGATAGCTTTTATACCAATTCATCTAATGCATTAATTTATTCTCTCATGTCAGGTGGATACTTTGGTATTTTAGTAATGTTGTTAATTTATTTAAATATTATTTTAAAAATTTATATTTGTTTAAAAAAATTGAAAATTTTTAATAACTACAACCAAATAACTCTAAAAATCTCTGTTTGTTATATTATATTTTTCTTAATAAGATCTTTGTTTGAAAACAGTTTTTCTGTCTTTAGTATAGATTTTTTGATATTTATTTTATCTGCTACTTACATAGAAAATTACTTAAGGACAATACCCGCTTATAAACTTAAAGTTTTAAAATAATCATAATAATTTTTGATACCGTCTTTTAATAAGACTTTAGATCTCCATCCTAATTTTTTTAATCGATCATTACCTAAACGTCTTTGCATTACCCCATCAGGATATTTTTTATTAAAATAAATTTTTCCCTTATAGCCTGTAATATTTTTTATTAATTTTGCTAAATTTTTTATGCTTAAATAATCAGATGATGATACATTTACATAACTGTGAAGTATTTTATTATTTAAACAAAAATAAACTGCATTGGCTAAATCACTTGTGTGCATAAATTCTCTTTTAGCTCTTCCAGTGCCCCATACTTCAACGGAAGTATTTTTATTTAATTTAGCTTCATGAAATTTTCTAATTAAAGCAGGAATAACATGACTAGATTTAAGGTCGAAATTATCACCTTTGCCATAAAGATTTGTAGGCTGCAAAGTTATGAAATCTTTTTTTAATTCAACTTTTATATATTCGCAAAATTTTAAAACACTAATTTTTGAAATAGCATAACCTTCATTAGTCTCCTCCAATCTGGATGATAGAATACTATCCTCTTTGATTGGTTGTTTTGTTTTTTTTGGATAAATACAAGCTGAGCCAAGATTTATAAATTTTTTAACATTAAAGTATAAACTTGCATTCAGTAAATTGAAACCAATCATAGTGTTTACGTAAATGTAATCTTTTTTATTTAGACTATTATCAAGTATACCCCCTACTTTTCCAGCTGCGTTAATTACAATATTTGGTTTAAATTTTTTGAACCAGTTATTTACATCAAGTTGAGAAGTTAAGTCTAATTCTTTTCTGCTACAATCGATAACATTTAAACCTTTACGTTTAAATAAATTGTAAATTTCTTTTCCAACCATTCCGTCCTGACCGGCTATATAAATTATTTTATCTTTCATAAAATTTTTTATACTAAATTGTAATAAAAATAATATAAAATGCTTACATGAAGTTTAGCATAATAACGGTTTGTTTAAATAGTGAAAAAACTATTATATACACATTAAATTCTATTTTAAATCAAACTTATAAAAATATAGAACATATAATAATTGATGGAGGATCAACAGACAGAACTCTTGATATTATAAAAAAATATCCCTTAAAAAATAAAAAAGTTTTTTCAACAAATCAAAAAGGAATATATAGTTCTGTTAATGAAGGCATCAAAAGAGCTACTGGTGAATATATTTCTGTTCTTCATTCTGACGATGTTTATCAAAATAATTATATATTGGAACAATTATCAAAAATAATAAAAAAAAACAAAAAATATAAAATATTTTTTGGTAATGTAGTCTATTTCCGCGAAAAAATTTCTGAAATATCTAGATTTTATTCTGGATTAGATTTCAAATTAAATGATTTAAAATACGGTATCATGCCGCCACATACTAGCAGTTTTATTAATAAAGATGTTTATACAGAATTTGGATACTACAAAACTAATTACCTTATAGCTTCTGATTTTGATTTTTTTTTAAGAATACTACTTATTCACAAAGTAAAATTCTTTAAAATAGATAAGGTGATTATAAGAATGAGGGCAGGAGGAATTTCTGGAAAAAATTTACTTTCATATTTTATTTCAACAATAGAGATTATGAAATCATTCAACGAAAATAAAATTACTAACGATTTATTTAATATTATTAGAAGGTTATTGCTAAAATCATTGCAGTTTATTAATTTTAATACTTACGAACTTAATAAGTCTTATAATTTTATATATACTGAGTTTCTTAAAAAATTTAAACAACCAGAATTAAAAATCATACAAACTACCGAAAAATTATTTATAAATAGAAATTTTATCTTAAGTGCCCTCAATTTAGCATTTTTAGGAAGTTATGTTAAAGGAGAAATAAAAATAGAAAATAATCTAATATGTTGGCCCGACGGATATTTTGCAAAAATAGTCGATAGAAGTTTGTATAAAGTTCCAGGAAGAAATATAATTAACACATTAAATATACCAAAAAATATCAAAGAAATATTAGTATTAGGATATTTATCAGTACAATCAAGAAATTATTTAAAAAAAAAATTTAAAAAAAAAATAACACATATAAAATTAATGTATGGAAATGTGGATAAAATAAAAAAAAATAAAAATGTTATAATTAAAAAAAACCAATTAATTTTTATAACTCTTCCTACGCCTAAACAAGAAATTTTTGCACAACATTTAGCAAAAAAAAACAAGAATTATAAAATAATTTGTATCGGTGGATCCATAGCGATTACGTCTGGAGAGGAAATGCCTGTTCCTGCATTTATAGGTTATTTGGAATTCTTGTGGAGATTAAGATACGAAACATACAGAAGAATAATTAGATTAATTGATACTTTTAGATATTTTATCTATGGAAAATTTTTCATTCATAAATTAGAATTTAAAGAATTAGAGCGCCAATGAAGTATGTTTATTGTTGGGTTTGCGATTTTTCTAAAGATAGCGGAGAAGGTAATCTTGCTAATTTATTTGTAAGTAAAACATTTAATAATAATTATAAAATCTACACACCTCAAAGTCTAAACATAAATAAAAAATTCAGTAAAATTATCAACTACAAATATATATCTCCGCTAATCGGGGTTTTTTTTTGTTGGTTTTTCTTCATAAAAAATAAGAGAGTTGCATATATAAATTATTTACCTCTTTGGAATTTTTTAATTTTTGCACTATTGCCTCCAAAAACTATGTTAGGACCAATTACTGGTGGTGCACATTTTGACGAAAAAAATAAATTAATAAGAGGTCTTTTATTTCCCATTTTTTATAAAATAAGTGAGTTTTTTTTAATTATTAGAAAAAGTGAAATAAATTTTTCAACGGAACTTTTGAAAAAATATCTTTTTTATTACACAATTAAAAAAAGTAATTTTAATTATATTTTTAAATATTGTTCTAAAAAAAAATTAAAAAAAAAAAGTATAGATTTTGTAATTTATTATAGAAAACATAAAAATAAAGAGGCATTATTTCCTTTTTCATTTATTGAAAATTTAATTAAACTTAATTTTAAAATTTATATTGTCGGGGACTATTTTAAAAATTCTTATGTAAAAAATCTTGGGTATTTAAATAATAAAAAAATTGACAATCTTCTTTCTAAAAGTTTTTTCTCATTAATTTCAAATGAAAATCCTTATACTTTATTTACAATTGAATGCTTAAATAATAACGTTAAAATAATCGCAGATCTAAATTTTAAAAAAGAAATTAAATATTTTAGAAAAGAATTTATATTTTTAGATTTTAACAAAACAATAAATAAAAATTTTCTAAAGAAATAATTAATTAATAATTAATTTTATAAAATGTTCATCTTACCAGATTTAATCTCAATTAGCTGATCAAAAGAATCATAAAAATAATCTTTATTATGTGTTACAAAGAATATTGTTTTTATTTTTTTAAGATTTAAAATTAATTCTCTAAATAATTCTATTTTTATTGTATCAAGTGCTGATGTTGGTTCATCTAAAATTAAAACATCACTATTTTTATATAAAGCTCTAGCTAAAGAAATTAATTGCTTTTGACCACCTGAAAGACTAATTCCATCAATTCCTATTTTAGTATTCAAACCATTTGGCTGATCTTTAAAATAATCTTCTAATTTTAAAACGTTTATAACTTTATCATATTGATAGAGATTAATTTTGCTGTCATTATTTTCTAAGATTATATTTTCTTTTATAGACGCATCTAATAAAAAAATATTTTGCTGAACATAACTCAACCTTTCAATCCATTTAATTCTATTGTTATAAAGATTGTATGTATTATCAATGATAATCTGACCTTGGGAGGGTTCTATTAAACCTGCCAGCAAGTTCAAAAATGTACTTTTTCCTGAACCATTCTTACCTACAATACCAACGCATTGATTTTTATTAAATTTAAGATTTATGCTATCTACAATTTTATTATTAGAATTTGGATATAAAAAACTAACATTTTTTATTTCTATAACTTTATTAAATATAAAACTGCTATCGAATTTTAAATCTTTTTTATTAGCAAGTCTTTTAAATTCATCAGCGACAGCTCTAAATGATGGAAAATAAAATTTTAAATTTTGACCGTGTAAAATAACTCTACTAAAAGATGATAACAGTCTAAAAGTTATTATAATAAATAATCCAAAAATAGGAATTAATTTAGAAATGTCAGAGTCTCTTAAAGTAAAATAAAGCAAAGCTATTGCTATAGCAAGAACACCAATAATTTCTAACCAATATTTTTGAACGTTGTTTAAAAAATTTATTCTTGATAATGAATAATTGCTAAGATTTATATTGTGACTAAAATTATTAATAAAAACGCTATTCTGCTTATATATTATTAAATCTTTAAAACCTTTTAAACCTTCGATTACTAAATCCTGTGTACGACCAGTAGATTTTCTAAAATTATCCGCCCAATTTTTTATTCTATTTTTAAAAAAATATACATAAAATAAAATAACTATTATAAAAGTAGAAAAAGAAAATAAAAAAATTTTAGAATTCACCGCTAGTAATAAAATAGATATTCCTATTATAAATATAATTTCAGTAAAAAAGTTTATAAATGACACTAACCAAGCATTTAAATTGTTAACATCATTAGTTGCTTTTTGTAAAAAATTTTCAGATGATAATTTTAAAAAAGAAATATATTCTTGGTTTAGATAAAAATTAAATAAATCTGTTGAAATTCTAGTGTTAGTTCTTTGGAAAAAATTTATAAAATAATAATTAAATATTATAATTGCTGTATTTTTAATAAAAAAAAGGAAAATAAAAATTAACAAAATTAAAATTTTTATATTAGGCGTAAGATTATAATGATTAAAAAAAGAATTAAGAAAATCTATTTCAGGTATTTTATTTAAGAAAATAATTTGAAAAATTGGAATAATTGTTGTAAATGACAACACATCTAAAATTGTGGTAATAAATACACCAAAAAAAATAACACAAGTAAGTATTAATTCTTTTTTAGTAAAAATATAATTAATATCTTTAAATTTCAACATAAATTAAATTTCAAACTACTTGCAATTAAGTATAGACAAATCTTGAAATAAAAGTCATTTATAATTTTATAAATTTTTTATTAAAAAAATGCTCTCAAAAAAAATCTCTATCATTATTGCTTTATACAATGAAGAAAAAACAATTATAGAAATTCTAAAACATGTAAGTAAAACTAAAAAAAATAATTATGACTACGAAATTATAGTAATTAACGATGGATCTACTGATAATAGCCTAAAATTATTAAAGGAAAATTCATATTTATATAATAAATTACTGAATTTCGTAAACAATAAAGGTAAAGGTTTTGCAATAAAAGAGGGTCTTAAAATTGCAACAGGAAATTATATTATTTTTCAAGATGCAGATCTGGAATACGATCCAGATGACATTAATTCTTTTTGTGAAATTTATGATAAATTTGATGCTGATGTAATTATTGGATCTAGAATGCGCTATAAAAAATATAGTAGATCACACAATTTTTTTAACTTGCTTGGAAATAAATTGATTACCCTTTTATTTAATCTAATTCATAATTGCACTTTTACCGATGTTTATTCGTGCTATTTATCTTTCAAGAGAAATCTTTTGGACCCCACGCAGCTAAAAACTTATGGGTTTGAACAGCAAGCTGAAATTTTAGGACTATTAATGAAAAAGGCTAAAAAAAGTTACGAAGTACCAATAAATTATTCTGGTAGAGATAAATCAGAAGGGAAAAAAATAAGATTTTATCATATCTTTTCAGTTATATATCAAATTATAAAAATAAGAATTATATAAAATGAAAAAACAGATCTTAATAACTGGTGGTCTAGGATATATTGGTTATGAACTGTGTAAAATTTACTCAGGGTCAAGCTGGTCTGACAAAATTACAGTAATAGATAAAAATTTTTTCTCTGAAAGAGTAAAACAATTAACTGATTGGAATATTGAATTTTATCAAGGCGATATTCTGGATCATAATTTTATTAGTAAATTTGTTCCAAATGCTGATGTTATTCATCATTTAGCAGGCATCACTAACGTAGCATACGTTAAATCTGATCAAAATCTAGAAAGGGATAACCTTATAAAAAGTACAGCCATACAAGGGACTAATAATATACTGAAATTAATGAAAGCGGATGCAAAAATTATATTTCCATCAACTCATGTAGTTTTTGATGGTTTAAATAAAACTGAAAAATTAATTACTGAAACAAGAAAAAAAAATCCAACACTAGCATATTCTAAAAGCAAATCTCAAAATGAAGATGATATTATCAAAAGTAGAAAAAATTATGTAATACTAAGACTTGCTTCGGTTTATGGATTTTCCTCAGACTCAACTAGAATGCAAATTGTGCCAAATCTTTTTTCTAAAATAACAGCTGAAAATGGAACTATAAAATTATTTGGAAAAGGAGTTCAATTAAAAAGTCTTGTTTCTCTTATCGATGTAGCTAGATGTTTTAAATATGTAGAAGAAAATAATAAAATTAATAAAGAAATTTTTCACATATCAAAGGAGAACTTAACTATAAAAGATATTGCTTTAAAATGTAAAAAGATAAATCCAAAAGTAAGAATAATAGAAACAAATGATGAAATACCTAATAAAGGTTATACTATTGACTCAAAAAAGATAAAAAAAACTGGATTTAATTTTTTATATAATCTTGAAAATTCACTTCGAGAGATGATTGGTAAGTGGAAAAATAAAAATAAGCCAGAAGATTTAGAATATTTAAAGCAAGGTGAAAAAGAATATATTGATAAGAGAGGAAAGATTAGTAACTACGAACTAACTGAACCAATTAATTTAATAGGCCTAATAACATCTAAAAAAAATACAGTAAGAGCAAATCACTACCATCCAATACAAGAACAAAAATGCTTAGTTACTGAAGGACGTTTCATAAGTGTATTTAAAAATTTACTAGACACTAATCAGCCAATAATTACTCATGTAGTGAATAAAGGAGATATTACCGTTACTAAACCAAATGTCGCTCATACAATGGTTTTTTCAGAAAATACAACATTTTTAAATCTTGTAAGGGGAGAAAGAGAACATGATAACTACGGAATTACCCATACTATTCCGCATATATTGGTTGATGAAAAATTAAGGAAAATTTTACTATCGGGATATAAATTTGAATGTCGAGTTTGTGGAAATATTCATCTTAAAAGAGTTATTTCTTTTGGAATGATGCCGTTAGCCAACAACCTTGAGAATAAAATAAATTCAAATGTAGAAAAATTTCCATTAGAATTAAATTATTGTGATCAATGCAGCAACTGCCAACTATCATACGTTGTAAATCCTAAAAAGTTATTTTCAAATTACCTGTATACATCTTCTACCTCTAAAACATTTAGCAATCACTTCAATAAAGCTGCTGATAATTATATTAAAAAACTTAAATTAAAAAAAGAAGCACTAATAGTAGATATAGGATCTAACGACGGCATAGCATTAAAGCCTTTTATTGATAAAGGATATAAAAATGTAATCGGTATAGAGCCAGCAAAAAATCTTTCTAACATTGCAAATAAAAATAAAATTAAAACCATCAATAGTTTTTTTAATTTATCAATTTTAAAAAAAATAAAAAAAAAAGCAGATTTAATTTTAGCTTCCAATGTTTTTGCTCATTCGGATAAAATTGATGAAATTGTTACAACCATAGATAAACTTTTAAAACCAGAAGGAACATTTATAATTGAAATACAATATTTAGTTAACACTTTAAAAGACTGCACATTTGATAACATTTATCATGAACATGTAAATTATTGGTGTCTGCATAGTTTACAAAGATATTTTAAAAAGTTTAATTTTATAACTTTTGATGTAGAAAAAATTGATACCCACGGTGGATCACTACGAGTGTTTATTAAGAAAGATATTAAAAATACAAAAATAGATTCTTCAATAGAAAAAATTCTTTCGGAAGAAAAAAAATTTGGTATCTTTAATTTTAAAACTTTTGAAATATTCCGAAATAAAGTAGAACTAATAAAAAATAATATTGTAAAAAATATTAAAGTATTAAAAGATAAAAATAAAATAATTGCAGGTTTTGGAGCGCCTGCAAAAGCAACAACAGCAATTAATTATTTTGGTATAGAGACATTTTTTGATTATGTAATTGAAGATAATAATTTAAAACATAATAAATATATTCCTGGAACAAAAATTAAAATTATATCAAAAGAGAAATTAAAAGATAAAATAGATTGTTTAATTGTTCTTGCGTGGAACTTTTTCGATGAAATAAAAAAAAATAATAAGATAATATCCAAAAAAATTATATCAATTAAGGAATTAGAAAAATAATATAAAAATTTATGAAAAAAAATGTCCTTTACGGAGGCGGGGGAGAATATAACTTTATATTTTTTTTTTTTTTAAAATTGTGTAGAGAAAAAATTTACCAAATTTTATATAAAAAAATATTTAAATTTAACATAGCTGATAAAATATTAGATATTGGAACATCTCCAGTAAATAATAAATATCAAAATTATCTTATCCACAAATACCCATATAAAAAAAAAATTACATGCGTTTCTGATTTAAAGCTCAACGAAATTAAAAAAAAATATCCTAAAATTAAAACTCTTCAATGTGATGGAAGAAAAATACCTTTAAAAAATCAATCTTTTGATATTGTTATGAGCAACGCAACAATCGAACACGTTGGCAATTATAATAACCAAAAAAAATTTGTTAAAGAGGCAATGAGGTTAAGTAAAAGATTAGTATTTATTGCAACACCAAATAGGTACTTTCCTATAGATTTTCATACTTTGATACCTTTAATTCATTGGTTTCCAAAAAAAATACATAGATTTATTTTAAAAAAAATTGGTTTAGATTTTTTTTCAAAAGAAAAGAATTTAAATCTATTGAGTAATAATGAACTAAAAAAAATATGTTCATCTCTTCAAATAAAAAATTATGAGATTAATAAAATAAGAGTTCTTGGTTTTTGTACCAACCTAGTTCTTTCAATTAAAAAAAGTTAACCTTTTGTAACGCAATGTGGCAATTTACTATAATTAAATTTATAGATATAAGCGTTATAATATTGAGAACCTTTATTAAATGGGTTTCTAGTCGCAAGAAAACCTGCGTCGGTTTTCGAGGCGTAAAGTGAGTCTAAACAATTTCTAAAATTAAAACTTGAATAATTATTAATATTTTCTTTCCCATAAAATAAAATAAATTCTGGTTTTTGTTCCTTTAATTTTGACAGCCAATAAGCTTTTTTACTCTCATCCTCAAAATTTATATAATAAGTAAAATCTAAAAATAAAGTATTATTTAAACTTAAATACGTCGACCTATGATTAGTTATAATTTTACTATCTAACGGCAAGACCAGATTTACCCAGTTGAATAAATTATAACCATCTGCATACTTAGATAAGATTTTTTTATTAATCGTTTCTGTTAAGCTTGCTGGGAAAAAAATTATTACTCCATAGAGTAATAAAGCAAAAGTAAATATCGATTGAAAATATATTATAAATTTAAATAATTTATAGAATTTAAATTTTATAATCTTGTAAAATACTGAAATAAAAATTAAAATTGAAAATAAATAAATATCTAAATAAAATCTTGATGACTTTAATCCGATAAAACTTAAAAAAAATATAAAAAAAAATATATTAAATAAAAATAATTTTTTATTATCAAATTTTTCTTTAATTAAAAAAAATATAATAATGCATCCAAATCCCAAAAAGATATTTAAACTATTAAATGATAACGGAACAAATAAAGATAGCGGAAAATTTCCACTATCATAATTTTTTCCATGAACATACAATTCATAAAAACCTGGAATATTAGTTGGTAAAGGATTTAATAAAAAATTAATAAAAAAAAAATTATATAATTCTTGTTTCCAAATCAGACTTGGTAGCATTAAATAAATTATTGAAAGTATTGCTATTAAAAATGTTTTATAAAAATTAAAAATCTTTTTTATTAAAAATAAATAGTTTAAAATAATTAAAAAAAAACCAACTATGAAAGAAAATTTAGCTAATACTGCAATAATTCCAAATAATACTGAAATAATGAAAACTTTTGATAATTCTATTTGTGATCTAAATTTTCCAATATTAACTAAAAAAGAAAAAGAGAAAAATAAAAGAGATATATAAAAAAATTGCGGTTTTGAGGAATATATTAAAAACGTTAAAATAGGACATGACAACAATAGAAGAAAAATAAACTGTTTGTCTTCGAGTCTGAAATTATTATCAATTAGCGACCTATCAAAAATTCCTAAAATTGATAGTAATCCTATAAAATGAATAAAAGAACTGAATGTTGATGCATTAATAGAAAAGGCAAATGCATTTAAAAATTCTCCAATTCCAGCTAAGGCATGTTCTAGTGTTAAACTATTTTTTGGAAATTCACCGTATAAAAATATATGTTTTGCAACAGAGGAATGGTAAGCGAGAGAATCTGCACTAGTTATTGGAGCTAAAGATAAAAAAAAATACAATATTACAAAAATTAAATAAATATAATTTTTATTTATTATCTTTTTTTTTAAAAAATTTTTTAAAGGAATGAATAAATTATTTAAAAAAAAATTTAGTAACCCTAAAAATAATAATGAATATGAAATATATTTAATAAGATAAGTTTTCAGAAAACCAAAAAAAATAAGTGGGTAAAAAATAAATAAAAAAAAAACTATTCCAATTGAGCAGTATTGATAAATTGGATTAGAAATTTTTTCTATTATAGTTTTTAATTTGAATCTGTTTGCTACAACAAAGCCTATATAATAAAAACCACTTGCAAATAGGATTGGTAAAATAAAATTATTTAAAAATATCAAAGTATTTATCTAACTAAAAAAAAGTTAAGTTATTTTATATCTACTTTCAAATGTATACAATGTATTTAAAACTTAATTATTAATTTTTTCTTTATTAAACAGAGGGAGCTAAGACTGACAACTTATAAGATATTAACTTTATATTGTTTTATATTAATAATTAATAAAAACATTAATAATTAAAAATATATTTATGATATTAATTTCTTTTTATGATCCAATTTTCCATAACTAAAATATCCATTTTGGTTCTTAAAAAACAATCCAATGCCTCTTCAGGTTTACAAACTATTGGCTCATTTTCATTAAAAGAAGTGTTTAAAATCATTGGTACATTAGTGATACCATTAAACTGTTTTATTAATTTATAATATCTTGGATTATCTTCTTGTTTTACAGTTTGTAATCTTCCAGTTCCGTCTAGATGAACTACTCCTGGAACGATAGATTTTTTTTCTTCTTTGAATTCTAAAACTCTAGTCATATAGTTATCTTCATCAAAAAAATTTTTAAACCAAGAATTAGCTTCTTCAAATAAAATTGAAGGAGCAAAAGGTCTAAAGGACTCTCTTCTTTTAATTTTAATATTAATAATATTTTTAATATCTTTATTACGAGGATCTGAGATAATTGATCTATTACCTAAAGCTCTAGGGCCCCACTCCATTTTTCCCTGAAACCAACCTATTACTTTTTGATTTGAGATTTCTTTAGCAATATTCAAACATAACTTCTCTTCATCTTCTACAAAAGAAATTGTAAAGTCATTTTTATTAAGTTTGATTTTACTTTGTTCAATTACATTACCGATATATGAATTAGTATAACTAATTCCAAGATATGCTGTCATATTTCTTGCAGGCTTTAATTTTGAAATACGTTCCCAGGCAATATAAGCTGCACCTACAGATCCTCCACCATCTCCTGCATTAGAAGGTACAAATAGTGAAGTAAATTTTGTATGATTTAAAATTTTACCATTAGCAAGGGAATTTTGCGCACATCCTCCTGATAATGTTAGATTGTTTATTTTATATTTTTTATGAGTGAAATTCAAAATATTAAATAAAGCGTTTTCATAAATTTTTTGAACACTAGCTGCAATATTTTTATGATAATCTGTTAATGGTTCATTTTCTTTTCTTGGTAACCCAAAAATAGAATTTATTTTATTATTAAATAAATAGTTTGTTACTGGATGGGCATTATCCCAAGAATAAGATATTTTTTTTTTATGATGATTAAAATATTCTAAATTTAATTGAAATTCTCCGTTATTTTTTAACGTAATAATTTTATCAAACTTGTTTATTTCAGAATCTTTACCTAAAGCTGACAATCCCATTAATTTATATTCATCACCGTAGTTTAGAAATCCTAAAAATTGGGTAAATGCTTCATACAAAATTCCCAAAGAATGAGGAAAAAGTATCTTATTATCAATTGTGACTTTATTTTTATTACCAATTCCCCAAGTAGTACTTGCAAAATCTCCAAAACCGTCAACGGATAAATTTACAGATTTATCATAATGAGAATCGTAATAAGATGATGCAACATGCGATAAGTGATGCTCTACATTAATTAATTTACAATTTTTATTTAATTTCCCTATTCTCAGTTCTATTAATTTTAAGATATTTTGTCTTTTAATTTTATTACTTAACTTTTCGAAATAAAAATTAAAATTTGGTTTGCTTAAAAATGTATATTTAATTTTCTTTAAAATATTTGCGGTTGGATTTTGGTTAATAGCTACGTAGTCAACATTATCAATATTTATACCTTCAGATTCTAAACATTTTTTAATAGATAAAATAGGTAAGCCTGCCCAATGTTTAATCCTGTTAATTCGCTCTTCTTCTATGGCAATCAAAATTTTACCATCTTTTAATAAACATGCTGAAGAATCTGCGTGGAAACAATTTAAACCCAATATATAAGTCATAAAATTTACAAAATTTAATATTTTTTTAAGAACTTAATAACTGATTATATGTTTTCATATATTCTTTAAATATCACACTCCATCTATATTTTTTTGCCAATTTAATTGAATTTATAGATTTGATAAAAAATTCATTACTTTTCATTCTAAAAATTTTTTTTAAATTTATGCTCAATTCAGGTTGAATTTTATTTACAATCCAACCAGCATTATATTTTTTTATAGGTGTCCAAGGAGTTTTGTCGGTTGTTAGCACTGGAAGGCCTCTTGACAGGGACTCAAGAATTGAAATTCCAAAATTTTCACTTTTTGTTGGTAAAATAAATAAATCGTATTTTTCAAATAATTTTATTTTATCTTTATTTTTGTAAATTGGATCATAAAAATTTATATTTAAAAATCTTTTTTTTACAACAGTTTTTTTTAACTCTTCTTTATCATCTCCGTCTCCTACAATATCTAAAATCCAATCTTTATTTTTTAAATTATTCCAAATATAAATTAAATCGATTAGTCCTTTTTTTTTATGCAATCTTGAAAAAAATAATGCTCTTTTATTTATCTTTTTTCTTATGTTATTTTTTTTAATAAAATTATCATCTATTCCAAAAGGCAAAACTATCGTCTTAAAATTTTTATTTAACTTCAACAAATTTTTTTCTTCGTTAGTAGAAGCGCAATGAATTAAATCTGCTTTTAACAATAATTTTTGTTGATACAAATACCATGCAATTTTTTTCTTTATTATTTTTTGTTCTAAAGACCATGGTTCATAAAGACCCATAGGATGTATAATTATTTTTTTTTTTAATTTTAAAGCAATCAAATTAATCTTAATGTAGAATAATGTCCAACCTCCAAAAAAATGAAATATATTGCATGATGATAAAATATCATTCAATTTTTTTGTGTTACTTAAAATTTTGATTTGTTTATGTAGAATTATAAATTTAATTTTTTTTTTTTTTAACTGTAATGAAATTTGATGTAAACTTGTAAATTGACCACCAGCATTAGGGTGAAAATTATCTGTGACTAGACAAATTTTCATTTATTTTTTATTTAATTTAATATTAATTAAGTTTTTGTAATAATCGATCCAAATTTCACAAAACTATCATCGAAAATCGTACACTCTGGTTCAATATTAGATTTTGCTGAGATCCAGTAATTACTACCTATCACCACATCTTTCAATGACAATTTAAATTTTTCCATCTTTGAAATCATGAGAACCAGTACATATCTAAATCCCTTGAGAGACGCTGATATTATTTCCAATTTTAGTTTCAAATAATTTTAGAAAATAACCCCTAATTTTATTTCTAGAAATAAAAGTTTTAACAAAAAGATTATTTAAAATATTCCAAAGAAAAAATTTTAAAATGAATTTATTATGCGAAGATTTTTTTTTAAATATTCTCAATTCCATCATAAATATTAAGCATTATTTTTTTTAAAAAATTTAAATAACAAATAGATTAAAGATATATTTGAAATTGCGACAAGATGTTTTGATGTTGCCCAAACTAATATATGGGGCAATAAACTCAGAATAATAAAAGATAAAAAATAAATTTCAGTTTTAACAATATGCAATTTTTTTAAATTTTTAACGATAAAAAACAAAGAAATTAAAATGCTTAAGTTTAAAAATGCTTTTGAAATTATAGAAGAAAATCTTATATTATTATCAAAATTTCCATTGTTATCTGGAAAGGCACCGTCCCTGTTTAACCCAAAGAAAATAAATTTTACCTTAATAATTATATCTTTTACATATCTATCAAAATTTTTGTATAAATAAGTATCATTTTCTTGTTTATAAAAATCATAGAACTCCCACTCATCAATAATTTTTTGTGGTAACTTATTTGTTGCTGGTATTAAATCTGTAGATTTATTTGGATAATATTTATGAAAGTTAATATTCATGACTGAAGAAAGCACATATGTATTAATAGAAGAACTCGCATTAAAAACAGGAAACCTTCCAGTTTTATTTAAGCCATACAGACCCCATGTTAGTATTGCAGCTACAGCGCAAATAATCGGAATAAACCTAGTAATTTTTTTTTCTAAAAAAATTATTAATATTGGAATAATAATTGCTATTGGCAACATTGAAGTTTTAATAAAATATAAAATAAAAATTATTACTCCTACAAATTCATACTTATATTTATAATTGCTAATTGTAGCTAAAAAAATTAACGGTAAAAAAATTGCAACTAATGAATCTTCATAAAAAAAATTTAAAGATACACTAAAATTATAAGGTATAAAAATAGGAACCATTAATAACGTTAGTATAAAAAAAAAGCTTTTATTTATTTTAGCTATTAATTTTAAAATAAAATAAAAATAAACAGTAAAAATTAATATATTTTTAAATATAATTATAAAAAAAAAATTTTTGGATATAAGAGAAATAAAAAAAATTAATAAAGGAATGGCAGGAGTCTTAGCTAAAACAAATTTTATTTTATCAATGTGTACGTAATATTCTCCCTTCGAGTATAAGTTGTTAATCAATTCTCCATTTTGAAAAGAGATATTATCAAAAATAATATTATAATTTTCATCATAAATCTTAAATTTAATATTAAGAAAATATCCATAAATTATTGAACATATAATTATGATCAAAGTATAGACAAAATAAGTAATAAGTATTTTTTTTGTAGTAATATTATCGACTTGATAAAAAAAACGTATTAATTTATTTACCATGATATTTATCTAACTTTATAAACTCTTCCCATGATAATGCGTCTTTTAAGATTTTATTAATATTATTTTTAGGTTTCCAATTTAAAATTTTTTTTACCTTAACAATTGAAGATAATAATTTGTCTGGCTCACCATAACTTTTTTTTTTTAAAAAAATAGGTACTTTTTTATTATAAAATTTAAATAATATTGTTAAAATTTTTAAACTACTGACACTAGTATTTGAGCCCAAATTAAAAACTTCACATTTTTTTTTCATCTTAGGAAAATAATTTAAGGCTTTTTTAAATGCTTCAATTATATCACTTACATGCACATAATCTCGTATACCTGTTCCATCCTCAGTTTTAAATCCATTAAATAATGTTATTTTATTTGAAGATATAAGTGACTTAGTAATGATTGGAATAAAATGTTCTGGTGGATTTTTTCTTTCACCTAATCTTTCTTTTATACTTGCACCCGCTACATTAAAAAATCTAAAAATTATGCAAGAAAAATTTTTCTTTGATTTTTTTTTGATATAATTTTCTGCACTTAGTTTAGATTTTCCATAAATAGATATCGGTCTACATGCAGAATTTTCAGTGAACGTGATATTTTGATTACCATAAACTGATGCTGTGCTTGAAAAAATAAATTTTTTTACATTATGCTTTATAGATGCATTAACGATATTTTTTGTAGCTATATAATTATTTAAATAAAATTTTTTTTTTTGCTTATTCGATAATCTTAAATTACTATGACCTGCTAAATGAAAAACAATATCAATACTATTTTTTTTAAAGAAGCTATCAAGTTTTTCTTTATGGCATAAATTAAATTTATAAAAATTTGAAGATCTTATTTGTATTTTTTTACCTAAAGATAAATCATCTATAATAAAGATTTTAAATTTTTTCTTAAAAAAATTTACAAGAAATGAGCCTATGTATCCTGCTCCACCAGTAATTAAAATTGTTTCTTTAGTACGTTTTTTCATCGATGATAAAATTTGGACGATTTTTTATCTCTGTGTAGATCTTTCCAACGTACTCACTGATGATTCCTAATATAAAAAAAACAATAATATTAAAAAAAGATATTATTAAAACAATGCTTGTCCATCCTTTTACTGTGTCATTCTGTAAATATGAATAAAGAGCATAAAAAGAATTTAGTATAAAAACAATCGACATAAAAAAACAAAGATAAAATGACAATCTTATTGGTATTGAAGAAAAGCTAGTCAATGCAGTTATGGCAAAATTGAACATTTTCACTAAAGTCCAACCACTTTGACCCTGTTTTCTATTCTTTCTTTCAAATGCAACAAAGTCAGATTTAAAGCCCATCCAAGGAATCAATCCTCTATAAAATATATCTTTTTCAGAAAGTTTTTTTATCTCATTCAAAATTTTTTTATCTATAATTCTAAAGTCAGATGTATCTCTTGGAATTTTAACATCAGATAGTGCATTAAAGATTATGTAAAAAATCTTAGAAGTAAATTTCTTAAAAAGATTCTCATTACTTTTTATTCTTTTTGCGTAAACAACATTTAAATTATTTTTACTTATTTTATTATACATATCATGAAGCAACTCTGGAGGATCTTGTAGGTCCGCATCCATTATTAAAACATAATCTGAATTTGCAGACTGAAAACCAGCACTAATTGCGTTCTGATGTCCAAAATTTTTTGAAAGTTTAATGCCTAAAATATTTTTGTCTTCACTGCTAAAATCTTTTATAATTTCCCATGACTTATCTGTTGAACCGTCATCAATAAAATAAATTTTATATGTAATAGAAAGATCATTAATTACTTTTATAATTCTACCTTTAAATTCGATTAAATTATTTTCTTCATTCAGACATGGCACGATGACTGATAGAATTGTGTTATTTATTTTTTCCATTTTATTTAACTATTAGTAATCATAGTTTAAAATTTATTAATATACTAGTTGTAACTACATTTAAATAATTTTTTATAAGATCTATTTGCAAATAAACTTTTAAAAAAATCTTAGTAGCAACTTTCTTATGTCGTCATAATTAATTTAAAGTATATTTTTTTAAAATCAGCAGTTAAATTTTAACTAAATATATCAATCTGTTGGATTACTTGGATCGTTAAAAATTTATTAAAATAAACTTAAAATATAGAGAGAAGTTGTGTCTTAAAAAAACTTTATTAAAATCTTTAATTATTAACTCTTTTAAAATTTAATAAATTAATATTTTTAAATAAATTTATAAAGATTAAAAATTTTAAAATTAAAACAAATACAAATAGCGCAATACCTTTTTTTCTAAATAAACAAATACTGAACATTTTACGTAAAATAATTTGTGATAATATTTGTTTAGCCTTTTTATATTTATTTTGAACTAATGCATTATAAGCTCTAAAAATTTTATCACGATAAATTAAAATAAAGTAATTTTTCCAATCATTTGAAGTCAAATTTATTCCTTTTTCATTTTTTATATAATATTCAAGCACATTTAAAAAATCTGCTTTTTGAATATTTGTTCTATCTTTGAAAGAGTCCTGTTGTTTCCATATTCTGTAATCAACTAAAAATTTAGAAATAACAGCGATTGGTTTAACCTTTAAAATTCTTAACCAAACATCTACATCAGATGCTCTTCCAAATTTATAATTAAATTTCTTTATTATCTTACGATAAATTCTAGTTTGAACTAAAGCACTTGAGGTCGTTAAGAAGAATGAGTTATACAAAATTTTTTTAAAAAAACTTTCAAAAGTATATATGTAATTTTTACTAAAATTTTTATTAAAACGATATTTTTTTATTATTTTATTTTCTTCGTTAATAAATCTTGCCTGTGTAAAAACAGCTCCGACGGACTTGTTATATTTATAAAAGTTAAGCTGCTCTTTTATTATATCTTTATGATATATATCATCGGAGTGAAAAATTCCTGTGTATTTACCTTCTGCATGTTTAATACATTTATTATGGTTCTCGTGTATAGAAGCTTTTTTTTTACTTCGAATAATTTTTAGACGTTTATCTTTTATACTCGAAATTAAATTTAAAGTTTTATCATTCGATGCATTATCTACAATTTTTACAATTATATTTTTATAAGATTGGTCAAGTATTGATAAAACTGTGTTTTTAATCGTTTTTTCTGAATTATAAGTAGGTATACAAATACAAACTAATATATTTTTTTTTTTAGACAAATTTTTTTATTTTATTTTATTTAATATTTTTAAAACTATAGATTAAATTAACTAGTTTAAAGCTACTTTAATTTAAAATTTTTTGATTTGTAATAGTGTATAATTCTGATTTTTATATAATATAACATAATCTTCTAAAAAATTTTTTGTAAATTCTTTAGTTAATTTCATAAAATCAGATTTTTCATATAAAAAGTATTTTGGTTTTTTTTGTTTTAAATCATTTATTAATTGATCTTCAAAATTGTCCGGAGAATTTAAAAATTTATTAGAAATATTCATTACTCCAAACGATGTGTCTCTATTAAGTTCTGATTGTCCTAACAAATATAATATCGCTCGAGATTTATCACCGAGTATATAAATTCCAGAGATTTTATTATCATATAGAATATTATAAAAATCTTTTGTCATATTAAAATCTATATCCATGTTATCTAACGTTTTTTTATGAATATTTAAAAAAAAATGCTTATGAGATTTAATTATATAATTATGATTTATCTGAACAAAATTTATATGACTTAACTTAAATAATAAAAAAAAAATTAATGTTATTGAAACGTAAATCGAAATAATTTTTATTTTAGCATTATTTTTTAGAAAAGAATTAAAATTAAAATTTTTATAAAAAAAAATTATTATAATTGAAGGTAAAAAATAAATAGTTCCCCAATAACTCCTGCCAAGAAGTGGTGTTACTAAAATAGATGACAATATTAAAATAAGATAGGTAAAATATATATCGAATTTAATTTTATTTATATTAAATAGTAAATAAATGTTAATAAGAATTATAGGAAGTCTATAAAGAAAATAAAAAAATAATAAAGAAAATTTAAATTTTTCAAAAGAAAAAAATAATTTTAAATGATCAATATTATGAATATTTGGAAAAAGAAAAAAAGCACCAAATAAATAATTTGCTACAGAACTTCTTCCAGAGGAATCTGCAATTCTAAAAATGGATAGAATATTTTCATAATAGAAAATATTAATATCATATATTAAAGCTATAAATATTAAATAAATTATTAAAAAAAAAAAATATAATAAAAAATTTTTTAAAAAAAAATTATTTTTTACATTTAAATAATTAAAAATGCTCAATAATACATAAATAAATAAAAATATAATTCCGAACGTTTGTTTTAAAAAAAAAGTAGTTACTAATAGAAAATTACCTAAATATATTTTTTTTTTAAAAAAAATTAAATAAAAACTAGTCAATCCAATTAAAAAAACATATGCATCCCAATAAAAAAAAAGATATTCAGTTCCAAAGGTAAAAATTGTCACTAGAAAACAACTTTTCTGTACTATTTCATTTTTTACAATTTTAATAGAATACAAATTTACTAAATAACCTGAATATAATGATTGCAATATACCAAGAAATAAAAAGAGATTGTAACTATCTCTATTAAAGTAATGTAGCATTTCGAATAATAAAATAGTAATTGGGCCATGTTGAAATGAATAGTCTCTATAAATTTTTTGTCCAATCTCAGGCTTTAATGATATTTCGTACAACCACAATGGATCCCAAGTTGATAGAAATGAACTAAAAAATAAAAATAAAAAAATAAAAAATAAACTTGTTGCTAAATAAAAATTTTTGCAGTTATTAAAAAACATTTTCATTTTTTTATATTGAACTTTTTTTAAATTTAAAATCTTTAATATTAATAAATCTGTTTAACTCTTTAAAATTAATACCGTTCTTTCTATAATATAAATCTTTTTCTTTCTACAATAAGAGGGGTTTTCTAAACTGGGCTAATATAAAAACAAGATATTCGCTTATAATTTCGAGCACGAATGCTTTTAAAAAAATGCCGAACAATAGATCTAAAATTAATAACTTAATTTACATTGTTAGATATAAATTATATTAAGCTTTTAATTTTTTTATCTAATAAATCTATATTACAAACCGCACTTAGGTCTTTATTGCTAATTTCGCAAAGACTTTTAATGTAATTAACTTTTGTATTGATACATAAATTCTTTATACCGGGGTTTTGATAATGTTGATTTACAATATCTATTACAAAAGAATTAGGCTTCATAAAAATTAAGTTAGTTAGTCCAGAGCCATGATAACCTATCATTATTTTAGCTTGAAAAGAAATTTCAATTTGATCTAATTTTGAAAGTTCATCGAAATAATATCTTTGAAAACCATAATCTTTAATTTTTACAAATAGCTCTTCTTCATTTAAAAGATTTCTGGATGAATTCTTTCTTGAAACCAGAATATATTTAATTTTTTTCCTATTTTTAAAAGAATAATTATCATGAATTGCTTTATTTAAATTTTTTATTGTAGTGGATAAATAATAATTTTTATTATTCTGCTGAATATGAGTTAAATATTTTGCGTTATAAAAAAATATTTTTGTATTTAGCGAATAATACATTATTTTCAAATGTTTAAAAATTTTTCTATAAGGCCTATTTTGAAGAATGTATTTTAGATTTTCAGGAACATATATTGTCTCAAACTTATAATTTTTTACAAGAACTAACCTAAGAATAAAATCGATAATTTGATGATAATAAATTTGTGGCCACGGGCCAAAGAGAATAATATCATTTTTTTTTAAATAAATTTTTTTATTTTGAAAGAAATAGGATAACAAAAAAAAAACTTTTTTTGATATAAATATATCGTATTTTGCTATCTTGTAACTAAGCAATTTGTTGAAAACCCATTTTTCTATAAAAGTATTTACCAACCAATTTTTAATTAGTTTTTTATTTTTTGTAAAAGCAAAACATACTATTCTATTAAATAATTTTGGTATAAAAATTATCTCGGATTCGTACAAAATTGAAGGTTTGTATTTATCGTCAACTTTATAAGTTATAAATTTTTTATTACGTTTTATTCTAAACATTATAATTTATTTAATTCATGAATTTGTAGTAAGATTTTAAAAGAAAAATTTTATTGTATTTTAACTTTTTTTATATTTTTTCCTCTTAAAAATAAATATAGCAATTTTTGAAAAAAAAATGGGAGATATGTTAATATTAAAAAAATTATTTTTTTTGAGGGATAGTTATTTTTTTTATTTACTTTGGAGCTGTATATATTCATTCTCCAATTTTTTTTTTTATAATAAACACTTTGTATTGGTTTTTTAACTTTATGTGTATTTCTTATTTTTTTTGCCAAAACTATAAATTCTACTGCTCTATCAGAAGTAATGGGAATTTCTAAACCTGTTTGACGATATTTATAAAATATAGACTTGAATTCATAAATATAAGGAGAAGATATTCTTAAGTAAGAATCTAAAATTTGAAAATTATTAACAGAAAAATAGTCGTAAAATAATGTAGGACTTATTGAATAAAATCCATGATCTATCATATTTGAACATGGGACAGCAATTAATAAATAACCACCCTTTTTTAACATTCGAATATAATTTTCTAGAGCAGTATTTATGTCAAAAATATGCTCTAACGTTCCAAAATCAATTATATTTTCAAATGAGTTAAATAATTTTTTTTTAACCTTATTATTTAAGTCTATTTGCAAATCTGCTTTTTCATATTTTGAAATATCACTTGAAATTACTTTACTAGAGCCCAATAAAGTAAATAAATATTTTGCATTTACATTTTTTTCATAACTTGTGTTTAACCACAATGGAACCTTATTTTTTTTATCAAAATCTATGTTAATTTTATTGTATGATAATTTATTTTTCGAAAAAATATTTTTAACTTCTATATCATTTGCATATACTGCTTGTTCACTAATTGTTAGTGTTGAATTCAAGAATAGTTTGGGATAATTTTTTTTAAATGCACAAATTAAATTAATATGATCTTTAACAATTCCCATTAGTAAATATTTTTTATAACTTTTTTTTTAACATTAAAACTTAGATTAATCTAATTTTTTTTTAAACCAATTTTTGTCAAAATTAAAACTCTTATCATCTATAAAAATATCGAATGAAGGTTTACCAAAAATTAATTTATCAAATTTGATATTCCAAGACTTTAACTGATTATGTGTAAATTTGTAACCGAGTATCTTAGCTTTTTTAACATTTTCATTGGCCCTACCCATAAATCTTGCAGTATAAATTTTTATTTCAAATCCTCTATTATAAAGTTGATTTATTTTTTTTATCGCTTTTTTAATGGGTTTTGAATTTTTATAATCATTTGCAATTGTTTTGCAAATGACACCGTCAATATCAAAACAATAAATTTTATTTTTTTTCATAAGTGAAGTGTATTAAATTTGTTTATTACAATTTTTTAAATGAAAATTAATAGTTTTTTGAATGGCTACCAAACTATCATTATTTATTTTTAAATTAAGCTCTTTTCTAGCTTTGTTAATATTAGGAATATAATTATCTATTTTTTTTGAAGAGATTTTTGGACTTAGGATTTCTAAATTATATTCTTTCGATAAAACATTAGCAATCTTATGAATTGAAACTTTATTATCTGATCCAACGTTAAATATAGGACATAGGTTATTAGAGTGATCTAAGATTTTAAACAACCATCTCACGAGATCATCGCTATACATATAAGAACGTATTATTTTATAATTTGCTTTAATAATTATATTTTCATTTCTTAAAATATTATTAATAATATTTCCTATTACATAAGTTGCGTTTAAAGGAAGATCAGGTCCAACAAAACTAAAGCATCTTGCAATAGAAACTTTTGCTCCCTCCTTGCCAAATTGTTGAAATAACTTTTCATTTTTCAACTTAATTTTTGAATATTCTTTTTTATAACTCTTTTTAAAAGAAATCTTATTATTAAATTGCAAATAATTTTCTTTGAGTCCTTTGTTAGAATCAGGCTGCTTACCATAAACAGCTCCTGAACTAATAAAGAGTATTTTGCTCTTTAAATGATATTTTTTTGCCAAATTTAAATATTTTTTTACTGCCATATGATCGTTCTTACAATTTTTTAAAATTGCAGCATAAATCACATAATCTGCTTTTGGTAAACTCTTGATAGTTAACATATTAGAATTAATTTTAATTATTTCGAATTTTTTTTTTAATTTTTTATTATAGATTGCTAATTCTAATTTTCTTCTACTCAAAATAAAAATTTTGTTAATTTTTATATTTAATAAGCTATTATTTGAAAGGTATTTTAATATCGATTTACCAAAAAAACCTGAGCCCCCAATAATTAAAAGACTTTTGGGTTCCATTAAATGATAATATTAAAATTAATTAGCCTCACTAAAATTTGAAGAGTTTTCTTTTAAAGGTGGAACTAGCATATTTTTCTTAAATTCCGATCTTGGTAACAATGGACTTAAATCTTCTATCGGCTTACCAAACTGGAGTTTTGGTATAATTTTCTGATCTGGATCTATAATTACATTTACAAATTCAGGCTTTTTTGAATTTAAAATTTTATTTAATACTTTATCGATTTGTTTATTGTTCTTAATTTCACTATAATTTATTCCGTATGCATTTGATATTTTTTTAAAATTAGGATTAGTTACTCCTTTGCTTGAAATAGAGGCCTCATATCTTTTGTTGAGATATAATTCTTGAAATTGTTTAATAATGCCGTACCCGTCATTATTAATAATAAACAATTTAATAGGAAGATTATTAGCAACCATTGTTTGCAATTCTTGAATATTTATTTGTATACTGCCATCTCCATCTATACATATTATTCTTTTTTTATTATTTGCAAGTGACGCACCTAAAGCTGCTGGGAATGCATAACCCATTGGTGAATTTCCAAAAGCAGAAAAAACTCTTTGACCTTTTTTAACTTTAAAAGCCTGAATTGTCCAAGTCAAATGACCTCCGTCATCAGTTAAAACTATATCCTGTTTATTTAGTTTATTAGAAAGTCTATCAATGAAGCAATATGGGTTTACATAATTTTTTTGATTGTAATAACTATTTTGCACATTTGGATATCTTAGCTTCCATTGCTGACAAAGGTTTTTCCAGCCTTTACTTGCTGAAAATTTAAATCCTTTCAATTTTGTATTAAAAATTGTTAAAAAAAGATTTAAATCTTCATTAATCTTTAAATAAATATCAAGACCTCTTTTTTTATTTAATTCATGCATATCTACATCAATTGAAACTACTTTGGCTGACCTGGCAAAAGTTTCAGGCTTTCCTCCTGTTATTCTTGTGTCTAATCTGCTCCCGAAATTTAAAATTAAATCCGAATTTTGCACCGCAAAGTTTGCAGCTCTTGATCCATAAACACCTAAACAACCAATATAGTTCTTATCTTTATAATCCATAGTATCTAGACCACTCCAAGTAGTTACTGTAGGCAAGTCAATCTTTTTAAGAAATTTTTCTAATTGATTTATTGACTTCGACATTCTTACTCCACCACCAAGAATCAAAACTGGTCTTTTTGATTTAATCAATAATGCTTTAATTTTAGAAATATTATTTATAATTTTATGGTTAGATTTTTTTTTAGGAATTTTAAAAGATTTTATTTTCTTCAAATTAATTTTAGCTCTTTGAAAATCCATAGGAATATCAATTAAAACTGGACCTGGTCTTCCTTGATTAGAAAGATAAAATGCTTTTTCTAATGCATATTTAATCTCATAGGGATTCTTTAGCTGATAAGCAAATTTTGTTATAGGCTTAACTATTGATACTATATCTGTTTCTTGGAAACCAACTTGTCTTACTTTTTTTGTGGTTTTGTTAGCAGAAGATAATTCAAATGAATTAACCTGACCACTAATATGAATGACAGGAACGGAGTCAAACCAAGAACATGCTATACCGGTAATTAAGTTTTGGGCGCCTGGACCAGAAGTAACCATTGTTGCTCCAAAACCTTTGCCAACTCTAGAATAAGCGTCAGCCATCATGGCTGCGGCTTGTTCATGGGCTACGCAAGTGTATTTAATTTTTTTATTTCTTGAAAACGCATCAACAACGAAGGAGATCGCTCCTCCTGTAATTAAAAATACATTTTTTACATTTTTAGAAATTAAAAATTTTAAAATATATTCCGCGACAGTCATAAAATCTAAAGTTTAAAAAAATTCTTAATTTTTAGAACTGAATATTCCAAATGTTCTTTTGATAAACCCGGATATAACCCTATCCAAAAAGTACTTTCCATTACAAAATCGGTATTTTTTAATTCTCCATGAACTTTAAATGTTACGTCTTTCATATAAGGTTGTTTAATTAAATTTCCTGAAAATAGTAGTCTAGTACCAATTTTACTATCATTTAAATATTTTATAAGGTCATTTCTGTTGAATTTACTATTTTTCCTTAATGAAAGAGGAAATCCAAACCAAGATGGTTCTGAATTTTTTTCTTGTTCTGGTAATATTAAAAATTCTTCTAAATCTTTAAGATTCTTATACAAAAAATTAAAATTTTCTTTTCTTTTTTTAATAAATCCCTCTAGGCGATCTAATTGAGCCAGACCACATGCCGCCTGCATGTCCGTTATTTTCATATTATAACCTGAATGAGAGTAGGTATATTTATGATCATATCCATAAGGTAAATCCCCTAATTGCCAGCCAAATCTTTTGTTACAAGTATTGTCTTTTCCAGGTTCACAATAACAATCCCTACCCCAATCTCTAAAAGATTCCGCAATACGTTCTAACTTTTTACTATTAGTGAAAACTGCACCGCCCTCTCCCATTGTTATGTGATGAGCAGGATAAAAACTTAAAGTTGCTAAATCACCAAAAGTTCCAACATTCTGATTATCAAATTTTGAACCTAAGGCATCGCAGCTATCTTCGATTAACCATAAATTATATTTTTCGCATATTTCTTTTATTTTTTTAACATTAAAAGGGTTTCCTAGAGTATGAGCTAACATGACGGCCTTTGTTTTTTTTGTAATTGCAGCTTCGACTAAATTTTCATCAATATTATAAGTTGGAATTTTAACATCTACAAAAACTGGGATTGCACCAAATTGTACTATCGGATTAACAGTCGTAGGAAAACCAGCTGCAACTGAGATAACTTCATCTCCCTTTTGAATTGCTCTTTCTTTTAATTTCGGAGAAGTTAATGTTGAAAATGCGATTAAATTTGCAGAAGAACCAGAATTAACTGTAAGCAAACATTTAATTCCTAAAAATTGAGATAATTTTTCCTCAAACTGTTGATTGAATCTGCCTGTTGTTAACCAACCATCGAGTGAAGCTTCTACCATATTTTGCAGTTCTAAGGTTCCGATAACTTTTCCCGATACTGGCACGTCACTAATTCCTGGTACGAATTCTTTTTCTTTAAAATTTATACTGGAATAATTATTAACTAAATCTAATATTCTACTTTTAATTTCTAGTATATTATCGCTCATAAGCTATTTAAAATAATCTAATATTTGTTTTTGTGAAATTTTTAAAAGATTCCTTTTTGCTAAAAATTCTTTATGCCAAAAAGATATCAACTTTATAGACTCTACAAGATTATATTTTGGTCTCCAGTTTAAAGTTTTTTTTGATTTATCTGAATTTAACATTAACACTTTACTTTCATAATATTTATTAGAGTTACCATTTTTTTTAATAACTCTCACAGAATTATTAAACTCTTTATTAATTAAATAAATAATATCTTTTACAGATTTATTATTTGATCTATCAGGACCAAAATTCCAACTCATATCAATAAACTTTTGTTTTTTATGTAATTTCATTAATAATAAAAGGTAACCATATAATGGATCAAGAATATGTTGCCATGGTCTTATAGAGTTGGGTGATCTTAAAATTAATTTCTTTTTTTTTACTAAAGAACGAAAATAGTCAGGTAAAATTCTATCTTTAGAAAAGTCACCCCCTCCAATAACATTCCCAGCTCGCGCAGTCGCTACGAAAATATTTTTTTTAAGGAAGAATGAATGATTATAAGAATTCGCTGCTAATTCAGCGCAAGACTTGGAGTTACTATAGGGGTCAAGCCCGCCTAAACGATCATTTTCTTTATAATAGTTTTTTTCATTATTATTAAAATAAACTTTATCAGTGGTAATTATTAAAGCAGATTTAATAAAATTTAGTTCATTTAAAATATTTAAAACATTTATTGTTCCAAGTGAATTTACTTCATAAGTATATTTAGGATTTACATAAGAATCCCTGACCAAAGGTTGTGCCGCCATATGTATAACAAAGTCTGGAGAAAATTTAGAAATCGTTTTTTTTAGTTTTTTATAATCTCTAATATCTCCAATTACAGATTTATTTATTAATTGGCTGACATTGGCTAAATCAAATAAATTAATTTTCTGATCGGGTTTTAAAGAATAGCCTTCAATTTTAGCACCCAAAAGATCTAAAAAAATGCAAAGCCACGACCCCTTAAAACCTGTATGTCCAGTTAAAAAGACTTTTTTATTTTTCCAAAATTTTTTTAATTCTGTTAATTTATCTTGCATCCCATATTTTCCATGGAGCGTTATTACAAAGCCAAATATTATTTAAATGTCTTTTATCTCTTAATGTGTCCATACAATACCAAAAATCTTTATGTTTATAAGCAGCTAGTTTATTTTTTTTGGCTAGTAAGCTTAATGTATCGCTTTCAAATATTGTATTTTTTTTATTTAAATATTTAAACACTTCTTTTTGGCAAACAAAAAAACCTCCGTTAATCCAATTTTCTGTTAAAACATCCTTCTCGAGGAATTTACTTACTTTATTTCCATTGAAGACAATTTTTCCAAAACGTGATTCTGGCTTAACTGCTGTTAAGGTTGTTATTGCTTTATTTTTTTTATGAAAATTTACTAGTGTATTTATATTTACGTTACTTAAACCATCTCCGTAAGTTAAACAAAAAACTTTGTCTACATATTTTTTAATTTTTTTTAGTCTTTCACCAGTATTGCTATTTTTTCCAGTATTAACAACTTTAACTTTCCAAGATCTTTCTAATTCATTAGTTTTACTTTTTGATTTTTTAAAAAAATTTTTAATAACTTCTATTTTATAACCACCACAAATGATAAATTCTGAAAAATTGAATGCTGAATAGTATTTAATGATATGCCATAAAATCGGCTTATCCCCTATTAAGACCATAGGTTTTGGAACAAAATCTGTTTCTTCCGCTATTCTTGTTCCTAAACCACCAGCTAAGATTACAAGTTTCATTAATTTTTTTAATAATTTAGTAATTGTTAAAGACTATTAATCTATTAACATTTTAATTTGTAACAAAAAATTTTTTGTGAACAAAAAACAAGCCAATATGGCTGTTAGTAACTGTATGCCTAACATGTTACAACGCTTCCACAACCGTCCTATGAACTTCGTGGTCTACGACAACACTATTGGTTTTTAAAGATTCTAACTATGAACATCCAAATATAAACAATTACTTTTGAAGTTGCTGCGCCTAAATCCTTAATAAGGATAATTAATTTTATTAATAAATCAAAATAAAATTTTTATTTTAACAAAAAATTATTAATAGCTAATTTAATTTCATTAAAACTGTTTTCTTTAATCTGATATTTAATTTCTTTTTGTAGGTTTAGATGTTTATGACTTAATCTCTTAGTAGAATTATTTATGGTAATTTTCTTATACAAATTCAAAAAATTTTTAAAGTTCTTTGAAACTTTGCAGGTAGGTATCTCATATGTATCAAAGCAAAGTATTTTTTTATCCAAATAAAAATAAGGATAGTAAATTCCTCCAGAATTACCGACATATCCTAGGGAATTATTTGCTACATATATTTGGTCATAAAAATTTATTTTATAATCTAATAAAAAATCTGCTTCTTTGATTTTATTTTTTAAAAAAACTGTTCCTTTGTCAAACTTATCACCAATAATAATAGTAAAAATTTTTTTTTTTTTTAAAAAATTTATTATTTGAAAAATTTTTGTAAAATTCGTTGTTTGCCTAATCGCAGCAATATTTGATATATCATTGATATTGTTGTTATAAAATTTAACAAATAAACAAACATATTTTTTATTACATAAATCTTTTATAGATTTACTAATTTTATATTCATTTAATTTTTTTATAATTATTTGCTTTGAATATAAATTTTTTCTACCCAAAAATTCATCCTTCATTAAAAAATTTTTATCTAGTTTATAGGAAATCTTTGGATTAAAATATTTAGATTTTTTAACCTCGTTAATAATTCCATAATAGGGCATAGATTTTGTTATTTTAAAAAAAATATTTTTGTAATTTTTAAAAAAAAAATTAATGATTTCTTGATGAAAATTACCGAAACTTAAAGGGAGATTTTTTTTATTTTTAGAAATTATATAATAGTTATTTAAGTAGTAATCAAAACTATCTCCAAAGCCCAAGCTATGATTATAAAAATATCTGACATTTTTTTCACTATATAAAAACCAAAGATTTAAAATTATAAGTTTGCTATAAATTTTTATAACAATATTCTTCAATAAATTTTTTATTTCTTTAAAAATAAACATTAATTAAAATTTATATTTTAATATTTTTTATATTAATTCTTCTCATATAAAATAATTCTGAATTCTTTTTATCGTTAATTACATTTTTAAAGTTTCTATTGCTCCAATCATCAAAATTTGCACTAATAACTCTGCCACTGATTTTTTTAATTTTATTTTTAATTAAAAAATTAATGCATTTTACCGGAACTAAAATTGAACTATTTTTAGCTATTTTATTTTTTTTTTTTACAAAATTGTAAAAATTCTTTCCAGCTTTTATTGATCCAGCTTCTAAAACATCATTTTGCATAGCAGTCATGTTAAAACCTGGCGCAATACAATTAGCTATAACTTTTTCTTTCTTAAATTCTTGCGCTAAGTTTTCTGTAAATCTAACTACAGCTGCTTTTGAACATGCGTACGCACTAAAATTTGGAAAAGCATTAAAAGCTCCTCCACCAGAAAAATTTATAATTTTTTTTACTGTAGATTTTAATAATAAATCAATAAAGTATTTGCATATCAATACGGTTCCAAAAAAGTTTATTTCAATCGTTTTCTTCCAAAATTTAAAGTTAATTTTATCCAGCCTACCAATTTCTCCATAAACACCTGCACAATTAATTATTACATCAATTTTTTTATAATACCTTAAAACGTATTTTTTAAATTTTATCACTTCTTTTTCCTTAGAAACGTCACATTTAAAATACCTTATATTCTGTTTTATTTTTCTTAATTTATGCAAATTAAATTTTGATCTTCCACATACTATTAAATTAAATTTCTCTTCTTTAAAATTTTTAACTAACTCTTTTCCTATACCTGAACTTGCTCCAGTCAAAAGTATATTCATTAAAATTTAATTTAATTTTAAATTTTTGATATAAGAAATTATTTGTTCCTTTGATATAGGAACGTTTCCCTCTTGCTCACATGCTATAGCTGCTGCAAAATTTCCGATTATACTACTTAAAACAATATTTTTAGTAATACAATAGTAGACCGTTGTTGCTGATAAGTAAGCATCGCCAGCTCCAATAGCATCAACTTTACTCTTAACAAATGAATCAAGTGGAAAAAAATCTTGCGGATAAAATCCTGTGTTACGAAATACCATAGATCCTTTTTCCCCTAATTTTAAAACTAAATTTTTACATCCAGCTTCCTTGATTAATTTAGTCCCTATGCTTCTTATTCCGCTATCTTGATCGCCTAAAGAAAATCTTGCCTCCAATTCATTTGGGAAAATAATATCAACTTTTTTAAAATCTAAGATATTTCCCCATCTACTACTTACTTGGCTATCAGCTATTTTAATAATATTTGGATTTAAAACATCTAAATAAGAATTTATAATTTCTTTGTTAAACATTCCATGTCTAAAATCACTAAATACTACACAATCAGAAATTTTATCTTTTTTTATAGTATCAAATATTTTTTTTAAATTAACTTTATCAATTATTTCATTATCAACATAATCAACTTGAAGAAGTTTATAGTCATTATTCCAAAATCTCTCTTTTAATATCGTTTTTTGATTCTTATTAACTAAAATATTAGTTTTTATTTTATGTTTTATTAGATCTTTTTTGGCATAAATATTATATTCATCACTACCAGCAATTGAGGTAAAAAAAACGTTAGCACCCATAGCTTTTAAATGTTTAGCAACTATGCCTGCGCCACCTACAAATAATTCTGATTTATAGGGTTTTACACTAAAAGTGGGTGTTTTAGTGGATTGGCCTATAAGATCGCAATAATTATATTTATCAATTATCAAATCTCCAATTACATGAATATTTAATGATATTTTTTTTTTTAAGATATTAATTATTTGATTTATAGATATTTTTTCTTTTTTTAAAAGAGATATAAATTTATCATTTTTTATGTTCGGCTTGAGTGTTTTTTGGAGTTTTGTTGATGAATAAACAACATCTCCTGGACTAAAAATAATTTTGCCACCAAATTTTTCAACTAATAACTTTTCTTCCAAAGTATTAGTATTTAACGTTTTATCTAAATTATATTCATAACCTTTAACAAAATAATTGGGTTTAATTTTGAATATCAAAGATAAAGGTTTAAAATTATAATCAATAAAAGTGTAATCTACTAATTCTAAAGCTGCTAAATTTCTAATTCGCAAATCTTCTGGCACATAAGTACCTTTGGATTGTTTTGTAACAAACTTGTCTCCAGTAATAGAAACAATTAATACGTCACCTTTGCCTTTTGCATAAAACAAATGTCTAATATGCCCAGGATGCACGAGATCAAAAGTTCCGTGACACATGACAATCTTTTTCTTACTTTTTTTTAACTTTTTAATTAATTGATCTAATTTTTTAGAATTTAAAATTTTATCATTAAATTTTTTTTTTAAATAATTCATAAAATTACTTTATTTTAATTTTTTGCATCTTTTTTAAATTATAATTATCAATACTATCTTTGATTAAACCTTGATTATAAAGATTTATAATCTCAGATATTGCATTTTCTACACTGTGCATTGATTTAAAACCTAATCTAAGTAATTTGTCAGAATTTTGGCTGTAAGATCTTTTATCATTTGAGACGGAATATTCAATTTTAGCTCCTGTTTTTTCTTTAATCATCTTTGCAATGTCTTTAATTTTATGAACTTCGAAAGCTGCATTATAAATACCTTCTGGAAAATCATTTTCTAAAAAAAAATCATACACTCTAACCATATCTTTTATATGAATATTACTTCTTTTTTGATTACCCCCGAACACTTTAATCTTTTTGTTTTTAAGGGCACTAAGTGTAAGTAAATTAACGCTTAAGTCCCAGCGCATTCTAGGCGATATTCCGCAAATTGTTCCTGGCCTTAAGCAATATAATTTCATTTTTGATTTATTTGAGAACAAAACTTTTTCAAAAATCATTTTAGTTTTATTATAAGTGGTTAATGGTACCAAAGATAAATTCTCTGTAACTTTTTCTTCTTTCTTAACTCCATAAACGCTACCTGAGCTTGCAAAAATAAATTTTTTTACCCCCTCTTTTTTGGCTTTCTCTAAAAGTTGATATCCAGCCATAACATTAACTTCCCAAGATAAATTGGGATTAATCTCAACAGAAGGGTCATTAGCAATATTTGCCAAATGAATTAACGAATCAAAACCTTTAAAGCTCAAATTATCAATATCTCTAATGTCTTTATTAATAATTTTAACTCTTTTGCTACTTCTCAGATTATTACCAAACCACAATGTATCAACAACAGTTACATTATGACCTTTATTAGCTAAAAAATTTGTAAGAAGAGAGCCTACATAACCTGCACCTCCTGTTATTAAAAAATTTTTTTTCATCTAATTTTTAATTCTATAAATTTCTTTAAAAGTAGCCAATTCACTATAATTTAAATTATTATTAAAAGTCATTTTATTTTTAATTTTTTTTAGAATAAATTCTAGTTCATTCTTAAAAGAATTGTCTTTTTTAAAAAAAAAATTTTTAATTAAAGGCTTTCCTGAAGGAAAAACTCTTTTTCCATAAACTACTTTTTGACCTTCATTCCATTTTGGTAACGATAAGACTTTAACAAATCCTTTGCTACCAATTAATTCAAATTCAAATGTATTTTGCCAAGAACAAAAGCCAAAATGCAAAAAAATAATTAAATTTTTTAATTTCATAATTACATAGCCATTGTCATCTTTTTTTTTATACATAAATTCATTTTTTTGAATAAACTTAAATTTTCTACCTAAATTATGAGAATTTAAAAAGTATTGGAGCAAATTAACACTATGAGATCCTATATCTAACAAGCTACCAACCTTATTAGTATTAGATTTTGCAGTTCCATTTGAATAATTAATTTTAACTGAATAAATTTTCCCTATTTTTTTTAAAATATCTCTGGCTTTTAATATTCCATCATCAAATCTTAGATTGTAACCAATATTTACATGGATTTTTTTCTGGTTAGCTCGCTTTATAAAATTTCTAAAAATATTGATATTTTCAAAACCAGGTTTTTCTAATAATAACCATTTATAATTCCAATTAATTTTGCTTAGTACTTTTAAGGTCTGATTTGTTGGTAAACAAACAATTAATAAATCAACTTTTTTTGACCTAATGTCATCAATAGAACGATAAAAGTGGCCGTTATTTTTTTTATTTTTTTTATCTAAAATATAAATAATCTTATAGTTAACAGATTTAATTTTTTTTATTGCTAATAATCTTTTTTTCCCAATATTTCCAAAACCAATTAATCCCACACTGATAAAAATTTTTCTAGAATCTTTCATCGTTTATTATTTAGAAAATTTATAATTTATAATTTATAATTCGCTTTTTTTGCATCGTTATAAAACATTAATGAGGTATCTCTGGAAAATTCGATTAAATCTTTTTTATAAAAATTTAATTTTTCAATAAAATCTTCTGTAAGTGTTATTATATGGCAACCGCATCGATTTGCTTGATAAAAATTAAAGATCTCTCTAGGGCTTGCCCAAAGAATTTTAATATTTTTTTTTGATTTTGAATATTTAACAATTTTTTTTACTATATTTTCAGGGTCTAACCCTGTGTCTGCAATACGACCAGCAAAAACAGAAATGATAATGTCCGTCCTATTATTTACTTTATTAATTATTTTTTTAACTTGATTAAAGGTAAAAACTGCAGTTACATTTATCTTGATGTTTTCATGATTAAGTTTAATTATTAAATCACTTAAATCTTTGCCTTTAGTGTTCTGTATTGGTATTTTAACAAAAACATTTTTACCCCAATTCGAAATTTTATATGCCTGGGATTTAATTTCTTTAAGAACATCAGAAAAAATCTCAAATGAAATAGGTTTTTTTTTTATACTTTTTAAAACTTTTAAACAAAAATTCTTATAATTTTTAATCCCACTTTTTCGCATTAAAGTAGGGTTGGTAGTAAACCCTTTTATCAAATTTTTTTTATTTAAATTTAAAATTGATCGAAAATCCGCTCCATCAGCATAAATCACGGTTCTTAATTTTTTCATATTATTTTCCCCTTCTATTTTACCATTTAGTTTGATTGATCTGTAATTTTGGATGACTAACAATATAATGCCAAATTACAGCCTGAAATGACTCAGAATAAGGTGTTATAAATTTTTTGTTAACTTGGGGAATTACAATTGTAAAATCAGCAATTTTTTCAGTAAAACTTCTAGGTTTTCCCACAATACCGAAAATTTTACATCTTTTTTTTTTTGCATATTTAAGTGCGTTTATAATATTTACGCTAATATTATTTAGAAGATTTCCACCACCGACTGAAAAAACAAAAACTCCATCTTTACTTTTTAAATTAGAATTTTTAAGCCAATTTAAATAACAGCTATTCCATCCATCATCATTAATTCTAGCTGTTAATTCAGAAATATTATCAACTGGGCTATAGCATTCTACATTACAAAGTTTTCTAAAATCATTTACAGCGTGAGAACAATTTGCTGCACTTCCTCCTACGCCTAAAAAAAATAATCTTCCCTTTTTCGATCTAATATTTTTAATTGAATCAACAATTTTTTCTATTTTTTCTTTATCTAAAATTGTTGAAATTTTACTAACTCCAGAAAAAAAATCATCATAAAAACTATTCATAGACAAAGATTAATTTTATTTTTTATTAATTATAATAAGATTATTACTTTTACCTAGAAATTTAGAATTGTATATATTATAAAAATTTATTATATAATCATTGAGTATAGAACTGTAATTAGGAATTAGCGATATTTTGCATTTTCTGATAAAATTTCTTAAAAAATTATTTAATTAAATAAAAAATTTTATTAAACATAAAGATATATAACATAAGTATATATTACATAATATCAAATCAACTAATGAAAAGAATCTTAATTACTGGTGCGGGAGGGTTTATTGGAAACCATTTATTTAATTTTTTAAAAAAAGAAAAAAATATAGAATTATTTGGTACAATAAATAAATCAAAAAATAAAAATAAAGAACTAAAAAAAAATTTGATAAAAAATAAATTTACAACAAAAAATATTTTTAAATGTGATCTATCTAATTCAAAAGAAGTAAAAAAAATAATTTACAAAACGAGACCTAATATTATTTATCATTTTGCAGCGCTAGCTGATCACAATTACAGTGAGAAGAATAGGGATTTTTGTAAAAAGAATAACTCTACGATAACTAAAAATATAATTAAGTATGTCAATAAAAACTGTAAATTAATTTTTTTATCATCAGATAAAGTTTACTCTGAAAATCCAAAAATAAGTCCTGAGCATACAAATTTAAAACCTAAGGGCTATCTTGCTAAAGAAAAAATAAAATGTGAAAAAATGATTACTAAGAAATTACATAAACACTTTATATTAAGATTGCCTATAGTGCATAAAAAAGGCGAATATAATAAATTTTCAACAATAGATAATTTTTTATATCTCTTAAAAAAAAATAAAAAAGTAACAGTTTTTAACAATGTAAAAAGGTCATTTTTAAAAATTGATGAATTTATCAAATTTCTAAAAGTGTTAATTGATAATAAAAAGTATGGAATATATAACACAGGAAGTAAGTTATTCTTTTATAACCAAAGAATAAGAAATTTGTGCAAAATATATAAAGTTAATTTTAAAAAAAATATAACTGAAATTCCCGGAAATATTAGCCCACTTATACAAAACTTTAACACGAAAAGTTTAAATAAAAAATTAAAATTTTATTTTAGTTAAAAATATGAAATTTTAAATAGAATTTGATTATATTTTTAAAAAAGCAATCTGAGAATTTATAAAAATTAATTTAAGACTATTTTCATTAATAGTTTTTAAAAATCGTGCAACACCGTCGAGTGGTTGGTTATTATCAAATTTTGGATGGCCAAAAAAATCATCGAAAAATAAAACTCCATATTTATTAAGAATTTTAAAAGATTCCATGGCATCAAAAAATACATCGTCGCTCGAATGAGAACCATCGATATAAATTAAATCAAAATTTTTGTTATTTTTTTTAAAAAAATCGGAAGAAAACATTTTAAATTTTATAATATTTAAATTTTTTGTATTTGCGTCAAAATTTTTTTCTATTCGATTAAAATTAAGATTAGGATGTTCCGAATAAGGTATCCAAGGATCTACACAATAAAGTACTGGTTGAGTAAAAATTTTATTAAAAATATTTGCAGAATACCCTTCAAAAGAACCAATCTCTAAAATTGTTAAATTTGTTAAACTGTTTTTATTATCGCCCGCCGACGCCCCCGCCCCCCCCAACAAAAGCTGATTTGTTTTTTGCATCTTTTTTAAAGCTTTAACTATAGTTAAAAAATTATGACCATTATCTGTGGTCCAGTTAAATGAATAGGTGCCTTCTATATATATTCTTTTAAATTTTTTTATTTGCGAAATGTTATTTAATTGAATAATTTTTTTTTCAAAAATGCCTAAAATATATTTTATTATAAAAGCTAGTTTAAGATTTAAACTAAAAAGTTTTTTTATATTTTTAAAATGCTGAACTACCCTAAGCATATATTCAAATAAGTTAAGGGTTCAGGTAATGAAATCATATTTATTAGATATAAAAATATATATAAAATAAAAACACATTGCAATTTGTATCAAAAATTTTTTCAGTGCATAAATCAAGCCAATTGAGCTATTAGTAACGGTAAGCTTAACGTGTTACCACGCTTCCACACCCGTCCTATCAACGTCGTAGTCTACGACGGCTCT